>Ga0209023_10003770_pt1 | contig 17774 bp, 16 predicted proteins | sample LakOneMetagenome_FD_187468 | JGI IMG/M metagenome (GOLD analysis project Ga0209023, IMG submission 187468) | Freshwater and sediment microbial communities from Lake Erie, Canada (SPAdes) (version 2) | ecosystem: Environmental > Aquatic > Freshwater > Lentic | place: Lake Erie, Canada... | reverse complement strand
AATATTCCAGTTTTGAGGTCTGACCCCGATGTTGCAGCAACTAATTGCGTTTGAGCATGCCTTCGGCGGCGTACAGGGCGAGCGCGCTCCAGATCAGGGCGAAGCCGATCAGGCGCGCGCTGGTGAACGCTTCGTGGAACAGGAACACGCCCAGGCTGAGCTGGATGGTGGGGCCGATGTATTGCAGCAGGCCCAGGATCGACAGCGGAATCTTGCGCGCGCCCGAGGCGAACAGCAGCAGGGGAATCGCGGTGATCGGCCCGGCCGCCGCCAGCAGCCAGCGCGTGCTGTCGGAGGTGGTCGTCAGGAAGCTGTTTTGCCCGTGCACGGTCAGCCAGCCGAGGTAGGCCAGCGCGAACGGGAACAGGATCAGGGTTTCGAACGATAAGCCTTCGAGGGCGCCCAGCGCGGCGGTCTTGCGCATCAGGCCGTAGCCGCCAAAGGAGGCGGCCAGCACCAGGGCGATCCAGGGCATGTGGCCCGCTTGCCACGTCAGCCACAGCACGCCCAGCGCGGCAATCCCGATCGCCGCCCACTGGCCGGCACGCAAGCGTTCCTTGAGCACCAGGTAGCCGAGCATCACGTTGACCAGGGGATTGATGAAGTAGCCCAGGCTCGCTTCGATCACGTGGCCATTGTTCACGGCCCAGATGTACAGCAGCCAGTTGCCCGACAGGAGCAGCGAACTGAGGACGAAACTGAGCATCACGCGGCGCTGGCCGCGCAGCGCGCCCAGCCACGCCCATTGCTGGCGTACGCTCAGGATGATTGCCAGAAATAGCAGCGACCATAGTACCCGGTGCACCAGGATTTCCATGGGCGGCACGTCGCTGATGGCATGGAAATACAGAGGGAACAAGCCCCAGCACAGAAATGCCAGGGCGGCGGACAGGATGCCGGTACGCATGAAGGTCAATCGAAATTCACTAGAACAACATTATCGCGTGTTTCACGAACGCATGCTTGCGGCCGGGAAGTTCGCCGTCCTGCAGGGCAACGCCCTTTCGCCTCGGCACGGTGGTAGAGTGTCTTGCTTGTGTCAAGCGGAAAACCGGCTATGCGAATCCTTCTTGCTTTTTACCCAACGGTGACTTACTGTGCACCGCAACAAAACTATATTACGGTGCAATCTTGACCTCGCAACACAAGAAAAGCAGCCTGGCCGCGATGACCCTGTCCGCCGTCGGCATCGTCTACGGCGATATCGGCACCAGCCCGCTGTACACCCTCAAGGCCATCTTCGATCCCGAGCACGGCCTGACCTTGTCGACCCCCAATCTGCTGGGCGTGATCTCCCTGATTTTCTGGGCCCTGACCCTGATTGTGTCGCTCAAATACGTCACTCTGGTCTTGCGCGCCGATAACCGCGGCGAGGGCGGGATCATGGCCCTGATGGCGCTGGCGCTCAATTCGGTCACCCGCCATTCGCGCTGGTACCTGCCGCTGATGGTGGTGGGCGTGTTCGGCGCCACCATGTTCTATGGCGACAGCGTGATCACCCCGGCCATTTCGGTGCTGGGCGCGATCGAAGGTCTGGAAGTGGCCGCACCGGGCATGACGCGCTTCGTGGTGCCGATTACCATTGCCGTGCTGATCGGGCTGTACATGCTGCAGCGCCACGGCACCGCCGGCATCGGCCGCTGGTTCGGTCCCGTCATGGCGCTGTGGTTCCTGACCCTGGCTGTGCTGGGCGTGACCCACATCGTGCAGGCGCCGCAGATCCTCGCCGCACTCAATCCCGTGTGCGCGCTGCAATTTATGCTCGACAATAAATTCGTGGCGTTTGTCGCCCTGGGCGCGGTGGTGCTGGCCATTACCGGCGCCGAAGCCTTGTACGCCGACATGGGCCACTTCGGCAAGAAGCCGATCCGCGCCGCCTGGTTCCTGGTCTGCTTCCCCGCGCTGGCCCTCAATTACCTGGGCCAGGGCGCGCTGCTCATCGCCCATCCGGACGCGGTCAGCAATCCCTTCTTCAACCAGGTCTCGGGCTGGCTGATCTATCCGCTGGTGCTGCTCTCGACCATGGCGGCCGTGATCGCGTCGCAGGCAACGATTTCCGGCACCTTCTCGATGACCAAGCAAGCCATCGCCCTGGGCTTGCTGCCGCGCATGCGCGTGCTGCATACGTCCGAGAGCGAAATCGGCCAGATCTACATTCCGGCCGTGAACTGGCTGCAGCTGTGCATCGTGCTGCTGGCCGTGCTGATCTTCCGCTCGTCGGACAACCTGGCCGGCGCCTACGGCATCGCGGTCACCGCCACCATGCTGTGCACCACCGTGCTGACCTTCTTCGTGACGCGCTACCGCTGGCATCTGCCGCTGGCGCTGTGCTTCGGCGCCACCGGCTTCTTCCTGATCATGGATGTGATGCTGCTCTCGTCCACCTCGCTCAAGCTGTTCCACGGCGGCTGGTTCCCGCTGTTGCTGGGCGCGATCCTGTTTACCGCCATGATGACGTGGAAGGAAGGGCGCAGTCTGGTGTTCCAGAATCTGCAAAAGCATGCGATTCCGCTGGAAGACTTCCTCGCTTCGCTGTTCGTGGCGCCGCCGACGCGGGTGTACGGTACCGCGATCTTCCTGCGTGGCGAAAGCGATGGCGTGCCGCACGCGCTGCTGCACAACCTGTCGCACAACAAGGTGCTGCACGAGCGTGTGGTGTTCCTCACCGTGCACATGGTCGAAGAGCCGTGGGTGCAGCCGGACGAGCAGGCCAAGGTCGTCACGCTGGGCCACAACTGCTACCAGGTCAATGTGTATTACGGCTTCAAGGATGAACCGGACATTCCGCGCGTGCTCGAACAGTGCGCGGCCCAGGATCTGCCGTTCGAGATGATGGAAACCTCGTTCTTCATCGCGCGCCAGACCGTGATCTCGACCCCGGGCCAGGGCATGGCGCCGTGGCGCGAACACTTGTTCGTGGCCATGTCGCGCAACGCGCGCGGCGCTGCCGACTACTACCAGATCCCGACCAACCGCGTCATCGAACTGGGCACCCAGGTAGAAATTTAAGACATTTGGTGACACTTTTGCGTGTAGCCAGGGAGTGCGGGTCCAGTTACACTTCGGAGGAATTTTTTTATCCCGAAGGAAATTATGAATCTCAAGCTTTCCCTGGCCGCCGCGATGGTCGCCCTCGCCAGCCTGACCGCCTGCGGCGGCGGCGGTACCGAGTCCTCGACGCCGGTGGTGGTCTACAATCCGGCCGCGCTGACGGTCATCGAAGGCGGCATCGGTACCGGCACCGCCGCCGTGGCGGGCAAGACCGTCAAGGTGCACTACACCGGCTGGCTGTACAACACCACCAAGGTCAACAACAAGGGCACCCAGTTCGACAGCTCGATCGGCAAGGCGCCGCTGACGTTTACCATCGGTGCCAACCAGGTCATCGCCGGCTTCGAGCAGGGCGTGATCGGCATGAAAGTCGGCGGCAAGCGGACCGTGTACATTCCGAGCGGCCTGGCCTACGGTGCCAACGGCGCCGGCAATGGCGCGATCCCGCCGAACTCCGGTCTGGTGTTCGACCTGGAACTGGTCGAAGTTCTGTAACGACGCCGCGGCGTCAGCGCAGCATGTCGACGTGGATGATGCCATCCTCGTCGTACGGCTCGGAGCAGGTAACGAAGCCGAAGCCGGCGTAGAACGCTTCGAGGTAGCGCTGCGCGCCGATGCGCATGCGCTGGCCCGGATGCAGGGCGTCGGCGTAGGCCAGGCCCTCGGTGAGCAGGGCCCTTCCGGCGCCAGATCCGCGCGCCGCCCTGGCCGTCAACACGCGCCCGATCGACATCTCGGCGTATTTGGCGCCCGGCGCCAGTACCCGCAGGTAGGCCCCCAGTTCGCGCTTGCCGTTCACCAGGTGCCATCCCAGCAGGTGATGGGCGCCCTGGTCGAGGCCATCGAAGTCCTGGTAAAAGCAGGTTTGTTCGAGAATGAACACTTCCTGGCGCTTTTGCAGCACGCAGTAGAGATCGTCCACCGAGAGATCTGCAAAGGCGCTGCGCTGCCATGTCATCATGTCGATTCCTTGTTGTGAAGCGTTTGCCGCTCAGGCCGCGGTCTCGAAGCCTTCGAGCACGTTGACCACATTGATGCCGATTTCCGCCACCGCGTAGCCGCCCTCGAACACGAAGGCGGTAGGCATGCCCAGATGGGCGATGCGCTCGCCCATGCGCAAGAAATCCGCGCTCTGCAAGCCGAAGTGCGACAGCGGGTCGCCGGCGAAGGTGTCGACGCCGAGCGAGACGACCAGCGCATCCGGCGCGAACGATCCGAGCTTGTAGCAGGCCGTCTCCAGCGCGGCGAACCATGCGGCGCTGGCAGTGCCGTGCGGGAGCGGCAGATTCATGTTGTAGCCCAGTCCCGCGCCAGCGCCCGTTTCGTCGGCGTGGCCGAGGTAGAACGGGTATTCGCTGCGCGGATCGGCGTGGATGGAGACGAACAGCACATCGTCGCGCTGGTAGAAGATGCTCTGGGTGCCGTTGCCATGGTGGTAGTCGAGGTCGAGAATGGCCACCTTGGCGGCGCCATCGTCGAGCAGGTGCTGGGCGGCCAGCGCCGCGTTGTTCAGGAAGCAGTAGCCGCCGAAGAAGTCGGCGCCGGCATGGTGGCCGGGCGGGCGCGTGAGCGCAAACGTGCCGCGCTGACCCAGGCGCAGCGCGTGCGCGGCATTGATGGCGCAGTCGGCGCCGCTCTTGGCCGCGATCCAGGTGCCGGCGGTGAGCGGCGTGCCCGCATCCATCGAATACAGTCCCATGCGCGCGGCAAAATTGTCCGGTTCGATATCGGCGCGCATGCCGCGGATCGGCCACACCGAGGGAAAGGCGTCGCGCTCGGCGTTGGCCGCATCGAGCGCCAGCCACTCGTTCCAGGCGTTGCGCAGGAAGTGCAGGTAGCGCGGCGTGTGGATGCGTTCCAGCGACACCAGCGACACGCCGTGCGGCGTGACGACCTGGCCCAGGCCGCGCCGTTCGAATTCGGCCAGCACCATCTCGGCCCGTTCGGGCTTTTCGAAGCACGGCACCAGCTCGCCGCGGAACATTTCGAAGCGGCCGCGGTGCTGCGCGTGGTGTTCGTTATAAAAGGTGAGCAAGGGGTCGGTCCGCCGGTTCAGTCACCACACAGTGTACTGCTGTTGTAAGCGGCGACAAACTGGTCGAAGTCGCCGCTGGCGCTCTGCTCGATGCTGCGCTGTTCGGCTAGCGACGTGGCGGCCAGTTCTTCGAACATCTGCGCTTCGGCCGGCAGCAGCGGGCTTTCGCGGAAATACGCCGCATGGGCCACGCTCTGGCGCAAGCCGAAGGCGGCCGCCGAACCGAGGGTGCGGATCTCGTCGAGCACGCGCGCCGACGGCGTGGCTGCCGGATTGTCGATCTTGGCCTGCTGGGCCGCCATGGAAGCGGCATGCACGCCACCCTCGTTATGCTGGTCATCGAGCAGTGCGGCCACCGGCGCGATGCGCGCCATCAGGTCGTTGGCCCAGTCCTGCAGCGCCACTTCGGCGCCATCGCGCGTGAGGGTCAGGCCCGGACGGCGCCCTTCCTTGACTGTGCGCGCGAAATTGCGCGCGTGGATCTGGCTTTCCATCTGGTTGATCATGGGGCTGTCGTCGAGCGCGCAGAACAGCAGGAAGGCATCCATGAAGCGCCCCGTTTCCAGGCTGATGCCGACCGGTTCGAACGGATCGACGTCGAGGCAGCGCACCTCGATGTACTGCACGCCGCGCTTGCACAGCGCCTGCACGGGACGCTCGCCGGTGCGGATCACGCGCTTGGGGCGGATGGTCGAATAGTATTCGTTCTCGATCTGCAGCACATTGGTCGAGAGCTGGATCCATTCGCCATTCTGCTTGGTGCCGAGCGCTTGGTACGGCTGGTAGGGGCGGTTGACCGCGTCCATGAGGGTGCGCACGTAGCTCTCGAGCGAATTTTCGTGCGGCGTCAGGCCGGACTGGGCGTCGTTCTGGTAACCGAGGTCGCTCATGCGCAGACTGGTCGCGTAAGGCAGATACAGGGTGTCGTCCGAGAGCGTGTCCAGGTTGTGCTGGCGTCCGCGCAAAAAGCCCTTGGACAGTGCCGGCGACGCGCCAAACAGGTACATCAGCAGCCAGCTGTAGCGGCGGAAGTTGCGGATCAGCGCGATATAGCTTTCGGACTGGAAGTCGCGCAGGCCGCAGCGGCGTTCCTCGGGCACGCCCTGGTCGGCCGAGAACAGGTGCCACAGCTGTTCGGACAGCGAGTAGTTGTAGTGGATGCCGGCGATGCATTGCATCGCCTTGCCGTAGCGAAGGGCCAGGCCGCGCCGGTACACGTGCTTGAGCATGCCGATGTTGGAGGTGCCATACCAGGCGATCTCGATCTCGTCTTCGGACGGCAGTTCGCACGGCATCGATTCGCTCCACAGCATCTCGTCGCCCAGTTTGGTATACGCGAAGCGGTGAATGGCGTCGAGCTTGTGCAGGGTCAGGCCGATATCGTTTTCGGCCGGCGTGATGAATTCAAGCAGCGCTTCGGCATAGTCGGTGGTGATCTGCGGGTTGGTCAGTGCCGAGCCCAGCGCCGCCGGATGCGGCGTGCGCGCCAGCCTGCCGTGCGGATCGATGCGCAAGGTTTCGCGTTCGATCCCACGCAGGCCCTGGCCGAGCAGGGGCCGGTTTTCTTCTTCGTCCAGAAGTGCCAGGCGGCGGGTCAGTTGGTTCGACACGGTGTTTCCTTTCTAGTACTGCCACAGAGTTAATTGCAGCGAGATTAACCGAAAAACGCCAAGCGCGCCGGCGCCGCGCCGTTTTCTATCGGGCCTGGGGCGCGGGGACGGCCGTGGCCAGCCACTGGTCCACCTGCTGTTCCAGCAGGGGCAGCGGCAGCGGGCCGTTGTCGAGCACAACCGCATGGAAACGGCGCACGTCGAAGCGCGCGCCCAGGGCCGCCTGCGCCTTCTCGCGCAGGGCCCGGATCTTCATTTCGCCAAGCTTGTAGCCGAGCGCCTGGCCGGGCCAGGCGATATAGCGGTCCACCTCGGTGGCATTGTCGGCGGCCGGGTTGGCCGTGTTGGCGGCCAGATAGTCGAGCGCCTGCTGGCGCGTCCAGCCCTTGCTGTGGATGCCGGTGTCGACCACCAGCCGGGCCGCGCGGAACAGTTCCGCATTCAGGCGCCCGAAGGCCGAAAACGCATCCTTGAAAAAGCCCAGCTCCGGGCCCAGCGACTCGGCGTACAGGGCCCAGCCTTCGCCATAGGCGACGTGCCAGCCATAGCGCCGGAATGGCGGCAGCTCGCCCAGTTCGCGCACGCGTGCGGCCTGCATGTGGTGGCCGGGCATGCCTTCGTGCAGGGCCAGGGTTTCCGCCTCCCACAGGGGGTGGGTGTCGGGCCGGGCGGTGTTGACCACGAAGGCCGCGGGGCGTTCGCCGCTGCCTGCCTCGTACCAGGCCGCGCCCTGTTCGGGGCCGGCAAAAGTGGCTGCCTTGACCAGCAATTGCTGCGTTGGCACGCTGGCAAACAGGATGGGCGCTGCCGCACTGGCCTTGTCCACCAGGCGCCGGTAGCGCGCCAGCAGTGCCTCGGCGTTGGCGGCGAACAGGCGCGGATCGCGATTGGCAAACTCGGTAAATTGCGCGACGCTGCCGCTAAAGCCGGTGCGCGCAATCGCCCCTGGCAGCAGGGCCTTCAGGCGCGCCACCTCCTTGAGGCCGAGCGCGTGAATCTGCTCGGGCGTCAGGGGCGATCCCGTACTTTGGGTGACCAGGAAGGCGTAGTAAGCCTGGCCGCCGGGCAGGGCGCTGGCGCCGATGGACTCGCGCGCGGCGGGCAGGTATTCGGTGCGCACCACGTCTTCGAGTTCCTGCAGCGCCGGCATGACCCGGGTACGCAGGGTTGCCTCGCCGCTGGCGGCAAGGGCGTCGCGTACGGGCTTGTCGATGGTGGCCGGGATCTGGCGCAGCGGCGCGCCCAGTGGCCCGTCGATGGCACCCTCGCGCAGCTGGCGCAGCATGCCCGGCACCGCGCGCACCGCCACCTTGGGCGCCACCCAGCCGCTGCGCACGCCTTCGCGCAGCTGCTCGATGATGCCGGCGATGTGGGCCGGCAGCGCTTCCAGCCGGGAGAGGTAGTTGCGGTAATCGGTCTCGGTGGCGAAGGGCATTTGCGCCACCATCTGCGGCAGGCTGACGTGGATGCCTTGCAGCTGCGTGAGCGGTTGCGGGTTGTACTGGTAGAAGGCGGCGCCGCGTAGCAGCTGCTCCTTCTGGTCGATGAACAGGTCCCAGGACAGGCGATTCTGGCTGCCCAGCTGGTCGGGCGCGATCAGGCGGGCTTGCTCGAGCATCTTGCGCTCGTGCGCGATGGCGGCGCGTGCTGCGGCCAGGGTGGTGTCGGACAGCGTTGCGTCGAAACGGTTGTCGCCGATCAGGGTGGCGTACTCGGGCTGGGTTTGCAGGCGCCATTGCCAGTCGCTGTCGAACAGGGCCAGGGCTGCCTGGTCCGCGGCGCTGCCAGCCATGACGCCTGGCGGCGCCAGCAGCGTCAGCAAGAGGGCGGGGATGACAAGCAGTTGGCGCATGCGAAGGGCTCCGGGGCTGGGTAGCCATTTTAGCAAAGGCGGGAGCAAGCGCGTTTGTATCGGATCGGCCCCGGCGGGCACAATGTCAGGCGGTCCGCCCGCCGCTGACGCGCTCGATGCCGGCCAGGTCGCGCCAGCTCTGCACATCGGTGTAACCCTGATCGGCCAGCAGCTGGCGTACGCTGGCGGCCTGGTCGTAGCCATGCTCCATCAGCAGCCAGCCCTGCTTTACCAGGTGCACCGCCGCGCCCGCGACGATCGTGCGCAGCGCCGACAAGCCGTCCGCATGATCGGTCAGCGCGCCGGCCGGTTCGAAGCGCAGATCGCCTTCGGACAGGTGCCTGTCGCCATCGGCAATGTAGGGCGGATTGGAGGCGATCAGATCGAACACCTCGCCGCCCAGCGCGCCGTACCAGTCGCTGTGCAGAAAACGCACGGCCGCAGCGTTGGCGGCGGCATTGGCCGTGGCCACTTCCAGCGCCGCCGCGCTCACGTCGAGCGCCGTCACCTGCGCGTCGGGCCGGGTGTGGGCCAGGGCCACCGCGATGGCGCCGCTGCCGGTGCCCATGTCGAGGAACCGCCCGCCCTGGGGCAGGCGTTCGAGCGCCAGTTCGACCAGCAGCTCGGTGTCGGGACGGGGGATCAGCACGGCCTCGGTCACGCGGAAATCGAGACCGAAAAATTCGCGCTTGCCGACGATGTAGGCAATCGGCTCGCCGCCCTGGCGGCGCGCAATCAGCGCCGCGAGCGCGCTCGCTTCTGCCTCGGTCAGCACGCGCTCGGACTGGGTGATCAGGCCAACGCGCGACAAGCCCAGCGCATGGCACAGCAGGATGCGGTTTTCCAGTGCATCGAGCGGCAGGCGGGCCTGCAGCGCGCCGACGGTGGCGCCAGGCGCGATCATTTCTTGCGGCGCACCAGCACCGTGATCAGGCCGGCCGTGAGCAGGACGAAGGACACGGCGGACCACTGCGGCAGCGACAGGCCGGCGATCAGCTCGCCGGCCGCTTCGCACAAGCCATTCGACTCGAACAGCCATGGCATGACCTTGGCGGTGGGCAGATCGTTGAGGAAGTTCTGGTACGGGTCGATCCCGCAGGTGAAGCCGGGATGGGCCAGCACGTACAGGTGCTTGCCCACGGCGCCCAGGCCGCCCAGGGCGCTGGCCAGCGACAGCAGCACCAGCGGGATGCGCTTGCTCACCAGCGCCGCCACCAGTGCGAACAGGCCCGTAAACAGGAAGGCGTAGCGCTGGATCACGCACAGGGGACAAGGCAGCATGTCCTTGACGTGCTGGAAGTACAGCGCCCCGCCCACCAGGGCGAAGCAGGTCAGGGCGATGGCGAACAGGATCTGGCGGTTGCTGGGCATGGCGTATCCGTGACGGTCAAAGTGATGAGTATTGCATTAAATCGCGGCAGGCTTATTCGAACCTTAATCGGCAGCTCAGTCGCCCAGCGCGGCCAGCAATTCTGCCTGGTGCTCGGCCGCCAGGGCATTGGTCAGTTCGGTCAGCTCGCCATCCATGATGAAATCGAGCTTGTAAAGGGTCAGGTTGATGCGGTGATCGGTCATGCGGCCCTGCGGGAAATTATACGTGCGGATTCGCTCGCTGCGGTCGCCCGAGCCGATCAGGCTCTTGCGCGTGGCCGCTTCCTTCGATTGCTGCTCACGCAGCTGCATATCCTTGATGCGGGCGGCCAGCACCTTGAGCGCTTGCGCCTTGTTCTTGTGCTGGCTGCGGTCGTCCTGGCATTCGACCACGATCCCGGTCGGCAGGTGGGTCAGGCGCACGGCCGAATCGGTCTTGTTGATGTGCTGCCCGCCCGCGCCCGAGGCCCGGAAGGTGTCGATGCGCAGGTCGGCCGGGTTGATGTTGACGTCCTCGACTTCATCGGCTTCCGGCATCACTGCCACCGTGCAGGCCGAGGTGTGGATGCGGCCCTGTGTTTCGGTGGCCGGCACGCGCTGCACGCGGTGGCCGCCCGACTCGAACTTGAGCTTGGAGTAGGCGCCGTTGCCGATCAGGCGCACGATCACTTCGCGGTAGCCGCCCAGGTCGGAGGCCGATTCGGACACCATCTCGACCTGCCAGCGGTTGCGCTCGGCGAAGCGGGTGTACATGCGCAGCAGGTCGCCCGCGAACAGGGCCGATTCGTCGCCGCCGGTGCCGGCGCGGATTTCGAGGAAGATGTTGCGCTCGTCGTTGACATCCTTCGGCAGCAGCATCTTCTGCAAGTCCAGCTCGAGCTGGGCCACGCGACCCTTGGCCGCTTCGATCTCTTCCTGCGCGAACTCTTTCATGTCGGGGTCGGACAGCATCTCCTGCGCTTCGGCGATATCGTTCTGGGCGCGCTGGAATTGCTGATACAGGGCGACCAGGGGGCCGATCTCGGCGTGCTCGCGCGTCATCTTGCGGTAGCTGTCCATATTGGACGTGGCGCCCTCGTGCATCAGCAGTTCGTCCAGTTCGACCAGGCGGTTGGCCAGTTGGTCGAGCTTGGCCAGCATGGATGGTTTCATAAGCGACTCGGGTAAAAGGTGTGGGAATGGCCGCGCACGGCGCGGCAAGACAGGGCGGCGCTGTGGCCGCTAACGGCGGCCGCGGAACAGCTGGGGCAGCAGCGAGGCCAGGCGGGCGCGCTCGTCGCCCTGGGCACGGTGCAGCGCTTGCTGCGGGCCGTGCAGGAATTTGGCGGTCAGTCCCTTGGACAGGGCGTCGAGCACGGCGTCGATATCCTCGCCGCGTGCCAGCATCTTGCGCGCGCGTTCGAGTTCGAACAGGCGCATCGCTTCGCTGTTTTCCTGCAGATCCTGGATGACCGGCACCATGGCGCGGTCATCGATCCAGTGCATGAAGGACTGGACCCGGGTCTCGATGATGGCTTCGGCCTGGGCGACCGCAGCCTGGCGGTGCTCGATGCCCGACTGGACCACCTGGCCCAGGTCGTCCACCGTGTACAAAAAGACGTCGTCCAGGCGCGCGACTTCGGACTCGATATCGCGCGGCACGGCCAGGTCGACCATGAACATCGGCTTGTGGCGGCGTGCCTTGATGGCCCGCTCGACCAGGCCCAGGCCGATCAGCGGCAGCGACGAGGCGGTGCAGGAGACAACGATATCGAACTGGGCCAGCTGCTCGGGCAGCGCGGCCAGGCGAATGGCCTTGCCGTTGAAGCGGTGGGCCAATGCTTCGCCGCGCTCCATGGTGCGGTTGGCGATGGTGATCGACTTGGGGTTTTGCGCGGCGAAGTGGGTGGCGCACAGTTCGATCATCTCGCCGGCGCCGATGAACAGCACATGCTGTTCGGCGATCTTGTCGAAGATGCGCTGCGACAGGCGCACGGCGGCAGCGGCCATGGACACGCTGTGGGCGCCGATTTCGGTGGTACTGCGCACTTCCTTGGCGACCGAGAAGCTGCGCTGGAACAGCTGGTGCAAATAGGTGCCCATGCCGCCGGCTTCCTCGGCCACGCGCACGGCGTCCTTCATTTGGCCGAGGATCTGGGTCTCGCCCATGACCATGGAATCGAGGCCGGAAGCGACGCGGAAGGCGTGCCGTACCGCTTCGCCCTGGGGCAGCATGTACAGGTGGGGACGCAGTTCGCCGTAATTGAGCTTGTGGTAGTCGGCCAGGAAGTGGGCGCTGGCGTCGAGCGGGTTGTCGATGTCGCTGGCGGCGTACATCTCGGTGCGGTTGCAGGTCGAAAGGATCGCCGCTTCATCGCTGCCGCGCGGATCGATGCCGGCGAACCAGCCCTGCGCGGCGCGCACGGCCTGACCGAGCTGCTCAGGACCAAACGCCAGCTGCTCGCGAAGCGAGACCGGTGCAGTGGTGTGATTGAGGCCGACAGCGAGCAGTTGCATATCTATACAGTGTACGGATGGGTGCCGACATTATACCGTGATAGGTCAAGGCCCAGAGTGGCTGGGGCAGGTGGCGCACGTTGCACGTGGCACGTCGCCCCCGCCTGCGCGCGGGCGATGTGGAATCGGCCGCTCAGGCGCCCAGCTTTTCCAGCCGATAACCGTAGCTGTACACCGGCACGAGCCGGAAGCCATTCTCCGGCCGCAGCTGCAATTTGTTGCGTACACGGGACACATGGGTATCCATGGTGCGTGACGGCACCGCCGTTTCGCGTATCCACACCGCTTCATGAATGTAGGCGCGCGACAGCGGTCGTCCGATATTGCGGAAAAACAGCAGCGCCAGGTAAAACTCCTTGTGCGTCACCTCGATGACGACTCCATCCATCAGCAGGCGGCCGGGACGGGTTTCAAATACATAGGGACCGAACTGCAGTTGCTCTGCGCCATTCTGGGTGGGGTAGGCGCGCCGCAGCAGGGCTTGCACGCGCGCGACCAGTTCGCCGCGCCGCAGGGGCTTGATCATGTAATCGTCTGCACCGGCGGAAATGCCGGCCACGATATCGTCTTCAGCGGAACTGTTGGTTAAGAACATCATCGGCGTGCTGGCCGTGAGTTTCTCCTTTGCACGACGTACAACTTCCGCGCCGCTCATGTCGGACACTTGCCAGTCGAGGATCAACATGTCGACGCTGTCCTTGCGCAACTGGGCAAGCATGTCCTTGCCCGTGTCGTAAGATTGACACACGTGTCCCGCCGAGGTTAAAACTTGGCAAATCAGGTCGGCCTGGCTGCGGTCATTGTCTAGGACTGCAATTCTCATAATAGGCGGTAGCGAACGTCAAGCTTGTTTTTTGTAGGCGGAATCCTACCCTGAAGACTTATTTGTTACTCAGAATATAACAGACTTTTACCAGAGAACACGCTAAAAAACACACTTATTTACATTCGGCAACACAATATGTGTCGTGCATACCTATTACTTAATAACACGGTACACTTTAAAAACAACGAATTCAATGCCCTTTTTGCGTCTGTTGGGAAATAATTTTTAGGTTAAGGAATCCTATGCCGACCGATTGGACCGTGATACCAAGTGATCCGAAAGAGATCGAAGCCACCCGCGAACGCTGCCGCCGGATGGTGCGCCGCCGCGCCGCCATTTCCGCGGGAGTATCGGCCGTGCCGATTCCCGGGGTCGACGTGTTGTCGGATTTGTCGATGTTCAAGAAGCTGGTGGATGACGTGAACGAAGCGTTCGGCCTGTCCGAAGCGCAAATCGACCAGATGCAGCCCAACCATAAATTAATCGCCTACAAGGTGGCGGTCGGGGTCGGCGGGGTGATGGTGGGCAAACTTGTCACACGCGAACTGCTGACGCAATTGTTCAAGCGGGTCGGCCTGAAAATGATGGCCAAGTCGGCCTCGCGCTTCGTGCCCATCGCCGGCCAGATGGCGGCGGCGGCCATCGGTTTCACGATGTTCCGCAAGCTGGGCTACGAGCACGTCGAGGCGTGCGCGCGGGTCGCCAATGAATTGATCGTGGTGCGGCCAGCCTGAGCGGCGCTCAGGCGTCCGGCAGCACCACGTTTACTTCGAGCACTTCCAGGTTGCCCTGGCGGTCGAGCGAAAGCTTGATGTCATCGGCGCTGACCTTGGTGTACTTCGAAATGACTTCAATCAGTTCGCGATGCAGGGCCGGCAGAAAGTCCGGCCCCTGGCGCTGACCGCGCTCGCGCGCGATGATGATCTGCAGGCGCTCCTTGGCCGCCGATGCGCTCTTCGGCTTGGAGGGGAACAGGAAAGAGAGCAGTGCCATATCACTTCGCTCCAAAGATTCGCTGCAGGATGCCCGGCTTTTCGTAGGTGGTGAAGCGCAGCGGTACGTCCTGGCCCAGGAAGCGCGAAATCACGTCTTCATAGGCTTCTGCCACGTCGGTCCCCTTGAAATGAATCGCCGGGTTGCCCTGGTTCGATGCGTGCAGCACCGACTCGGACTCGGGAATGATGCCGATCAGGGGAATGCGCAGGATTTCCTGCACGTCCTGGTGCGACAGCATTTCGTCCGCTTCCACGCGTTTCGGCGAGTAGCGGGTGATCAGCAAATGTTCCTTGACCGGTTCGGCGCCGGTCTGGGCGCGGCGCGACTTGGCCTGGATGATGCCGAGGATGCGATCGGAATCGCGCACCGACGACACTTCCGGATTGGTGACGATGATGGCTTCGTCGGCGAACGTCAGCGCCATCAGCGCACCGTGTTCGATACCGGCCGGCGAATCGCAGATGATGTATTCGAAGCCCATGTTGATCAGGTCGTGCAGCACGCGCTCGACGCCTTCTTCGGACAGGGCATCCTTGTCGCGCGTTTGCGAGGCGGGCAGGATGAACAGGTTGTCGCAGTGCTTGTCCTTGATCAGCGCCTGGTTCAGCGATGCTTCGCCGTTGATGACGTTGATGAGGTCATACACGACGCGGCGTTCGCAACCCATGATCAGGTCCAGATTGCGCAGGCCGACGTCGAAGTCGAGTACCGCGGTCTTGTGGCCGCGCATGGCCAGGCCGGTGGAGAAGCTGGCGCTGGAGGTGGTTTTTCCGACGCCGCCTTTGCCGGACGTCACAACAATAATTCGTGCCACTAGAGAGTCCTTTATCAAGATCTGGTATTGGGGGCGGTTGCCGGACTGAGCGATAGTATATCGATTCGGTCGCCCACCAAGCGAATTTGTGCCGGCTGGCGCGCCAGCTGCGGCGGGAAGCCTTCGTCAAAAGTGCGGTACACGCCGGCGATGGAAACCAGTTCGGGCTGCATCGACAGGGCGAAAATGCGCGCCTCCGCATTGCCGGACGCGCCTGCCAGCGCCCGCCCGTTCAGCGCCGCATACACATGGATGCTGCCGTCGGCGATGACTTCGGCGCCATTGTTGACGGTGGCGGTGATGATCAGGTCGCAGCCGCGCGCATACACGCGCTGGCCGGCGCGCACCGGGGTATCGATGATCATGGTGCCGGGCGTGACGACGGCGGTGGCGGCAGCTGGTGCCGGCACCGGCGCGGTGGCCACGGTCGGCGGCGCCGGGATTGGCGCCGGTGCGGCTGCCACGGCGGCAGGCGCCTCGGCGTCCTCGCGCGGCTTGATGCCGGAGACGCCATCGTCGAACGACAGGCCGGCGGCGCGGATCGCGTCGCCCATGGCGCTGCTGGCGCCGCGCACGGCGACGGCGTTCAGGCGGTATTTCTTGAGCACGGCGACCATGTGCGGCCAGTCGACTGGCGGCGCCGACTCGGCGATGGTGCTGACATCGATGACGGCGAACTCGTCTTCGAAGAAGTCCGAGACCCCGCCCGTCATTTGCTTGAGCGCCGCGTCGATGGCCAGCGGGTCGGCCGAGTGCAGGATCGTGGAGATCGCGACAACGGTGGAAATCTTGATTTCGATGGGCAGTTGAGACGGACTTTTGAGCATAAACGGGTCGTGAGATATGGGCTAACATCGCCCAAAGTGGCGCAGAACCCGTGCATTCTACTTTGAAAATTGCTGAAAGGGGAGGGAAGCGGTGAATGTTCCGCGGGGCAATGAGAAGGCGCGTTTCATTCCCGGGGCATTCCATCGTTCGGCGCACCACGACTGCATTTTCAGGCGACGAAATACGTGACGTCGCCCTCGCGCAGGCGGGGGCCCATAGCGCGTTACCGAATTCGGCGACGTGGGTCAGGAAGCGGCGGCTTGCCCGCGCATGCGGTGCGCGGCCGCCACCATATTGGTCAGCGCCACCTCGGTCTCGCGCCACCCGCGCGTCTTGAGCCCGCAATCCGGGTTCACCCACAAATGCCGCGCCGGGATCACCTGGGCCGCCTTGCGCAGCAAGCGCTCCATCTCGTCCACCCCGGGCACGCGCGGCGAATGAATGTCGTACACGCCCGGCCCGATCTCGTTCGGGTAGCGGAATTTGCCGAAGCCGTCGAGCAGTTCCATGTCCGAGCGGCTGGTCTCGATGGTGATCACGTCGGCGTCGAGTGCGGCGATCTGCGGCAGGATGTCGTTGAACTCGGCGTAGCACATGTGGGTATGGATCTGGGTCGCGTCATGCGCCACGCCGGCCGTGACGCGGAAGGCGCGCGTGGCCCAGTCCAGGTAATCGTCCCAGCGCGCGCGCCGCAGCGGCAAGCCTTCGCGCAGGGCCGGCTCGTCGATCTGGATGATGCCGATTCCCGCCTGCTGCAGGTCCGCCACCTCGGAGCGGATCGCCAGCGCGATCTGCAGCGCCGTGCATGCGCGCGGCTGGTCGTCGCGCACAAAGCTCCACTGCAGGATCGTTACCGGTCCCGTCAGCATGCCCTTGACCGGCTTGTGCGACAGGCTTTGCGCATGCGTGGTCCAGTCCACCGTCATGGCGCGCGGCCGTGCCACGTCGCCGAAAATGATGGGCGGCTTGACGCAGCGCGAACCGTACGACTGCACCCAGCCGAAGCGCGTGAAGGCAAAGCCATCGAGCTGTTCGCCGAAATACTCCACCATGTCGTTGCGCTCGGCCTCGCCATGCACCAGCACGTCGAGCCCCAGCGCTTCCTGGCGCTGCACGGCATAGGCGATTTCGGCGCGCATGGCCGCGTCGTAGTCGCAGGCGGCCATGCTGCCGCTGCGGTAACCGGCGCGGGCGGCGCGGATGGTGGCCGTTTGCGGGAACGAGCCGATGGTCGTGGTCGGAAAATCGGGCAGCTGCAGGCGCGCGCGCTGCAGCGCCTGGCGCGCGGCGAACGGGGAACGGCGGCGGTCGGCGTCCGGCGCCAGGGCAGCGATGTCGCGCGCCACCTCGTCGCTGTGCACGCGCGCACTGCGGGCGCGGCTGGCGATGGCGGCCCGCGAGCGGGCCAGCGCGGCCTGCGCGCCATCGCCTGCCAGCGCCGCTTTCAAGGTTGCCAGCTCGTCGAGTTTTTCGGTGGCGAAGGCCAGCCACGATGCCAGTTCCGCGTCGAGCGCGGTCTCGCCGGCCAGGCTGAAAGGCACATGCAGCAGCGAGCACGATGGCGCCAGCCAGAGCTGGCCGCCGCGCCGTTCGAGCAGCGGCTCGAGCACGCTGATGGCGGCGTCGAGATCGGTGCGCCAGATGTTGCGGCCGTCGACGATCCCGATCGACAGCACCTTCGGCACCGGCAGCCAGTCGCACACGTTGACCAGTTCCTGGCGCGCGCGGATGCCGTCGACGTGCAGGCCGGCCACCGGCAGGCGGCAGGCCAGGCTGAGATTTTCTTCCAGCGGCGAGAAGTAGGTGGCCAGCAGCAGGCGCGCGCCGCACTGGCTCAGCTGCCAGTAGCACGGCTCGAAGGCGTTGCGCCACGCCGGCGGCAGATCGAGACCGAG
>Ga0209023_10003769_pt1 | contig 17779 bp, 21 predicted proteins | sample LakOneMetagenome_FD_187468 | JGI IMG/M metagenome (GOLD analysis project Ga0209023, IMG submission 187468) | Freshwater and sediment microbial communities from Lake Erie, Canada (SPAdes) (version 2) | ecosystem: Environmental > Aquatic > Freshwater > Lentic | place: Lake Erie, Canada... | reverse complement strand
AGGCTGCCGCCGCTCCTCAGGCGACGTTGGCCACCGGACGCCGCTCACGGTCACGCCGCACCGAGTTGGCCACGGCGTCGAGCACCGGCCGCCACGACAGCAGGGACGGCACCTGCCGGCCGGGAACCTTGGCCGCGTCGTCGGCGTGCCGGAGCACGACGGCGTCGACCGAGTGCCGGCGGCGCTCGAACTCGACGAGCTCCGCCGCGGTCAGGGAACCGCCCTGGAGCATGAGTGAACGGGCGCTGGCGGTCGACAGCAGCTCGCGGTAGGCCGGATCGGTCGTGACGAGGTACCGCTTGGCCGCGACGTGCAGGCCCACGAGCTCGGCGACGCGTTCGCCGAGCAGGCCCCGCACCGCGGTCGCCGCGATGTTCCCGTGGTTCATCTCCCGGGCCAGCCGCTCGCGGTCGCCCTCGGGCGGGTCGACGATGTGGCCGAGGTCGTGGACGAGCGCGGCGACCTGGAGCTCCTCGTCGGCGGGGCGGACGAGGTACGCCTCGTGCGCCGCCTGCAGGGCATGGGTCAGGAGGTCGACGGCCTCGCCGCGAGGATCGAGTTCATCCCGCCGGCGGTAGCCGCCGGCGAGGAGGGCGAGCAGCTGCTCGACAGAATCGATGGTGACGACGCGCATGGTGGCACTGTCGTCCCCCGACGTGAGAACGCCGCGACCTCGGGACGACGAGCGCGAGAGCAGCAGATGAACGTTCGGGGTGACGGCGGGGTCAGCCCTCGGGCCGGTTGACCACCACGAACGGCTCGTCGGGTGGACCGACCACGAGCACGTGACGGACGATCTCGGCCAGCTCCAGGGGGGCGAACCGCAGCCGGGGACCCAGCGGGACGGCATCGAGATCGTCGAGGCTGAACCAGCGCAGCTCGTGGACGTTCTCGGCGCGGAGCCGGTCCCAGCCCATCTGTGGCTCGGGGTCGAGCTCGGCGCAGCGGACCAGGTGGACGCGGTCGCGCTGACCGTCCCACCGTCCCATCTTCACGATGTGGGTGCGTTCCCAGAGCACGGGGCCGATCTCGGCGTCGACGAGCCCGATCTCCTCGGCCAGCTCCCGGTGCAGGGCCTCGATCGGGTCCTCGCCCGGCTCGATCCCGCCGCCGGGCGGAGCCCACACGGTCGCGGCGGTGAACTCGAAACGGACCAGGAGCACCCGGTCCGCCGGGTCGACGACCAGGGCCCGGATCGCCGGACGCAGGCGCAGCCCGGCGAGCTCGTCGGGGGTCATGCCGACACGCGAGTCGTGCGATGGCCGGCCGACGCCGCCACCAGCCCGAGCGCGATGTACACGGTGCCGGCCACGTACCGCTGGACGAACGGCAGGCCTCGACTGCGGACCAGCACCGTGCGCAGGCTGCTGGCGGCGAGGGCCACGGTGGCGTCACTGATCGTGCCGAGGGTGACGAACAGCAGGCCGAGCACGAGTGCCTGCACCGTCGCGTGGCCGCGGTTCGGGTCGATGAACTGCGGCAGGAACGACAAGAAGAACAGGGCGACCTTGGGGTTCAGCACGTTGACCACGATTCCCTGGGCGAAGGCCCGCCGGGGGGCCACCGCGGCCGCCACGATCTCGGTGGCCGTCGGCCGGGTGACGAGCGTCCGGATGCCGAGCAGGACGAGGTAGCCGGCGCCGAGCCACTTGATGACGTTGAACGCCACCGCCGACGCGGCGAGCGCGGCCGACAGGCCGAGGGCGGCGGCGAGCACGTGCACGAGCGTGCCGAGCTCGATCCCCGCCACCGACGCCAGGCCGACCTTGCGGCCGTCGGCGACGCTCCGGTTGATGATGTACAACACCGCCGGACCGGGGATCACCAGCAGGGCCAGCGACGCGGCGCCGAACGCGAGGAGGGTGGAGACGGTCGGCATGGGCGGGGAGGTTACCGACGTCGAGGTCGCTCCCCGGAGGGGTTTGCCGGATCGCCCGACCGCCGTCGGCCGGGCGGCCGAGGTAGTCCGCCGGTCCCAACCGGTCGGATCCGCAGATCGAGCGTGGGATCTCACGTCGGCGGGCGTCTCATCAGTTCGATGCGGCGACGAGGTGTGCTCGAGCGCGAGGAACGACCGGCGACGGCCGGGCTCGGCGACGTCCGGGTCGCCGTGGTCGGCCAGATCGAGGCGATGACCTACAACGTGGTCGCCTCGCTCGGCCTCGCCGGCGTCGAGGCCGAGGTCTGGGCGCCGGGCGCCTGTTCGAGGTTGCGGGCGAGCCGGTTCGTGGCCCGGTTCCACGAGGTCCCCGACCGGCTCTTCCGTCCGATGGGCGAGGCGCTCGCCGAGATGCTCGCGCCGGCCTTCGCCGAGCGTGAGATCTCGATCGCGGTGCCGGCCGACTACGACGGGTTCGCGTGGCTCGCCGACCATGCCGTCGATCTCACCCCGACACGGGCCTTTCCGATGCCGAGTCGGGAGCTCATCGAGTTCTACAACGACAAGTGGCGGATGGCGACGGCCTGCGCCCGCGCCGGGATCGACACGCCGCTGACGTGTCTGCTCGAACGACCGGCCGATCTGGACGGCCTCGACCGGCTCCGGGGTCGCGGGCCGATCGTGGTCAAGCCGTTGACCGCCGGGGACTCGTTCGGCGTGTACGTGCTCGACTCGACCGACGAGCTCGCCGCCCACCTGGTCAGCGACGATCGGCCGGGCAACGAGCTCCCGCTCATCGTCCAGGAGCACGTGCCGGGCCGCGACCTCGACGTCACCGTGGTGGCGAACGTGGGCCGGGTGACCGACGCCGTCGTGTCGGAGCACGTGGCCGGGTCGAGGACCCTGCGCTACTTCGACCACCCCCGGGCCGTGGAGGTGGCGGGCCGGATCGCGGCGATCGGCTGCTATCACGGGGTGCTCGACTTCGACTTCCGCGAAGATCCGGCCACCGGCCGGTTGGTCGTGGTCGACACCAATCCGCGGTTGACCGGCAGCACGCTCGTCAAGACCTGGGCCGGGGCCAACCTCCCGGTGCAAGGCGTGCGGATGGCGATGGGGCTGGCCCACGAACCGCGCTCGGGCACGGCGGCCGGCTTCCACCGGCCGGTCGGGCCGGAGCTGGTCGCGGCGATCGGGCGGGGCTGGTGGCGCGCCGACAACGCCCCCACCCGGGCGGCCCTGCGGTGCGCGATCAGCGACCTGGGCTACCACCGCGCCCGGCAGGCCACCCCCGTCTGATGCGGGCGCCGGTTCGGACCGGCGCGGCAGCCCTCCCGCGGTGCGCCGCGGGTCAGTCCTTCGGGGTGTCGCCGAGCCCGTCGTTGAACATGCGATACACGTCGTAGACCTCTTTGCACTTCTGACACAGCGGGAGCTGCTTGGGGTCGCGTGACGGCACCCACACGTGGCCGCACAGCGCTTCGAGCGGGGTGCCGTAGATGCGCGCCTCGAGGACCTTGGCCGCGGCGCTCTCACCCGGCTCGGTCTTCACGATGTGGGCGGAGGTCGGTTCGGCGGTCTCCGGGACCTCGTCGAGCTCGGGACGGGACTCGACGGGACGAACGGCGATGTCGGGCACGCCCGGAACGCTACAACGGCGTGTCGGCGGACCCGCCCCGTGCCGCTCGGCCGACCCGGCCCCAGCCGGTGCGAGCGCCACCGAGTACGATCGTGACCGTGCCGCTCTACGAGTACCGCTGCAAGACCTGTGACGAGACGTTCGAGGTCCGTCGTCCGATGTCGGAGGCCAGTGCACCGGCGGAGTGCACCCACGGGCACCCCGCGGTCCGCCTGCTGTCGGTGTTCGCCTCGGTCGGCGGTGGTTCGTCGGCGAGCCCGGCGCCGAGCGCGCCCCGCCCGATGGGTGGCGGCTGCGGCGGAGCCTGCGCCTGCCACTGAGGCCGGCTGCAGCACTGCCGGGGCGTGGTCGGGTCAGCGGGCGAGCGCGCTCAGCTCGGCGGCCAGGTTGGCTCGGGCACGACGCTCACGCGACCGGTACGTCGAGGTGTGGAAGATGACCGGCCGTTCGAGGAACGAGCGGAGCACGGCGGCGCGCCCGAGCTGCCACTGGTGGTCGTCGACATGGGCGTATTCGGCGCGGACCCCGTGCACGTACGTCTCGTAGGCGGCCGGCTCGGCGCCGAGCACGGCGAGGTCGGCATCGAGGAGCACGGCGTCGCCGGGGCGTTCCACGGCGTGGGTCGCGGTCGCGAGCACCAGCCGGCCGACCTCGGAGATCCGCTCCTCGGTCCAGCCGAGGTCGCGGAGCACCTGGCCGGCGAGCCGGGCGCTGTCGGCCTCGTTGCTCGCCGAACGCGGGTCGTACACCGCGTCGTGGAAGAACGCGGCCGCGATCACGACACCCCGGTCGTCGAGCGATTCCGAGCCCGCCAGCGCCACGACATCGGCGACGACCCGTTCCAGGTGACCGACCCCGTGGTACCTCCGGTGCGGCTCGCCGTAGCGGGCGACGATGGCGTCGAGCGCGGCCGCCGCCCGGGCCGAGGAACCGGCGCACCCGGCCCACGCCGAGCGCACCACGAGATCCATCGGCGTCAGCCTATGCGGCGGCCCCGGCCATGACGGTCCTGATCGACCAGCCGCTCTGGCACCACCGGGGACGCCGGTGGTGCCATCTCGTCAGCGATCGCGACCTGGCTGAGCTCCACCAGTTCGCCGAGCGGTGCGGGCTGCCTCGACGTGGTTTCCACGGCGACCACTACGACATCCCCGAGGAGTACCGCGACGAGATGATCGCCGCGGGCGCCCGATCAGTGACCAGCCGGGAGCTGCTGCGCGGCCTCCGCGGCGCCGGGTTACGGCTCAGCCCGGCGGCACGCCGAGCCACCATCGGCTCGGAGCCCCCAGCCGCTCCCGCGGGAGCGCCACCCGATCCGGAGTGAGGACCAGCCACTCGACGAGCTCGCAGCGCAGGTCGTTGCACAGGTCGTCGAGTCGGCACCAACGGTCGAGGTCGCTGCCCGCTCGCTCGACCAGCGGCGACGGCCGGATCGAGGCGAGGACGATGCCGTCGATCTCCGCAGTGGCGGCGGCGACCGCGAGGGCCATCTCGGCGACGTGGAGCACGCCGTCGGGGTCGACCACGTCGGTGACCGTGAACGAGGCCCCGACCCGACGGGCGCCGTCGAGCAGGACGCAGACGACCTCGGGCGACGACGGGCGGCTGCTCAGCCGGGCGACCAGGTCGAGGGCGTCGGCCGGAGTGGCGAGCGGTCCGTATCGGACGTCGGGATGGACGAGGCGGGTTGATGACATGAGCGTCCTCCGAGGAGCGCAGGATCGGCTCGGCCCGGGGAAGCTCTCAGGACGGTAGTGGAGGCGTGTGCCAGAGTTCCGACCGATGGCGGTACTCGACGTTCTCCTCCGGATGGTCGCCGGCGCCGGCGGCGTCGCCCTGGTTCTGTGGACGGTGGGCGGCGCGCTGCGCACCGTCGTGCTGCCCCGGGCCACGTCGTCGTGGCAGGTGACCCTGATCTTCGGCCTGCTGCGCCGGGTCGTCTTCGACCCGCTCACCCGCCCCCGGCGAGGGTTCGAGGCACGCGACCGGATCATGGCGATGTACGCGCCGGTCGGCCTGCTCATGCTCCCCGCGATGTGGGCGACGTTCGTCGTGACCGGCTGCACCGGGGTGTTCTGGGCGTTCGGGGTGCGGCCGTTCAGCGAGGCCTTCGTCACGAGCGGCTCGTCGCTGCTGACACTCGGGTTCGTCCGGCCGCACCAGACCGGCCTGGTGATCGTGTCGTTCGCCGAGGCGTTCGTCGGCCTCGGCCTCGTCTCGCTGCTGATCTCGTACCTGCCCACGATCTACGGGTCGTTCAGCCGTCGTGAGGCCTACGTCGCCATGCTCGAGGTGCGTGCCGGTCAGCCACCCTCACCGTCGACGCTGCTCGTCCGGTACCACCGGATCGGCTGGCTCGACGGGATCGCGGAGGAGTTCTTCGCCCTCTGGGAGCAGTGGTTCGTCGAGGTCGAGGAGAGCCACACGAGCCTGCCCGTCCTCGTCTTCTTCCGGTCGCCGCTGTCGGCCCGGAGCTGGATCACCGCGGCCGGGTGCGTGCTCGACACGGCCGCGTTGGCGAGCGCGCTGCTCGACCGGCCCAAGACGGGGCGAGACGACATCGTGCTCCGCACGGGGTTCCTTGCTCTGCGGCGGATCGCCGACGGGTTCTCCCTCGCCTACCCCGCCGATCCGGCGCCGAGCGATCCGATCTCGATCAGCCGGACCGATTTCGACGAGGTCTGCGCCGAGTTGGAGGCGGCCGGCATCGCCCTCAAGCCCGACCGCGACCAGGCGTGGACCGATTTCGCCGGCTGGCGGGTGAACTACGACGCCGCGCTGCTCGGTCTGTGCGACCTGGTGATGGCCCCGCCCGCCCGCTGGTCGAGCGATCGCAGCGCCGGCTGGGCGCACCCGAACCGCACCGCCGCGACGGGGATCCGCCGCCTCAGCCCGAGACGGCGAGGCTGATGCCCACGCTGGCGATCGCCACGGCGATCGGAACGGCGTAGCCGGCCCACTTCGGGATCTGCTTCGACTGGGGGGCGAACACGGCCAACCCGCACAGCGCGCCCCCGACGAGCCCGCCGACGTGACCGCCGATCGAGATGCCGGGGATCGAGAACGTCAGCACGAGGTTCAAGATCAACACCGTGCCGATGCTGGTTCGGAACGGATTGATCCCTCGTTGTCGCAGGGCGACCGCGGCCGCGCCGAACAGGCCGAACACCGCTCCCGACGCGCCGCCGGTGAGTCCGTTCCCCCCGAGCACGAGGACACCGGCGGAGCCCGCGAGCAGCGAGGCGAGGTAGAACAGCCCGTACTCGACCGGCCCGGTGATCGGCTCGAGCATCTGGCCCAGGTTCCACAGGGCGAGCATGTTGAAGGCGATGTGGATCAGCCCGAAGTGGAGGAACCCGGCCGTCAGGAGCCGGTAGAGCTGGCCGTCGGCGATGAAGATCCGGTTGAGGCCGAGATCCTGCTGGGCGGCCGTGACGCTCGACCCGCCGAGCACGTTCGGATCCTTGGCGATCAGGTAGACGAACACGGCGACGTTCACCACGATGATCGCCTTGGTCACCGGGAACGAGCGGGTGGCGCCCCAACGCCGGGCGCGCACCGCCGCCGGCGGCTTGGACGCCTTGACGCAGTCCACGCAGTGCGAACCGACCGACGCCTGCACGAGGCACTCGGAACAGGCGGGCCGGCCGCACCGGGTGCAGCGCCGGCCGGTCTCGCGGCCGGGGTGGCGATAACAGTGCTCGGGCCCGGCGCCCCCCGACGGGGCTGCAGGCGCGGGCGGCGCCGGCGGGCCCGAGCCGGGCTGCGGATTCCAGATGGCGCCGCCGCCCGACCCGGAGCCGGGCGGCATCGGGGGCGGGGGAGGGAGGGAGCTCATTCGCCGACCCCCTCGGAATCGCCGTCGTACCAGCGCCGCAGCGAATCCCACGGGTAGATGCCGGTGTCGTGGCCGTCCTGCCAGCGCAGCGACAGGCCCCAGGCCCCGGCGAGCTCGGCGTCGAGGATCTCGAGCTGCTCGGGCGGGCCGTCCCAGGCCGCTCGGCCGGCGTCGCGCCGGCCTCGGCACGCCGCGCACGGACACGCGGCCCGCAGCTCGGGGAGCGGGAACACGCACGTCACGCCGTCGTCGAAGACGAGCGTGACCGCGCGTGTCCGCTCGACGCTGATGTCGACGACCGTGGCACTCATCGGCGACGACCGTATCGGGCGGATCGGAGCGTTCGGCGGAGCGTCAGCCGAGAGCGGTGGTGACGGCGAGGACGAGGACGAGGGTGATGATCGCCGTGTTGTAGGTCGTATGGGCACGGGTGCTCTCGAGCGTCGCCTCCCGGCTGCTGCCCGTCCGACGGAAGGCCCGCAGGTAGACCCGCATGAAGTAGGCGCCGCCCACGCTCAACGCGAGGGCCACCCCGATGGGGATGCCGATCAGCGCGTGGACGAGGCCGAATTGGGCGCACTTGAGTGCACGTCGCCGCCACGACCAGCTCTCGGCGCCGAGCCGGAACATCCGCTCCTCGGCGTGGGCGAACAACGGCAGCGCCGGCAGCAGCATGCAGCCGAAGAGCAGCGGGACGATCCACTCCCAGACGGTGCCGGTGGTGGCCGCGCTGCCCCCGCTCACCGGGTTGCCTTCGCCGCCGAGCGCCGTCCACCATCCCCAGTCGAGTCCGGGGACCTGCACGAGCGCGCTCGCGACGAGGACGATGACCGTCAGCACGAGGGGGACCGGCCACACGTGGCGCCACCTCACGCCCCGCCAGACCGAGCCGATGAGGGCGCGGCCCTCCTTGGCCGCGGAGTACCGCAGGCCGGTCGCGAGCCGGATTCCGACGAACCCGAGCACACCGACCGTGGCGATCGTCGTCCACTGATCCGAGCCGAGCGCCACCGGGCGAGGGTACCGGCGCTCCGGCCCGAGCGCCGTCGGAGGCCTTGGGTAGGGTCGCCAGGTCCTGTCGACCCGCTGGCGCGGGACCGACCGACGACCGCGAACGACGATCACCAACGACGAGGGGACCGCACATGGCCTGGGATTTCTCGACCGAGCCGGAGTTCGAGGCGAAGCTCGAGTGGATGCGAACGTTCGTGCGCGACGAGATCATGCCGCTCGAGACCCTCGCCGAGACCTGGCGCACGCCCGAGGGCCGCGCCACCTTCGCCCGCATCACCGCGCCGCTGAAGGACGAGGTGCGCCGTCAGGGCCTGTGGGCCGCCCACCTGCCGCCCGACATGGGCGGCATGGGGTTCGGTCAGGTCAAGCTCGGCCTGATGCACGAGATCCTGGGGCAGTGCGCGTACGCGCCGAGTGTCTTCGGCAACAACGCGCCCGACTCGGGCAACGCCGAGCTGCTCGCCGTGGGCGGTACGCCCGAGCAACGCGAGCAGTGGATGCAGCCGTTGCTCGAAGGCCGCCTCCGATCGTCGTTCTCGATGACCGAGCCCAATGCCGGCGCCGACCCGACGCTGCTCACCACGTCGGCGCTGCGCGACGGTGACGAGTGGGTCATCAACGGCCACAAGTGGTTCTCGTCGAACGCGTCGATCAGCGATTTCCTGCTCGTCATGGTCCGCACCGGCGATGCCGACACCCCCGCGAGCCGGGCCTACTCGATGATCATCGTGCCGACCGACACGCCGGGCGTGAACATCGTGCGCGACGTGCCGACGATGGGCGAGCCCGACCACAAGACGGGTGAGCCCGGCGGCCACGCCGAGATCCTCTACGAGAACGTCCGGGTGCCGTTCGCGAACGTGGTCGGCGGCGAGGCCGGTATCGGCCAGGGCTTCGCGCTCGCCCAGAAGCGGCTCGGACCTGGTCGTATCCACCACGCCATGCGCTGGCTCGGCCAGAGCAAGCGGGCGTTCGACATGCTGTGCGAGCGGGCCCTCACCCGCTACACCCACGGCTCGATCCTCGCCGAGAAGCAGATGATCCAGGACTGGATCGCGGAGAGCTACGCCGAGATGCAGGCGGCCCGCCTGCTCACGCTGCACGCCGCGTGGACGATGGACGAGCTGCACGCGGCGGGGAAGCACTACAGCGATGCCCGGCTCGAGATCGGCGTCATCAAGTTCTGGGGCGCCAAGGCGTTGTACAACGTCATCGACCGCGCCATCCAGGTCCACGGATCGCTGGGGTACACGACCGATCTGCCCCTCGAGGCCATGTACCGCGCCGCTCGCGCCGCTCGGATCTACGACGGGCCGGACGAGGTCCACAAGGTCACCGTGTCCCGTCAGGTCTTGAAGCGCTACCGACCCAGCGAGGTCCCGAGCGAGCACGTCCCCACTCGGCGGGCCGCCGCCCAGGAGAAGTTCGCCGCCTACCTCGAGGCGGCCTCGCTCAACGACTGAGCGCGCCGAACCGCTCGAGCGCCTGGGGCACCTCGTTCGCGGGGACGGGGTACCCCAGGTAGTACCCCTGGGCGCGGTCGCAGCCGAGCTCGCCGAGCCGCGTCAGCTGCTCGGGGGAGGTGACCGATTCGGCGACGACCGACATGCCGATGGCGTGGGCCATGTCGATCACGGCGCGCACGATGGCGGAGTTGACCGGCTCGTGGACGAGGTCCTCGACGAACGAACCGTCGAGCTTCAACTGGTCGGCCGCGAATCGGCGCAGGTACGACAACGACGAGTAGCCGGTGCCGAAGTCGTCGATGGCGATGTGCACGCCGAGCTCGCGGAGCCGTTCGATCACGTGGGAATCGCCGGTCACCTCGTCGACGAGCGTCGATTCGGTGAGCTCCAGCACCAGCGCGTCGCTGTCGACGCGGTGGGCGAGCAGGGTCGCGGCGACCAGTTCGAGATACCCGAGTTGGCGGAGTTGGCGCGCCGACACGTTGACGTTCACCGACAGCGACCGGGCGCCCGGGATCGAGTGGCGCCACGTGGCGACGTCGGCGACCGCCCGGTCGAGCGCCCACGTCCCGATCGGCACGATCAGCCCGGACTCCTCGGCGAGCTCCACGAACCGGCCCGGGGTGAGCAGCCCGAGCTGCGGGTGGTGCCACCGGAGCAATGCCTCGAGCCCGGTCAGCCGCCCGCTCGCGACGTCGACGATCGGTTGGTACACCAGCGCGAGCTGGCCGTCGGCGATCGCCCGGTCGAGCCCGGCGGTCAGCTGCAGGCGGGCGTGCGCCCGTTCGTGCATCTCGTTGCTGAACAGTGCGACCCGGGCCCGGCCGTGGAGCTTGGCGTCGTACATCGCGGTGTCGGCATCGCGCACGAGTCGCAACGCGTCGTCGGCCGGGCTGCTCTCGATCTCGCGACGCGGCGGCACCACCGTCACGCCGATGCTCACGCTGAGGAAGACGTCGGTGCGGTCGACCACGCTGCGGCCGGTGACGTTCTGGCGGATCCGCTCGGCGATCTCCACCGCTGCCGTCGGGTCGGGAAGGTGGGGGCACAGCACGACGAACTCGTCGCCGCCCAGGCGGCTCACGACGTCGCTCGGCCGAGTGGCGGCCCGCAGTCGGCGGGCCACCTCGACGAGCAACTCGTCGCCGGCCTCGTGCCCCACCGAGTCGTTCACGTCCTTCAGGTTGTCAAGGTCGAGGAACATCACGGCGAGGGAATGGTCGGCCGAGGGCTGTTCACGCAGCAGCCGCCCGAGCCGGTCGAGCAGCGCGGCGCGGTTGGGCAGGCCGGTCAGCGGGTCGTGGAGGGCCCGATGGGCCAGCTCGGCCTCGAGTCGTTTGCGGTCGGTGATGTCGCGCCCGACGCACGCCAGGAATGCCGGCTCGTCGTCGCGCTGGGCGTTCACCGCCACTACCGAGTAGGTGCGCGTCTCGCCGCCGCCGGGCGAGAGCGAGACCTCGCCCTCCCAGGTGGTGGTGCCGTCGACCGTCACCGACGGCGGCAGCTGGCGGCGGAGCCGCCGGATCAGCTCCTGCAGCGCGTCCACCCGCAGGTCGGGTTCGGTCGCGTCGGGCCCGGCGGCCTGGATCGCGGCCGCGTTGCCGTAGATGGGCGCACCGTCGAGGTCGAAGACGACGACGATGTCGGGGCTGGCGTCGAGCAGCCGTTCGAGGCGGCCGGCCCGCAGCTCGGCCTCCTTGCGGGCGACGATGTCGCGCAGCATGACGAGGATGCCACGCACCTTGGGGTGGTCGAACAGGTTCGTCGCCACGACCTCGACCCAGCGGTACGTCGTGTCGCTGTCGAGGAGGCGAACGTCGAGGACGACCTGCTCGCCGGGGCGGTCGAGGATCGCCAGGAAGGCCTGGGCGGCGGGTTCCCGGTCGGCCGGATGGAGCTCGTCGATCGCGCCACGCCCCTCGTAGGCGTAGCCCGGGTTGCCGAGGAAGTTGGAGGTGAAACCGGTCGCGACCCGGATCCGCATGTCGGCGTCGAGGACGACGATGCCCTCGGACAGGTACTCGTAGGCGTGCACGAACTCGTCGGGGTCCGGCTCGTCCTCGGCTGCGAGCCGGCGCAGCGGGACGATCGCCACGAGCGCTCGGTGGTCGCCGGCCGGCGTGACGTACACCCGGGACCACCGCAGGAGTCCCAGGTTGGGCACGTCGAGTTCCAGCGCCATGGCGCGGTCGTCGCCGAGCACCTGGGCCACCGCCGCCGCCAGCCGATCGGCCTCGAGCGTCAGGACGCCGGTGTCGGTGGCGAACGACTCACCGGCCGAACGCGCCGCAGCGCGCATCGCGAGCCACGCCGGATTGGGCTGGGTGACGACTCCCGCACCGTCGATCTCGGCGATCGGGAACGGCAGCTCGACGTGGCGTTCCGTCGCGAGCATGGTCTCTCGATGATCCCACGCCACCGACCCGCCTGTGGCGTCGGTCACGTCGCGGTGTAGGTGCCCGTGATCGAGGCCGAACCGATGGCGACCGCGCTGATCTGGTCGACCGCCTCGGTGGCCGCGCCACCGGAGGGGAGCTCGAGCTGCTGCCCGAGGGCATACACCTCGATGACGTACGTGTGGGTGCCCGAGGGCGGGCAGGGGCCGCTGTAGCCGACCTTGCCGAACCCGTTCACGGCCTGGCTCGGGAGGGTTGCCGAATCGCCCTCGGCGAGACCACCGAGCTTGGGGTCGAGCCCGAAGGCCGTCCAGTGGACGAATCCCGGGGCGTCGCGGTCGGTCATCACCACGGCGATCTCGACGGTGCCCGCCGGAGGGTCGTACCAGTTGATCGCCGGCGAACGATCGGCGCCCTCGCACGAGTTGTCGACCGGGATCGGCTGTCCGTCGTCCCATCCGGCGGCGCTCGCGGTCAATGACGACGCGCCCCCGGCCGGCGCGACGGTGTCCTCGGAGAACGCGTCGGAGATCGCGCCGGCGTCGTCGGTCGATGCGCTGGAGTCGGGCGCCACCGTGGTCGTGGTCGCGATCGTCAGGTTCTGATCGGCCCGGGCCGGTGGGAGGCTGCGGCCGTCGCCGGTGTCACACGCCGCCACGCCGACGAGCAGGCAACAGGTGAGGAGCACGGTGGACGACCTGGGGAACAGCACTCGACGATCGTAGGGCACCGGGTTTTCCCGGGGTGGTCACGCGGCCGGGGTGGCCATCGGGCCGGGCGGGTCGCCGCTGACGCCGGTAACGTCCAACAGATGACCACGGCGCCGTTGTGCGTGCTCACCGTGCACGCCCACCCCGACGACGAAGCCTCCAAGGGCGCGCCGACGATCGCGAAGTACGCCGCGCAGGGCGTTCGTACGGTGCTCGTCTGCTGCACCGGAGGTGAGGAGGGCGACCTCCAGAACCCGGCGTTGCGGGAACCGGGCCAGCCGTGTTTCGGCCTCACCCGTGACGAGGAGAAGGCGCGGCTGGTCGAGCTGCGCCCGGCGGAGCTCGCCCGTTCGGCCGAGATCATCGGCTTCGACGACGTCGTGATGCTCGGCTACCGCGACTCGGGGATGAAGGACTCGCCGGCCAACGAGCATCCCGACTGCTTCCACCAGGCCGATCTCGACGAGGCCGTCGGGCGACTGGTGCGCCACATCCGGACCTACCGCCCCCAGGTCCTGATCACCTACGGCGACGACCACAGCGGCTATCCGCACCCCGACCACGTGCGGGTCCACGAGATCTCGGTGCTCGCCCACGAACGCGCCGGCGACCCGGCCTGGTACCCGGAGCACGGTGAGCCGTGGGCGCCGTCGAAGCTGTACTTCACCGTCTGGAGCCGCGCCCGCCTGCTCGCCATCCACGACGCGATGCTGCGGCTGCGAGGCTCGTCGCCGTACGACGAGCGCTGGCTGAACCGGCCGAGCCAGGACGAGCGCATCACCACCCGCATCGACATCGGCGAGTACCTGTACGCGAGAACCGGAGCGCTGCACGCCCATGCCACCCAGATCGACCCGACCGAGTCGTGGTGGTTCGGACTCAGCGACGCCGAGCTCGCCGAGGTGTACCCCTACGAGGACTGGGTCCTCGCCCGGTCGAGCGTCGGTCCGGTCGATCCGCCCGAGCTCGAAACCGATCTGTTCGCCGGCATCACCTCGGAGGTCCGCACGTGATCCAGTACCGGGTCGTCGTCGCCAAGAAGGACGAGCGGATCGAGGGGCCCGACGACGCCGACCTCGTCGTCACCGTCTCGCTGGCCGATGCCCGCCTCGACCCGACCGTCGCGTTCATGCAGGGCCGGCTCAAGTCCACCGGCTCGACCGGTGCCCTCTTCCGCGCCTTGGCGACCGGCGAGATCTCGGCGGCGTTGACCCGTCTCGCCGGGTGAGGACGACCGCGATCCGACCCTGACACGGGTGCCTCCCTCGATCGCGGAGTGGTCCTGTCGGGATTGGTGGATCGACCAAAGTTCTTGGCTCCGGGTACTGGAACGTGCCGGGCAGCGTTCCGATCAGCGGAACATGCTCACGTACCGTCGTTCCCACGCAGGCCGAACGGACGACGTGTCGTCGGCGGCCTCCTCGCCCGTCGTTGCCGACGGAGGCGGGGATGCGGCGCAGCTCGGCAGCACGCGCCCGATCGCTCCCGACGTCGACAAGCTCGGACGACGGCTGCTCGACCACCTGCCGATCAACGTGATGATCGCCGACCGCTCGATGACGATCTGCTATCTGAACCACGCCAGTGTGACCACGTTGCGGAGGCTCGAGAAGTGGCTCCCGGTGACGGCCGACCACGTGCTCGGGTCGAAGATCGACATCTTCCACCATCGGCCCACCAAGCAGCACGAGATCCTGGCGCGCACCGAGCGTCAGCCGCACAACGCGCTGATCACCCTCGGCGACGAGCTGCTCGACCTCAAGATCGAGCCGATCAACGACGACGGTGAACTCGTCGGCCACGTCGTCACCTGGTGGCGGGTGACCGAACGGGAGCTGATGAAGGCCCAGATCCAGGAGCTCTCCTCGACCGTGGCGTCGAGCGTCACCGAGCTCGAGGCGTCGATCTCCGAGATCGCCCGGTCGGCCGCCGAATCGGCCGTCATCGCCGGCGACGCCTCGGCGGCGACCGCCGAGAGCGTGGCCCAGATCGCCGATCTCGCCGAGCGGATGCAGGACATCGTGCGGATCGTGAACTTCATCTCCGGGGTGGCCAAGCAGACCAACCTCCTCGCGTTGAACGCGACCATCGAGTCGGCTCGCGCCGGTGAGGCCGGCAAGGGCTTCGCGGTCGTCGCCCACGAGGTGAAGGAGCTCGCCGGGGCGACCTCGACGTCGGCCGGCGACATCCGCGCCGCGGTCGAGGGCATCGTGAACGGGGTCACCACGGCGCAGGACATGATCGCCCGGGCGAGCTCGGTGATGTCGGGGCTCAACGAGCGCTCGACGTCCATCGCCGCCGCGGTCGAGGAGCAGTCGGCCGTGCTCGTGGAGTTCTCCCGGTTCGCCACGCTGGCGGCCGAGGCCGCGCTCAACGGGGGGTTCGACCACCACCGCTGAGCACGGTCGTCGCCTCGTCCGACACGGTGAAATCGGTGAGGACGAGCTCGAGGCGGTCGATCGCGAGGCCGATGTCGAGCGACGGGCCGGTGATCGCGGCGACGAGCGCGGTGTGATCGACGACGGGGCCGGTCAACCGGGCGACGTTGAGGTGCACCGGTTCGGTGTCGGGGAACACGAGCGGTGCTTCGCCGATGCGGCGTGCGAGCTCGGCGACGTCGCCGCGGAGCGTCGCCCACCGTCGATCGTCGGGCACCACCTCGACGAAGAGCTGCGGCCCGGTGAGCCCGACCCGGCCGAGGCGGAAGCCGAACGGAGGGCTCGCCGTGAGGTTCGCCGGCGGGAAGGCGTCGATCGCCCGCTGCCGTCGAGCGGCATCGAAGGTCGGCTCGGACTCGCGCCCGCTCACGGCGAGCACGCTGAGGTGCAGCGACGCCGCCGGGTACCGCCACACGTCGGTCCCGAGCCGGCCCAGCTGTTCGTCGATCGCCGCCACGGTGCGGGCGACGGCGGCCGCCGCGGTCTGGTCCACGAGCCGTCCGATGACGGCCAGACAGCGGCCGGCAGGAGGCGGAGGAGGGTCGGCGAGCAGGTCGGACAGCGCGCCATCGGCGATCGCGGAGAGGGCGGCGGCGCGCAGGCCGTCGAACCGTCGGGCGGCCCGTTCGGACACCCCCGAGGGGCCGGGTCTCACGCCGGTCGGCGCATCGCGTCGCGCAGGGCCCGATATCCGATGCGCCGGGCGCCCACGCGGTCGAGGAGGTCGTCGATCTCGGCGACGGCGCCCACGATGAACTCGTAGTCGTCGATCCAGCACTCGGCCTCCGGCGTCAGCGCACGCACCTCGAGGGTGTCGATGGCCGGTTGCACGTGGATCTCGGTGACGCCGGGAGCGAGATCGTTCAGGGTGGCCAGGACCCGCTCACGGCTGCCTGCCCGCCAGTCGTGGTCGAAGTGGTCGGGGAACACCACGCCCTCGTCGGCGGCGAGGCGTCGGAACGGGAAGCCGGCCTGCTCCTCGGTGATGGTGGACGGCAGCCGCATCGGCAGCCGGTACTCGCAGGCCAATTCGAGGTAGACGTCGAAGAACTCGGGCCGCAGGGTCATCGCGGTGAGGTGCGGCGTGAGGTGGGTGACGTCGATGTCCCAGGCGAGCGCCCGTTCGATCTGCGCCCGGCCCTCTCGGAAGACCTCCTCGGGGTCGGCGTGCTCCCACAGATCGTCGATCGAGCGGGGGAACCCGCCTTCGCCCGAGAGCAGGCTGGGAGCGTGGGTGATCGGGCCCCACCGGTACAGGGCGTGCTCGGCGTTGAACGTGAGGTGCACGCCGAGGTCGTCGCCGTCGTACATCGACGCCGCGTGTCGGGCCCACGGCGCCGGCACCATGATCGAGGCGCAGGTCGCGGCCCCGACCCGGATCGCTTCGTACACCGCGATGTTCGCGGCGTGGCACGAACCGAGGTCGTCGCAGTTGATGATCACCAGGCGGGCGTCGGCCGCGTATCCCAGGCGCTCGTTCAACGTGATCACGGGGCAGAAGCTACTGCCACCGGCGCGGAACCGAAGGCAGGACTCCTCGTGGGGCGTTCGACCTAGGCGGCACCGACGTGCTTGAGCATCGCTTGATTTGGTCGATTCAACAAACATGCTCACGGCTCGCCGCTCATCGACCAAGCCCCACCCCCAGGTCGCGGCCTCGACCCCGACTCCGGTGATCCGGGCCGAGGTCCCGGAACCGGAGCGGCTGCTCGGCTTCGACCTGGCGGCCCTCGCCCTGTTCGACTTCCTCAACGTCAACGTGATGATCGCCGGGCCCGACCTGGTGATCCGCTACGTGAACCGCCAGAGCATGGCGACGTTGCGGGCGATCCGGCACCTGCTCCCGGTCGAGCCCGAAGCGGTGATCGGCTCGAGCGTGGACATCTTCCACCGCAACCCGGCCCACCAGCGCCGGGTGCTGGGCGGCAACGCCGCGGGCTTTCCCCACCAGGCGACGATCCAGCTCGGCGACCAGTACCTCGACCTGAACGTCGCGATGGCCGGCACCCACGACCATCTGCTCGGGTTCGTGGTCGCCTGGTCGGTCGTGACCGACCGGGAGAGTGTGCGGCACGACATGCAGGAGCTGGCCGGCACGGTGTCGGCCAGCGTCACCGAGTTCGAGGCATCGATCTCGGAGATCTCCCGGTCGGCCTCGGAATCGGCCGCGATCGCCCGGGCGGCGTCCGACGCGGCGGCGAAGGCCACCGCCAAGATGGCCGAGCTCAACCAGCGCACCGACGCCATCGGCAACATCGTGTCGTTCATCGCCGGCGTCGCTTCGCAGACCAACCTGCTCGCCCTGAATGCCACCATCGAGTCGGCCCGCGCCGGCGAAGCGGGCAAGGGGTTCGCCGTCGTCGCCCACGAGGTCAAGCAGCTCGCCGGCGCCACCAGCC
>Ga0209023_10003768_pt1 | contig 17782 bp, 14 predicted proteins | sample LakOneMetagenome_FD_187468 | JGI IMG/M metagenome (GOLD analysis project Ga0209023, IMG submission 187468) | Freshwater and sediment microbial communities from Lake Erie, Canada (SPAdes) (version 2) | ecosystem: Environmental > Aquatic > Freshwater > Lentic | place: Lake Erie, Canada... | reverse complement strand
TCACTCATCCCGCTCTCCACCATATTCTCTACAAATGCCATCCCCCTGATACCTTCATTTACACCAGGAAAATCCAGCCATTCTGCAGCCGGTGTTTCTCCATTCTTTTTTGCCCGTACGGTTAATGCAAAGTTGCGGTATAAATTGGCAAAGGCTTCTAAAAAACCTTCAGGATGTCCTGCCGGTACCCTTGTATTATGTGCTGCAAAACTGCTGTTATAGCCAGCGCCCGTTCTGTGAATTTCGGTGGGCTTATCCAGCCATTTTACCAAAAGGGTGTTGCAATCCTCATGCTTCCATTCAATGCTTCCCTTTTCCCCATACACCCTTATCTTAACATTATTTTCTTCGCCGGCACCGATTTGAGTGGCCATCATTACACCGGTGGCGCCGTTATTAAATTTAAAAAATGCAGCACCGTCATCATCAAGCATACGGCCTTCCACCACAATATTTACATTGGCGCATAAATGTGTTACCTCCAGCCCGGTTACATACTCCACTAAATTAAATGCATGCGTACCGATGTCGCCCATACTTCCTGCCTTTCCACTTTTCTTGGGATCGGTGCGCCAGCTGGCCTGGGTTTGGCCGGTGCCTTCCAGGTAAGTGCTCAGCCATCCCTGCGGGTATTCTACGTAGACTTTTCTTATTTTACCCAGCACACCGCTTTTTAAAAACTGTTTGGCCTGTTTTACCATGGGGTAGCCATTATAGGTATGGCAAAGCAATAAGGTTAAGCCGGTGGCATCCAGTTTTTCTTTTAATTGTTTGGCCTGCTCTAAAGTAAACGTGATGGGTTTTTCAATCACCACATTAAACCCCTTGTCAAGCGCCATCATGGCCGGTTCAAAATGAACAAAGTTGGGGGTAACGATACTTACAAAATCCATACGCTTATCAGCAGGCATGGCGGCTTCTTTTTCCAGCATCACTTTATAGTCAGTATAAATCCTGTCTTCGGCTAAATACAATTCCCTTCCTGAGGCAAGGGCCACTTCGGGGTTAATACTTAATGCGCCGGCCACCAGTTCAATCTGCCCGTCCATATTTTGTGCAATGCGGTGTACGGCACCAATAAATGCATCTTTACCACCGCCGATCATTCCAACTTTAAGTTTCATCTATGTTGCTGTTTTATTTATCAAAACTGATACACTCTTTTAATTCTTTTTCGGTATAAGCCATACCGTACTGTTTCAATACATCATCGGGCACACCATTCCATTTGGTTGGGGTATTGCCTTTATACCCGATATCTGCAATGCCAATTTTAGAAGTATAAAAACCTGTAGCGGTTAAATTGCGCATAAGGCTGAAAAAATTGGCGCCCTGCTTCATACCTGGTTTTGCTTTTTCGGGATAGGCAATAGCATCCACCATTTCAATCTGCTGTGCCGCGGTGCTGGTTTTAAAATCGGCATTGTATTTTTTTAAACACTGCATATCCAGCCACCGCAAGCCACCTTTCATGGGCACCTGGTGTTCCGGTTTATCCTTTACAATAAACTCAATAAAGTCAGGAACGCCGGCTTCGGTGGCACTGCCGCTTACTTCATCTTTGGGAATAATGATATCACATAATACAGCAATGGTGCCCATTTCATGTTCAGTAAAAAATGTTTCACTGAACAATTTATTCTCTCTTTCCAGTTCTTCCTTAGCCCTGTCTAATGGAAATTTTTTTGCATCAAACGGCGTTGTGGATGCAGCAGCTGGTTCTTTTGTTTTATCACCTGTTTTACAGGCATCTAAAAACGCAGTGGTGGCTACAGAGCCGGCAATTAGTTTAAGTGATTTGCGTCTGTCCATAAAAATACATTGCACACAGCGGCACTTGGGGCCGCTATGTAGTTAAAGGTTATTTTTTTTCTTCTGGTCAATAATATAATCACAGGCCCTCATGCTTAATGCTAAAATGGTCCAGGTAATATTTTTATCAGCCTGGCTTACAAAAGCACTGCCATCCACCACAAATAAATTTTTACAGTCGTGTGCCTGGTTATTTTTATTCAGTGCGCTTTTTTTGGGATCATTGCCCATCCTTACCGTACCGGCTTCATGAATGATTTCGCCGGGTTTGCTTAAGCCCCAGTTATTTTTTTCATCATCATCGCCACCCCAGGTTACTACAGCACCCATATTATGCATCACTTCTTTAAAAGTCTCTTTCATATGTTTGGCCTGTTTAATTTCATGGTCGGTCCATTTTACATTAAACTTTAAAACAGGGATGCCAAACTTATCCACCACAGTTTCATCAATGGTGCAGCGGTTATCATATAAAGGGATGGCTTCGCCCCTGCCTGCCATACCCACACCGGCACCATAAAAAAAGCGGTAATCTTCTTTTAATGATTTGCCATAACCGCCGGCTTCTTTTTGTTTGCCATGCACCAGGTGTTTGCCATTCAGATTTTCGATACCCCAGCTAAAACCATAGGAGGGCATGCCTTGTCCGCCCCAGTATTCAATATGATACCCCCTGGGGAAATCCAATTTTTTATTATCCAGCCACCACGGAGAGTATACATGCATACCGCCCACACCGTCTTCATTATATTTTTTTCTGTCGAATAATTGTGGCAGTACACCACCCACTGCCGCACCGGTGCTGTCGTGCAAATATCTGCCCACCACATCACTGCTGTTGGCAAGGCCATTGGGATGGCGGTCAGATTTTGAGTTTAATAATAACCTTGCGGTTTCGCAGGTACTGGCAGCAACAATAACCACATCGCCATTTACCTGGTATTCCTGCATATCCTCTTTGTTGATATAAGAAACACCGGTGGCCAGCCCGTTTTTATCTGTAAGCACTTCACGGGCCATGGCATTGCTCACCACATCTACATTACCGGTTTTTAAGGAAGGGTATATTAATACATTGGTACTGCTGAAATCGGCCTTGGCCAAACTGCAGTTCCTGCCGCACTGGCCGCAGAAAAAACATTCACCCCTGTCGTCATTTATTTTTTTGGTAAGAATAGAAAGACGGGAAGGGATTACCGGTACACCTGCGGTTCCTGCTGCTTTTTTAATAAACAATTCATGCAGGCGGGGTTTGGGCGGGGGTAAAAAAATGCCGTCAGGATCATTGGGCAATCCTTCGTTGGTACCAAAGATGCCAATCAGTTTATCAATGGCATCATAATATGGTTTTACATCTTCGTAGCCAATGGGCCAGTCATCGCCAAGGCCGTCAATACTTTTACGTTTAAAATCTTTCGGTCCAAAACGCAATGATATCCTTCCCCAGTGATTGGTACGGCCACCCAGCATCCTGGCACGCCACCACATCCAGTCGGTGCCATTTTCTTTGGTAAACGGCTCACCTTCCACATCCCATCCGCAATAGCAGCCGTCAAAATCTCCAAAGGGGCGGAATTTGGTACTGGCACCACGGCGCGGACTTTCATAAGGCCACTTTAACTGGGTAATATTTTTTTGGGGGTCATACATCGGCCCGGCTTCTATCAGGCACACTTTTAAACCAGCTTTGCTTAACTGGTATGCAGCCATACCGCCACCGGCACCACTGCCCACTATTACCGCATCATATTTTTTTGGTTGGATCTTTATCTGGATGTCTCCCATATAGCCAATTGGTTTAATGAGGGAAGTTAGAAATTAAATGGCTTTTAAAGCAAATTTTTTTCGTCACACATCCGCAAACGGTTGCGGTATTTTTTTTATTCAATTTGATTTTGTTACGGCATTTTAAAATTATATTTATGCACTCAAATTTCTTTTTGCAGAAATATTAAACGGTTGCTTATGAATTTAACTACAAGGGTGCAGTTGTCTGCCATGATGTTCCTTAATTTTTTTATCTGGGGCATATGGTTTGTTACCATGAACAGTTACCTGGCCAGTATTGGCGCCTCCGGTACTGAGATAGGCATTGCTTACGGAACCCAGGCATGGGGTGCTATTATTGCTCCCTTTATTGTGGGTTTGATTGCCGACAGGTACCTGGCCGCACAAAAAATATTAGGCATACTGCATATTGCCGGCGCCGTATTAATGTACTTTATATACAAGCAGGAAAATTTCACAGGTTTTTATTCCCTGCTGCTTCCTTACATGATATTGTTTATGCCCACACTGGCCCTGGTAAATGCCATTACCTTTAAGCAGCTGACCAACCCGGAAAAGGAATTTTCTTTTTACAGGGTTTGGGGAACATTGGGCTGGATTGCTGCCGGGTTACTGGTAGGCTGGTTTGCCTGGGGCGGCAAAGAACTGGGCAATACATTTTTATATGCAGGCGTGTCATCAGGCATACTGGGTGTATTCAGTTTCTTTTTACCCAATACACCACCACCCAAACAGGGTACCAGTGTTAGTATAAAAGAAATACTGGGGCTCGATGCTTTAAAATTACTGCTGAATAAAAATTACCTGGTGTTTTTTATTGCATCAACACTTATATGTATTCCGCTGGCATTTTATTATTCCAATGCCGAAACCTTTTCAAAAGAAATTTTAAAAGTAAACAATGCCGCAGGGTATATGAGTATCGGGCAGGGCGCCGAAACCCTGTTCATGTTTTTAATGCCCTGGTTCTTTGCCAGGTTTAATGTAAAAAAGATGCTGTTGTTTGGTATGATTGCCTGGACACTTCGTTATTTATGTTTTGGCTTTGCAGGTGATACAGGTGCCATACTGGTAATCCTGGGTATTGCCTTTCATGGTATCTGTTACGATTTCTTTTTTGTTACCGGGCAGATCTATACCGACCAGGTGGCAGGAGAGAAGATACGTTCTTCCGCACAGGGCATGATAACATTAGCCACTTATGGCCTGGGTATGCTGGCAGGTTTTTGGGTGGCCGGAAAAATTGTGGATGCCTATTCCGTAAACGGAGTGGTGCAATGGAAAAATGTGTGGCTTATTCCTTCGGGTATTGCCGCAGTAATTGCCATACTTTTCTTCCTGTTATTCAGCGATAATAAAAGCAGGGCAGCATCAAACCATTAATGATGAAAAGAAGAGACATTATAAAATCAATTGCTGCCGGCGCCGCAGGCCTGGCAGTATCTTCTAAATTGCAGGCAGCCATGCATCCCACAGCTGATAATGAAGAAATGCATACACTAAAGGGCAATGTTAACCATTCGGTTTGCAGGTGGACCTATGATTTTTTATCACTGGAAGAATTATGTGTTGCGGCAAAAAAAATAGGACTTAAAGCCATTGACCTGGTTGGCCCCAAAGAATGGGAGGTATTAAAAAGCCATGGCCTGGATTCATCTATGTGCAATGGCGCCCAGATCAGTTTAACAGAAGGGTGGAACCATACCGAATATCATTCAACATTAATAAAAAATTATACCGAGCACATTAACTATGTGGCTGATGCCGGTTATAAAAACTTAATTTGCTTCAGCGGCAACAGAAAAGGCATGGATGATGAAACAGGGTTAAAGAACTGTGTGGATGGCTTAAAGCAAATAATGGCACTGGCAGAAAAAAGAGGCGTTGTGATTCAGATGGAAGTGTTTAACAGCAAAGTGAACCATCCTGATTATATGGCGGATAATACCAGGTGGACAATTGAACTGTGCAAAAGGCTCGGATCACCCAATTTTAAAATTCTGTATGATATTTATCACATGCAGATCAGCGAAGGCGATATTATTGCCACCATCAAAAAAAATCATGAGTACTTTGGCCATTACCATACTGCCGGGGTGCCGGGGCGCCATGAACTTGATGAAACACAGGAATTATTTTACCCGGCTATAATCAAAGCAGTGGTGGATACCGGCTTTACAGGTTACCTGGCGCAGGAATTTATTCCCACTGCAAAAGAAAAAGAAGATAAGATCAAAGCATTGAAAAAAGCGGTGAAGCTTTGTGATGTATAAACTTTAAACTATTACTTACCACTTATAATTTTTACAAATGCCAGAAAATAATTTTGACGCTATTGTTGTCGGTTCGGGAATCAGCGGCGGATGGGCTGCCAAAGAACTTACAGAAAAAGGACTTAAAGTATTAATGCTTGAAAGAGGGAAGCATATTGAGCATGTAAAAGATTATGCAACAGCCACCAAAGAGATCTGGGAGTTCCCCCACCGTGATAACCGCACGCAGCAAATGATTAAGGAACACCCGGTGTTGAAAAGGGATTATCCCCTGGGCGAACAAACCTTAGGTATGTGGGTGAATGATATGGAAAGCCCTTATACCGAAACCAAACGTTTTGACTGGTTCAGGGCTTACCATACCGGCGGCCGTTCCTTACACTGGGGGCGCCAGAGTTACCGATGGAACAAAGCGGATTTTGAAGCCAATGCCAAAGAAGGCATTGCTATTGACTGGCCTATACGTTATGATGATTTGGCATCATGGTACAGTTATGTAGAAAGGTTTGCAGGCATACAGGGCAGCAAACAGGGGCTTGATGTATTGCCTGACGGAGAATTTTTACCGGCAATGGAAATGAACGTGGTGGAAAAAGATGTATCTGAAAAATTAAAAACCCAGTTCAATGGCCAGCGTCATATGTTTATTGGGCGCAGTGCCAATATTACCGAGGCCAGGCCCGAACAGGGAAGGACCAATTGCCAGTACCGCGACAGGTGCTGGAGGGGTTGTCCCTTCGGCGGTTACTTCAGCACCCAGTCTGCAACACTGCCTGCGGCAAGAAAAACCGGGAACCTCACCATGGAGAATAATAAAATTGTTACCAAACTTATTTACGATAAGAATACAAAAAAAGCCACTGGTGTGGAAGTGCTGGATGCAGACACCAACAAAACATATACGTATAACGCCAAAATTATTTTTCTCTGTGCCTCTACCTTTAACAGTACATGGATTTTAATGAACAGTGCCACGGAAATATGGCCCGATGGTTTGGGCAGCAGCAGCGGAGAACTGGGGCATAATGTAATGGATCACCATTTCCGCCTGGGTGCTAATGCAAGGGTGGAAGGTTTTGAAGATAAATATATTTTTGGCCGCAGGCCAACAGGCATCTATATACCAAGATTCAGGAACTGGGGTGGAGATAAAAGAGATTACCTGCGTGGCTTTGGTTACCAGGGCAGCGCCACCCGGGGCAGGGGAATGGATGTGGCAGAAATGACCATTGGTGCAGAATTAAAAGAAGCACTAACGGAACCGGGCAGCTGGCATATGGGCATTACTGCATTTGGAGAAATGCTGCCTGATCACAGCAACAAAATATCGCTTAATAAAAACAAAAAAGACAAATGGGGTTTACCCGTACTGGATTTTGATGTGGAAATAAAAGAGAATGAAAAAAAGATGCGCATCGACATGATGAATGATGCCGCTGAAATGCTGAGCGCTGTGGGTTTAAAAGACGTTAAACCTTTTGGCGGTGAAAAAAACAGTTATGCGGTGGGCATGGGTATTCATGAAATGGGCACTGCCCGTATGGGAAGGGATCCTAAAACATCGGTACTCAATGGCAATAACCAGGTTTGGGATGCACTGAACGTATTTGTAACCGATGGCGCCTGCATGACCAGTGCCAGTTGTGTAAACCCTTCTCTTACTTATATGGCATTAACAGCAAGGGCAGCAGATTTTGCAGTTAAAGAATTAAAAAAGGGAAACCTGTAACTCATAACATTTAACTTTCAAAAAAAATGGAAAGAAGAGAGCTTTTAAAAATGATAGCCATACTTACCGGTGGCACTGTAATTGGCGGCGACCTGTTTTTATCCGGATGTACTTCGGGCAGCAGCACCGGCGGCAAAGAATTTTCTGCAGGCAATATTGCTTTACTGGATGAAGTGGGCGAAACCATTATGCCCACCACATCATCTCCCGGTGCCAAGGCGGCCAAGATTGGGGAATTTATGAAACTGATGGTAACTGATTGTTACAATCAAGACCAGCAAAAAGTATTTACTGAAGGGATGGCCGGATTTGACGAAGCCTGTAAAAAAGCATCGGGTAAAACTTTTATGGACAGTAACCCTGCAGAACGCAAGGCATTTTTAATTACACTGGAAAAAGAAGCAAAGGAATACAACAAAAAAAGGGATGAGAACCAAAAAGCTGCCAAAGAAAAAGCAGAACAGGTTATGGACCCCAATTTTGTAAGTGCCCCTTCACATTATTATACCATGATGAAGCAGCTGACCCTCCTGGGCTATTTTACCTCAGAAATTGGCTGTAAAGAGGTATTGCGCTGGGACCCTAAATTACCGGTACCCGGGCATTATGACGGGGCATTGCCTTATAAAAAAGGCGATAAAGCCTGGGCTATTTAGCAAAATGCCATTAAAATAATATATAAAGCCGTTCAACTTCCCCGAACGGCTTTTTTATTGAAGAAAATCCCTTACCTTTGCGCCGCTAAAAAGTTGCTGAAGATACAGACAGAACAGCAGGGAAAGCAGCACTTTATTTGGCAGTCTATGAGAGTTTAATAGATCATACCGCAACCTGTTCCCCATTTACTACGGGAACCTTCCCCAAGGGGTTCAACGTTCAATTACAATTATTCATTACAAGGGTGCTGCCACCAGCTAAATTGGGGGCAAGTCTCAAAAAATAAAAACAAACCATAAATTAAATAACAATGGCTGATTTACGTTTTCAACGCAATTTTGGTATTGCCGCACATATTGATGCGGGTAAAACCACCACTACCGAACGTATTTTACGTTACACCGGTATGATACATAAAATAGGTGAAGTGCATGATGGCGCTGCCACCACCGACTGGATGGAACAGGAAAAAGAACGTGGTATCACTATCACTTCTGCTGCTGTAAGCTGCCAGTGGAATTTTCCAACTGTTTTAGGTAAGGTAACACCAGAAACAAAAAAATACAATTTTAATATTATCGATACCCCGGGCCACGTGGACTTTACCGTAGAGGTGGAGCGTTCCATGAGGGTACTGGATGGCTTGATCGCATTATTCAGTGCGGTGGATGGTGTGGAACCACAGTCTGAAACTGTTTGGCGCCAGGCTAACCGTTACAATGTTCCCCGTATTGGTTTTGTAAACAAAATGGACCGTGCAGGTGCCGACTTTTTAATGGTGGTTAAGCAGGTAAAAGAAATGCTGGGCAGTAAAGCCGTGCCTTTACAGTTACCCATTGGTGCCGAAGATAATTTTACCGGCGTGGTTGACCTTATTAAAATGAAAGGGATCATCTGGCATATGGAAACAGAAGGAATGACCTTTGATGAAATTGAAGTGCCTGCTGATATGGTGGAAGAAGCCAACGAATGGAGAGCACAATTAGTGGAAGCTGTTGCAGAATATGATGATAAACTGATGGAGAAATTCTTTGAAGATCCCAACAGTATTACTGAAGCAGAAATGCACGAAGCCATCCGCAAGGCCACTATCGACCTGTCGATTGTACCGATGATGTGCGGTTCTTCTTTTAAAAATAAGGGTGTGCAAACAGCACTGGATGCGGTTTGCCGTTACCTGCCTTCTCCGGTAGATATTGAAGATACCAAAGGTACTGACCCTGATACCGGTGCGGAGATTACCCGTAAAGCCGACCCTAAAGAACCATTTGCGGCCCTGGCTTTTAAAATCATGACCGATCCTTTTGTGGGACGTCTTGCATTCTTCCGGTGCTATTCAGGTCACCTGGATGCCGGTAGTTATGTACTGAATGTAAGAAGCGGTAAGAAAGAACGCATCAGCCGTATCATGAAGATGTTTGCCAATAAACAAAACCCAATTGACTTTATTGAAGCGGGTGATATTGCAGCAGCAGTTGGTTTTAAAGAAATCAAGACCGGTGATACATTATGCGATGAAGATCATCCTATCACGCTTGAAAACATGTTTATCCCCGAGCCCGTTATTGCTATTGCAGTAGAACCTAAAACTCAGGCCGACGTGGATAAGATGGGTATGGCCATTGCCAAACTGGTGGAAGAAGATCCAACCTTACGTGTTAATACAGATGAAGATACCGGCCAAACCATTTTACGTGGGATGGGTGAGCTGCACTTAGAGATTATTGTAGACCGTATGCGCCGTGAATTTAAAGTGGAAATAAACCAGGGTGCACCACAGGTGGCTTATAAAGAAGCTTTCGGTACCACTATTGAGCACAGGGAGATCTTGAAAAAACAATCTGGTGGTCGCGGTAAATTTGCTGATATTGTTTTTGCTTTTGGCCCTGCAGATCCCGAATGGCTGAAAGAAAATGAAGGCAAACACTTCCAGTTTGTAAACGATTTGTTTGGCGGTTCTATTCCTAAAGAATTTGTTCCTGCCATCATCAAAGGTTTTGAAACAGCCATGTCAACAGGTGTTTTGGCCGGTTACCCGGTAAACAATATGAAGGTTCGCGTGTTCGACGGAAGCTACCATGATGTGGATAGTGATGCCATGAGTTTTGAATTGTGTGCCAAATCCGGTTTCCGTGAGGCCGGCCGCAAAGCCAAACCCACCTTACTGGAACCTATCATGAAAGTGGAAGTGTTAACACCAGACCAGTACATGGGTGATGTTACCGGTGACCTGAATCGCCGCCGCGGTATGCTTGAAGGTATGGACAGCCGTAATAACCTGCAGGTTATTAAAGCTAAAGTACCATTGAGCGAAATGTTTGGTTATGTTACACAGTTACGTTCATTGTCTTCAGGCCGTGCCACTTCAACCATGGAGTTCAGCCATTACAACCCTGCACCTAATAATATTGCAGAAGAAGTAATTGCAAAAAGCAAAGGCAAGGTTAAGATTGAAGAATAATTTTTCCGAACTTATATAAATCCGCCCCATCCCGCAAGGATGGGGCTTTTTAATTCTGGGGCGCCCATTTTTTAATTTTCCGAAAAAAAACATTTTACAGGGAGTATTTTCACATGGAGCAGGCCGGCTATTTTTATAAGTTGCGTAAAAATAAATCCCTATGCCAACTAAAAAATTTGATTTAGAAGACCGGCTGGTGGAATATACCTGCCGTATCACAGACGTGGTGGATGCATTGCCTGCCACCCGGACCGGAAATTATTTTGCCGGTGAACTGCTGCGTTCCTGCCACTTACCTGCAATCAGCTATGGACAGGCAAAATCTGCCGCATCTCCCAAAGACTTTGTTCAGAAAATGGGCATCGTGTTAAAGGAATTAAAGGAATGCCGCACTGCATTAAAAGTGATTTTGAAAAAAGAGATCATTAAGCCTGCAGCGCAACTGGATGGCGTGTATAAAGAAACCGATGAGCTGATTGCCATATCTGCAAAGAGTATTGTAACCTCAAAGAAAAATAACAATATCAGGTAACAGGATACAGGCTGTATGCAAAGAGCTTTTGGTGGTAAGTATATTTCAAAAACAAAGCCATTGCGCCTGGCCGTTTTTCAGGAGCGTGTTGTAAAAATTTTCTGAACGGCCGGGCCCTATTGGCTGGCTAACCAGCTGCGGGTGTGGGTATTTGATTATTTAATATTGTTCTTATCTTATCTTGCTGCAAATATTTTGCATTGAGTGCCTCCATTTTTTTATTTACGCCCCCTTTCACACAATTAAATACGCCTTACCCGGCCACGGCTTATTTAAAAGGGTTTTTAAATACAAAGGGCATCAGTGCTTACCAGGCAGACCTGGGCATAGAAGTAACCCTGGCATTATTCTCTAAAAATGGTTTGCAAAAATTATTTGCCTCCATTGATACTGCAGCGGAAATCTCTTCCAATGCAAAACGCATCATCGCATTGCAGCAGGAATATATCAACACCATTGATGCAGTCATTTATTTTTTGCAGGGGAAAAATCCTGCCATGGCACCGTTAATTTGTAAACGGGATTTTTTACCCGAAGCCGGCCGCTTTGTACAAACGGATGACCTGGTATGGGCATTCGGCAGCATGGGTACACAGGACAAGGCCAAACACCTGGCCACTTTGTATTTGGAAGACCTTAGTGACCTGATCAAAGAATGCGTGGATGAACATTTTGGTTTCAGCCGCTATGCAGAAAAACTGGGAAGAAGTGCCGGCAGCTTTGATGCATTGTACAGCGCCTTACAAAAAGAGTATACTTATCTCGATACCATACTGGTTGATATCCTTGAAAAAAAAATGACCATGGTGCAGCCCCAGATGGTTTGCATCTCTGTTCCCTTCCCCGGCAATTTATATACTTCACTGCGCTGCGGGCAATGGATAAAGAAAAATTACCCGCAGGTAAAAATTTGCATGGGTGGTGGCTTTGCCAATACCGAACTGCGTTCACTGGCTGATAAAAGGGTTTTTGAATTTTATGATTTTATTACGCTGGATGACGGGGAAGCACCTGTAGAAAATTTATTTCATTATGTAAACGGTACAAAAACCATTAATGAATTGAAACGTACTTTTACAGTGATTAATGGGCAATTGCAATACATCAATAATACTTCCTGCACCGATTATAAACAGGGCCAGGTGGGCACGCCTGACTACAGCGACTTTTTACTGGACAAATATATTTCTGCAATTGAAGTGACCAACCCCATGCACAGTTTATGGAGCGATGGCCGGTGGAATAAATTAACCATGGCACACGGTTGCTACTGGGGTAAATGTACTTTTTGTGATATCAGTTTAGATTATATAAAATTGTACGAGCCCCTTACTGCCGAACTGCTCTGCAACCGCATGGAAGAAATAATTGCCCAAACCGGGCAAAATGGCTTTCACTTTGTAGATGAAGCAGCACCGCCTGCATTAATGCGGGCCCTGTCGCTCGAAATCATAAAAAGAAAACTGGTGGTAAGCTGGTGGGCCAATATCCGCTTTGAAAAAAGTTTTACCCGCGACCTGTGCTTACTGCTTAAAGCAGCAGGCTGTATTGCCGTATCGGGTGGGTTGGAAGTAGCTTCAGACAGGTTACTGCAACTGATCGATAAAGGTATTACCGTGGCGCAGGTGGCTACAGTAAATAAACATTTTACAGAAGCCGGTATTATGGTGCATGCGTATTTAATGTATGGCTTCCCCACACAAACAGCACAGGAAACTATCGATTCACTGGAAATGGTGCGTCAGCTATTCCAGGCAGGCGTGTTACAGTCAGCCTTCTGGCATTTGTTTACCATGACTGCTCACAGCCCTGTAGGGTTAAATCCGGAAAAATATAAAGTAAAAAAACAAACGGATGCAATTGGAAGTTTTGCCAACAATGATATTGTGCATATTGACCCCACGGGTACGGATCATGAAAGTTTTAGTTTTGGCTTAAAAAAATCTTTGCTCAACTATATGCACGGTGCCTGCTTTGATGTGCCTTTGCATAAATGGTTTGAATTTAAAACACCTAAAACAACAATTGCCCCGGACTACATTGCCAGGTTGTTAACAGAAGAAGCATACCAACCCGCCAAACCCAATGCAAAGATTGTGTGGTTAGGTACAGTGCCGTCTGTGGAAGTCATTGCCAAATCAAAGAAAGGAAGCCACTGGGAAAATTGCTTTTTAAATTTCGAATCCAAAAAAGAAACGCTGCAGATTAAAACAGATAAAGAAGCGGGACTGTGGCTGGCCGGCATGCTGCAGCAATTATCAGTACATAATATAAAAACCTTTACACTGCAGGAAGTAAAAACAGCTTTTGAAACTGCAGGGCTGGGCGATTTTGAATTGTTCTGGGATAATAAACCGGTGAATACTTTATATAAGGCGGGGTTACTGCAATTGTAAGCAGGCTGGGGATTTTATACAATGGATAAATATTTTGTCATTTCTTCTGTACCTAACACTATGGGATTATTCAATTTTAATACAGCGGTTGCCTCATCTACCAATGCTTTTCTTATTACAATGATCAAAGTATAAGTAAATGCTGCATTAATAATTTTTATAAGCGGCTGGTACAATCCCAGTTGCTTTTTAATTTCCAAAGGACCTATTTCATCTATAATCAGGTATGAAATACCTGCTGCTTTGCCGGCTTCAAGTAAAATGTTGCCGGCCCTTGTAAATGCAGCTGCGGAAAAAAAATATTTTCCAATGGCAATATGCTCTTCATTGCCTGCTGCTTCCATATCAAAAAATAAACCGGCGGCAATATCATAAAACATCCGCCTGTTATTTACAACCGGCGTAAGTATGCCTGCTCTACTTTTTTGCTGCCGGCAAAACTGCTGCAATAAACTGGTTTTGCCGGTTTGGATGTCACCTGTTAAGATAAGTATGTTATTGCTCATGATGTACTATCAGCAGTACGGTATTGTTGATAAAGCTTTTAAACCGCAGCCATCTTTTTGGCTGTTCAGAAAGTTGCCAGCTTTGCTGCACCATTATCCTTATCCCGGGCATCAGCGCAATTACCTGCTGCAAAGCATTGCCGTTTTTTTCCTTATACCGCGAAACCCATTTTTGTATTTGTAAACGCAGCAGGGGTGTTACAAAATAATTCCATACTAAAAGAATAACAATACCCCTTATGATCAAACCGGGTATTTGAGACTTTGCGAAACTGGTATTGAAAAAAGGCAGGTAAGCGCAGATAAGTAACAGCAGCATGGTGCTTCCAAAAATAAACGCCAGCCATTTTTTTCTTTTAAAAGATGTTGTATTTACAATAACAGGTTCGTCAGCAGCAGGCAGGCTGTTGAGTTGCAACAACAGGGCACTGGTCTGGTTACCTGCCTGTACACTGTTGATGATCTTTATATTCAGCAGCCCTCCGGTAATGCCCGCCACCAGGTAGCAGATCACATAAAATAAAACCAGGTATAAAGAATAATGTATGGTATTGGCATTAAATGATTGTGTAACCTTATTTAAAAAAACATCAATGGCTTTCCAGAAACCGTTACCAAAAACAATGGTAAGTGTAAGCAGCATCTGGAAGGCTGAATACAACAGTGAGAAAAGGGTTAATATGAATGCAGCCGGCTTAAGAAAACGTTTATTTATAAAAAGGAGCTCGCCTGCAATACCCTGTATGAACACGGCGGCATAGGCTGTGGGTGGTGTATGCGGACTTAAAATAAATTTTACTGCAATCACTAATAATGTGGCCTTAAGTATTTCTCCTTTTTTTGTATTGCCCAGTGCAATCAGGGTTATACATACAGAAGCTGTAAAGGCAAGCACCAGTCCCGCAAACGGAAATTTTAACCCATGTAATATGCCCCCCATAAAAGCTTCGCTGAAAGCCCATAAGGCAGTGATGCGAAGGGTTACATTCGTTTTAAAAAAATCTTTATTTGATGTGGTCATGTAAATATTTAAAATAAGGGCTGCCCCTGCCTGGTTATGGTTAGTATATCCCCGGCGGTAATAGTACCGTTTTGCCTGTGCAGCACATTCTGGCCAAAATAAATTTTATTGTTTTTCATGCGGTAAGCGGATAATGTCTGTAAAGGCTCTTTACCTTTTTCTGCATTCTTATGATTAATGGTCGTCATGATGCAACGGGAGCAGGGTTTCACTCCTGAAAAATCCACTCCATTAATGGTAAACTGTTCCATTTCATCTTCAATATGCGGGTGGCCGCCACTAAAAACAATATTGGGGCGAAAGCGGCTCATCGGTAAGGGTATCTTCAGTTTATTATTCAGGTTTTCCAGCGAGGCCTCACCTATCATCAGCAATGGGTAACCATCAGAAAATGAAGTGATCTCATTTTGGGAAGCATACTTTTTATCCACCAGCCGCAACGTATCATCCGGCATGTATACCAGTTTACAGGATACATTAAGCATGTCACTGAACCATTCATTGTGAAGACTGCTCACTTCAACGGCTTCACAAACATCATCCCAAACCGTTACTTTTATTTTTTTTGTTGCCGTGCCTGTAAAAGGGATAAGGATAGACAATGCTGCATCATTATATTTTGACACAACGAATCCTTCTTCAGTTTGTGCGGTATGCAGCAGCACCATTTGCGGATGGGTGCGCTGTGATATGAACATGTTGTCATTGTCCACCAGCATCCACCTCCTGTCAAATTCAAAACCGGTGGGGCATAGCTGTACCGCAGCTTTACTGATACCACCCAGTGATTTGACCGGGTAAATAAAAAGATGGCTTACCTGTAACATATTGCAAAATTATCTTTTCTTTTTACATACTGAAACAAAAGATAATAAAGTTGTATTTTTAAAATTGTAAAAAAATAGTATTAAACCCATCATTGCCTTAGAATACTGCCCTAAATACCACTGGCTTTTACGTGCTGCTGATATGGCGCAGGAAATATTAACCACTTTTACCGATGATGTGGGTGCTGTTACATTACAACCCAGTAAATCAATGGCCGTTACACCATTACCATCGCTCACAAAAAAGTATTTGACCTTAAAGAATATGGCGGGTTTGCCGAAATAAAACAAATTAAACAACTCATCAGGGATGTTGTGGCGCCAGGCAAAAATTTGGGGCACAATGATACACCAGTATATCATCGAAGTTGAAATACAGATTGAGCACCTGCAGGAGCAGGCAGGTATGCAATTTCAAATGCCTTTAAAAAATCCTGGCATTCGCACAATCCTGGTATTACATACATTCTTATGACCCGCCCCCCGTTTTTTTTATTTTTTTGAAACTTTCTTTTCCTGAATCGCACATTGGACAAACATATGCGCCTGTTAATTTTTCAAATGGAGTGCCTGCAGGTATGCCGGTGTCGGGTTCTCCCAAAGCGGGGTTGTAAATGTTAAGGCAATTGCTGCATTGATATACATAGTCTTCTGCAGCTCTTTCTTTAACCTGCTTTATTTTATCTGCAACTGACGTGTTTTTTTTATGTAATCCTGCCCGGTACTGGTAAAATTTTAGAACACTCCTGCGGAGCTGCTCAGGTAAAACCGCTTTAGGGTTCCCGCTGCTGAAAATCTCTTCAGTGCGTTCGTTGGGGTTAAAATCTTTGGCACATAAAATATCGTATACCCTCAGCATCCTTAAGCCTAAAAAATCCACAAGGTACCGTCTCCTGACAAGGATGCTGCTGAAAATTTCGCTTTTCTTTCTCGTTTTAATACCAATGCAGATGCCAAAAGTGCGGGTATCATCAATGCTTAAGTGTTTAACTAAAAAACTTTTTAATGCCAGGCCCTCACTGCTGTTGTCCTCCACCTGGAAGTTTAATTCATTGGCGGCATGGCGCATGTTGATCTGGAATTTTTCAAGCAGCAGGTTCCAGCTTTCTTTATCTCTTTCTTCAATGCCCTTTATCATTATGGTTTTCCATGCGGTGCAGCATAACTGGCTCAGCCTGGTTTCGGCACAAAGCTGGCAGATATGTTTTAAAAATTCCACGCTGAACAATTCATCCCTGCGGTAAATCCCCAGCCAGTATTTGTTATCGTAACGGTTCAGCCCTTCATAGTAGGGCAAATTGAATTGTGGCAGTACAGCTTTTTTATCAGCTGCTTTAAGAATTATGCCAGCAGTGGAAAGCGCTGCAAACAACTGGCTGCCATCTGCATTAACGTTGTCGATATAGGCTGAAGGGTTAGCTGTTATAATTTGTTCAATGGCTTTGGTAACCTTGGCAATATCATTTGTATTGCACAACTGGTCCCATTCGTAAATAATATTTGTTTTGGGAAAACGGATAATCAGGTGCCAGTAATGATGTGATTCGCCGGAAGCCACCCAGTTGATGTTACCGGTCAGCATAGGAGTGAAACTCTGGTTACTGTCGCAGATATTTACTTTTAAAGTGGGTGTATAGTCAATGGTAGCAAAAATATCTTTATACACCCCTTCACTTAGCCAGGTATTGCGAATAAAAACTTCTTCGGCTGGATAGGAACTGATAATATTCGGGAAGTTGTTACTGTTCACTTCATGGGGGATATTTAATTTTTCCAGCTG
>Ga0209023_10003767_pt1 | contig 17782 bp, 15 predicted proteins | sample LakOneMetagenome_FD_187468 | JGI IMG/M metagenome (GOLD analysis project Ga0209023, IMG submission 187468) | Freshwater and sediment microbial communities from Lake Erie, Canada (SPAdes) (version 2) | ecosystem: Environmental > Aquatic > Freshwater > Lentic | place: Lake Erie, Canada... | reverse complement strand
CGCACCTTGCAGGAAGCGCTCGCCGGGACGCGAGCGGGCGCGGAAGCGACGATCGAAGCGCCTGCGCGGATCGCCGGCTTCGGGAGTCCGCAATTCGCGCCGCGGCAGGGCGACATCGCCCTGAAGCTGGCCGAGGCGCCAGCGCAATACGCCGCGCTGTACGCGCCTGCGCACCCGCGGCCGCCGCTGCCGCCGATGCCCGCGTCCGAGGCGGTGCCCGACGGCAAAGTCCCGCCGCTCGGGCACGCCCTGGCGCAGTTGCACGGCATCTACATCCTCGCCGAAAGCGCCGAAGGGCTCGTCGTCGTCGACATGCATGCCGCGCACGAACGGATCGGCTACGAGAAGCTCAAGGCCGCGCACGACGGCGCCGGGGTGCGCGTGCAGCCGCTGCTGGTGCCGCAATCGCTGGCGGTCTCGGTGCGCGAAGCCGACGCCGCCGAACGCGAAAGCGCGACGCTCTCGGCGCTGGGCTTCGACATCAGCCGCAGCGGCCCGCAATCGCTGCTGCTGCGCAGCGTGCCGGCGCTGCTCGCCGACACCGATGCGGCCGCCCTGCTGCGCGACGTCATCGGCGACCTGCTCGAACATGGGCAGACGCGGCGCGTCGAGGAAGCGCGCGACGAACTGCTCGCGACCATGGCCTGCCATGCCGCGGTGCGCGCGCACCGGCGCCTGAGCGTTCCCGAAATGGACGCGCTGTTGCGGGAGATGGAATCGACCGAACGCTCCGGACAATGCAATCATGGCCGCCCGACCTGGGCCCGGTTCGGACTGGCCGACATCGACGCCTGGTTCCTGCGAGGACGCTGACGATGAAACGTTCGATCCGTATCGCCGCCGCGGCCGCGATGGTGCTCGCCGCCGGATGCCAGCGCGGCCCGCATCCGGCGACCACGGCGCAGACCCCAGGCAAGGAGGCGAGCAAGCCCATGGCGCAGCAGGACCCCACTTTCATGCTCGAGGAGCAGGCCTGGCGCGACCAGCGCCGCGAGGGGCTGCTCAGGCCCGACGGCTGGACCAGCCTGATCGGCCTGCACTGGATCGACCAGGGCCCGCATTTCGTCGGCAGCGGCGGCGACAACGGCATCCGCCTGTCGATGGGGCCGCAACACCTCGGCATGCTCGACCTGCGGACCGACGGCAGCGTGCATTTCGTGCCGGGCCAGGACGCCGCGCTCACCCTCGACGGCCAGCCGCTGAAAGGCGCGACCGTGCTGCGCACCGATGCCGACGAATCGGGCCCGAGCGTGATCGCCTTCGACGACGGCAAGGGGCAGGCGACCGTGATCCAGCGTGGCGATCGCTACGGCCTGCGGGTGAAGCACGCCGATGCGCCGACGCGCCTGCATTTCGCCGGGCTCGATTACTGGCCCGCGGATGCGTCCTGGCGGATCACCGGCAAGTTCGTGCCGCATCCGGCCGGGACCACCATGCAGGTCGCCAACATCATCGGCGGACTCGACGATGCGAAGAACCCGGGCGCGGTCGAGTTCGAGCGCGACGGCAAGACCTATCGCATCGAGGCCATCGACGAAGGCGACGGCGAGTTGTTCCTGGTGTTCGCCGATCGCACCAACGGCCACGGCAGCTACGGCGCAGGGCGTTTCCTGTACGCGTCGATGCCCGATGCGCATGGCAGGGTGACGCTGGACTTCAACCAGGGCTACAACCCGCCGTGCGCGTTCACCTCGTTCGCGACCTGCCCGCTGCCGCCGTCGCAGAACCGGCTCGACCTCGCGATCGAGGCGGGCGAAAAGGCCTACGCCGGGGACCACGGCTCGTGAGCCGCGGCGCCGCCCGCGCGCGCGTCGCCATCGCGGGGCTGCTCGCGCTGGTCGCGCTCTGGACCGCGCAGGCCGCAGCGCCGAAGAAGCCGGGGAAAGCCGCGCCCAAACCCGCGGCCGTTGCCGCGAGGGGCCCGCCCGTGCCGCTGCTGTGGAAGGTTTCCGACGACGACAGCAGCCTGTACCTGCTCGGCTCGTTCCACATGCTGCTGCCGGGCGACTATCCCTTGTCGAAGGACGTGGCCGCCGCGTTCGCCGATTCGGGCGACGTGGTGTTCGAGATCCCGCCCGAGGAAATGGCGTCGCCGACCCTCGCGATGCGGATGGGCCAGGCGGCCCTGCGCAACGACGGCAAGCAACTCGACGCGGCCTTGCCCCCGGCCACCGCCAGGCGCCTGGATGCATGGGTGGAACGCAACGCCGGCGCGATGGGGAAGGCGGGCATGCCGGGACAGATGCTGCAGATGTTCGAGCCCTGGTTCGTGGGCCTGACCGTCAGCGTCGTCGAGATGGGCAAGCAGGGCCTCGACCCGAAGCTCGGTCTCGACCAGCATTTCTCCGCGGACGCGCAAGCGGCCAGGAAGCCGACGTCGGGGCTCGAGACCGGCGACGAGCAGATCGCCTTCCTCGACGGCATGGAGGCCGCGGAGCAGGTCCAGTTCCTCGACGAGACGCTGCAGGAAGCGGCGCAGGGCAGCGGGGAAGTCGCGCGCCTGCACGACGCCTGGCGCGCGGGCGACGCCGACACGCTGTGGAACGGCATGGCGGTCGAGATGCGCGACGAATACCCCGCGCTGTACCAGCGCATCAACGTCGCGCGCAACGATGCGTGGGTGCCGAAGCTCGAACAGCGCCTGCGCGACTCGCACGCCGCCAATACCCTGGTCGTGGTCGGCAGCCTGCACCTGCTCGGCTCCGACGGCGTGGTCGAGAAGCTGCGCGCGAAGGGCTACAAGGTCGAGCGCATCTGCTCGGCGTGCGCGCGACGCTGAATCGAATCAGGGTCGAGGCGTCGCGGGCTGCATCGCGATGCAGTCCACCGGGCAGGCGGGAACGCAGAGTTCGCAGCCGGTGCAAAGCGGTTCGACCACGACATGCATCAGTTTCGACGCGCCGATGATCGCGTCGACCGGGCAAGCCTGGATGCACTTGGTACAACCGATGCAGTCCGCTTCGATGACGACGGCGACCTGCGCCGGCTTGTGCTCGCCGCGCTTGCGGTCGTAGGGCTTCGCCTCGACGCCGACCAGCCTCGCCAATGCGAGTGCGCCCGCGTCGCCGCCGGGCGGGCAATGGTCGATGCCAGCTTCCCCGCGCGCCATCGCCTCCGCGTAGGGGCGGCAGCCGGCATAGCCGCATTGCCCGCACTGGGTCTGCGGCAGGATGCGGTCGAGGCGTTCGACCAGTTCAGGGATTGGCGATCCGGGATGCGGGCTTCGGGTCGTCACGGCGCTTGTCTTGACGATCCGTCGCTGGCCCGAGTCGCCGGTTCCCGACCGCGAAGCCGGGCTCTCAGCGCACCGGCATGCCGGACTGCGCGCCGGCGTCGACGTCGAGCAGCGACAGCGCGCCGCCGTCGAATCCCGCCGACAGGATCATCCCTTCGCTCGTGCCGAAGCGCATCTTGCGCGGCGCGAGGTTGGCGATGAACACCACGTTGCGACCGACGAGCTTGCCCGGTTCTCCGTAGCTGGCGCGGATGCCGGAGAAGATCTGGCGCTGGCCGAGCTCGCCCGCATCGAGCAGGAAGCGCAGGAGCTTGTCCGAGCCCTCGACGAAACCGCATTCCAGCACCTTGCCGATGCGCAGGTCGAGTTTGGCGAAATCGTCGATGCCGACGAAGCCGGGATTCGGGATCGGGGATTGGGGATTCGACGGAGCGGCGCCGGCTGCGGCGGCAGCTGGATCCGCGGGAGGGGCGGTCTTGCCGGATTCGATCATGGCTTCGATCTGTCTGGGGTCGATGCGGGTGAACAGCGGGGAATACGCGGTCGCAAGCTTGCGGCCTCCCAGCTCGATGCGCCTGTCCAGCGCGAGGTCCACGCCAAGATAGCGTTCCGCCTTGCCGATCGCGGACGGCAGGATCGGCTTGAGCACGCCGGCGATGTCGGCGAACGCCTGCAGCGCGGTGCTGAGGACGATGTGCAGTTCGGTCCGGCGCGCCGGATCCCTGGCCAGGGCCCAGGGAGCGGTCTGCGCGATGTATTCATTGACCTGGTCCGCGGCGGCCATCGCATTGCGCGCCACTGCGGCCACGTTGTTTTCCGCGTACAGGCCGCCGGACTGCGCATGGGTGAGCGAGGCCACGCTTCCGAGCAGCGCTGCGCGAAGCGCCCCGATTTCGCCGAGCGAGTCCGCATCCTTGGGAGGCGAGCAAAGGGTGTTGTCGAAGTGCGTTTCCAGCAGCTTCGCGCAGCGGCTGGCGATGTTGACGAACTTCCCGACCACGTCGCTGTTCACCCGCGCGACGAAATCGCCGAGGTTGAGGTCGAGGTCGTCGACTCCGCCGGTGGTCTTGGTCGCGTAGTAGTAGCGCAGCGCTTCCGGGTCGAGCCCGGCTTCGAGGTAGGTGAGCGCCATCACGAAGGTGCCGCGCGACTTCGACATCTTCGCGCCGTCGACGGTGAGGTAGCCGTTGACGTGCAGCCGCGTCGGCGCACGCTGGTCGGAACCGTGCAGCACCGCCGGCCAGAACAGGCCGTGGAAATTGACGATGTCCTTGCCGATGAAGTGGTGCATCTCCGCCCTGCTGTCGGCGCGCAGGAAGGCGTCGTAATCGATGCCGCGCGCTTCGCACAGCGCCTGGAACGTGGAGAGATAGCCGATCGGCGCGTCGAGCCAGACGTAGAAATACTTGCCGGGTGCGCCCGGGATTTCGAAACCGAAATAGGGCGCGTCGCGCGAGATGTCCCAGGCGCGCAGGCCGCCTTCGGCATCCAGCCATTCGCGCAACTTGGCCTTCACGCCCGGTGCCGCGACGTCGCCGTCGAGCCATTCGCGCAGGAAGCCGGCGAAGTGCCCGACCTCGAAGAAGAAATGCTCGGATTCGCGCAGTTCCGGCGTGGCGCCGGACAGCACCGACTTCGGTTCCTTCAGGTCGGTCGGCGCATAGGTCGCGCCGCAGTTCTCGCAGTTGTCGCCGTACTGGTCGGGGGTGCCGCAATTCGGGCAGATGCCCTTCACGTAGCGATCGGGAAGGAACATGCCCTTGACCGGATCGTAGAACTGTTCGACCGAGCGCCGCGCGATGTGGCCGTTGGCCTGGAGTCGCGCGTAGATCTCCCCGGTCAGGGCGCGGTTGCGCGGCGAGTTGGTGGAATCGTAGCGGTCGACTTCCACGCCGAACGCGCGCAGGTCGCGTTCATGCGATTCCTGCATGCCGGAGATGAAGGCCTCCGGCGTGAGGCCGGCCTTCTCCGCGGCGAGCATGATCGGCGCGCCGTGGGTGTCGTCGGCGCTGACGAAATGCACGGTGTCGCCCGCCATTCTCCGTGCGCGCACCCAGGCGTCGGCCTGGATGTAGCCCACCAGGTGGCCAAGGTGCAGGGCGCCGTTGGCATAGGGCAGGGCGAAGGTGGCGAAGATGTCGCGGGGCATGGCGTTCGTGCGGGAGCGCGGCGCGGTGGGCCGCGGATTATCGCACGCGGCTGCGGGCCTCCAGCCCGCGAAAGCTCATTCGCGCTGCCAGACCTGCGTGCGGCCGAGCATCGGCATGCCGATGTAGCCGCGAACTTCCAGGGTGCGGCCATCCGCGCCCGGCGTGAACTTCACCGCGTATTCCCTGCCGTTGTCCGGGTCGAGGATGCGCCCGCCGCTCCAGCTGTCGCCGTCGCGATGCAGGCCCCAGGCGATCACCATCCCGACCACCGGCTTGCCGTGGCGCGCGCCGCGGCATGCATCGCACAGCGGGTTCGGGCCTTTCGACTGGTCGATCATGCGCACGATGCGCGCGGACAAGGTGCCGTCCGCGTTCGCATACACCTCGACCGTGGAGCGTGGCTTGCCGCTGTGGTCGTCGATGGTCCGCCATTGCCCGACCGGCGAGGCCTGTTGCGCGAATGCGACGCCAGGCAACAGCAAGACGGGCAGGAGCAGGGCGGGAAGTCGCATCGGATTCTCCGGTGGCGAAAACGCGAACGGCCCGCGACGCGGGCCGTTCGGCGGCGAACGGCGGGTCAGTGCACCCGCACCCATTCCGCCTTCTTGCAGATGAAGAGCACGCAGCCGGTAACGCGCAGGCGTTCGCCGTTGTCGATCAGTTCCACCGACTTGGCCTTGAAGTGTCGGTCTTCCGAGGGCTTGTAGCCATTGCCGTTGCCCCACTTGCCGCCGCTGGTCGGGCTCAGGTTCCACAGGGTGACGATGCCGACGAAGGGCTTGTTGTGGTACTCGCCGCTGCAGCCCGTGCAGGTCTCGGGCAGGCCGAGGTTCTCGGTGATGCGCGCGGCGAGCTTGCCGTTCTTGGCCATGTAGATTTCGCTGATGGTCATCGGCTTGCCGGTTTCGTCGTCCAGCGTCTTCCATTTGCCGATCAGCGGATTGGTCTGCGCCATGGCCAGCGAGGTCGCGAGCGACGCGACGGCGAGCACGGTGGCAACGAAAAGCTTGCGCATGTGGATCCCCTCCCAGGGTGTTCTATGGGCCGGGGGCGGAAGCCACCGGTCGTGGGTCCTTATACCGCGATCCGCACGCGTATGGAGGTCCTCTCCGAGCGGGACGCATGGCATCGGGCGCTTTGGCAGGCCGCCGAACCGGAGACGACAAAGATTTCGCGCCAGACCGGGCATGCATTTTTTGCACAACCGGGATGTTTTTGTTAAAAGATGATTTGCATTACTTTTCGGTTCAGGTTGAGCTGCTGCTCCGAACGGCATTCCAGTTTCCACACAGGGGGATCATGATGAATCGCAAATTGTTGGCCACCGCCATCGTGGCGGTCCTGGCTTCGCCGCACGCGTTCGCCCAGGACGCGAGCCAGGATCCGGATTCCGCCGCGCAGGCGACCGCCACGGCCCCGTCGGATTCGACCGATGCCAAGGCACTGGACAAGATCTATGTCACCGGCTCGCTGATTCCCCAGTCGCAGATCGAAACGGCATCGCCGGTACTCAAGATCACCGCGGAGGAAATCCAGAAGGCCGGTTTCCGCAACGTGTACGACGCGATCCGCGCGGTGCCGCTGTCGACGGGTTCGGTCCAGGACAGCCAGAACACCAACACCTTCACCCCGGGCGCGAACACGGTCAGCCTGCTCGGGCTCGACCCGAGCTTCACCCTGGTCCTGATGAACGGCCGTCCGCTCGCGGACTATCCGCTGCTCTACAACAGCAGCAGCAATTTCCAGGATCTGGCGACGATCCCGACGTTCCTCGTCGAGCGCATCGACATCCTTCCGGGCAACCAGTCCGCCGTTTACGGATCCGCCGCGATCGCGGGCGTGATCAACATCATCACCAAGAAGGACATGAACGGCGATCGCCTGAGCGCGCGCTTCGGCAGCTATACCGATGGCGGCGGCGCGTCGCGCGACTTCACCTGGGCGGGCGGACACGACATCGGCGGCCTGAACATCTCCTACGGCGCGGAGTTCAAGCACCAGGAACCGATTTTCGGCTACCAGCGCGACTTCACCGACTCGACCCTGGACGCGCCGAACGGCATCATCGACGGCAGTCCTCCGTTTACCGACAACGGTTACTACCAGCGCGCTTCGCTCATGCGCGGCGAGCGCGATGCCTTCACTGGCCTGTACGTCGATCCGGGCAGCCTGTGCGACGACATCAGCTTCCTCAACGACGGCACGATGCAACGGGTGATCCGTCCCCCGGCGCCGGGTAGGACCACCAGCGGCGGCATCTACTGCGGCAGCACCCAGAACGTGGGGAACACCACGTTCATGAACGAGCGCGACGACTACAACGGATACCTCGCGCTGAACCAGCGCGTCGGCGAAAACGCCGAGCTGTACGGGGACATCCTGTACAACGTGAACAAGGTCAAATACCGCACCGGCGGCGTGACCTTCTGGGGGCTGGGCGATGGCACCGCTCCGTACATCTACGACCTGGACAGTGGCCACCTCGTCGACGTGCTGCAGCACATCTTCGCGCCGGAAGAGGTCGGCAGTCTCGCCGACGCGAACGGAACCCAGCATGCGTACGTGTTCGATGCCGGCGTCCGCGGAACGCTCGGCCAGTCCAACTGGGATTACGACGTCTACTACCATCGCTCGTACTTCCAGTCGGAATTTTCCCAGCGCCGCACGCTGACCGATCCCGTCAATGCCTTCTTCCTCGGTCCGCAGGACGGGACGGATCCCTACGGATACGGCTATCCGGCGTACCACATCCAGCAGAACGGCAATTTCTGGGGCGCGGTCACGGGCGCGGAATACGAGAGCATTTCCGACGTACTGGTCGAACGCGCCAAGACCTACAGCCAGCAGGTCGCCGGTACCCTGACCAATACGCAACTGTTCGATCTGTTCGGCAGGCACGTCGGTTTCGCCGGCATCGTCGAGGTCGGCGACCAGTACTGGGACAACCCGATCGATCCGCGCGTCACCGCGGGCGATTTCTGGGGCCAGGGCGGCACCAGCGGACACGGCAGGCGCCAGCGCCAGGCGGTCGGAGCGGAGTTGAACATGCCGCTCGGCAGCATGTTCACCGTCGATACCTCGGCGCGCTGGGATCGCTACAACGCCGCGGGCTCGAGCCAGGCGAAGTGGACCTACAAGGTGGGCCTGGAATTCCGCCCGACGGACACGCTGCTGATCCGCGGCAATTACGCCACCGCGTTCCGCGCGCCCGACATGGGCTACGTATTCACCGGCGGAAGCAAGTACTTCACGTCCGGTCAGGACACCTACAACTGCCGCCGGTTCCAGGATCCGACCGCGAAGGCCTGCGACTCGCCCTACGACCTCGTTGGCATTTCTGGCGGCGCGATCGCCAACCCGGACCTGAAGTACATCACCGCGAAGTCCTGGGGGCTCGGCTTCGTCTGGTCGCCGGTCGAGCGGCTGACGCTGAAGGGCGACTACTACAACATCAAGATCAGCAACGAGGTCTCGAACTACGACACCCAGACCATCCTGGACAAGGAAGCCGACTGCCGGCTGGGCGTCACGGTGGACGGAACCCCCGTGGACCCGAATTCGGCGGAGTGCCAGCAGATCCTCAGCCAGGTCACGCGCGATCCGGATTCCCCGGTCGGCCCGGGTCAGTTGCAGGACGTGCAGACGGTCCCGATCAACATCGCGGACGAATCGGTCTCGGGCTTCATCACCAACGTGACCTACACCTTGCCGACGGCGAGCGCGGGTACCTTCACCTTCTCGTGGGACCACAATCGCACGCTGAAGCACGATTTCCAGCAGTTCCCCGACAGCGAGGTGCGCGACTACACCAGCCCCAACTGGTCGAACGAGTACCTCAACATCGACAACCTGTCCACGAGCTGGGACATCGGCAACTGGTCGGCGACGGTGCACGGGACGCGCTATGGCAGCTCGGGCAGCGCGGGACTCGACAGCACGGGCAATTACTACCGGTTCGGTCCGTGGACGGTCTTCAACGCCAGCCTGCAGTACAACCCGACGCCAGCGCTCGAGGTCACGCTGTCGGCCAACAACATCTTCAACAGGCGCCCGCCCCGCGATCCCGGCTACACCTCGTATCCGTACTACAACATCTACAACTACAACGGGTTCGGCCGCCTCGTCATGCTCGAGGTCGCCTACAAGTTCGGCGCCATGGCCGGCAAGTAAGCGCCATCGGGCGAATGGATGCAGGGAAGGGCCGGCGGACGCCGGCCCTTTTCTTTGGTCTCATCCCTGCCTGGCGAACGCCGAATCAGCTTGAGAGCGCCGACGCGAGCCCGGAAAGGTGGCCGGCGTAGCGTCGCCAGGCGTCGTCCTCGGATGCGCGGATTCCGCCGCCGACCTGCATCGCGCTCAGGGTGGCGACCGGCGCTCGATTGTTCCGCAGGTCGAGGCAACCGGGCTCGAAATCGAGCCCACAGAACTCGAGGATGTCCCTTAGCGCGGCTTCCGGATCCGCCGCGAGCCTTGCGTAGTCGACGTCGAGGATGCGGCCCGGCACGGTGCGGTGCCAATGGCGCATCAGCCGCCGATAGTCGTGGTGGTGCGCGGCGAGCGCGGCGAGGTCGTAGCTGTAGCCGTATCCCGCGCCGAAGTACGCCCGGTAATTGGAGAAGCATGTGGCCATCGGGTCGCGCACCATGTGCAGGATGCGCGCATTCGGCAACGCACGCGCCACGAGGCCGGCGAGCTGGTAATTGACCGGCAACTTGTCGATGTAGCGCACGGTGGCGCTGCGCCAGCGCGTCTGCGACAGGTAGCGACGTCCGACCTCGGCGAAATCGACGCGATCCAGCCGTTCGAGCAGGCGTTCGTCGATCGGCTCGACGCCCGGGCAATCGGCTGCCCAGCGCAACTGCCTGCCGAAATCGCCCAGCTCCCCGGCCGAGGTCACTTGCGTGTGCGCGCCCAGGATGCGATCGAGCAGGGTCGTGCCGGAACGCGGCATGCCCACGATGAAGATCGGTTGCGGATTCGTGGCGGGCTCGCTTGCGGTCGCCCGGTCGCGGGCGGCGGTGCGCTCGATCAGCGCATCGATGCGGCGCGTGTGCGCGCCCGCATCGGGACGCAGCATGCCCGCCATCACCCTGTTGCCGCGTTCGAGCGCCTGCCAGGCCTCCTCGTGCAGTTCCAGGTCCTCGTATTCCTTGTAAAGCGCGAATTCGAGCGCCGCGCGATCCTCGCTCGCGGGATCGGCCCGCCCGATGCGTCTCCGGATGTCGTCGACATGGTTGCGTTCGGGCGTCTGACGCCGCTGCCGCGACAGCATGAGCGAGGCGCGGCCGTTGGCCAGGCCGGAGGCCAGGGCCTCTTCCACTTCGCGTTCGGCCTCGCCGCTGCGCCCGTTGAACATCAGTTCGATGCTGCGCTGGAAACGCACGCCGGGATCGTCCATGCCGCCGGCGAGTGCGCGGTCGATCAACGCGAGGGCTTCGGCATGGCATCCCATCGCCTGCATCGCGCTCGCGAACCCGAGCAGGGTCCGGCCGGGAAGCGCCTGCCGCAGCAACGGGTGCTCCATGCACTGGCGTGCGCGCGCCACCTCGCCGGTCTTCAGCAGTCCCGTGATCGTGCTGCCGAGGAGGGCGGCGTCGTCGACGTCGGTATCGGCCGCATCGATGGCGTGCGCGGCCGATTCGCGCAGGCGTCCGAGGGCATGTGCCACCGCGGCCGCCATCAGGTGCGCGCCGGTGTTGCCCGGTTCCCGATCGCACCATCGATCGATCAACGCCAGCGCCTCCGCGCCTTGCCCGCGGGCGAGGCGCCGTTCGGCTTCCTGCCAGAGTTCCAATCCCTGGCCGGTAGAAGTGGTCGTGCGGGGCATGGTCGAGCCTGCGGGTTGCGGGCGTAACCCGATCCGGTCGCGCGAGACGGTAGACTGATGCGCAACCGGTGGCGATCGGGCCACGTTGCGAGAATCTTATCCCGCCGATGCCAAAAGTCCTCGCCCGCGCGCCCCAGGGCGAACTCAAGCCGCTGCCGCAGGTGCGCAACATCATCGCGGTCGGTTCCGGCAAGGGCGGGGTGGGGAAATCCACGGTCGCGGTGAACCTTGCCCTCGCGCTCGCGGCCGAAGGCGCGTCGGTCGGCGTGCTCGACGCGGACATCTACGGCCCCAGCGTGCCGATGATGCTCGGCCTGTCCGGCCGGCCCGACAGCCCGGACGGCAAGAGCATCGAGCCGATGCGGGCGCACGGACTCCAGGCGATGTCCATCGGACTGCTGGTCGACCAGGACACGCCGATGATCTGGCGCGGGCCGATGGCGACCTCGGCGCTGACCCAGCTGCTCAACGAGACCCGCTGGGAGGCGCTGGATTACCTGGTCGTCGACCTGCCGCCGGGCACTGGAGACATCCAGCTGACCATGGCGCAGAAGATCCCGGTCGCCGGCGCGGTGATCGTGACCACGCCGCAGGACATCGCCACGCTGGACGCGCGCAAGGCGCTGAAGATGTTCGAGAAGCTCGGCATCGCGGTGCTCGGGCTGGTCGAGAACATGGCGGTGCACGTGTGCTCGAACTGCGGACACGCCGAGCACGTGTTCGGCGAGGGCGGGGGCGAGCGCATGGCCGCGCAGTACGGCGTGCCGCTGCTGGGCAGCCTGCCGCTGGACGCGGCGATCCGCGAACAGGGCGATGCCGGGACCCCGGTCGTGGCTGCGCGCCCGGATGCGCCGGTGGCGGCGCAATGGCGGGCGCTGGCGGCGCGGCTGGTCGCGGAGCTGGAAAAGCGTCCGCGCGCGCCGGCAGGGATCGACCTTTCCCTGCGGTAACGCGTTGTCGCGCCTTGGAAGGCGCTCCTACAATATCTGCTTGATTTCCGGGAACACTGCATGAGCATCAAGAGCGACCGCTGGATCCGCCGCATGGCGCAGGAACACGGGATGCTCGAGCCGTTCGAGCCGGGGCAGGTCAAGCAGGTCGACGGCCAGCGCATCGTCAGCTACGGCACCTCGAGCTACGGCTACGACGTGCGCTGCTCGCGCGAGTTCAAGGTGTTCACCAACATCAATTCGACGATCGTCGATCCCAAGCACTTCGACCCCAAGAGCTTCGTCGACATCGAGTCGGACGTCTGCATCATCCCGCCGAACAGCTTCGCGCTGGCGCGCACGGTCGAATACTTCCGGATCCCGCGCGACACGCTCGTGGTCTGCCTCGGCAAGAGCACTTACGCGCGCTGCGGGATCATCGTGAACGTGACGCCGCTCGAACCGGAGTGGGAAGGGCATGTGACCCTGGAATTCAGCAACACCACGCCGCTGCCGGCGCGCATCTACGCCAACGAGGGCGTGGCGCAGATGCTGTTCTTCCAGGCCGATCCCGACGATGTGTGCGAGACCTCGTACAGGGATCGCGGCGGCAAGTACCAGGGCCAGACCGGCGTCACGCTGCCCAAGACCTGAGCTTTCGCGTCGTCAGTCTTCCGCGCCGGCGGCAAGGCGCGCATCGCCGCGGGTCGTCGCCGCCACGCGCAAGCCGATGCGGAGCCCATCGACGATCTGGTCGAGCGGCATGCCGCCGCGGCCGGCGACTGGCACGTGGATGAAGCCGCCGGGCACCCCGGGAGTGCGCCGCAATGCGTGCATCAGCCCGTAGAACACGTGGTTGCAGACGTAGGTGCCGGCGGTCTGCGAGACATTCGCGGGAATCCCCTGCCTTTGCAGCGCGGCGAGCATCGCCTTGATCGGCAGCGTCGAGAAATACGCCGCGGGTCCGCGCGGGGCGATCCTGGCGTCGACCGGCTGCGCGCCGGCATTGTCGGGAATGCGTGCGTCGTCGACGTTGATCGCCACGCGTTCCAGGGACAATTCCTTGCGCCCGCCGGCGAGTCCGGTGCAGACCACCAGCGATGGCCGTGTTTCGCGGATCGCAGCGCGCAGTACGCGCAGCGAGGCATCGAATTCGGTCGGTAGCTGGCGCGCGGCGACGCGGTGCCCGCCGACGATGCGGCCATCGAGTGCGGAGGCGGCATCCCAGCTCGGGTTCGACTGCGCCCCGTCGAACGGATCGAAACCGGTCAGCAACAGCGTCGGTCGCGCGCCAGTGCGCTTCACCGGAACACCAGCCCGGCCATCAGCGCGATGTTGATCGCGAGCAGCGGCAGCGCGGTGGCCCATTGCGCGCGGATCACGCCGTTGGGATCGTCGAGCTCCAGCAACGCGGCCGGCACCAGGTTGAAGTTCGCGGCCATCGGCGTGAGCAGGGTGCCGCAATAGCCGGTGAGCATGCCGAGCGCGCCGAGGATCGCGGGATCCGCGCCGTGGCGATGGACCAGCAGCGGCAGGCCGATGCCGGCGGTCATCACCGGGAACGCGGCGAATGCATTGCCCATGATCATGGTGAACAGCACCATGCCCAGGGCGTAGGCGAGCAGGCAGGCGATGCGGCTTTCAACCGGGATGACCATCGAGACCAGCGACGCGACGGATTCGCCGACCCCGCTGGCCGCGAACACGCCGCCCAGCGTCGCCAGCACGATCGGGAGCAATGCCGCCCAGCCCAGGGTGTCGAGCAGGCGTCGGCTTTCGGCGAATGCCATCGCCGGTCGCTGCCGCGTGGTACGCAGCGCCGCGAGCGCGGCCAAGACGCAGGCCAGGCCGAGGCCGACCAGCGTCGGGCTGCCTTCGCCGAGGAACTTCATGTCGCCGAACGCGAGCTTCGGCCCGAACAGCACCACCAGGAGCGTGACCAGCGGAATCAGCAGGGCCGGCCACAGCAGGCGGTGGCCGAGGCGCTGGGCGGAGGCGAGGCGCTGTTCGCGCGGCGCTTCCTCGATGTGCGCGCGGCGCATGCGCAGCGACAGCAGCGCGAGCGCGACCACGCCGATGCCGGCCAGTTGCGCCGGCAACGGATTGCCGGCCTTGCGCGCGGCGAGGATCCCGTCGCCGCTGGCGAACAGCAGCGCCAGCACCGCCCAGAAGCAGGCCTGGACGAAGCGTCGTTCGCGCGCGTTGCGCCACGCCGCCGCCGAGAGCAGCAGGGCGAGCAGCCAGTAGAACGGCGCGATTTCAAGCATCGCCGCGTTCCCGGCGCATGCGCCGCGCGAACAGCACGATCCGCAGCGAATGGACGAGGAACGCGGCGATCGCGGTCGGAAGCGCCCACAGCGCGATCTGCAGCGGTTCCAGCACGATGCCGTTCTGCGCGTAGAAGCCCTGGATCAGCAGCACCGCGCCGATGGCGACGAACACATCCTCGCCGAAGAACAGGCCGACGTTGTCGGTCGCGGCATCCATCGCCAGCACCCGTTGTCGCTGGTCGTGCGTGAGCGGGCCGGTTTCCTTTTCGGCCGCGGCTTCGCTCATCGGCGCGAGCAGCGGGCGCACGGTCTGCGCATGCCCGCCGGCATTGGTGAGGCCGACCATGCTCAGCAACTGGCGCAGGCCGAGGTAGCCGACCAGCAGCCGCGCGAGGGTCATGCGCCGCATGCGCAGGATCCAGGCATGCATGTGCTCGCGCAGGCCGGCGCGCTCGAGCAGGCCGATGGTCGGCAACGTGAGCACGAACAGCAGCAGCGCGCGGTTCGACACGAAGGATTCGCCGAGCAGCGCGAGCAATTCGCCGATCGGCTTGCCCGCGAGCAACCCGCTGGCGAGCCCGGCCGCGACCACGACCGCGATCGGGTTCAGGCGCAGCACGAAGCCGAGCACGACGATGGCGATGCCGAGCAACGGCAAATAATTCATGCGCCGCCGCCCGGTGCGCGGATCGAAACGCCTTCGGCTTCGAGCGCGGCGCGCAGCCCGCGCGCGAATTGCGCGGCATCGGCGCGGTCGCCGTGCAGGCACAGCGTGTCGGCGCGGATCGGCACGCGCGTGCCGTCGCGAGCGACCACGCTGCCGTCGCGGACCAGGTCCCGGACCTGCGACAGCGCAGCGTCGAAGCCTTCGATCACCGCGCCCGGCGTGCCGCGCGGCGCGAGGCGGCCGTCCGCGTCGTAGGCGCGTTCGGCGAAGGCTTCGCGCACGACGCGCAATTCCGCGGCTTCGCCCGCCCCGGCCAGCTCCGAATCCGAGAGTGCGTACAGCAGCAAACCCGGATCGGCTTCGCGGACCGCCGCGGCGATGGCCGCGGCGGCAGCGCGGTCGCGCGCGGCGAGGTTGTACAGCGCGCCGTGCGGTTTGACGTGGTGCAGGCGCGTGCCGGCGTCGGCGCAGGCGTTGGCGACGATCGAGACCTGCCGCGCCACCAGTGCATGGATGGAGGCGACGGGAAGCGCGAGTTCGCGCCGGCCGAAATGGTCGCGGTCCTCGAACGAGGGATGCGCGCCGATCGCCACCCCGTGCGCGAGGCAGAGCGCGATCGACGCGCGGATCGTTCCCGCATCGCCCGCGTGCGCGCCGCAGGCGATGCTGGCCGAGCTGATGTGCGGGACGATGGCCGCGTCCTGGCCGCAGCCTTCGCCCAGGTCGCAGTTGAAATCCAGCGACGGCACCCGCGAGAGCGCCTCAGCCCCCGGTCGAGGCGGGCATCGGCATGCTCGAGGCCGGCGCCGCCATAGTCGCAGGCGTCGCGGGCTGCGGGGCGTCGGCGGCGGGCGCGGTCCACAGCTTCGCTTCCGGCGCGCCGCCGAGCATCTGCGCGCGCACCAGCGGGATCGGAGGGCCCCCGTAGGAGAGGAACTGGTCGTGGAACTGCTTCCACGCCTTGCGCCCGCCCTTGTCGCGGGTCCAGTCCTCGCGCAGCTGCATGATCATCAGCTTCCCGAGCGTGTAATTCAGGTAGGCCGGGTCGTACGTGCCGCGCGCGGCCTGCTGGCGTGCGTTGCCCGGATCCTGAAGGCCCTTCTCGCGGAACATCCTTTCCGATTCGGCCATCGTCATGCCGCCCGTGTGCATGCCGATCGCGGACAGGAAACGCACGTCGCGCAGCAGCGCTTCGCTGAGCTGGCCGATGTGCACTTCCGGCGTCGCGCCGTCGAGCCCGGCATCGAACATCATTTCCTCGCAGTAGTGCGCCCAGCCTTCGGCGAACGCGTAACCGACGAAGAGCTGGCCGAACTTCCACCCGGCGCGGTTCGAATGCAGGAACTGCAGGAAGTGGCCCGGCCACACTTCGTGCGCCGAGGTGAACAGCAGCGTCGACTTGCCGGGGACGTAGGCGTCCTGGTCGGCCTTGGACCAGGTCGGGTCCGGCGGCGCGATGTAGTACACCGACGGCAGGTTGTTCTCGTACGGGCCGGGGATCTCGATGTAGGCGAAGTTCCAGCGGTTGAAAGGCGGCGCCTCTTCCACGTTCGCCTGCTCGGGCCCCGGAATGGTGACGAGGTTCTGGTCGATCAGGAACTGGCGCAGCCCGGTCAGTTGCGCGCGCGCGCCCTCGACCGCGCCGCCGGTCGGCTTGTCCGCGTTTTCCTTGTCCACGCATTGCTGCAGCGTCTTGCCGGGGGCGAACTGGCCGCAGGCCGCCTTCAGCGACGCCAGGTTGCGGGCCAGGTCGGCTTCGCCGGCCGCCTTCAGCTGGTCGAGGGGAATGTCCACCCGCTCGGTCGCGTGCAGCATCTTCGCGAACTTCTCCGCGCCCAGCGCGAAGTCCTGCGTGGCCTTCGGCTTCTGCGCCTTCAGCCACTCAGCCATGTCCTGCGTGGCCTTGATCGCGGCGGCATTGCTCGCCTTGAGCCGCGCCTGCAGCGCGTCGTCCTTCACCTCGGCGAAGATCTTCGGGACGTCGCTGCCGAAGAAACTGGCGTAGCCGGCGAAGGAATTCACCCCGAGGTCGATGTAGGAAGCCGGCAGCGGAAGCTTGAAGTTGGCCTTGATCTGTTCGATCGCCTTCGGCAGCGCTTCCTGGTAGCGGATGAAGGCGTCCATGCGTTGCGCAAGCGGGGCATACGGCCGCGTGAGGTACATGCTCGGCGAGAGGTCGCCGGTGTAGAAGGCGGGGTTGCTGTACGCGAAGCCGGAGTCCTCCAGCCAGAACAGGTTGCCGTCGATCACCGCCATTGCGTAGTCGCGGCGGAAGCGCCCCTGTTCGTCCAGCTTGTCGTCGCCGAACGCGGCGAAGACATTGCGCTGCGCGTGCAGCCAGTCGGCCGTCGCCTTCAGGCCCTCGGGCGAGTAATCGGGCAGCTTGCCGTCGTACTCGTGCTTGCCGGCGCCGGCGGCGAACACCGGGTTGTGCTGGAAGTAGCCGTCGATGAAGGCGTCCACCGCCTTGTCGAGCGAAGCCTCGTCGCTCGCGGCGGCGCTCGCGGCCGGCGTGTCGCCCGGGGCCGGCGCGGTGGAAGCCTGCTGCCTGCAGCCGGCCAGAGCGGCGGCGACGCAGGCGGCGAGGGTCAGGGCACGGACGGTTTGCTTCTGGCGCATGCGACGGCTCCGCGGTGGGAAGGGGCGAGACTAGGCGCTCGTCCGGGCAGGCGCAATGCCGGTGCGGCCGGCGATGGCCAGCGCG
>Ga0209023_10003766_pt1 | contig 17783 bp, 18 predicted proteins | sample LakOneMetagenome_FD_187468 | JGI IMG/M metagenome (GOLD analysis project Ga0209023, IMG submission 187468) | Freshwater and sediment microbial communities from Lake Erie, Canada (SPAdes) (version 2) | ecosystem: Environmental > Aquatic > Freshwater > Lentic | place: Lake Erie, Canada... | reverse complement strand
GTGCCTGAAATTGGCTCGACTGCCCGGCGAGCAACAATCGCCTTTGCAATCTGAAAAGCAAACCGTTCTTCCCCATAATCGCGTATGACCTTTTCCAAATGTTGTTCGGTGGCGCTGGCAATCCATTCGGCGGCGGAAATGCCGCGCGTGGTGTCCATGCGCATGTCGAGCGGGCCGTCGTTGCGGAAGCTGAAGCCGCGGCCGGCGTCGTCGACCTGGGGCGACGAGATGCCGAGGTCGAGCAGGATGCCGTCGACTTTGCTGATGCCGCGTGCGCGCAGGGCCTCGCCCATGGTGGCGAAACTGTCGTGGACGATGCTGAAACGCGGGTCCGTGATCTGTTCGGCGGTGGCGATCGCCATCGGGTCTTTGTCGAAGGCGACCAGGCGGCCGTTCGCGCCCAGGCGCGACAGCAGCAGGCGGCTGTGGCCGCCGCGCCCAAACGTGCCGTCTATATAGATGCCGTCTGCGCGCTCACCCTCGTCGAGGTCAAGCGCATCGATTGCTTCGTCAAGCAGTACGGTGCGATGCTGCAGTGCTGGCACCGTATCGGGTGTAATCATCGGTGCCTCAGAAAGAGAAATTGGAAAGGACATCCGGCATGCCGCCGGCAACCGCCTCGGCCTCGTCCGCGGCCAGCTTGGCGGCGTCCCAGATTTCGAAGTGGGTGCCCATGCCGAGCATCATCACTTCCTTTTCCAGCCCGACCGCGCCGCGCAGTTCGGGGGAAATCAGGATGCGGCCGGCGCTGTCGACCTCGACATCGCAGGCGTTACCGAGGAAAATGCGCTGCCACGCGCGCGCCGACATCGGCCAGGCGGCGATCTGGTCGCGGTGGGTTTCCCAGACGGGACGGGGGAACAGCAGCAGGCAGCCGTGCGGGTGGCGGGTGAGGGTCAGGCGGCCTTCGCATTGAAGTGCAAGGGCGTCACGGTGCTTTGCCGGTATTGACATCCGGCCTTTCGCATCGAGATTGATCGCTGACGCGCCTTGAAACACGTAGGTACCTAGTTTTGGAGAGTTATCAGTTTAGTTGTTTTGCGCGCCGGGAGACCTGAATTTCTCCCACAAAACTGCACTTTTTCACACCGTTTCCCACTTTAGAGGAAGCGTTGTTGCTGGTCAAGCGAATTCCGTCCGGAAACTTTCCGATTTTGCTAATGAAACCAAGGACTTAGCGCGCTTCCCTGAAGTGATCTCCAGACAAAATGTCCCGATAAATGAAGCACTTAGCTAAAACAGTGAAAGTGCTACCTCATCTAGACAAGCTGTCTTTACGTTTGATCTGGCGCAAAAACTGGTCTGGATTTAGCCGGTCATCGACAACACCGAGGGGCGCACGCGACAGTGGCGACAAAATTGCGTAACAGGCGTGCGCCGGGTTAGGATTTGTGCATAAAAGGAGCCGCCGTGAGCATCGCCCTTGCCCGAACCCGCCCCGTCTATGACCTGATCGACGTCCATGACGCCCTCGAGCGCAGCCGCGGACGTTCGCCGGAACTCGACGCCTTCTACGAGCGCATGCTGGCAAGCGGCCCCGAGCGCTTCGTGACCACGCCCTCTTCCCTCGACGCCCTCGACCCGCTGCGCGACGAGTGCCCGAATTTCCTCGACGTGCTGGACGACCTGGCGCGCTACCTGCGCCTGGCCCACGCCGGCAACCGCGGCTTCAACCTGATGCCGATTTTGCTGCTCGGCGGGCCGGGCGTCGGCAAGACCCACTTTGCGCGCAGGCTGGCGCGGGCCATGGGCACCGAGTTCGAACTGATCGGCATGAACGCGCTGTCGGCCGGCTTCGTCATCACCGGCAGCTCGGCCAGCTGGCGCGGGGCGAAATGCGGCAAGGTGGCCGAGCGCCTGGTGCGCGGACAGTTTGCCAATCCGGTGGTGGTGCTCGACGAAGTGGAAAAGGCGAGCGGCTCCTCGCAGTCCGACCCGCTGGCGGCGCTCTACCAGTTGCTGGAACCGGAAACGGCGCAAGCTTTCCGCGACGAATACATCGACGTCGAGATCGACGCCAGCCAGATCTGCTGGGTGCTGACGGCCAATTCCACCGAGGGCATTCCGGCGCCGCTGCTGAACCGCATGGCGGTGTACGAGGTACCGGCGCCGACGCGCGAGCAGGCCGCCGGGATTGCGCGGCGCATGCTGGCGGCGCTGGTCGTGGAGCTGAACCTGTCGGGTTTCGACGAGGGACTGAGCGAGGCCGTGCTCGACAAACTGGCGCCGGTGGCGCCGCGCGAACTGCGCAAGACCTTGCTCGATTGCCTGGGGTATGCGGTGGCCGAGGGGCGCAATCAGGTGACGGCCGCCGATGTGCGCTTGCGGGCTGCGCCGGGCAAGGGGCGGATCGGGTTCTAGGCGCGCCAGTCGTTCTGATCGCGCAGCCTGGCGGCGAGCAGCCACTTCGCTTCGTTCGGAAACAGGATCCAGATGCGCTGCCAGGCATTGCGCGCCGCGCCGCCCAATGCGTTGACGAATTCGCTGGGCGACATCGTGCGGCCTTCGAACACGATATCGTCACCATCGACCGCCGCGTGATAACTCTTGCCGCGGTAACGTGTGCGTAACAGCGTACCCGAGGGCAGGAACAGGTTTTTCCACTGGTAGCCGCTGATGGCACGCCGCCCGGCGTACAGGGCGGGCTGCTGCGACTGCAAGGCCAGCCAATGCGCAATTGCCGTTTCTGCGAGCACGGCCAGGTCGCGCCGGTCACCGCCGCGTTCGCGGTAAGCGCACAAATCGTTGAATACGTGAACGGATACAGGAATATCGATGGCATGCTGCCGCATGGGGTTCTTCATCAAAGGCTCCTCACATATTGTTTACGGGTAAACCACGCTGGATTACACAAAAACGCACTATTCATGCAGATGAGAAAGCTAAAAAGATCTAATTAGGGCAAGGACTCGGCAACCCAAAATCGAGAGTTATCTAAAACCAGCTATTTGTTTGACCTCATCAAAACAAATAGTTCGAAATGGTGTGATCTCGTCTGCGCTGGGGTAAACCCGCCAGGGTTTGGCACGCACACGGAAAACGCCTCCCCCACGGGGGAAAGACGCCCCGTTTCGCGTCGGCGCATTAGAATGGAAGCAACCGTGCCAACAAGAGAGCTTTCATGACCGACTACGCCTTCACGCCGCCCGCCCTTCCCTCGCTCGCCATCTTCGGCAGCAGCGCCCGCTTCCCGATCCGCCGCGTGTTCTGCGTCGGCCGCAACTACGCCGCCCACGCACGCGAGATGGGCAGCGATCCGAACCGCGAGCCGCCCTTCTTCTTCACCAAGCCGGCCGACGCCGTGGTGCCGGCCGAGGGCGCGCTGCCCTATCCGCCCGCGACCCAGGACCTGCACCACGAGATCGAGCTGGTGGTGGCCCTGCGCAGCGGCGGCGCCGACATTCCGGCGGACGAAGCCTTGGCCAAGGTCTGGGGCTATGGCGTGGGCCTGGACCTGACGCGGCGCGACCTGCAATCGGCGGCCAAGGAAAACGGCCGCCCCTGGGACATGGCGAAGGGCTTCGACGCCTCCGCCCCCTGCTCGCCGCTGCGCCCGGTAAGCAGCTTCGGTCATCCGTCGGAAGACGCCTGCATCCGCATTTCGGTGAACGGCACGGTGCGCCAGGAAGGCACGCTGGACGAGATGATCTGGCCGATCGCCGACATCATCGCCCACCTGTCGCGCCTGGTGACGCTGGCGCCGGGCGATTTGATTTTCACGGGTACGCCATCGGGCGTGGGCGCGCTGGTGCCAGGCGACCGCGTGCACGGCGAGATCGCCGGCGTCGACGAATTCGACCTGGAAGTCGTGGAGAAATAAGCGTAGGGTGGTCGGCTCCACCCTGCACGACGCACTTACGCGACGTGTGCGCCGCCCACGCGTTCAACGCACAGCGGCACTGGCGCCCCGTTTCAGGATGTCGTTGAACGCGTGGACGGCGGAGCCGTCCACCCTACTTCCCGCCGCGCAGCGCCGCCAGGAACGCTTCCGGCTGCTCCACGCTCACCAGCAGCGACGGCCCGACCTTGGCCGGCAAATACACCACCCGGCTGCGGTCGGTCATCACGGCAAACACCAGGCCATCGCCGGCGCCCTTGAAACGGCCTGCCGTATAGCCCGGCATGTGGATGCCGTTGCGGCGCGCGTCGAGATGCGCCTCCGGGATGGCGCCGTAGCTGCCGACGCGCGCCGCGTCCAGGTTGAAATCCGTCAGCGGCCGGTCGTGCTCGTAGAAATGGGCGGCGCGCAGCAGGATCTTGCCGCCCTCGACGCGCAGCGCGTTGTCATGCACCGAGTAGGCCAGCGTCATCGTGAACGGCAAGATCAGCAGCGCCGACAGCGCCACGTTCTTCATGCTGACCGCCAGGCCGTCGCGGCGGATCACCAGCAAGGGCGCCGCGCAGGCCAGCAAGGTAATCGCCGCCATGGTCCAGAATACGCCGTTGCCCACCGGGGCGATTGCAAACTGCATCCTCTCGCTTCCTCCAATCAGTGTTCGGCCCAGGCCTTGGCGTGGTGCACCGCCCGCGCCCAGCGCGCCATCAGTTCCTGGCGCCGCTCAGAAGGCATGCCCGGCTCGAAGCGGCGCTCGGCGCGCCACAGCGATTCGATCTCCTCGCGCGAGCTCCAGTAGCCTTGCGCCAGGCCGGCCAGGTAGGCCGCGCCGAGCGCCGTGGTTTCGGTGACCGCGGGGCGCACCACCGGCACGCCGAGCAGATCGGCCTGGAACTGCATCAATAAATCGTTGCGGGCGGCGCCGCCGTCGGCACGCACCTCGGTCACCGGGCAGGCGGCATCCTTCTGCATCGCATCGAGCAATTCCGCGCTCTGGTAGGCGATCGCCTCCACCGCGGCGCGCGAGATGTGGGCGGCGGTGGTCCCGCGCGTCATGCCGACAATCGTGCCGCGCGCATACGGGTCCCAGTGCGGCGCGCCGAGGCCGACGAACGCCGGCACCAGCATCACGCCGCCGCTGTCGGTGACCGACATCGCCAGCGGCTCGACATCCTTCGATTCCTTGATGATGCCGAGGCCGTCGCGCAGCCATTGCACCGTGGCGCCGCCCATGAAGACGCTGCCCTCCAGCAGGTAATCGGTGCGGCCGTCGACCTTCCAGCCAATAGTCGCCAACAAGCGATTCCGCGACACCGGCGCCATGTAACCGGCGTGCATCAGCATGAAGCAGCCGGTGCCGTAGGTATTCTTGACCATGCCCTTGGCGTAGCAGGCCTGGCCGAAGGTGGCGGCCTGCTGGTCGCCGGCGATGCCGCTGACGGGAATCGCGCGCCCGAACCATTCTTCCTTCGCCTGCCCGACTTCGCCGGCGCTGCGCACGACTTCCGGCAGCAGCGCTTCCGGGATGTTGAACAGCGCCAGCAGCGCCGGGTCCCAGCGCATCGTGTGGATGTTGTAGAGCATGGTGCGCGAGGCGTTGCTCACATCCGTGACGTGGCGTCCGCAGAGTTTATAAGCGAGCCAGCTGTCGACCGTCCCGAAGCACAGCTCGCCGCGCTCGGCGCGTTCGCGTGCGCCGGGCACGTAGTCGAGCAGCCAGGCCAGCTTGGTCGCGGAAAAATAGGCGTCGAGTTCGAGGCCGGTGCTGCGATGGATCAGGCGGGCGTGGCCCTCGGCGCGCAGGCGGTCGCAGACGCCGGCGGTGCGGCGGTCTTGCCAGACGATGGCGCGGGCGATCGGTTCGCCGGTGGCGCGGTCCCAGACCACGGTGCTTTCGCGCTGGTTGGCGATGCCGATGGCGGCGACCTGCGCAGCATTAACGCCACCATCGCGCAAGACCCGGCGCGCGCAGGCGAGCTGGCTGTCCCAGATGTCGAGCGCGTCGTGCTCGACCCATCCGGGCTGGGGGAAATGTTGGGGAAATTCCTGCTGGGCGCAGGCGACAACCTGGCCCTGGCGGTCGAACAGGATGGCGCGGGAACTGGTCGTTCCCTGGTCGAGCGCCAAGATGTACTGCGGCATCGATCCTCCGCAAAAAATTCAGTGTAAAGCAGGCCGATAGGCCGGATTCTGTTGGCTGGTCTCCCCGAAAGGACTCCCGCCACGACAATCATTCCTCTAGGCGCCGAATTACTCCGGCGCTCAAGCTTCCTACCCGCACGCTCCGCGAGCAACATCAACGCGTGCCTATTTGGAATTGCTCCGAGTGGAGGTTACCGCGTTTCACCGTAACTAAATACGCTCGTCTCTGTGGCCCTATTCCTCGCCTTATACCTTGCGGCTTTCGGCGGACGGCCGTTAACCGTCACCCTGCTCTGTGGAGTCCGGACCTTCCTCCCGCCAGCGCCTTGCGGCGCCAGCCAGCGACTGTCTGGCCTGCTTCACGGGCATCATTGTAACCGATGGGGGTGCACTGCACCTAGCGTGTCGGTTCGGCTGGCAGCTTCATGTGCAAAGTAAGGCTTGTCCCCGACTCGTCCAAGTCTTGATACCTGCTAAAGCTCTGCTCGCCAACCATGGAAAACTAACGAATTTCTACTGTTTGGAGACATCGAATGGCTATCGACGTGTACCTACAAATTGATGGTATCAAGGGCGAATCAATGGATTCGAACCATCAAGGCTGGATTGAAATTCATTCCGCTTCGATGGGTGTTACACAACCCAAGAGTGCAACTGCCTCTACCGCCGGTGGTCATACAGCCGAGCGGTGCGAACATAAAACGATTGCCCTGTCAAAGCTTGCCGATCTTGCTTCACCCATCCTCATGCAATACTGCTCAATGGGCAAAACCATACCAAAAGCGAAACTTGAATTCATGCGCGCGGATGGCGATGGCAAGCCTGTCAAATACTATGAAGTTGAGCTTGAAAATGTTCTTGTTGCAAACATGGATCAGGTCATTCATGAAGGCAGCATTCTTTATGACTCTATCGGACTTCGCTTCTCAAAAGTGAAATGGAAATACACGCAACAGAAAATTGGTGGGGGAGCTAGTGGCAACACGTTTGGCGGTTGGGACCTTGCTTGCAATCGATGCGCTTGAGGAGTGCGCATCATGCCAGACGGAGTACCAATTCAACCAAAAGATGGACGCAGCTTTTTCATGTTGCCACAGGCACCTGAAGAGGCGAATTACTATGTTTACGGAACGCCTGGCGAGGGTGCGCATCAGTATGCCCATCCGTCCATGTTGACTCTCATATTCTGGGTCGAAAAGGAATGGGCTGCTACCGAAAAACGAAAATTCGGCGTTGGAAATATCAGCATGGCCGATAAAGCCTCGACAGGAGAGCACCGTTCGCACATCAATGGCCTACAGGTAGACGTGAGACCCATGAGGAAAGATGGTCTGCATCTGCCAGTTACATGGCAACAATCAGCTTATGATGGCGAAGCAACGGCAAAACTGATCGCCATTTTCTTCTCTCATCCACTCGTCAAGCAGGTGCTTTTCAACGATACCCGGATACCGGGTGTGCGACGTTGGGCCAAGCACGATGATCATTTTCACGTTGGGCTGAAGCTGGGGACAAAATGAAATATCTTGCCGTAGTCGTTGCCATGCTGTTGATGACGCACTCGCATGCAGAAGACAAGGACAAATGGTCAGGGAAGAATAAACCATTGGCGAATGCCACCTACCTTGTCTACTCGGGTGAGCCCGGTGATCGCGCCCCACCCACCAGTGCAGACCGAAAGCTTGCGATTGCCATCAGGGGAGAAGCTGCAAAAGAGATATTCGACTCCATTGGACCGGATGCCAAAGGGGTCAGTTGCAGTCTTGAGGACGGTGAACGAATGAGAAGCAAAGGCGAAATCTGGTGCTCCTATATGCCCAGTGATGGGTATATGTGTTTCCTGGGATTCAATCTTCGCACAGGCCAGCCGCACTCTGGGGGAACGTGCTAGTCCTGGCAATTGAACAACGCCCCAAAAGGGGCGTTGTTCCTATCGCTCCAGTTTCAGCAAAACTTCAGACGCTAATCAAAGTCCCGCCCTTGGGTTGCCGGCTGGACGGTACAGCCGGGGCAGGCGGCTCCACCTCCTCGCGGTGCGCGTTCCCGATCCGATCCAGATCCTCCAGCCCCATCAGCGGCGCATACATCAGGTCATCCGGATCGGTCGAACGCTGCCAGCCCAGGTGCAGTTCACCCACCGCGCGCTTGGCCAGCTTGACCATCCGTTCGCCGGTGCGGTTGGTCAGGCGCGGCTCGCCGTCCACCAGTTCGAACAGGCGCGCCATCGACACCACCGAGCAGCGCAGGTTCGGGCTGTGCATCGAGAACTGGTAGCGGAAGCCGCCCGATTGCGCATTGATGTCGCGTGCGGTGATGAACAGGCGATAGGTCGCCGGCCGCAGCCCCGGCAGGCGCGCACTGGCGCGGGCGGCGCGTTCCAGCAGCGCTTCGCCGGCAACCTGGCCGGTGCCCGGCAGCACGGGAATGCGCAGCGGCGGCAGCCGCATCCCTGCCCGTACCCGGATGCCGAGCTGGCGCGCCAGCGCATGGGCAACGGTGGCCGACAAGGCTTCCGGCACGTCGTCGAGCGGCACGACGTAGACGGCAACCGGCGCGCCCGGCCCGGCGGCCACGGCGCCGCCGCTGCCCAGCAGCGCAAGCGTGGACAACAGCATCTGACGTCTCTGCATGGCTTCCCCGATGAAGGCAATATGTAATTTAGGCAAGTTTATCCTGAGCAAATACGAGCGTCCATCCATATTGCATGCCATGCAAAATTGTCCGCCCAACATTTCTGAAAATCGGTGTCGCCATTTGAAAAGCCCATCTTTTGCCGCTGACATAGAATATTTCGATGCCCGGCAAGCCGCGGCCAAACCAACAAGGACCACAGAGACATGACGCACCCTTCCCGCACCGGCGGCCAGATCCTGGTCGACGCGCTCCACGTCCACGGCGTCGAGATCGCCTTTGGCGTTCCCGGCGAAAGCTACCTCGACGTGCTCGACGCGCTGCACGATTCCAGCATCCGCTTCGTCATCAACCGCCAGGAAGGGGGCGCGGCGTTCATGGCCGAGGCCTACGGCAAGCTGACCGGCAAGCCCGGCATCTGCTTCGTCACGCGCGGCCCGGGCGCCACGAATGCCTCGATCGGCGTGCACACGGCCTACCAGGATTCGACGCCGATGATCCTGTTCATCGGCCAGGTCGGCAACGACTTCGTCGACCGCGAAGCCTTCCAGGAAATCGACTACCGCCGCATGTACGGCGAAATGGCGAAGTGGGTGGCCCAGATCGACCGCGCCGACCGCATCCCCGAATACATCGCGCGCGCCTTCCAGGTGGCCACCAGCGGCCGTCCAGGTCCGGTCGTGCTGGCCCTGCCGGAAGACATGCTGGTCTCGCTGGCCGAAGTGGCCGACACCCGCCGCTACCAGCCGGTGCAGGCCGCACCGTCGCAAAGCCAGATCGACACGCTGCGCGCCATGCTGGCCGAAGCGAAGAAACCCATCGTGCTGCTGGGCGGCGGCAGCTGGAACGCGCAAGCCTGCGCCGACCTGGCGCAATTCGCCGAAGCGAACGCGCTGCCGGTCGGCTGCACCTTCCGCTTCCAGGACCTGATGGACAACGCCCACCCGCACTACGCGGGCGACGTCGGCATCGGCATCAACCCGAAGCTGGCCGCGCGCGTGAAAGACGCCGACCTGGTGATCGCCATCGGCCCGCGCCTGGGCGAGATGACCACCGGCGGCTACACCCTGCTCGATTCGCCGCTGCCGAAGCAGCGCCTGGTCCATATCCACAACGACCCCGAGGAACTGGGCAGCGTCTACCAGGCCGAACTGATGATCGCCAGCGGCGCCCCGCAAGCCTGCGCCATGCTGGCCGCGATGGAGCCGGTCGACAGCAGCGCCTGGCGCCACACGGTGGAAGAAGCCCGGGCCGACCTCGCCGCATGGCAGGCGCAGCCGCCGATCTTCAAGGATGGCCAGGCCCCGCTCGACTTGTGGCAGGTGGTGCAGGACCTGCAGGCCGCCCTCCCGGCCGACACCATCATCACCAACGGCGCCGGCAACTATGCCTCGTGGGCGCACCGCTTCTGGCGCTACGGCGGCATGCGCACCCAGCTGGCGCCGACCAACGGCGCCATGGGCTACGCCGTGCCGTCGGGCGTGGCGGCGAAGATCGTCGACCCGGCCCGCACCGTGGTCACCTTTGCCGGCGACGGCGAATTCATGATGACCGGCCAGGAACTGGCCACCGCGGTGCAGTACGGCGCCGGCGTCGTGATCCTGGTCTTCAACAACAGCATGTTCGGCACCATCCGCATGCACCAGGAGAAGACCTATCCGGGCCGCGTGTCCGGCACCACGCTGCACAACCCGGACTTCGCGGCGCTGGCGCGGGCCTATGGCGGGCATGGCGAAATCGTCGAGAAGACCGCCGACTTCGCGCCGGCCCTGGCACGCGCCATCGAGCATGCGAACGGCAAGAAGCTGCCGGCGCTGATCGAGCTGCGCTACGACGGCAACCTGATCACGCCGAATGCGACCCTGGACAGCATGCGCAAGGCGGCCGAAGCGGTTAAAGCGGCGGAGGGTTGACGATGGCGGTCCAGGCACACGGGAACCACGAGAGAACAACGATGAGCGACGCGCCCGAACTGGTCTTGTGCATTCCGGGCCCCTGGGCCAGCCGCGAGGAACTGGTACACAGTGTCTCGGAATGCGACGCGGGCTATGTGTACGCCGGCCACCTGCTGCTGGAAATAGAGACCGGCTTCACCTGCGAAGTCGTGTTCGAAGGCGCCGACCCGGCCGTGCCGGCGGCGTTTGTCGCGGTTGGCCCGCACTGGGCGCAGTCCGAGGCGATGATGGACGTGGCGCGCCACGCCTCGGTGGTCTACCTCACCGGCAAGGGCGGCTCGCGCGAGGCGGCCGAAGCCATGATGCGGGCAGCGGCGGCCCTGGTCGATGCCGGCGGCCTGGGCGTGAAGGTGGAAAGCACCGGCATCGCCCATGGCCCGGCCTACTGGACCGAACTGTGCGAACAGCTGCACCTGCAGACCGCGCACCGGGCGCTGGTGGTCTACGTCACCGGACGCGACGTGTATTCCTGCGGCATGCACAACTTCGGCTTGCCGGAAGCGATCGTCACGCCGCCCGATGGCGACTTGCAGGAGGCGGCCGATTTGCTGCGCACCTTCACCCACTATCTGTTCGCGCAGGGGCCGGTGCTGGAAGACGGGCACACCTTCTCGGTCAGCGAAGGCGCGCCGGTGTACCGCGTGCGCACCGCGCCGGCCATGGATTACGGGCCGGACTCGCTGTTCAATAATCCCTACGGGGCCTGGCGGCTGGAGCCGGAGGTGCTGCAGAAGGCGGAGAAGAAGGCAGGCTGGTGGAGCCGGCTGCGGCACTGAACGACCCAGCGCAGCTTGCCACCGCAAAGACCGCCCTCAGCCGCGAATGATCCGCATTGCCGGGGCCGGGCGCATCATCCGTCACCACGTCACTTGACGGCTTGCCTGGCGGGACTCAGGCTTGGAAACAGGGTGCCCAGCACGGTGGTCAACACCTTGTCGGCGCCCATGTCGGGCCCCGCGTTGGCGACCGCCAGAACGCCGCTTCCCTGTTCCGGAAAGAGGACGGCCATGGCGAGCCAGTTTCCATCCGAGCCCTGGTGCACGAGGACCGGCCCCTGGCGTCCGGCAATCGAAGCCTGCACACCCCAGTCGAGACCCGCAGGACGGCCGGGTTGGGCGGTCTGCATCAGGCGATACGAGGCCGGCGTCAGCAATTTCCCTTGTCCTTTGCTGCCCGCCAGCTGGTCCAGGTTGAAGCGGGCCCAGTCGCCCAGGCTCATGTGAAGAAAGCCGGCAGGCCCGAACATGGGCGGCGCGCCATCGTCGAATGTGCGCATCGTCAGCATCGGCTTGCCGGCCTGATGCCCGCGGTTCTGGCCGTCGTTCGTGTTCCCGAAACCGACATTGCGCATACCCAGCGGTTGGAATACCTCTTTTTGCATCAGGTTTTCATAGCTCTCCCCGGTCACGCGTTCCGCAATCACGGCGGCCACCAGGAAGCCGGTATTGCTGTAGCCGAAGGCGGTACCGGGCGCGGCGTCCGGCTTGTCCTTCAGGGCTTTTGCGATATAGCTCAGGCGCTGGCGTGGAAAAGGCTGGGACTCCGTGAACAATTGTTCCGCCGAGCCCAGATCCTGCAAGTCGCGCGGCAGGCCAGCCTGATGGGACAGCAGCTGCACCAGGGTGACCTTCCGGTATTCCGGACGCATTTCCTGCGCCAGGTCGGGCAGCATGGCTTCCAGGGGCGCATCCCAGGAAAGGACGCCACGCTCGACCAGCCTTGCCACCATGGCGACCGTCATCACCTTGCCGGTGGAACCGATGAGCCAGACATCGTCGCCGCCAACGGGCGTCTGCTGGTCGATACGCTTCACGCCACGCACTGCCTGCTCGGTGATTTTTCCGTCCCGCATCACCACAACGCCAAGCGCGGGCACCTTGGAACCGGCCATGGCGGTTGTCACGATGGTATCCAGGTTATCGGAGGCAAATGCGGGCGATGTCGCGGCAAGTGCACATACTGCGAGGGCAGCAATTGTTCGAATCAGCATGGTATGTCCAAAGTTGTGGGAATTGAGGCTTACTATAAATGTTCAATTTCCCAAATTCATCGTTATGCGACAAGTGAACGATTTCGCAGCACGGAAAGCAAATAAAAGGGACAGGATGCGATGAGGCTGTCTCGTTCCTTTCTGATGCAATTAGCCATTCTAAAGTGACACTTCGCGCATTTTCCCGACTTGGCCGCATGCTATGCTGGCTCATCTTCTATCGGCCGGGATCGGCCTTTTGGTTTCGAAATAAAGGAAGGCCATGAACGGTTCACCCGACAAGAAAAACCGCAAATCCGTGGGCACTGGGATTTGTCTTGGCGTAGCGATTGGATGCGCGATTGGCGTCGCGATCGGCAAGCTTGCGCTTGGCATCAGTCTGGGAGTCGCCCTTGGCGTTGTGATCGGCGCCTGGATGTCGAAGTCCGCGCGCTGATTTTTGCCTGTGATGTTCATCATCACTCGACGACAAATGAAAATCATTGAACTGTTATTGATCGGCCGCCGCCCTTGAAATGGTGTAGAAAATCGCCAGATTGGCTGCTGTAGAGCCGGACCCATCGGCACGCAAACGAAAGCGATCTTCTCATTGGATAACGAAAACAAAGAGCCTTCCTCGAATGCGATTCTGGCGCCACGGAGTTGGAAAGAGCGGTTTCACTGGCTCGGCGTACTGATCATGGCGGCGTTTGTGGGCTTCGCGCCGGCACCGCCAATCGGGCCACCACGAGACCCGTCCGAATATTCGCAGATTGCCGAGGATCCGGATGGACTGAAGCTGGATCCTGAATGCCATTTTCTGCAAAACGCGTTTCATCACGATGAATCAGGCATAGAAACGTGACAATGGCATATCGGGAGTATCAAGAATTCGCCAGCACACTGCATAGGGAGTCCAGCGCATGAATACCGAGTTCATCACGTCCGTTCCCATCCTTCAGACGCAACGGCTCCTGCTGCGCGAATATCGTCGGGAAGACTTCGACGCATTCGCGGCGCATTGCGCCGACCCGGTCAGCGCGGCCCATCTGGTCCCGGCCGACCGCCCTGCCGCATGGCGCATCTTCTGTTCCCAGGCAGGACTGTGGCTCCTGGATGGCGCCGGATGGTGGGCTGTCGAGGAAAAGGAAACGGGACGACTCGTCGGGAGCATTGGCGCGTTCTTTCGCGAGGAATCCACCGTGATGGAGCTGGGCTGGAATACCTACCGTGCCTTCTGGGGCCAGGGATTCGCGAACGAAGCGGCGGCGGCAGTCGTGCACCATGCGCTTGAAGTCCGGCGCGAACCGAAAGTCCGGGCGCTCATCGCTGCAGCCAATGAGTCATCGCTGCGCGTTGCCAGGCGCCTGGGCCTAAGCTTTGAAGCGGACACCGAGCTATACGGCAAAGCGGTCGGCATCTACACGCGTGAGCGAGAAAGCCCGGTTTAGGCCGGCAGGATCGCAGCACCGGCACACGGCCGGGACTTGCGTATTCGTCATTACTGTGCTCTGGTAAAATACTGCGATCCTTTTCATCGTGCCGGCGCCATGCCGGCATGTGCATGCAGTCGCTCCCACCAGATACCCATGTTTAGTTTCTTCAAGAGAAAAAAAGCCGAAGCAGAAACCCCGGCGCCGGTCGAGCCTGTCGTCAATGCGCCGACGCCTGCGCCGACACCTGCGCCAACGCCGGCCGTGCCCGCGCCGATCGCGATTCCTGAACCGGCGCCCAGCCTGGCCGCCGAACCCGCCCTCGTCATCGAGGAAACCGCCGAACGCCCGACCTCGCCCGCCGAGCAAAAGAAATCCTGGATGGCGCGCCTGAAGGCCGGGCTGTCCAAGACCTCCAGCAATTTGTCGCTGCTGTTCGTCGGCGCCCGCATCGACGAAGACCTGTACGAGGAACTCGAGTCCGCCCTCTTGATGTCCGACGCCGGCATGGACGCCACCGAGCACCTCCTGACCAACCTGCGCCGCAAGGTCAAGGAAGACAAGCTGCTCGACGCCGCCGCCGTGAAGGCCGCGCTGAAAGAGTTGATGATCGAGATGCTGCAGCCGCTGCAAAAGCCGCTGGAACTGGGCCGCCATGCGCCGCTGGTGATGATGATCGCGGGCGTGAACGGCGCCGGCAAGACCACCACCATCGGCAAGCTGGCCAAGCACATGCAGCGCTTCGACCAGTCGGTGCTGCTGGCTGCGGGCGATACCTTCCGCGCCGCCGCCCGCGAGCAGCTCATGGTCTGGGGCCAGCGCAACAACGTCACCGTGATCTCGCAGCAGTCGGGCGACCCGGCGGCGATCGCCTTCGATGCGGTGCAGTCGGGCAAGGCGCGCGGCGTCGACGTCGTGATGGTCGACACCGCCGGCCGCCTGCCGACCCAGCTGCACCTGATGGAAGAGCTGAAGAAGATCAAGCGCGTGATCGGCAAGGGCGCGGATGGCGCGCCGCACGAGACCCTGCTGGTCATCGACGGCAACACCGGCCAGAACGCCCTCGCTCAAGTAAAGGCCTTCGACGACGCCCTGCAACTGTCCGGCCTGGTGATCACCAAGCTCGACGGCACCGCCAAGGGCGGCGTGCTGGCGGCGATCGCGCGTACGCGTCCGGTGCCGGTCTACTTCATCGGCGTGGGCGAAAAGCTGGACGACCTGCAGCCTTTCAATGCCGAAGAATTCGTCGAAGCGCTGCTGGGATAAACATCACCAATGATCGAATTCCACTCCGTATCCAAGAAATACTCCGCCGATGCGACCGCCCTGCGCGACGTGTCGCTGAACATCGGCAAGGGCGAGCTGGTGTATCTGGCCGGCCCGTCCGGCGCCGGCAAGTCGACCCTGATGAAAATGGTGGCCGCCATCGAGCGCCCCAGCAGCGGACGCGTGATCGTGTTCGGGCAGGACATCGGCAAGATCCGCAAGGCCGGCATCCCCTTCCTGCGCCGTAACCTGGGCCTGATCTTCCAGCACCAGCGCTTGCTGAACGACCGGAATATCCTGGCGAATACCATGCTGCCCTTGCTCGTCACCGGCGCCCCCAAGGCCCAGGCCGAGCAGCGCGCCCGCGCCGCCCTCGACAAGGTCGGCCTGCTGGAACGGGCCAAGGCGCACCCGCTGGAACTGTCCGGCGGCGAGCAGCAGCGCGTGGCGATCGCCCGCGCCATCGTGAACCGTCCGCAGATCATCCTGGCCGACGAGCCGACGGCGAACCTGGACCGCGTGGCGGCCGACAAGGTGCTTGACGCCCTGCGTGCCTTCAATTCGGTCGGCGTGACCTGCCTGATCTCGACCCACGACGAGCAGGTGCTCGACGGCGCGGCGCGCGTGATCCGCCTCGAGCATGGCCAACTGGTGTCCAGCGGCGAGCCAGGCAGCCCCGCCACAGGGGAATTCGACATCGACGCGGGAGGTGCGGCATGAGCCCATGGATCCGCCAACACCGCTTCGCGCTCGGCGCGGCGCTGTCTACCGTGCGCAAGGCGCCGGGCAGCTTCCTGTTCAACGTATTGGTGGTCGCGGTGGCGCTGGCGCTGCCGTTTGCCGGCATCACCCTGCTCGACAACGTGCGGCCGATGTCGGAGCAGCTATCGGTCGATCCCGAGGTCAGCCTGTTCGTGCAGCCCGAGGCCACGCGCGAGGAAGCGCAGGCGCTTGGCCCGCAACTGCGCCAGATCATCGACGATAACAAGGCCAGCATCACCTTCATCCCGCGTGAACAGGCGCTGGACGACCTGAAGGCGCGCAGCGGCCTGTCCGCCGCGCTCGACACGCTGGGCGACAATCCCCTGCCCGACAGTTACGTGATGAAGCTGGCCGGCTCGGCCAGCGCCGCGGATGCCGCGCGCATCGACGCCGTGGTCGAGCAATTGCAGCAGTTGCCGCACGTCGACACCGTGCAGGTGGACTCGGCCTGGGTCAAGCGCCTGGCCGCCCTGCTGGGCGTGCTGCGCCTGGTGCTGCTGTTGCTGGCGGTCACGCTGGGCGTGGTGGTAATCGCGGTGGTGTTCAATACCATCCGTTTGCAGGTGCTGACCCAGCGCGAGGAAATTGCTGTATCGAAGCTGCTGGGCGCGACCGACAACTTCATCCACCGGCCCTTTTATTACACCGGCGCCCTGCTCGGCCTGTGCGCCGGCGCGGTGGCCCTGGGCGGCGTGGCGCTGGCCCTGCAACCGCTGAACGCGGCGATTGCCGAGTTCGCCCGCCTGTATGCCTCGGAATTCCAGCTGGCGCCGCTGAGTGCGCCGGAAGTTGCCGGCTTGCTGGCGATCAGCGCCGGCCTGGGCCTGATCGGGGCCATGCTGTCGGTGCAGCGTCACCTGGCACGCCTGCACTGACGCCCTCTTCCACCGGACGGACTGCTGCTGTGGTCTGTCCGGGTGGAATCGTCCTCTTCTTTTTCAAGTCCCCTGCTTGTGCGTCTACTTCCATCAGCGAAGTAGGACTTTGCCTCGCCCGATTCCGAACGCGTGGCTTTGTGAGGCAACTAACAGAAACAGGCTTCCACGCGCCTTTACGCTGTGCCTCAAGGTCACACGCAACAGACACACGTTTGAGATAACTCAATAGCAAAGCAACGATTCGCTCTACAGTAGACCTGGCGCAAATTGATGCTTAATTGCAATACTTTAGCCAGACTTAAACACCCCTGCCATTCCGAGGGGGTCGCTAGCACTCCCCACCGGAGAGTGCTAAACTGTAGCTCAAGTGAATGGTAAATGGGTCGCTTGCATCCGGATTCAAGGCCGAAAAAATCACGCCGCGGGGTTGTCCCGCCGCTGAGATGCAGCAGAAATTACTCTACGAGGAAAAGATAATGTCCGCACAATCCGCATTGGTTCCGACCACCAGCAGCCGTGCCCTGGGACTTGGCTTCACCGGCAATCTCGGTAACATCGACGCGTATATTTCCGCGGTGAACCGTCTGCCCATGCTGACCCACGAGGAAGAAGTATCGCTGGCGAAGCGGCTGCGCGAGGCAAACGATCTCGACGCCGCACAAAAGCTGGTCTTGTCCCACCTGCGCCTGGTGGTGTCGATCGCGCGCGGCTACCTGGGCTATGGCCTGCCGCACGCCGACCTGATTCAGGAAGGCAACATCGGCCTGATGAAGGCCGTGAAGCGCTTCGACCCGAACCAGGGCGTGCGCCTGGTGTCGTACGCGATGCACTGGATCAAGGCCGAGATGCACGAATACATCCTGAAGAACTGGCGCCTGGTGAAGGTCGCCACGACCAAGGCCCAGCGCAAGC
>Ga0209023_10003765_pt1 | contig 17783 bp, 15 predicted proteins | sample LakOneMetagenome_FD_187468 | JGI IMG/M metagenome (GOLD analysis project Ga0209023, IMG submission 187468) | Freshwater and sediment microbial communities from Lake Erie, Canada (SPAdes) (version 2) | ecosystem: Environmental > Aquatic > Freshwater > Lentic | place: Lake Erie, Canada... | reverse complement strand
AGAAGCTAGTCGTTGTGACATCGAAAGCGCCTGTGCCAATCAAGAAACCCGAATCTCCAGTGGCTGAGAAGCCAACGAAAATGTCTGCCAAGGCCGACAAAGCGCAAGACAAGGCCGAAGCACGCACTGCGAGCAATCCGCCTGTCGTGAGCCAGACGACCGACGCCGCCACCCTGGCCGCGATCGACACGTCGGGCTATGTCCTGCCGTCGGTCAAAGTGCCGGGCCGGCGCGGTCGCAAGCCAAAAGAATTCCAGCCAGAAAACGACGAAGTCGCCGCATTGAACGCGGTCGAGCGCGCCGAACTGAAGGCGGTCGACAAGGCCAAGGCCAAGGACCGCAAAGCCAAAGAAAAGGCGCTGCTCAAAGACGCGTTCTCGTCGGACACCGAAGCGTCCGAAGAAGAACTCGAGCGCCGCCGCCAGAAACTCAAGACGCTGATCAAGTTCGGTAAGGAACGTGGTTTCCTGACCTATGCCGAGATCAACGATCACTTGCCAGAAAACATCGTCGATCCCGAAGCGATCGAAGGCATCATCGGCACCTTCAACGACATGGGGATCGCGGTCTACGAACACGCGCCCGATGCCGAGACGCTGCTGCTGTCCGACAATGTCGCCACCGTCACCAGCGACGATGAAGCCGAAGCGGCTGCCGAAGCTGCCCTGTCGACGGTCGACTCCGACTTCGGCCGCACCACCGATCCCGTGCGCATGTACATGCGCGAAATGGGCTCGGTCGAGCTGCTGACCCGCGAAGGCGAAATCGAAATCGCCAAGCGCATCGAAGATGGCCTCAAGGACATGATCCAGGCGATTTCCGCTTGCCCGGTGACGATCGCCGAAATCATTTCCGCCGCCATCCGCATCCAGAACGAAGAAATCAAGATCGACGAAATCGTCGACGGCATGGTTGACCCTGACGAAGGCGAAGAGCAAGTCGCCGCCGCCGCCCCGTCCGAAGAAGATGAGGACGAGGAAGAGGGCGACGAGGACGAAGAGGCCGAAGAGGAAGAAAACAACGCTTCCGGCGCGGCCGGATTCTCCGCCGAACAGCTTGAGGCGCTCAAGAACCAGGCGCTCGAGAAATTCGAAGTCATCTCGGTGCAGTTCGACAAAATGCGCAAGGCCTTCGAGAAAGATGGCTACAACTCCAAGGCCTACGTCAAGGCGCAGGAAGCGATCTCGAACGAACTGCTGGGCATCCGCTTTACCGCCAAAGTGGTCGAAAAGCTGTGCGACACCCTGCGCGGCCAGGTCGACGAAGTGCGCCATATCGAGAAACAGATTCTGGACGTGGCAGTGAACAAGTGCGGCATGCCGCGCGCCCACTTCATCAAAGTATTCCCTGGCAACGAAACCAATCTGCAATGGGTCGATGGCGAAGTGAACGCCGGCCACGCCTACTCCTCCATCCTCGGCCGCAACATTCCGACGATTAAGGAATTGCAGCAGCGCCTGATCGACCTGCAAGCGCGTGTCGTGCTGCCGCTGCCGGACCTGCGCAACATCAACCGCCAGATGGCGGCTGGTGAAATGAAGGCGCGCAAGGCCAAGCGTGAAATGACCGAGGCCAACTTGCGTCTCGTAATTTCGATCGCCAAAAAATACACCAACCGTGGCCTGCAATTCCTCGATCTGATCCAGGAAGGCAACATCGGTCTGATGAAGGCGGTGGACAAGTTCGAATACCGCCGCGGCTACAAGTTCTCGACCTACGCGACCTGGTGGATCCGGCAAGCCATCACGCGTTCGATCGCCGACCAGGCGCGCACGATCCGTATTCCGGTGCACATGATCGAAACGATCAACAAGATGAACCGCATCTCGCGTCAAATCTTGCAGGAAACTGGCGCCGAGCCGGATCCCGCCACGCTGGCGATCAAGATGGAAATGCCGGAAGACAAGATCCGCAAGATCATGAAGATCGCGAAAGAGCCGATCTCGATGGAAACGCCGATTGGCGACGATGACGATTCCCACCTGGGCGACTTCATCGAAGACAACAATACCCTGGCGCCATCGGATGCCGCGTTGCACGCCTCGATGCGCGGCGTCGTCAAGGATGTGCTCGATTCGCTGACCCCGCGCGAAGCGAAGGTGCTGCGCATGCGTTTCGGTATCGAAATGTCCACCGACCACACGTTGGAAGAGGTCGGCAAGCAGTTCGACGTGACGCGTGAGCGTATTCGCCAGATCGAAGCGAAGGCCCTGCGCAAGCTGCGTCATCCATCCCGTTCCGACAAGCTCAAGAGCTTCCTCGAAGGCAATTAAGCCTTGACGGGCGGTCGTTAAAAGCCATATCCTCTCGCCACCTCATTTCGGGTGGCGCGTTTTTTGGCACCTGCAGTACCCTTTTCGGGCCTCTAGCTCATGCTTGGTTAGAGCAGCGGACTCATAATCCGTTGGTGCCGTGTTCGACTCACGGGAGGCCCACCAATAAAATCAAGGACTTAGGTGAAAATCTAAGTCTTTTTTAGTTTTAATTGTGTGGTCCGGTACAATCTCAGTACAGTAAGCGAAACTTCGACAGTACTGGAGAGTTCATGGCTACGATTGTTAAGACCCCCTCGGGCACCTGGAAGGCAGTCATCCGCAAGGCTGGATGGCCCACCACCGTAAAAACTTTTCGCCTTAAAAAGGACGCGGACGACTGGTCGCGGCGAACCGAGGACGAGATGGTGCGCGGTCTGTTCATACAGCGCGGACCTTCCGAGAGGATGACGTTTGAGGCGGCGATGAAGCGCTACCTGTCGGACGTGACGCCGACGAAACGGCCGCTCACACAGACCGCTGAAAAGAATCGCGCCCGTTCGTTAGTCGAATTTTTTGGGAAGTATTCTCTCGCCGCGATTACGACCGAACTGATTGCGCAGTATCGGGATCAACGCCTTGCCGGGGAGGACCGTTTGAAGGACGGAAAGGCGCGGCCGCGTGCGGCAAATACAGTCCGACTGGATCTTGCGCTGCTCGGTCACATGTTCACGGTGGCGGTAAAAGAGTGGGGCTTAGGTCTGCCTTACAATCCTGTGTTGAATCTTCGCCGCCCCTCGCCCGGTGCCGGACGCAATAGGCGATTGAGCGAAGAGGAGGAGTCGCGCCTCCTAGCTGCCGTGGATAAGCACTCCAACCCAATGCTCAGCTGGATTGTCCGCATCGCGGTAGAGACAGGTATGCGGTCGTCTGAAATTCTGACGCTGCGGCCATCACAGGTCGAGATTGAGCGGCGGATCGTGCGCTTGGTCGAGACAAAAAACACTCTGCCACGAACAGTCCCGCTCTCGCTGGCCGCAACCGCGACCTTTCGGCGTGCACTGGCCGATCCGGCACGGCCGAACGGGACGGATTTGATTTTCTATGGCGAACCCGGGCGTGATGGCCGGCGCCGCCCGTACAACTTCAATAAGGTCTGGAGCGACATCAAGACGAATGCCGGCATCGCTGATTTCAAGTTTCACGATCTTAGGCATGAAGCGGTGAGCCGCCTCGTAGAAGCGGGCCTGAGCGACCAAGAGGTGGCTTCAATCAGCGGGCACAAGTCAATGCAAATGTTGCGACGTTATACCCACCTGCGTGCTGAGGATCTGGTTGCAAAGCTCGACAGTCTTGGAAAGGCTTCTACCGCGTCAGGCAGCAACGCGGGGGGAAAGTCATGAAAAATAGCGGCCGGATCCCGCTTACATTCGGTCAATCGGAGCTGCGCCGCCGCCAAGTCAGCCGTTTGAACGCTAACATGCGGCTTGAAGGCTTCACTCCTGACACATCGGACCTAGCGATTCAAGCGAAGTACGTCCAGGGCGCCGCCACGTTGGAGGACCTTTTTGATCACGCCATCGAGTTAGCACGCAAATCAGAAGCTCAGGCGGAGATGATCGGCTACATGGTTGGCGACATGGACGAAGGCGCGGCGGCTGCCGCACATCTGGAAGGCGGCCAACCAATTACCTACGCTGACGACAACTTCCCCGGTCACATGGTCCGTGAGTGGCCTGATGGACGCTGCGAATTGATAGGCGTCGATTTCGTCACGGGCAAAGTTATAGTGGTTTGCGATACGGTGCCGGATATCTCGTGCGAGCGCTCGGTTATTGCCATGACCGGAAAGCAGACTTGCAGATCTGAAACGACGAAAGGTCGAGACGTATGTTGAAAACAAAAATTAGCCCATCGGTCGTTTTCATACCCGAGGAGGATCCCCCCGTTTTTTTTCCGCTTCCGACGTTTTTGACCCGCGTGAAGCGACCCACCCTGAAGGAGTCGTTAGGGCGCGAAATATCCGGAAGCTCAGAAGCTCAGCCGACAATTCTCGAGTGCAAGGTTCAGGAGGAGAGCCCGAATCGCGCCACGACGGTGTTAGCGGAAAAAAATGACAGAAGCAGTGGAGTTCTCGAAATCCCATATGATGAAGAAGGGGAAGGGCCGCCCGATTTGTCAAATTAGCGAGAGCGCTTGAGCATCGCCATCACAATCGAAAAGGACGCCATGAAACAACGCGCAATCGTGTTTGACGCATTTGGAACGCTAGTTGAAATTGGCCAGCGCCTGTCCCCTTACCGCAACTTGATGAGTTGGATGCGGCAAAACGGTCGGCGGGCGATGCCAAATGATGCAGCAGTGATCATGTCGAGTCCATTGGATCTTGCTGGGATCGCAGATGCGTTTAATATGGTCCCGCCTCCTGCCAGCTTAGCCCAATGGGAGCGCGATCTTCGTATCGAGCTTGATACTATCAAGTTGTATCCGGATTCGTTGCCAGTGATCGAGACCCTGCGTCGGCAGGGCTTCCAGATCGGCTTGTGCTCAAACCTTGCCGCCCCGTATGGTGGGTCGATCAGGGCGTTGCTGCCGCCGAGCTTAAACGCGTATGCATTGAGCTATGAAGTTGGAGCGGTGAAACCTGATCCGGCGATCTACGCGTACTTGCTCGATCAGCTCCAGTGCGCCGCTGGTGACGTTATTTTTGTAGGGGATACACCGAGCGCGGATGTCGATGGGCCAATTGCTTTTGGTATGTCCGCGCGACTAATTAACCGCAAGGCGGGCCAAACATTAACTGATGTGTTGCACGGACTGTAGTCGGGGTTTTTTTAGGGTTAGACTAGTCGTCAACCAGACGCGTGCCCATCCTGCCGGCGCTGCTAGCATCGCGCTGCCGGAACTTGGCCAGGCTCGAGATCATTACCCATCCGATCACGGCCGAATCCGGCGCAGAAGTCTTACAGACCGGCCCGGATTTTCACCGACCACGCCGGCGCCACGAAGCACGTGCCGTTGGTGTACTGCCGGATCGCGGCCGCCCATACGCCGGCCAGCGCTAAACGAATTTGCGCGGCCATTGAGTATGAGGCGTCAATTAGGTACTAGGGTTGTTGCTTGATTCGCCTTCGACTTATGGCCACGGACACCGCTTGTCGCGTAATGCCAAACCGCCTCGCTAGCTCGCTTTGATTGTCAATTCCCTTCTCTTGAAGGTCGTCGACCCAATCCCGTGGTTCCCTCATCTTCCGAAGGCGATGATATGCCGCGCGAGCTCTTTCATAATAGTGTTGGTCGATGGCCTCTTTGCGTGAATTCGGTTTCGCGTGCATCTTGAACTCTGTGCATTCATCGAGGATCGGCGTTGTCGACTTCCAGATCCGAACAGCGTGATAGGCGGCATCCCGTATTAAAGTCTGGTGGTCCGTATTCCAGGGCTGTAGTTGGCCGGCGTGTGCGGCCCACAGCAGGTCTATAAATTTTTGATACTCGGCGGCGAATGCGCGGTCCCTTTGATAGGCCCGCCGAGTGGCCGGGCTTCGCTTTGGCTGATGTCGGTCGCAGAACCGCTTGCTGGGGCGCATTTCCTCCCGTTGTAACGTCGGTAGTCGAACTGTTCCGTACATATCACCGTGACTTCGCCAAATATCGCGTTCTACGCCCAGTTCAATCTGAAGTCGAAAAGAATTGACCGAGTGGTCGCCGTCCATTTGAGATACATCGCAGTAGGCAGCGATTAGCTGGCCGATCGCAAACGGCCCATGGATTCCCGCTGCCGCCTCCTCGTACCAACCCGCAATTTCATCGGCGACGTTTTTGGCCTCAAGCTGCATTGCTTCTTTCCAACGAACTGCGGCCGCACCGTGCTTGCCGCCCTTTATCCGCTTGAAAACGCCGACGTTTTCTATCCCCACAGCGTATTCGGTTTGTCTGCCGCAAAATTCACAAAAGCACCAAAGTCGATTGTGCCGGCGCTCGGGCGGCAGGTTGGCCGGTGCGTGGCGGACGATGGTCGCCAAATCACCTCCCGATCGGGAGTTCGCCTCAACTTGCGGTATTTTTTTCGCCATGATGTCAACTTTTTTCGAACTTATCTGTGCCATGTTAGTGCCGGCAGGCGCCATCATGCAAGCCTAATTAACGTAATGGAGGTGTAATCGTGACGGTGGAAGAAAATTTGCTTGAACGGTTTGGGCCGTTAATACCGCTGGCTGGCTTGGCTAAATTATTGGATCGCTCTCCCGAAGCGATTCGCATGTTCTTGCGCTCGAACAGCGACTTGGCCCACCGTATCAATTCGACAAAATTGAAGGTCGGTCGCCGATTGTATTTCCGAGCGTCAGAAGTAGCCCATGTTCTTGGTAGCGGCGAGGCCACCAAATGAAAAACAATGCCTTCCCTCATCACAGCGGTGGCGTTGTTCAGGTCAAGCACACCACGAGGTATGGGGTTGTGCCCGAGGCGCTACTTGAAGACAAACGGCTCGCCCTCGATAGCAGATTGGTGGCCGCCTGGCTCGCTGTGAAGCAAGATGGCTGGCAAATACTTATCGGAAGTTTGCGGACCCGATTGGTTTATGGCGACCAAGAGGTGATGGGGAAGGATCGATGGCAGCGTATCGCCAACGAGCTAGAATCCGGCGGATACCTGAAACGCCGGAGAATGCATGGGACCAATGGTCGATGGAATTGGCACATCACTTTTTCACCGATACCTGAAGATGCAACCGTAGCGGGATATTCCGGCTCTGGTGAGGAAACCATAGCCGGCTCCGCCGGCATCGGCTCATACGTGGACGGCTTGCCCGCTGTTGGCCCGACCGGCGACGGGCAACCCGGCCATAAAGTAATACCAAGGGAAGTAATACCACATACCGTAATACCCAACAAAAGTCCTACTACTACGGACGAACTTCGTTCCGCTGGCGCCACCGTGGCGCAGCTTAGTCTGCGCGTTACGAATGAAAACCGTTGTTCGCAATTGCACTACCCTAAAGTTGGGCGACTGGAGCTAATGGAAATCGAAAACTTGATGAGCTTCTGCCCGTCAGAAGCTCGACAGGCTGTTCTTGATGAGATCGAAGGTATTCGCCGAACTGGCGGCATAAAACGTAGCGCGGTGGCTCTAGCTAAGGGGCTGGTCGCCAAGGTGGTGAATGACAGCTTCACACTGTCAGCCGGCCACGCTGTGCAAATTCAACGGGAAACGCGCCGCCAGCATGCGATGGCGTTAGAGGCTTCCGGTGCTGTGCGCACTGAGCCATTGTTGCCGATGTCGGACCAAGCTATCGATTCGCTGCCACCGAACATTGCCAGTCGTGTCCGAGAACACGCGGCCAAGATGCTCTCCGGTGCTGAGCAGGTTCCGGATAGACCTGAGGTACTGACGCTCATTGCGAGGTCAACAACAGACGCGCCGACGCTGCGGGTTCCAGATGTGGGAACGTCGTTCCCCGAGTAATGCTGAATAATCAACCAAGCGCCACATGAGACATTCCAAAACTGTCGAGGATGATCTGGCGGGCTGCCCTAAACTGACTGTAAATCGACTTTGAATTTGCAGCACTTGCAGTGTTGTGACGAAGGACAGGATGCTAGATGTCCGTACACGGTCATCCAGAGATTGGTGTTACGTCGCTGCGCGCCGGTCACTCCAACTCAGGGCTTCGCCCCGAGACCCAACGCAGTGAAAAATATTTTTCGCCCTGACTGAAAGAAATCAAATGAAATGGTCGATTCGAAAAAGCCTTTCGCATACCGACGAAGCAGTTCACGGTACAGAGCATCCCCGTGAATTTGAGGGGCTGGTGTTCGCAGAAACTAAAAAGATGTTCATGGAGTTATGCGAACTCGCGGATGCCATGGGTATCTCGGTACGTCAAATGAACGAAATGAGGATGCGGCCGGGTCATCCCTCGCCAGAGATGTATATAAATCCCTTAGACATTACCCAGCAGTGGCACGGGCTAGGTCGGAAGCCAAAGTGGTTGATCGATTGGGAGAAATCGGGCAAGTCGCTCAATCATGTGATCTGGTGACATCGACTCTGGTGTAATCCCCTCGGGCGTGGTCCTTTCCAAGGGGGGGGCTTCTTGATCAACAATTGGAGCTTTTCAACCGAATGAAGAAGCGAAATCAAAGAAAAGCGTTTTTCACTTTATTGCCCGATGGAGTAGGCAAGGAAGTGCGTCTGGAGTTTCGCGCCACGGTGGTCGAACGCGAAAAAATTAAAGTACTCGCAGCGAGTCGACAAATGCCTGTCTCCGAATATTTGCGCCGCACGGCATTGAGCCGACCGGCGCCGCTCGATATGGATACTGAGCTCGTGCTTCAGCTTTCAGATGCTACGAGAGCCATTCGCGACCTTCATAAGGCGTACTTGGCCATTGGATGCCAACCGCCCGAGAAAGTACTTCTCCCGGTCATGCGCAACTTAATCGCTGCAATCTTAAAGGTTGGTGATGCCAGGTGAGCCATCGAAGGTTTGGGCGAGGCGCGTGGTAGGTATGCGTGTGCTCGACCGCATATCTGACAGCACCCCATCCCCGACGCACTAACTAAAACGAGCCCGGTGTTTTTGTCCTCTTTTCGCAGGTGCATCACGTGAAAGAATATCGCCCCGGTCCCACTTGCATCCAGGCGGGGCGCAGCACGGAGAGGCATAAACCCCCGCACGGTCGCTCGCGGTTCTAGTGTGGTGAGTTAGAAATTCATTGAATAATTTTCCGCATGGACTATGTTGTATGCATTCAATGCGCAACATGGAGGCTGGTATGGGAGCAGGTCGTCCAAAAGTGGAGTTGATCTTGAGCGATGCAGAGCAGGATCAGTTATCGGTTTGGTCTCGGCGCCGCAAGACAGCCCAAGCGCTGGCACTGCGTTCGCGCATCGTTCTTGCGTGCGCCCGCGGTGCGGAGAACAAGATGGTCGCAGCGGAATTGAAGATTGCGAAACAGACCGTCTGCAAATGGCGCGGTCGTTTTATCCAATCGCGCCTTGACGGGTTACTCGATGCCCCTCGGCCAGGTGCGCCGCGCACAATTGACGATGCGCGGGTCGATGCTGTCATTGCCAAGACCCTTGAATTGCAGCCTATGAACGCGACCCACTGGAGTACGCGGACGATGGCGAAGGAAGCCAAGCTGTCGCAGACAGCCGTGAGCCGAATTTGGCGTGCTTTTGGCCTGCAACCGCATCGCCAAGAAACATTCAAGCTCTCCACCGATCCATTATTTGTTGAGAAAACACGTGATATCGTGGGGCTCTATATTGATCCTCCCGTCAAAGCGATGGTGCTTTGCGTTGACGAGAAAAGCCAGATTCAGGCACTCGACAGGACTCAGCCGATTCTTCCGTTGGCACCTGGCGTGGCCGAGCGGCGCACCCACGATTACGAGCGCCACGGAACGACAACTCTATTTGCCGCGCTAGACATCGCCACTGGCAAAGTCATTGGCGAACTACACCGCCGGCATCGCAGCAGCGAGTTCCTGAAGTTCCTGCGCACCATCGAGGCTTCTGTGCCAACTGACTTGGACATCCATCTTGTGATGGACAACTATGGCACCCATAAGACACCTACAATTCGGAGCTGGTTTGCTCGCCATCCTCGTTTCCAAGTCCATTTCACACCAACTTCAGCCTCGTGGCTGAACCAAGTAGAGCGCTGGTTTGCCACCTTGACCGAAAAGCAGATCCGGCGCGGCACGCATCGTTCCACGCGGCAGTTGGAAGATGCAATCCGCTCATACCTGGAGCTCAATAACGCCGAACCGAAGCCCTTCATATGGACAAAATCGGCCGACGCCATCCTCGCGAGCATCGAGCGATTTTGTCTGCGAATTTCTAACTCACCACACTAGATTAAGTTAAACCTGTCTGAGTCGAAGGTGCGAGCATGGCAATAAGCTACCAGGACTGCGATGCCCCTACATGATCGCCGTAAATGCGCGCGCGCCGGCAAATGCCTCTTTAGCCGCCGCCAGAATTTTGCCGGTGGCGTCCCTGGCAGCTGTATCATCAATTGAGCCTCGTGCAACAATCTGGCTGCGGTCGCGATTCGTCTTCAGAACGATCAACTGCTCCGTGTCACCAAGAACGGCTATGTTGGCGTTGTGAGTGACGCTAATGACCTAGCGACGCTCCTTTGCTCTGCGTAGGACGTAGCATTCCAAATGCTTGATTTTTAGTAAGCTAAACGGCCTGCGAAGCCGTTTAGACGAGTTCGATTCACGTCCTCGCCGCCAGAATATCATGCTCAAGCTATCCCCAATTGAGCTCCTCAAATGACGACAACGTCCAACTCAGGGGGGCGCGCGTCCCGCGCGAACTGCAGGGCAGGGCGCTGTACCGCCGCATGGCGCGCAACGGCTGTTCGCAGTTGCAATTGGGTTGCGCGCATGTTAATTTGGGAACTGTCCTTGGCCATTCCTTCGCCTCTGGCGCAGTTGGTCGCTTTGTGTACAAGCGCATTGCGCGCCTGTGCTTACCTTCTTGCCAAAAAAGTGCGTCCATGTCGAAATTCAAACTGTTGGGCTTGGTCGGACTCGTATTCTTGGCGCTTGTCGCCAGCGTCGGTTATTGGGTGCTGGTGCGCAGAGCTGCGCCCCTGCAGACAGTGACCATCGCCGTGCCCTTGCAGGTTAGCGGCGGCGCGTTCTTCGTTGGCCAGCATCAGCACCTGTTTGCCAGCAACGGCATCGATCTGCAGTTGCGCGAGTTCAAGCTGGGTAAGGATGCGCTCGCCGCCATGCTCGCCGGCCGGGCCGATCTGGCCGTTGTCGCCGATGTGCCGGCAATGCTGGCGATCGCGCGCGGGACAGACCTTTCCATTATCGCTGTTGTTTTCAGTTCGCGCACCGCCGCAGCGCTGCTGGTGCGGGCCGATCACGGCGTTGCCACCGTCGCCGATTTGAAGGGCCGCTCCGTGGCGACGGTGAGCGGCACCAATGTCGAATATATGCTCGATAAGATGCTGGCGCGCCACCAGGTCGAACGTGCCGGGATCAAGCTCACGACGCTCACCCCGGCCGCGATGACGGGGGCGTTTCTGCGCGGCGAAGTCGACGCGATTACCTCGTGGCAACCGGACCTGGCGCAATTGCAACTGGAACTGGGCCCCAAGGCCGTTGCACTGTATGAGCCGGACATGTTTGTCTACCGCTTTCTCCTGGTAGGAAAGCGCACCTACCGGCCCGGCCACCCGACCCAGCTGCGGGGTGTACTCGAGGCGCTCGAAGCGAGCGCCGAGTCGATGCGACGCCAGCCTGCCGATGCGATCGGCATTCTCGGCGCCAAATTGGCACTTGATAAGGCCGTGCTCGGGCGCTTTTTCGACGCCGGCGACTATGGCCTGGTACTGGATCAGTCGCTGCTGGTGGCGCTCGATGACCAAACCCGCTGGGCCATGGAACGATCCATGATGCCGGTCGGCCCGATTCCGAACTACCTCGATTTCATCGACGGGGCGCCGTTGCAGGCGGTACGTCCGGGCGCTGATCGCATGATTCCTTCCGTGCCGGCGCGATGACACTGCGGCGCCAGGCAACTTGGCTCGCATGGGGCGCCGTATTCGCCTTGCTGTTCGTGATCACCGTCACGCTGCTGGGCGTAACCGAAATGCGCCAGCGCGGCCATCAGATCACGCGCGCCGAGGACAATGCCAAGCATATCGGCAGCCTGCGCTACCTCATCATGGAGGCCGCCTTTTTTCAAAGCCAGCGCTCCAACCTGCAGTGGGCCGGCTTGCTCAAGCAGTTCCGGGCCGCGCTCGGCGCACGCAAGAGCGGGGACCCAGTCGAGGCCATCTTGGTGCGCCGCCAGGTGGCCAGGCTGGACAGCATCGAGCGCCTCCATGACGACCTGCTCGCCGCGCAAGTGGGGGGCTCGTCCGCGGCGACCCCAGCATTGGTCAATGCCATGTTCCTTGCCTCGACCGACATGAGCGCCGATGCGTTCGAGCTGTTGCGCATTCACCGTGAGGCAATGGACGTGGCCCGGACGCGCTTCGCCGCCATCGTGCTGTTCAACGTGGCGTTGCTGGTCAGCCTGATCGCCGCCGGTTACCTTATCATCCGAAAGCGCGTCCTCGGACCCGTTGCCGCGCTGGGCGCGGCCATCTCGGCCATGACTGCCGGCGACCTGCGCCAACGGGTCGATCTCACGCTCAACAACGAGATCGGCGTCTTAGCGGGAAACTTCGACGCAATGGCAGCGCGTCTGGAAGCGAGCATCAGCACCATCGAAAGGGAGGTGGCCCAGCGGAGTGCGGCCCAGCAACAGCTCGAGCGCCTGGTTGTGGAGCTCGAGGCGGCGCGTGACCTTGCCGAGAGCGCCAACCTGGCGAAGGGACAATTTCTGGCCAACATGAGCCACGAATTGCGCACGCCGATGAACGGCATCCTGGGAATGTTGCAATTGTTACGCTACACCAGCTTGAGCGCGATGCAGCAAGACTACGTGGTCAAAACTGCGGCGGCGGCCAACTCGCTGTTGGCGCTACTCAACGACATCCTCGATTTCTCCCGTATCAATGCCGATAAGTTGGTCCTCGAGCGCGCGCCGTTCCAGCCCGACACCGTTCTGCAAGAGCTGGCGCTGATGCTCTCTGCACTGCTGGGCGAAAAGGAAATTGAATTGCTGTTCCGGGTCGACCCGGCATTGCCGCCAGCAGTCGTCGGCGACGCGCTCCGGCTGCGCCAGGTGTTGCTCAACCTGGCCGGGAACGCCCTCAAGTTTACCGCGCTCGGCGAAGTGTGCATCACCTTGGCGGTCGTGGGCAGTGATGAGGAGCAGGTCACGGTGGAGTTTTCGGTGCGCGATACCGGCATCGGCATCGCGCCGGAGCAGCTCGAACATATCTTCGACCAGTTCGAACAGGCCGATGCCTCCACCAGCCGCCGTTTCGGCGGAACCGGCCTCGGTCTGGCGATCAGCCGGCGCCTGGTGCAGCTTATGGGCGGGGATCTGGCGGTCAGCAGCCGGCCCGGCGAGGGCTCGCTGTTTCAGTTCCGTGTCAGCTTTGACCGCGTGCCTGCGGTGGGGGCGCCGCCGCCGACGCACCGCAACGTACTCGTCGTCGACGACAACCAGAGCGCGCGCAGCGCCCTGCAGGGCATGGTCGGCAGCTTGGGTTGGGAGTGCACCGCCGTGGCCGACGGCCCCGCTGCGCTCGCGCTGCTGGCCGGGTGCCACACGCCGTTCGACGTGATCCTGGTCGACTGGCGCATGCCAGGCATGGACGGGTGGCAGTTGATTCATCACATACGCAGCCTGCAGGGCGCGGCGCAGGGTGCGCTGGTGATCATGGTCAGCGGACGCGGCCGTGCCGAGCTGGCCCAGCGCGGGGCCGAAGAACGCGAATGGATCAGCGGCTACCTGACCAAGCCGGTCACCAGCGCGATGCTGCTCGATGCCGTCATGGATGCGACGGCGCCCTGCGCGCCAGCGGCTTTTGGCGCCCCTGCCATCCATGCGTCGCGCCTGGATGGCTTGCACTTGCTGGTGGTGGACGACAATCCGATGAATTTGCAGGTGGCGCGCGAACTGCTGGCGCACGAAGGCGCAAGCGTCCAGACCGCTACCGGCGGCGAGGCAGCCATCGCACTGTTGTCAGGACCGCCGTGCACGGTCGATGCAGTGCTGATGGACATCCAGATGCCGGACATGGACGGCCATGCAGTCACGCGATACTTGCGCACCTTGCCGGCCACGGCATCGCTGCCAATCATTGCGATGACGGCCAATGCAATGGAGAGCGACCGTGCGCGCAGCCTGGCTGCCGGCATGGATGATCACCTGGCCAAGCCGATCGACCTGGAACGTCTGGTCGCCACGCTGCTGCGCCATTGTCGTCCGGACCAAGCGCGCGCGGCTCCGGTGGCCTCGCCCGCGCGCGCCGACCAGCACCAGGCTGTACTGGACGTCGACGGCGCGCTGCAACGCCTGGGAGGCAACCATGCGCTTTATCTGCTGCTGCGCGAGGCTTTTCATGCCGAGTGGGCCGCCGTTGGCGTGGCGCTGGGCGACGAGCTTGCGCGGGGAAACTGGGCCGCGGCGGCCGACCGCCTGCACGCGTTCAAGAGTGCTGCGGCCACGGTGGGCGCGGCCCGCCTGCAGCACTACAGCGCTGAACTTGAGCAGCAGCTGCGCGGCGCCAATCCGGTCCCGGCCGCTACGGTGATGGACGAGCTGGAAGCGCTGGCCGCGCAAGCATCGGCTTGCCTGGACATGGTGCGATTCGACGCTGCGACGCCAATTCCGGCGCCAGCTCCGGCACAGGATGGCGACGCGCTGCTGCCCTTGCTCGAGGAATTGGCCGGCCATCTGGAGCGACAAAGCATGGATGCACTGTCATGTGCCGAGCGATTGACGTTGTTGTCCAATGACAGCAGGCGAATGCAGTCGCTAGAGCGCTGCCTGTCCGCGCTCGATTTCGACGCCGCCCTGTCCGAGGTGCGGTGCTGGCGCGAGGTGCTCGCGTGAGCGGCGCCGCACTGGGGGCGTCCATTCGCCCCGTGCTGCTGGTGGTCGATGATCATCCTGCCAACGTACAGATCCTGCATGCCGTGCTCAGGGGCGACTACGAGGTATGCGTGGCCCTGTCTGGGAAGGCGGCGCTGGCCTTTTGCAATGATCGCATCCCGGACCTGATCCTGCTCGACGTCGTCATGCCCGAGATGGATGGTTACCAGCTGTGCGCCGCGCTCAAGGCAAGCGCGCACACGCGCGACATTCCCATCGTCTTCGTCACCGGCAATGGCGAGCCGCAGGAGCAGGCGCGCGGCTACGATGCGGGGGCCGTGGACGTGATTGTCAAGCCGTTCCACGCGACGGTGGTGCGCGCCCGCGTGCGCGCCCAGCTCACCTTGGTGCGCCAAGCCCGGCTACTGCGCGCGCTGGGACATGTCGAGCGTGCTTGACTGCGCAGACGACCTGGAACGTAACGCGGCGCCTGCGCGCGCGTCAAGCCAAGTTCATGAATTTGGTGGGATCGACATTCCACTTTTGCGGTGACGCGTGGCCAATCACCTTGTCGGCACCGCCGGCGCCGAAGGTGCGCGACAGGTCCACCGTCTCCGGCTTAATGTAGGTATTTTGCTTTGTACTAAAGAACACATTCACCTTCGGCGCCAACAAGTTGGTCGCATGTGGCTCGATCACCACCGCCAGTCTGCCCGACTCGAGCAGGACCATGGTGCCGACAGGGTAGATCCCCACACAGCGCATGAACTCCTGCGCACAGCCGGGGTTGAGTTGGAACTTGCTCCACTCATGGATCTTGCGTAACGCCGCGGCGGGCGAGATCCCTTTATGGTAACAGCGGTCGGCCGTGATGGCATCGTAGACGTCGACGATGGCTGCCATCTGCGCCAGTTCGCTGATCATGCCCTCGCCCTGCTGGTCGGGATACCCGCTGCGATCGCGCCGCTCATGATGGTGCAAGGTGATGTCGAGCGGGATCGGACCGATATCGGTCGACCTGATCAGGATATCGTAGCCGTCTCGCGGATGCTTCTTGATGACCTCGAATTCGTCGGCCGTCAATGGTCCCGGCTTGTTCAATATATGGTCCGGCACCAGCGCTTTTCCGGTGTCGTGCAGCAGCCCGCCAAGCCCAGCTTGATAGGTGGTGGCGGCGTCGATGCCGCGTGCCTGGCAGAAAGCGATGAGTAGCGCGCACACGCTGACCGAATGCTGGAAGGTGTAGTCGTCCTTGTTCTTGATGCGCAGCAGGCCAATCAATGCCCCGGGATTGCGCAGGATCGATTCGGTGATGTTCTGCACCATAGGCGCCACCTTGTCGGTCTCGATGACCTTGCCCAAGCGCGCATCGCGCATGACTGCACGTACCAAATCGACGGCCTGATGCCGGATCGCGGCGGCGCGCTCAAGTTCGTCGCCCAACGCGACGCGCGTCACGATCACGGGCTGCAGCGCGATCTGCATCAGTTCTTGTTCGGTCCTGGCCTGCGCCTCTTCCAGCGTGGGGGCATCTTGCACGTCCAGGCCCTTGTTACTGTCGATGACGACGTCGTGAATGCCGGCGTCGATAATCTTGCCGATCTCTTCGTCTTGGGTGATCAGGAAACGGTTGCGTATGAACGGATGGGTCATCCAGTCGCAACTGAGATCGTGGATGAACATGCCCACCGTTAATTGCGATGCATCGATTTTCTTCAGCATGGTGCAGGTGCCCGGTCTTGGTGTGCGTTGCGCGAGACGAGCGATAGACTGGCCGTCTCTACCGCAGCATAACATCAACTGCGCGTCCTTACTCGGGCATGCCGCCAGTGCCAGTGCCAGGGTCATGTCGTGACGTCGTTCACTGTCGCGTGCTGCGCTCGCCCCCGTGCCGGCAAGCGCCATCGCGTCAATTTTATGTGCTGATATGACAATGTTGAGCAGTTGATGTTGTTGACCAGTCTTCCTCGCCGTACTGGATGGCGCCAATCAGCAAAGAATGGAAAAATGCGAGAATTTATTCCGGCAGGAATGTCATTTAATGTGTGTTCAGTTTATAGTGTGCAGGGTAAGCCCCGGTCATCACGGGCGAAAAACTACGGAAGCGCATCTTGCTTGAATCTGCCGATCCACCAGACGCGATTGACATGAACGCCGCCTGTGCCGGTCTGCTCGGTCCGGACGCGCGGCCGGACGCACGCTTTGATGCCATCGCGCGCATCGCGCAAGCGCTGTTCAAGGCGCAGATGGCCTTTGTTGCGCTGGTCGCGTGCGACAGTGAGCGGCTTGACGCGAGTGTTGTCGTCGAGACGGGCGAGATAGGGGGCCCCGGCCCCGCAGGCACGGGCGGGGCAGCCGGCGCCAGCCACCCGCCGCTCGCTGAGGCGCCGCGCTTGCGTCAATACGCACTGATCGCGATCATGGACCGGCGCGGCCGGCGCGCCGGCACGCTGTGCCTGCTCAATGACGTTCCATGGGTCTTCGCCGCGTCGGATCTTGTAGTGGTGCGCGACCTGGCACGTTTGGCACAAGATATCCTCGCCGCGCCCGCCGCGCTGCGCGACGGTGCGAATGATGGGCGCTTGCAGGCAATTGTCGAGCATGCCGGGGACGCGATCGTGACCATCGATGACCAGGGTATTGTCGAAATCTTCAATCCTGCTGCCCAGCGCATCTTTGGCTACCAGCCCCAGGAAATTATCGGGCAGCCGGTCACGCAGTTGGTGGCGCGTCACTTCCGGGCCACGCTGGCACACGCCATTGACGACGTTGGCCGCAATGGCTTGGACAGCCGCGCGCCGGTCAATCGCCAGGTATTTGCCGAGCGGCGAGATGGCGCGCGCTTTCCGGCCAACCTGGTGGTGAGCGAAATGCGCATCGGGGGACGGCGTGCGTTCGCCTGTCTGGTGCGCGACATTTCCCAGCGACGCCGCTCGGCCGGCGAGGCGATGCGCAAGAATCGTAAGCTGGTCGAAACCTTATGCCTGCAGCAGGCTATTTTCGACAGCACCGATTATGCGATCATTGCCGTCAACGCCAGCGGTCAAGTCACCATGTTCAATGATGG
>Ga0209023_10003764_pt1 | contig 17786 bp, 17 predicted proteins | sample LakOneMetagenome_FD_187468 | JGI IMG/M metagenome (GOLD analysis project Ga0209023, IMG submission 187468) | Freshwater and sediment microbial communities from Lake Erie, Canada (SPAdes) (version 2) | ecosystem: Environmental > Aquatic > Freshwater > Lentic | place: Lake Erie, Canada... | reverse complement strand
GCGTGGCGCGTGGAATTCGTCGAGCCCGCCGAGATCGACGCGCTGAACATCCTGCAGGCGACGCTGACCGGCATGCGCCGCGCGTTGCAGGCGCTGGCGCCGGCGGCGGGACTCGCGCTGATCGACGGCAATCGCCTGCCCAAGGGCCTGCCCTGCCCGGCGCGCGCCATCGTCGGTGGCGACGCGCTGGAACCGACGATCATGGCCGCGTCGATCCTGGCCAAGGTCGCGCGCGACCGGCACATGCGGGCGCTGCACCACGAGTACCCGCAATACGGTTTCGACGGGCACAAGGGCTACCCCAGCCCCGCGCACCTCGCCGCGCTGCGCGCGCACGGGCCCTGCCCGCAACACCGACGCAGCTTCGCGCCGGTGCGGGAGTGCCTGTCAAGCCTTGTCCGCACCCCGGTGCGGGCCTACCCTGCGGATTGAGCCGCGTATTTCGAAGGCGATGTCCGCCGCGTTCGCCCACCTCCATGTCCACAGCGAGTATTCGCTGGTCGATTCCACGCTCCGCATCCCGGAGCTGGTGCAGGCCTGCGCGACGCGCGGCGTGCCGGCATTGGCGATCACCGACCGCAACAACCTGTTCGCGCTGGTGAAGTTCCAGACCGAGGCGGAAAAGGCCGGGATCAAGCCCATCGCCGGCGCCGATGTGCTGCTCGCCGATGGCGATGCCACGGCTTCGCGCATGACCCTGCTGTGCCGCGACCGCGAGGGCTACCTCGCGCTGTCGCGCCTGCTGACGCGGATGTGGATGCACGGCCACCGCGTCGACGGCGTGGTGGCGAAGCCCGAATGGCTGCGCGCGGACACGCACGGCCTGTTCGCGCTCGCCGGCCGCCATTCGCCGCCGGGACAACTGTTCGCCGATGGCCGCGAAGCCGATGCGCTGGCCGCGTTGCGCGACTGGCGGCGTGGTTTCGGCGAGAACCTGCACCTCGAACTCACGCGCTGCGGCCTGCCCGGCGAAACCGAGTGGAATGCGTTCGCGCTGCACGCGGCCGGCTCGCTCGGGCTGCCGGTCGTCGCGAGCAACGACGTGCGCTTCCTCGACCGCGAGGGCTTCGAGGCGCACGACGCACGCGTGTGCATCGCTTCGGGCCGGGTGCTTGACGACACGCGCCGGCCGCACGATTACAGTGCCGAGCAATACCTGAAGTCCGCGGAGGAGATGGCAGCGCTGTTCGCCGACGTGCCCGACGCGATTGACAACACGCTGGCGCTGGCGCAACGCTGCAATTTCGAACTCGCGCTCGGCACCTACTACCTTCCCGCGTTCCCGGTGCCCAGCGACGAAACGCTGGAAAGCTGGATCCGCGGCCAGGCGCGCGAAGGCCTGGCGAAGCGGCTGGAAAAATCGCCGCTCGCTCCAGACAAGACGCGCGAGGATTACGACGCGCGACTCGAACTCGAGCTCGGCGTCATCGTCGAGATGGGCTTCCCCGGCTACTTCCTGATCGTCGCCGACTTCATCAACTGGGCGAAGGACCACGGCATCCCGGTCGGGCCGGGCCGCGGTTCCGGCGCCGGTTCGCTGGTGGCGTGGGCGCTGGGCATCACCGACCTCGACCCGCTGCCCTACGACCTGCTGTTCGAGCGATTCCTCAATCCCGAACGCGTGTCGATGCCCGACTTCGACATCGACTTCTGCATGGACCGCCGCGACGAGGTGATCGACTACGTCGCGCGCAAGTACGGCCGCGACCGCGTTTCGCAGATCATCACCTACGGCACGATGGCGGCGAAGGCGGTGCTGCGCGACGCCGGCCGCGTGCTCGGTTTCCCCTACGGCTTCGTCGATGGCCTGGCCAAGCTCATCCCGCTGCAGCCGACCGACCCGATGACGCTGGAAGACGCGATCGGCGTCGGCGATCGCGCGCGCAAGGAATCGAATCGCGTCGTCGCCGAGTTCAAGCAGCGCTACGAAGCCGAGGAGGACGTGCGCGACCTCGTCGACCTCGCGCTGCAGTTGGAAGATCTCACCCGCAACGCCGGCAAGCACGCCGGTGGCGTGGTGATCGCGCCTTCCCCGCTGTCGGACTTCTGCCCGCTGTTCGCCGAACACGACGCCAATGGCGAGGGCCGCAACCCGGTCACCCAGTTCGACAAGGACGACGTGGAGAAGGTCGGGCTGGTGAAGTTCGACTTCCTCGGCCTGCGCACGCTGACGATCATCGACTGGGCGGTGAAGGCGATCAACGCGCGCCGGCGCGACGCCGGCGAACAGCCGCTCGATGTTTCCACGCTGCCGCTCGACGACCGGCCGACCTACGAACTGTTCGCGCGCGGCGACACGGTCGCGGTGTTCCAGTTCGAGTCGCGCGGCATGCGCGAGCTGCTCAAGCGCGCCAGGCCGGACACGTTCGAGGACATCATCGCGCTCGCCGCGCTGTTCCGCCCCGGCCCGCTCGGCTCGGGAATGGACAAGCAATGGTGCGACCGCAAGCACGGCATCGAAGAGGTGAGTTTCCCGCACCCCGCGCTGGAACCGGTGCTGGCGCCGACCTACGGCGTGATCGTGTACCAGGAACAGGTGATGCAGATCGCGCAGGTGCTGGCCGGCTATTCGCTGGGCGGCGCCGACCTGCTGCGTCGCGCGATGGGCAAGAAGAAAGCCGAGGAAATGGCGAAGGAACGCTCCAGGTTCGAGGCTGGCGCGGCCGAACGCGGCGTCGATCCGCGCCGGGCGACGCAGATCTTCGACCTGATGGAGAAGTTCGCCGAGTACGGCTTCAACAAGTCGCACTCGGCCGCGTACGCGCTGGTCGCCTACCAGACCGCGTGGCTGAAGGTGCACCACCCGGCCGAGTTCATGGCCGCGGTGCTGTCCTCGGACATGGACAACACCGACAAGGTGGTCGGCTTCCTCGACGAGGCGCGCGCGCTCGGCCTGACCGTGTTGCCGCCGGATGCGAACGCCTCGGATTACATGTTCCGCGCGGTCGATGCGCGCACGATCCGCTACGGCCTCGGCGCGATCAAGGGCGTCGGCCGCGGTGCCTGCGAGGCGATCGTCGAGGAACGCGGGCGTGGCGGCGAATTCCACGACCTGCTCGCCTTCTGCCGGCGCGTGGATGCGACCAGGCTCAATCGCCGCGTGCTCGAAGCGCTGATTTCCGGCGGCGCGCTGGACACGCTGGCGAAGAACCGCGCGACCCTGATGCTGCAATTGCCCGAGGCGCTGAAGGCGGCGGAGCAGATCGCCAGGAACCGCGAAGCCGGCATCGTCGACATGTTCGGCAATGTCACCAGCAGCGGCGCGGACGACATCACGGTGGATCTGCCCGAATGCGAGGAATGGCCGCCGGCGCGGCTGCTGCAGGGCGAACGCGATGCGCTCGGCCATTACCTCAGCGGGCATCCGCTGGATGCGCACCGCAAGGAACTGCTGGACCTCGTCGGCCACGACCTCGGCGGACTCGAACGCATCTGGGAACGCGGCGCGCAGGCGCCAAAGCAGGACGGACGCGGCTGGCGCCAGGATGTGCCGACGGTGGTCGCGGGACTGGTGATCGCGACCCGGCGCAAGGGCGACGGCCAGGTGTTCGCGCTGCTCGAGGACGGGCGCGGCAAGCTGGAATGCGCGTTCTTCAACGAAGCGGCTTCGGAATTCGCGCCGCTGCTGGTGCGCGACCGCATCCTGCTGGTCGAGGGCGGCCTGCGTGAGGACGAGTTCAACGGCGGCTTTTCGCTGCGCGCACGCCGCGCCTGGGACTACGAGCAACTGTGCGCGCGGGCCGCGCAGCGGCTGTCGCTGCGGCTGGACCTGCGGGTGGAAGGCACGTTCGCGCGGGTCGATGCCCTGCTCGGCCAGCACCGCCCGGGCCAGACCCCGCTGCGCTTCGACCTGCTGCGCGACGGCGCCGCCGGCACCCTCGACCTCAACGGCGGCCAGGGCGTACGCGCGGCTCCCGACCTGGTCGCGGCCCTGCGCCAGCAGCCGGGCGTCGAAGCCGTTTCGCTGACCCTCACCCGGCCCTGGGGGCAGACCTAGATCGTCCCGGCCCGCCGGCCTGCATGCCGGCCTGCATGCCGGCGGGCGTCCGCGAGCCCGCAGCTTCGCTGCTCGAACTTCCCCGCTCACCCACACGCCCGGGTACGGATCGCGACGCGCCCATCCGCTAGACTTTGCGGATGAATCCGAACTACCTCGATTTCGAACAGCCCATCGCCGACCTGGAAGCCAAGATCCAGGAACTGCGCCAGGCCAGCACCGGCCCGGCGGTCAATGTCGACGCCGAGGTGCACGCGCTGCAGGACAAGCTGCGCAAGCGCACCGCGCACATCTTCCGCGACCTCGCCCCGTGGCAGGTCTCGCAGCTCGCACGCCATCCGTCGCGGCCGTACACCAACGACTACATCCGCGTGATCTGCGACGAATTCCAGGAACTCGCCGGCGACCGCGCCTACGCCGACGACGCCGCGATCGTCGGCGGCCTCGCCCGCATCGACGGCCGCAGCATGGTCGTGATCGGCCACCAGAAGGGCCGCGACACCAAGTCCAAGGTGCGCCGCAACTTCGGCATGCCGCGCCCCGAGGGTTACCGCAAGGCGCTACGGCTGATGAAGCTGGCCGAACGCTTCAAGCTGCCGCTGCTCACCTTCATCGACACGCCCGGCGCCTATCCCGGCATCGGCGCCGAGGAACGCGGCCAGTCCGAGGCGATCGCGCGCAACCTGCTGGAGATGGCCGAACTGCGCACGCCGATCATCTGCACGGTGATCGGCGAAGGCGGTTCCGGCGGCGCGCTCGCGATTGGCGTCGGCGACGTCACCAACATGCTCGAATACAGCACCTATTCGGTGATCTCGCCCGAAGGCTGCGCCTCGATCCTGTGGAAATCCGCGGACAAGGCCAGGGACGCGGCCGAACAGCTCGGCCTCACCGCCCCGCGCCTGAAGGAACTGGGCCTGGTCGACAAGGTGATCCGCGAACCCATCGGCGGCGCGCACCGCAACCCGGCGCAGATGGCGAAGCGGCTCAAGGCCGTGCTGCTCAACGAACTCGACGCGCTCGATGCGATGCCGATGGACGAACTCCTCGACCGTCGCTACAAGCGCATGCGCAGCTACGGCGCGTACGAAGCGGCGTAACGAAACCGCAATCCAAGCCCTCCCCTTCAAGGGGAGGGTTGGGTGGGGATGGGGTTCGATGACAACGCGACAAGCGACACCATCCCCATCCCGGCCTTCCCCTTGAAGGGGAAGGAGAAGACCATCGCCCGCCATGTTGTCGCCACGGCCATTCGATAACGCAAATTCGCCCATCCTCGTCGCCCTCAGCGGTGGCCTTGACTCGAGCGTGCTGCTGCATGTGCTCGCACATTCGCCATTGCGCGAGAACGGCCTGCGCGCGATCCACGTGCACCATGGCCTGCACCCGGACGCCGATGCGTGGGCCGCGCACTGCGAAGCGTTCTGCGTTGCACTCGATGTTCCGCTGACCGTCGTCCGCGTCGATGTGGACCGCGCCTCCGGCCTCGGGCTGGAAGGCGCCGCGCGCGATTCCCGCCACGCCGCGTTCAAGTCCGAACTGCGCGATGGCGAAATCCTCGCGCTGGCGCACCACCGCGACGACCAGGCCGAAACCTTCCTGCTGCGCGCCTTGCGCGGCTCCGGTCCGGAAGGCCTCGGTGCGATGCGGCCGTGGCGCGCGTTCGGCCGCGGCTGGCTGTGGCGGCCGTTGCTGGCGCAACCGCGCGAAGCCCTGCACGAATACGCGACCGCGCACGGTTTGAACTGGATCGAGGATCCGTCGAACGCGGACGAACGCTTCGACCGCAACTTCCTCCGCAACAGCGTGATGCCGCTCTTGCGCGGACGCTGGCCGCATGCCGATGCATCGTTCGCACGCAGCGCCGAACTCAGCGCGGAAACCGCCGATGCCTTTGCGCACATCGACGATGCGACGCTCGATTCCCTCCTCGGCGACGACCACCTGCCCTGCGATGTCGTTCGCGCGATGCCGGCGGACGCACGCGCGCGACTGCTGCGAAGATGGATCGCCCGCATCGGCCTGCCGCCGCTGCCGGCGGATGGCGTTCGCCGGATCGGATCGGAATTGCTGCCCGCCGCCGAAGACCGCGTTCCGCACTACGACTGGAGCGGTGCGCGCATCGTGCAATGGCGCGGGCGGCTGCATGCGGTTCGACAGAACGACGAATGGCCGGTCGATTGGCAGTGCGCATGGGACGGAAGTTCGCCGCTGCCGCTGCCCGATGGCTCGACGCTGGCGCTGGAAGGCGCGCCGCGCTTCGACGCGACCGTGCGGGTCCGCGCACGAGTTGGCGGCGAGCGCATCGTGCTGCCGGGGCGGACGCATTCGCATGCGCTCAAGCACGTGCTGCAGGAACGCGGCCTGCCCCCGTGGGAACGTGCGCGGCTGCCGCTGCTGTTCACCGCCGACGGCACGCTGCTGGCCGCCGGAACCGACATCCTCGCCGCCGTGTTCGCCGACTGGCTGGACCGCCACAACGCACGCCTGCGCCGCTCGCTGGCGTAAACTCCGCCCATGCCGCGCAAACCCGCCAATGAAGCCGCCGAACCCTCCGCCGTCGCCGATTTCGAGGCCTCGCTCGACGCGCTCGAGCAACTGGTCGGGAAGATGGAAGCCGGCGGCATGAGCCTCGAGGAATCGCTGGCCGCGTACGAACGCGGCGTCGGCCTGTACCGCAAGTGCCAGGCCGCGCTGGAACAGGCCGAGCTGCGGGTCAAGCTGCTGTCCGACCCGCTGGATCCCGCCACCGCCGAACCTTTCCAGCCGGATGCCTGAGCCCGCATTGCAGGCGCGCCTCGACGCATGGCGCGCACGGGTTGATGCCGCGCTCGCCCGCGCCCTGCCCTCGCCCGATACGCCGCCGCAACGTTTGCACGCGGCGATGCGCCACGCGGTGCTGCTCGGCGGCAAGCGCATGCGCCCGTTGCTGGTCTATGCGGCTGGAACCGCATTTGGCGCGAACGAAGCGGCGCTGGACGCGCCCGCCGTGGCGGTGGAACTGGTCCACGCCTATTCGCTGGTGCACGACGATCTGCCGGCGATGGACGACGATGCGCTGCGTCGCGGCCAGCCGACCGTGCACGTCGCCTTCGACGAAGCCACCGCGATCCTCGCCGGCGATGCGCTGCAGTCGCAGGCCTTCGTCGCGATCGCGAATGCAGCGCTTCCCGATGCCGCGCGCGCGGCGCTGTGTGCGGAACTCGCGTCCGCCGCCGCCGGCATGTGCGCCGGGCAGGCGCTGGACATCGATGCGACGGGGCAATCGGCCGCGTTCGACATCACGTCGCTGGAACGCCTGCACGCGCTCAAGACCGGCGCCTTGCTGCGCGCATCGCTGCGCATGGGCGCGATCGCCGCCGGCGCGGATGCTGCTTCGTGTTCGATGCTGGATCGTTTCGCGAACGCGCTCGGCCTCGCGTTCCAGGTGCGCGACGACCTGCTCGACGTCGAGGGCGAAAGCGCGACGCTGGGCAAGACCGCGGGCAAGGACGCGGCGCAGGCCAAGCCCACGTTCCCGGCGCTGATCGGGATCGAGGCTTCGCGCGCGCGACTCGATGCGCTCGCCGGCGACATGCGCGATGCCTTGTCGACATTGCCGGTGGACACGACCGCGCTCGCGTTGCTGGGACGGTTGGCGATCGAACGCGACCGCTGACGCGCGCCGCTGCGGTACAGTCGCGGCGGGGAGACGGGAGCGCGACGGATGGGGATCGGCGGGTTCTGGCGCGAACGCGTGCTGCCGTGGCTGGAGTCGCTGTTCGCCTGGCTCGGCTACAGCTTCGTCAACCGCTGGGGCGCGCTCGAGCGCGGCTACCGGCGGCCGCTGGCGCGCATCGCGCTGAAACTGCGTTTCGCCTTCTACCCGTTGCTGGTGATCGGCGCACTCGGCTGGCTGGCCTGGGACTGGCACCACGACCGCAACCTGGCGTCGGCCGAAAACGCGATCTTCGACCAGGTGATCAAGCTGCGTCCGTGGGAACCGAAGCCATCGGGCAAGGTCGCGATCGTGGAGATCGACGACTGCTCGATCGCACGGCTCGGGCCGTGGCCCTGGAGCCGGCAGCAACACGCCGACCTGCTCGACGCGCTCGATGCCGCCGGCGTGCGCGCGGTCGGCTACGACGTGATGTTCGTCGATGCATCGCGCGACGACCCGGGCGGCGACGCCACGCTCGAAGCCATGGCCGAAGGCGGCAATGGCCGTTTCCTGTTCGGCGCCACCCGCGTGCCATCGGGTTTCGACGATGCGAAGGGCGCGGTTCCGGTATCGCAGGTGCCCGGCGCATTCGCCATCGTCGCGGGCGCGCAACGCCCGGGGCCGCGCGTCGCCTTGCTGCGGCCGTACGGCGAGGCGATGCGCAAGTACAGCGCGCTGGTCGACATCGACCGCGACGCCGACGGCGTGCTGCGCGACGTGGGCCTGCGCAAACGGATGGGCGACTGGGCGCTGCCGTCGCTGCCGATGCGCCTGGCCTCGGTCGCGAGTGGGCGCGCGATGGCCTCGTATCCCGATTCGATCCGCGTGAACTGGCGCAACCACAGCCGATTGCCCTACGTCAGTGCCGCCGACCTGGTCAGCGCCAAGCCGGTCTGCGATCCGAACGGCGTGCCCGATTTGAAGGGCCGCACCGTGCTGATCGGCTACACCGCCGCCGGCCTCAACGACGCCAAGCCGACGCCGGTGAACATGGCGATGCCCGGCGTGGAAGTGCATGCCGAGGCGACCGAAGCGCTGCTCGCCAACGGCGCGATCTGGATGCCTCCGGCGGGCTTCAAGTACCTGCTCGCGGCCTTCCTCGTCGCGTTCACCGGCTTCGCGTTCTGGCGCGGCGAACCGGCCTGGGAACTCGATGCGATCTTCGTCGCCAGCAACATCGCGCTGGTCGCGGTGGCGTTCGTCGGGCTCACCGCGTTCGGGGTGTTCTTCGACATCTTCGCCGCGCTCGGCTTCGTCAGCCTGTGCTTCGGCCTGTGCCGCGTGTACGCGGCGGCGCAGCGCGGGCGCGCGATCGGCAACGACGATTACCGGCCGCAATTCGACGCGGGCCGCGACCGCTGGCTGGCGATGGTGAGGTTGCGCTTCGTGCCCGATGAGGCGATGGAACGGCGCGCGCTCTCGCGCCGCATCCGCGAATACCGCCGCCGCCTGCGCGGCTGGCTGTACCACGGCCACGAGGCGGTGGCGATCGAGGGCATCGTCGAATACAAGCACTGGCTGTGGGACGCGCTGGTCGACATCAACGTGCTGACCTGGGGCGGACCCGACCGGACCACGGTCGTCGCCACCGCGGAGCGCGAACTGCGTTCGCTGCGCGAATACCTGGCCGGGCGCGACGACGTGCTGCCCGACGACGGCAGCGTGCGCGTGGCCAGCCTGATCAGCACGATCGCCGTCGAGGACGAGCCGATCACCGGCACCCGCGCACGGGTCAGCCACATGCTCGGGCGCTTGCTGGCCAGCACCGACGAGCGCCCGCTGTCGGCGCACGATTCCTTCTCCGCCGACGAAACCGGGCCGCAGGCATCCGCCTGAACGGCAATGCGGCGGCGCAGCTTGCCTGCCTGCCGCGCTGCGGGTTGAATCGTGTCCGCGATCGCCCCCGGATCGCGTTTTCCTGCATGACGCCGCGCAGCGCGGCCATCGTTAACTTCGCACGGGGACCCCAGCGCATGTCATCCATGTTCACGCGCAACATCGCACTTGCCGCATTCATGGTCGCGCTCGCCGTTGCTCGACCCACCGCCGCGCAGGCCGGGCAGCAAGCACAGGTGCACAAGCCTTCGGTCGACGTGCACGCGGCGGCGGACCTCAAGTCGACCGTGGTCGCCACGCTCAGGCAGGGTGCGGCGGTGACCGTCGCCGGGCAGCAAGGCCTGTGGTATCGCGTGGCGACGCCGGCGGGTTTCGTGCGCGTCAATGAGGTGCGCCTGGCGTCCGGCAAGTCGGCATCGTCCTCCGACATGGGCGGGCTGTTCGCGGGCCGCGCCGGCAAGGGCCGGGTCAGCGAAACCGCCGGCGTGCGCGGCCTCGACGAAAGCGACCTGCGCGCGGCGAGCTTCGACGGCGCGCAGCTGGCGAAGATGGAGTCCTACCGCGAAACCCCGCAGCAGGCGGCGGACGCAATGCGCAATGCCAAGCTGCAGGAACGCAGCATTCCCTACAAGCCCGAAGACCAAGCCGTCGCCGCCAACAAGAAGGGCGGCGCGACCCAGTCCGAGAAGCGCGGAGGCCTGTCCGTTGCGCGCGGACTGCTCTCCAGCCTCGGCCTCGGCAACTCGACCAGCGATACAGCCTTCGGCGCGGCGGATGCCTCCACGCGCAAGAGCGGGGAGGAACTGACCGAGGAAGAACTGCAGCTCGGCCCGGAAATCGCCGGCCGCGTCCTCGGCGCCGCGCCGCTATGGCAGAACGACGCCGCCCAGCGCCGCGTCAACCGCGTCGGTCGCTGGCTGGCATCACACACCGGTCGCCCGGAACTGCCGTGGACGTTCGGCGTGATCGATACGCCCGAGATCAATGCCTTCGCCGCACCCGGCGGCTACGTGCTGGTCACCCGCGGCATCTACGAACTGGTGGACGCGAACGACGACGGGGAACTGGCCGCGGTGCTCGCGCACGAACTCAGCCACGTCGTGCAACGCGATCATTACGAAGTGATCCGCAAGCAGCAGATGCAGACCTACGGCAAGGACGCCGCGCTCAGCCACGTCAGCGTCGGCGGTGGCGTGGTCGGCAGCATGACCAAGGACTACCTCGCCAAGAACGGCGCCGCGGTGATGCTCACCAGCCTGGACCGCGGCGCCGAATACCGTTCGGACGAGGCCGCCGAGGTCTATCTCGCCCGCTCGGGCTTCGATCCGATGTCGCTGTACGCCGTGCTGCAGCAGATGGCCGCCCTCGGCAGCCGGGCGCCGGGCCTGGAGCAGTTGTTCCGCACCCATCCGCCACTGGACGACCGCCTCGACCGGCTCGACCGCAGCAAGGTCGTGGCCGGCGACTGACGCACGGCGGCAAGCGCGCTGGCCGCCATCCCCGCCGATTTCCGTTTAACTTGATAACCCGCCATCCAGGCGGCGCGTCAACAATGAGGGATTTCAATGCGTATTTCCGTGCTTAACGCAGGCTTGGCCTGCTTCGTTGCCGGTTACGGGCTGATCGCGACGCCGGCTGCCCATGCCGCCACGGTCCCGACAAACACCCTCGCGACCGGTTCGGTCTGCCAGCTCAGCATTCCCACCACCAATACCGGCGTCCGCCCGAAGGCAACCGGCTTCCGCAACGAATCGACCACCACCAGCAATTTCGTCATCTGTCCGCTGCCGCTGCCGAACGCCACGGGCAGCGGTATTACGGCGATGTATGCCGGGTTTTATTCGCTCGACGGCACCAGTCGCGACGTAAGCTGCACCGCTGTTACCAGCTGGTTCGGTGGTGCCTCTCAGCTATATTCCAGCAAGACGTTGGCTGTCACGACCACCACGTCCTACCAGCTCCTTTCCTGGGATGCCAGTGATTTCGGTGGCACCGCGGGCAGTGCGTTCGTAGCCATGTCGATGACCTGCAACCTGCCTCCGCAAACCGCTATTTCCGTTGTTCAAGTAAATTACAACTACAACATCGGCACCTGATCGCAAAAAACCGATGCACGAAGGGCGCCCTCGCGGCGCCCTTTTTCGTTCCCGCATGTCCGCTCCAGGCCTCGTTTCACGCATAGAGGATCCAAGCCCGCCATCCCGGCCGGGCATGGAACGGGGTGGTCCATGCGTGATCTTCGGTTTTATGCCGTGCTTGCCGGCTTGTTGGCGGCGTGTTTTTTTGCGGCCAAGCCCGCATCCGGATTCTCCAGCGATAACCTTAACGGCGCGTCCTGCCAGCTCAGCATCCCCACCACCGACACCGGGGTTCGGCCCAAGGCGTCCGGTTTCCGCAACGAATCCAGGACCACCGGCAACTTCGTGATCTGCACGCTGCAGACTTCGTCGATGGCAGGGAATTACTCGAGCATCGTCCTCGTCGCCTATTCGCTGGACGGCACGGCGCACAACTTGAGTTGCACCACCGTCGTCGGCGCACTGGTCGGCGGCAACACCTTGGTCTATTCGACCAAGACCGCGAGCATCCACGATACGACCGGCAGCGACCTCCCCATCATGTGGACGGCATCGGATTTCGGGGGAGCGGAAGGGGATCCGATCACTTCAAGCTGGAACAACTCGATTACCTGCAACCTGCCCCCGCAAACCGCCATCAGCCTCATCAGTGCGAGGACACCTTGAACGATGCCGGAGAACAAAAGGGCGCCGCGCGGCGTCCTCTTCGTTTCCGCATGGCCGCTTTTGGCCTCGTTTCTCGCATAGAGGATCCAGGCCCGCCATTCCGGCCGGGCATGAACGGAGTGAACCATGCGCGATCTTCGACTTTCCACCACGCTTGCCGGCTTCGTGGCGGTTTTTGGACTCGCCGCCGTGCCGTCGGTCGAAGCAGCGCAGGCCATCGGCATCAATTTCGCGACCGGTTCGGTCTGCCAGCTGAGCATTCCGACCACCGATACGAAGTTCAGGCCAAAGGCCACGGGCGCCCGCAACGAATCCACGACCACCAGCAACTTCGTCATCTGCCCCCTGCCAAGCAGCCTCCAATGGACCAACGATGCGTTCGACGATATCTACATCGGCCTGTATTCGCTCGATGGCGCCAGCCACAACGTCAGCTGCACTGCCGTGAGTGGTTGGAGGGAATCTGGATATGTCTATTCGACAAAGAACTGGGTCGTCACCAACACGGAAGTCGGCCATCCGGATAGCTACATGGTATGGAACGCCGGGGATTTCGGGGGCACGGCGGGCGACCAGATCACCTCGAGCCTCGCCTTCTCGATCACCTGCTTGCTTCCGCCGCAAACTGCCATCGATTACATACAGGGCGAACTCAAATACGAAATCGGCACCTGACCTCCGAATCTTGACGCACGAAAAGGGCGCCATCGCGGCGCCTTTTTCGTCCCCGCATGTCCGCTTCCGGCCCCGTTCTGCGCATAAGGAGGAAACCCGCCATTCCGGCCGGGCATCGAACGGGGTGAACCATGCGCAACCTGCCTCTCCACACGACCTTGGCCTGTTTCGCGGCCGTTTGCGGACTGGCCTCCGCGCCCGCGGCCAAGGCCTCCAACCTGGACCTCGTGAATGGCGCTGCTTGCCAGCTCAGCATTCCCACCACCGCCACTGGCGTTCGCCCCAAGGCTTCCGGATTCCGCAACGAATCCACGACGACCAGCAGCTTCGTGATCTGCACCATGCCGCGTTCGACGACGACCGGCGAATACTCGCAAGTCGGGCTCATCGGCTATTCGCTGGATGGAGCCGCGCATGCCGTCACGTGCACGGCGGTCGCGGGAAATACCCTGGCCCCGAAGTACTCCACCAAGACGGCGAACATCCGCGATGCCACGGATACCCCCTTCGTCTGGTCGTCGGCGGATTTCGGCGGCACCGATGGCGGTGCGATCAGCGGCAGTCTGTATTTCTCGATCACCTGCAACCTGCCGCCGCAGACCGCCATCAGCTACATCCAGGCGTGGACGCCATAAGTCGCGTGCTCACAAGGGCACCCCACGGCGCCCTTTTTCGTTCCTGCATGTCCGCTTTCGGCCCCGTTCCACGCATAAGCGGAAAACCCGCCATCCCGGCCGGGCATCGAACGAGGTGAACCATGCAAGACCTTCGACTTACCGCCGCGATAGCCTGCTTCGCGGCCGCCTGTGGATTGGCCTCGACGACGACGGCCCGCGCCGCCACGTTCGGTTATTCAACGCAGCCCGGCGCCACCTGCCATCTCAGCGTTCCCGATTCCAATCCGGCGGCGCGACCCAAGGCCACGGGGTATCGCAACGAATCCACCACGGTCGGCAGCTTCGTCATCTGCCCGATCCCGCTTGGCGTCGGCAACAGCTGGAATGGCCAACCCTATTTGATCCAGGCCTTCGCGTATTCCACGGACGGCAAGCCGCACCCCATCAGTTGCACCGCGGTAGTGGGCCAGCTGACGAACCCCGACTATCCGTTGTTCTACTCGACCAAAAGCGAAACGGTCGACGCGAACGATCGGTGGGACGATTCGAATATCGTCGGGCAGCTATTCACGTGGACAGCTGCAGATTTCGGTGGTGGTAGCGCCGAATACACGCAGCTTCCCAGTGCAGGACTCCTGCCCTCCGTGACTTGCAGCCTTTCTCCGCAAGTGGAAGTGCAAGCGGTCCAGGCAAGGCTTGTCGATGGGGCATGACGCCAGCGCGAAGCAAAGGGCGCCTCGCGGCGCCCTTTTCTTTTCATGACGACTCAATCCAGCAACCGGATCGTCAGCGGATAACGGTAAGGTTTGCCGTCCCAGGCCTTGAACGCGGCGACGAGGCTGCACACCAGCCACATCAACGCGATGGCGGCGATCACGCACAGCAATACGATGCCCGCCGGGATGGTGACGAGCGCGCCGATGCCGAGCGTCAGCACCGTCGCGCCGACCAGCACGATGCCGATCGCGCCCGCGGCGCAGGCGTAGAGGAACATGCTGAGGTTGAAGTTCGCGGCTTCCTTCGCGTGTTCGCTGGCGAAGGCCGACTTGTCGCGCACCAGCATCCACACCACGAACGCCGCGACGGCGCCGGCGACGCCTGCGAACCAGTGCGTGAGCGCGGCCGCGGCCAAAGCGGCCAGCGGCGCGGCAACGGCCCATTGGCGGTCGCCGAGGCCCGGGGACAGGGTTTGCATGCTGTTGTCCATCGTCGTCTCCCGCCGGAGGAATCCCGGCCACCGACGATGATGGGGGCGTTGGCCCCCGACGCAAGCCAACCGATGGCCCATGCCGGGCCATCGGTGGCGAATGCCTTACTTGATCAGGCGCAGCGCGAACGGATAGCGGTAGGCGACGCCTTCGTTGGCCTTGAGGCCGCCAATGATGCTGAAGATCACGCTGACCACCCACGCCGCCAGCGAGATCAGCGGGCCGATGAGGATGATGGTCAGCACCGTGCCGGCGATGTAGCCGATCAGGATGGTGATCTGGAAATTCAGCGCTTCCTTGGCCTGGTCGTTCAACCAGCCCTTGTCGGACTTGTCCTTGTTCACCAGCCAGATCACCAGCGGAACGATGAAGCCGAGGATGATCCCCGACAGGTGGGTCAACATCGCCAGCGTGCGGTCTTCCTGCGAAGCAGTGCCGCTCGGCGCGGCGGCATTCTCGAAATCACTCATGGTTTTCCCCAGGTCACGCCGCGCGCCCGCGGCTTGGGGGAATATAACGTCAATCCGCGCCGGCGACGGTCATCCGCCCGACCAGGATGGAACCGGTCAGCAGGTGCGAGCGGGGGTCGATGTCGCTGCCCACGGCCTCGACCGCCGCGAACATGTCGCGCAGGTTGCCGGCGATGGTGATGCCGTCCACGGGGAAGGCGATTTCGCCGTTTTCGACCCAGAACCCCGCGGCGCCGCGCGAATAGTCGCCGGTGACCGCATTCACGCCCTGCCCCATCAATTCGGTGACGTACAGTCCGCGTCCCATGTTGCGGAGCAACATGCCGAGGTCGCCGGCATTGTGCTTCACCGCGAGGTTGTGCACGCCGCCGGCGTTCGCGGTGGTGGCGAGGCCGAGCTTGCGCGCGGAATAGCTGCCCAGCACGTAACGCCGCAGCACGCCGGCTTCGACCAGCGACGAAGCGCGCGTGGCCACGCCTTCGGCATCGAACGCGGCGGAACGGAAGCCGCGCGCCAGGAACGGATCCTCGTCGATGGCGAACCAGTCGGGGAACAGGCGCGTGCCGGCGGCATCGAGCAGGAAACTCGCACGCCGGTACAGCGCGCCGCCCGACACCGCGCCGACGAGGTGGCCAATCAGCGAACGCGCGACTTCCGCGGCGAACAGCACCGGTACCGCCCCGGTCGGCAATTGCCGCGGCGACATCCGCGCCAGCGTACGCCGCGCGGCTTCGCGGCCGATCGATGCGGCGGATTCGAGGTCCTCGGGCGAAAGCGCGGTGCTGTACCAGCCGTCGCGCTGCATCGCATCGCCCTGTCCCGCGATCAACGCGCAGCCCAGCGAATGGTGCGTGCCGCGTTCGCGGCCGCGGAAGCCATGCGAATTCGCGTATACGGCCAGCGACGTGCCGGTCGCGGCCGACGCGCCGTCGGAATTGGCGATGCGCGCATCGCTGTCGCGGCCAGCTTGTTCGCAGGCAAGCGCGAGGTCGATCGCGCGTTCGGCATCCAGCGCCCACGGATGCCAGGCGTCGTAGTCCGGCCAGCCGGAAGCGGGCTCGCGTGCCATCAAATCGGGATCGGCGAGGCCTGCAGCGGGATCGTCCTCGGTGTGTTTTGCGATGGCGCAGGCCTGTTCCACCGTCGCGGCGAGGCTGTCCTCGCGCAGATCGGCGGTGCTGGCGCTGCCCTTGCGCTTGCCGAAGTACACGGTGACGGCGATGCCGCGGTCGCGCGTGGCCTCGACCGTTTCCACCGCGCCCATGCGCACGTTCACTTCCAGCCCGGTGTCTTCCGAACAGCTCACCTCGGCCTGGTCGACGCCGGCGCGGCGCGCGCGTTCCAGCAATTGCCCGGCGATGCCCTCCAGCGCTTCGAGCCGTGCCGCGCTATCGACGGCGGTGGCGGCGGCGATCTCGTTCAATGGCTTATCCTTTCATCAATTGTCGTCCCGAGGCCAAAGGCCGAGGGATCTGCTTTTGGATTTGGACCAGCGCGAAAAGCAGGTCCTTCACTGCATTCAGGATGACAGGGCGAAGCATGCGCGGACGCGACGACGACAGCGGCGAATTCCTGGGGCCGAGCCGCAGCCAACAGCGGCGCGACGCGCTGGACGTGCTCGCGCTGGCGGAAAAACTGGCGTCGCTGAGCGACGCCCAACTCGAACGCCTGCCGATTCCCGAAGGCCTGCTGCCGCATATCGTCGAGACCCGACGCATCACCGCGCACGTCGCGCGCAAGCGCCAGACCGCGTTCCTCGCCAAGCAGATGCGGCGCGAGGACGACGAGGCGCTGGACGCGATCCGCGACGCGCTCGATGCCGGCGGCGAAGCGGCGAAGCGCGAAACCGCGCGCATGCACCGTGCGGAAAGTTTGCGCGAACGCCTGCTCGACGGCGGCGACGCCGCGCTGGGCGAATTGCTGGGCGAACATCCCGGCGCGGACCGACAGCAGTTGCGGCAACTGGTGCGCAATGCGCTGGACGAACGCGCGAAAAACAAACCGCCGCGCGCGTTCCGCGAGTTGTATCGCGCGGTGCTGGCCCTGCTCGGCGATGGCGAACACGATGAGCACGATCAGCCGGCCTGAGTGCCGCCGACGGTCAATTCCGAAATCAGCAGCGACGGCTGTCCCACGCCCACCGGCACGCTCTGCCCATCCTTGCCGCAGGTGCCGACGCCATCGTCCAGCGCGAGGTCGTTCCCGATCATGGCGACCCGCTGCATCGTTTCCGGCCCGTTGCCGATCAGGGTCGCGCCCTTCACCGGCGCGGTGACCTTGCCGTCTTCGATCAAATATGCCTCGGTCGCCGAGAACACGTACTTGCCGCTGGTGATGTCGACCTGCCCGCCGCCGAAGTTCACCGCGTATAGGCCGCGCTTCACCGAACGGATCATCTCCTCCGGATCGTGTGTGCCGGCGCGCATGTAGGTATTGGTCATGCGCGGCATGACCAGGTGCGCGAACGATTCGCGGCGGCCGTTGCCGGTGGGCTTCGCGCCCATCAAACGCGCGTTCAACGTGTCCTGCATGTAGCCGA
>Ga0209023_10003763_pt1 | contig 17787 bp, 13 predicted proteins | sample LakOneMetagenome_FD_187468 | JGI IMG/M metagenome (GOLD analysis project Ga0209023, IMG submission 187468) | Freshwater and sediment microbial communities from Lake Erie, Canada (SPAdes) (version 2) | ecosystem: Environmental > Aquatic > Freshwater > Lentic | place: Lake Erie, Canada... | reverse complement strand
GTCGTAACTTAAGTTACGACTTGATCAATATGATTTCCTGCAGGGCAGATCGGAGAACTGGGTTGCCGCCATGAATTTCAATACAACATTGCCGGATATTTTCCCGGTAAAACTGCCAATAAAAATCTTCTTTGATTTTGGAACAAATGCAGAAGCCTGGAAAAAAAATGCAACTATCAGTAAATTTTTATATGTTGGCGGGCTGCAATTATCACTGTTTAAAAACCTGATAAATGTTTATGCCCCGTTAGTATACAGCAAAGAATTTAAGAATACACTAAAGTCAACTCCCGAACAGAATACATTTCTTAAAAGGCTAACATTCAGTATTGACATACAGAATTTTAAATTGAAGAAATTAATACCGCAAAGCCCATTCTAACATTGAGCATACGCTATCTGATATATAAAGAAATTGATAAGGTTAAGTGGGATGATTGTATCAGGAGATCCATTAACGGGTTGATCTATGCTGAATCTGCTTACCTCGATCATATGTCGGCAAACTGGAATGCCATTATATTGAATGATTATGAAGCCGTGATGCCACTTACCTGGAAAAAAAAATTAGGGATACGTTATTTGTACCAGCCACCGTTTCTGCAGCAAGGCGGTGTGTTTTTCAAAAACAAATTACCCGTAAAAGTCATGAGAAGCATTATGGATGAGGCTTCCGACAGGTTTAAGTTTGCCGAATGCACTGTCAATTATGGAAATTTGATTGACTGGAAACAGGAAGATATAAAACAAACCCTGCGAAATAATTTTATTCTTCAGTTAGGATCGGGATATAAAAATATTTATAAGAATTACAATACTTACATAAAACAACGGCTGAACAGGTTACAAAAATTTTCATTACAGTATAAAAAATCCGGTGATATTACAGGCACCATCAAACTGTACAAAGAACTTTATCATGACCGCATGTCCTCTTTGTCAGATAAAGATTATACCCAATTTTCAAAACTTTGTAAATATTATTTAAAGGATGAACGGGTTATCTGCAGGCACGTTCATAACAGCGATGGAAAAGAATTGCTGGCATCAGTACTGCTATTGAAAGATGACAACAGGATCTATAATATCATTTCATGTATTTTACCAAATGGCAAAAAATTACTCGCCAATTATTTTCTATACAATGAACTGATAAGGGAATTTTCAGATAAAGAGATCATATTGGATTTTGAAGGATCTGATATTCCTGGTGTATCTTATTTCTACAACAAATTTGCAAGTGAGAACCAACAATATGCTTTTATAAAATTCAACAGGTTGCCATTACCGATCAGGTTATTAAAAAAATAACCTTAGTTTTTACGTTCACCGATTATTTTTTCGGCCAGTTCCATATCAACAGGAAGTGTGATCTTGAAATTATTCTCCTCTCCTTCTACCAGGTGAACATCCAGGCCAAATGCTTCAACAACGGTTGCTTCATCGGTAAATTTATCTTTATAATCGATATTGAATGCAGGAAGCAAAATCTTACTATAAAATGTCTGTGGTGTCTGTACCAATTTTACACGGTCACGCTCCAACGCTTCATTTCCTTTGTCTGTGATGATCCTTACACTGTCTTTGGAAGCAATAACAGGAACTGCAGATCCATGTTCAAGTACGGCATTATAACAACGCTGTATCAGTTCTTTACTGATCATACACCGCACCGCATCATGCACAAATACAACACTGTCTGGTTCTACGAGCTGTAGCCCATTTTGTACAGAATGAAACCTGGTTCGTCCACCTATGGTTATTTGTATCCTTGAATAATCAAAAAAAGCATCAATGATCTCCTGTCCAGCTGCAACATGTTCTTCTGGTAAAACCAATATCACATTAATATCATCGTAAGCATTTAGAAAGGCATCTATAGTATAATATAATACCGGTTTACCTTTCAGCAACAAGAATTGCTTGGGCACAGCTCTTTTCATCCGGCTTCCACTACCACCTGCAACAATAACAACAAACTTCTTCATGTAAATAAATGAAAATTAAAAAGCAAAACTAAGTAAATAAGATTTCAATGAAGAAGAAGAAATTTAATTTGATATAAACGATCAGGCTATAACATGCTGAACAAGCTTTACATTTCCTCTTTATATATACCGATAGAATGCCCACCATTGCTATGTTGCATGGCCCTGTACATTCCGGCACTGTTAAATTGCATAGAGATATTCGCTTGTGCATCTACACCGATCATTCCGCCTTCACCTTCCATTGCTACCAATTTAACCTGAACCACTTCATACATGGCTTGTTCTAAAGTCAGCCCTTTATAATCCATCAGGCAACTAACATCATGAGAAGCTACGGCCCTGATGAAAGGTTCTCCATGGCCCGTGCAACTGATAGCGCAGGTTTTATTATTTGCATAAGTGCCGGCACCTATCAATGGACTATCGCCAATGCGTCCATATTTTTTATTCGTCATGCCACCTGTACTTGTTGCGGCAGCAATATTTCCAGATGAATCACAGGCAACCGCCCCTACTGTACCAAATTTTTTATCCTTCATTAATTCTTCCAGTCCCTGGTGAGTATGGTCTAAAGAATAATTATCGCTATCCCTTAACTCTTTCCATTGATCGTACCTGAACTGGGAGAAAAAATATTCATCAGGTTCAAGTTTAATTCCTTGTTTGATCGCAAAATCATTGGCACCTTTTCCGCTTAAAAAAACATGGTTGCTTTTCTGCATTACTTCCATTGCCAGTTCGATGGGGTTCCTGATATTTCTTACACCGGCAACAGAACCTGCCTCTAATGTTTTGCCATCCATGATCGCAGCATCCATTTCCTGTACGCCTTTCTTTGTAAAAACAGAACCACGGCCTGCATTGAATAATAAATTATCTTCCAGTACAACGATCGCTGCTTTAACTGCATTGATCGCAGAACCATCTTGCTCAAGAACCGCATACCCTGCTTTCAAGGCGTCATCAAGCCCTTTAATATATGCCGCTTCCAGTTCCGGTGTCATATCCGATTTTAATATTGTACCTGCCCCGCCATGTATTGCGATTGAGAATGGTTGCATACTTTTTAATGGTTCTGATGAAGAGCAAATTTATCTATTTTACCATCACAAACTTTCAAAGATTTTCGTGATATGTTTGAACATCATCTAACAGTATGAGATTATTTTATAACGGCTGCGAATTTCGTCAGATTTTAAAAATGAAGTTGAGAAAATTTTATTGAAGAAAAGAAGGAAAATCTATTCGGTATATGTATGAAGCAAATGTTTGCATTCGGTTAGCAATTTATCTTTATCGATTGCAACTGTACCAACTTCTTCGCAAACCAATCCACCGGCGATGTTGGCCATTTCTGCCATCAGGTGTACATTTCCGGTAGCGGCATATACAAGTGAAGCAACTGCAATCACTGTATCGCCTGCCCCACTCACATCTGCAATACTGCGGATATGTGTGGGAATGATCGCCTGTTCATTATCCTTTTGAAAAAAAACCCCCTTTTCTGAAAGGGTGATCAATGATATTTTATGATCAAGTTTTTCATGCAATGAGCTGTGAATATTTTCGAGTAATTCTTTTGTCACATCTTCGCTTATGATATTCAGGCCTTCCTTTGCTTCCAGTAGGTTTGGTTTAAATATATCCACCTGTTTGTATGCAAAAAAATTCTTTCGTTTCGGGTCAACCGTTGTTATGATATTATTGGCCTGGCACAGTGAAATAATTCTTTTTATGACTGTTTCAGAAAGCACTCCTTTATTATAATCTTCCAGGATCACAACAGCAGGTTTTTCTTCCCTGATGTATTTTTCGAAAGAACTGATCAGTGTTTCTTCATCCTTTAACGATAATGGCTGGGTGATTTCTGCATCAAGCCTCATCATCTGCTGATTTCGGCTGATAATGCGAATCTTATTGGTGGTAATACGGTCTGCACTCTTAATAAGATAAGTCGTATCGATCTTATTTTTTTCCAGCAATGTTTTTAACAGATCTGCTTCATTATCATTTCCCGTTACACTGATAACATTTACAGATGCACCTAATGCACGGATATTCAGGGCAACATTGCCGGCGCCTCCGATACGCTCTTCCCTTTTAGAAACAGCAACAACAGGCACTGGTGCTTCAGGTGATATCCTGTCAACCTTTCCCCACCAATAAGTATCAAGCATCACATCACCAATTACAGCTACTTTAACTTGAGAAAAAGATGTAAATAATTTATCGAAATCCATTTCGGGCATATGATCAGTCTTTACTTTTATTTGCGACTGCAAGATAATAAATAGGAATTCCTATTAGAACAATTATTAAACCCGGCCACGTGAAGGCCGGTTTATATTTAATAAGCAATACACAAAATGAAATCGCCATTAAAATATAGATGGCAGGCAATATAGGATAACCAAAAGCTTTATATGGCCGTTCTGCATTGGGCCTTTTTGCCCTTAATATAAATATCCCCAATATCGTTAATGCATAGAACATAACTACCACGAATGAGATCATATCCAGCAGGTCGCCATATTTTCCGCTAAGGCACAATAAACAGGCAACCAGGCACTGTATCCACAAAGCAAATTCCGGAACATCATATTTGTTGAGCTGGCCTGCCCTTTTAAAGAACAGTCCATCTTTTGCCATGGCGTTGTAAACCCTTGCCCCGGCAAGTATCAATCCATTGTTACAGCCAAATGTGGAGATCATGATCATAACAGCGATGAGGTAAGTTCCGGTATTTCCAAAAATGGCCTGGCTCGCTGAAACGGCTACACGATCCTGCGGTGCCGACGCAATTTCATTTAAATGCAACACACTTATGTACATAAGATTTGCTGCCACATAAATGAGCGTTACAATGAGTGTTCCCAAAAACAGGCTGAGACCGATATTACGCCTTGGGTTCCTCACTTCGCCGGCAATAAATGTTACATTATTCCACGCATCACTGCTGAAAATTGATCCCACCATAGATGCTGCAATAGCGCCCAATATGGCACTTCCGGTAACTCCGCCAATGATACTTCCATCAGCGCCTCTTGTCTGCATTTCCCATCCATCTGTCCAGTTAGCATCCCATATTTCTGATTTTGCGGCAACAAGGAACCCGAAAAGTATCAATGCAAAAAGCGATACCAGTTTTATTACGGTAAAAGTTGTCTGAATGGCTTTGCCACCCTGTATTCCTTTTGTGTTTACATAAGTAAGAAAAATTATCAGCACAATAGATACGATCTGCCCTGCATTTATTTTTATGAACCCAAGATCTGCAAGGATATGTTCAGGTCCCAGACCTGGTGCCATGTATGCAAGGAATTTACTGAATGCTACTCCTACTGCCGCAATGGTAGCTGTTTGAATAACCGCAAAAAAGCTCCAGCCATATAAAAATCCGGCTAAAGGATTAAATGCTTCCTTTAGATAAATGTATTGTCCGCCGGCTTTGGGAAACATGGCACTTAACTCACCATAGCTCAATGCGGCAGTAAGTGTCATGAAGCCTGTGATGAGCCATACTGCTATTAGCCAGCCGGCACTGCCTACATTTCTTGTTATATCTGCGCTTACTATGAATATACCCGAACCAATCATAGAGCCGGCAACGATCATCGTTGCATCAAACAAACCCAGTGATGGTTTAAATGAATGATCTGTGCCTGTCATAAACAATTTTTTAGTTTTAGGAAGAACGGGGCTTCACAAAATAAAAAAACCCGTTGGCTAACGGGTTTCAAGATAAATAAATCTATTTACATTATTGTTTAGCAGTTGCATTCATTTTTTCATTCATGCCTGCAATCACATCATCAGTGATATTCATGGAAGAATCCTTATAAACCATATAATCGAGGCCGGTACCCGTTGTAAAAATGTATGTATAATTTTTCTGGCTATTGTATTCCATTAGGAAATCCTTCAGTTTTTTCTGAATATCATCCATGAACTTATAGCTTTTTTCACTCAGTTTCTGGCTCAGGGACTGTTTTTTCTCATCAATCTGCTGCTGCTCCTGCATCAATTGCCCCTGGAATTGTTGGGCCATCTCCTGCGTAATGGCATTCCCTTTTGCCAGGAAATTATTTTTCTTACTCTCCAGGCTCTTATAACCGTTCTCCCATTCCGTTTCAATGGCTTTTTGCTCGGCTTCCAGTTCTTTTCTTTTATTTTTTATATAGGTAATGTTCTCATTCAAAGAATCGAGCTCAACATATGCTATAGCAGTACGTGAATTGCTATTTTCAACTGTTTTAGAAGCAACAGTTTTAGGTTTATTTTCAGTAGTTTTTTTGCCTGAAAAATGCAAATAATACAATATTCCCACAGCTATAAAAAGCACAACATTCAACACCAGCGATAAATTCTTCATTACTTGTTTTTTGTTTGGCGGCAAGATAATTACAAACCTCAATACTGCAATATTTTAGGGCATACTTTTAGGAAAGGGTTAACGGTATGATGTAAGAGTCTTTAAAGCTTTGAAATGAAAAGCGGCAATACCATAATATATGGTATTGCCGCTTTAACGATCATCCGGGCATTAAATAAATATTTCCTGCTCATCCCTTTCACTTACAGGGATCTTTCTGATAAAATCGTCATAGTGATCATCTTCATGGTTACTATAAACTCCGTATGCATCCATGCTATATCCGATCAATCCATCATTTGCTTCTATTAAATATAAAATAGAGCTATCAGACGGATTTGAATCTCCTTCAAAACGGTATGTCTTGATAATTTTAAGTTCATCAGGTTTATATACTTTTCCTGATGGCGCAACGAAGCCCTCTTCAGCTATCAGGAATTCATTGTCTTGTTTTCGAATGCGTAATTTTTCCAATACGCCGCTTACTGTAGTCATCATGATAAAGTTATTTATGGTGAACAATATTGTTTTAAGTATGACGCAGGTACATTTCAAAAACGGTACCAAGATCCATCGCTCTATTTTTTTACAACTTTTATTGGCATGGTTTTTAGAAACTCTTTGATGGAAATAAATTCATCAATCAACAAAACTTATCCTTATGCTAACGAATATTTTAGAAATGGTGCAAAAAAATTTAGGCTATCCTGCACTACAAAAAGTAGATCCCAATACACAATTGATAAATGAAACAGATACCGCTGAAGAGAAATTCAGCCAGGCCGCACTACCGGCGGTTCTTACGGGATTATACAAATTTGCCCAATCTGATGAAGGCGCAAAAGAGATACTGGAAAGTGATAACAGTACGAACTGGATGGACAAGATTTTTTATGATAAAAAAGAAGATGTTATACAGGCTGTTTCCTCTTATGCGGCACAATCGCAAGAAAGCACTGTTATAAAAATGAATATTATAGCAAAGGAATCTGTTAAGATCACAAAAGAACATTTACCTGCAAATGCGGATATAAAGGAAGTAAAGCAAATATTCATTAACCAAAGGAACCATATCCTGTTATACCTGTTACCTTCATTAAAAATGGGAGAATACCTGCAGGATGAAACATTGGACGATAGTACCAATAAAATGGAAGGCCCGATATCCAGCCTTATACAAAGTATCGGATCTGCCTTCTCCAATCCTGTCATAGAAGCTGACATCAAGAACAAATAATAATTAAATAACTTTATTTACTAAAATAAAAAATATGAAACCAAATATTGGAATTACAGACAAAAACTTAGCTGCAGTAACCAACATGCTTTCAGGAGTCCTTTCTGATGCAGTGGTACTTTATACAAAGACAAGGAAATTTCATTGGAATGTGAATGGCCAGAGTTTTATGGAATTACATAAACTATTTGAAAGCCAGTACAAGCAACTGGAAGAAGCTATTGATGAAATAGCTGAAAGAATCAATAAACTCGGCGCCCCAGCCATTGGAACATTGAAAGAGTTTTCGCAACTGGCATCTCTAAAAGAATCACCTGGAAAATATCCTGACCAGACAGGGATGTTAAAAGAATTGCTGGGTGATCATGAAACTGTTATAAAGGCCCTGCGTAAAAATATTGATGATTGCGAAGATAAATTCAAGGACAAAGGCACATCCGATTTTTTAACCGGCCTTATGAAAGAGCATGAAACCATAGCCTGGACATTAAGAAGATACCTGCCTTAATAAAATAATTCTCTTCTTATAGATAAAACAGGAATTTTATTATTCCCCGTTTTAAATCCAATAGGAAGGAAATAAAAAAGGAGTAAGATTTTATCTTACTCCTTTTGCTTTATACAAAGATTATTTAATTACTCTTCTTCATCGAAACTCATTGCTTCTTTTGTTGTCATCAGCAACTCGTATTCTTCTTTACTACCCACGATCATATTCTCAAACTCACGCAAACCTGTACCTGCAGGAATATGGTGACCGGTAATTACGTTCTCTTTCAAGCCGAGCATAAGGTCAGTTTTACCCTGTATGGCAGCAGAACTCAATACCTTCGTCGTTTCCTGGAATGATGCAGCGGATATCCAGCTTTGAGTTCCCAATGATGCTTTGGTAATACCAAGCAATAATGGAGACGATGTAGCAGGACGTGCATCACGATATTCTACCAGTTTCTTGTCAGCCCTTCTTAATACAGAATTCTCTTCCCTTACATCACGAAGTGTAACAATCTGGCCTGTTTTAAGCTTGCCGCTTTCTCCATGATCAGTAACTACTTTCTTATCGTAGATGTAATCGTTCTCTGTGTTGAAGTCTAACCTGTCTTCTGTATCCCCTTCAAGGAATTTAGTATCCCCGGCGTCTTCGATGGTTACTTTACGCATCATCTGGCGTACGATCACTTCAATGTGTTTGTCGTTGATCTTCACACCCTGTAAACGGTAAACCTCCTGGATCTCATTCACAACGTATTCCTGTACTGCGAATGGCCCTTTGATAGAAAGGATATCTGCAGGGGCTGTCTGGCCATCACTCAATGCTGCACCTGCTTTTACGAAGTCACCATCCTGCACCAGGATCTGGCGGCTCAATGGAACCAGGTATTTGCGTACAACACCATCTTTTGCTTCAACAATGATCTCCCTGTTACCACGTTTGATAGCTCCAAAAGTAACCACACCATCGATCTCACAAACAACCGCAGGGTTGCTCGGGTTCCTTGCTTCAAACAATTCAGTTACACGTGGAAGACCTCCCGTGATATCTTTCAGTTTGCTCAATACCCTTGGAATTTTCACCAACACCTGGCCACTCTTCACTGTTTCTGCTTCATCAACCACGATATGCGATCCAACCGGTAAGTTGTAAACTTTTTTCTCTTTGCCTTCTACAATAATTGTAGGAAGTTTTGTTTTATCTTTTGTTTCAATAACTACTTTCTCCCTGTGCCCTGTTTGTTCATCAGCCTCATCGCGGTAAGTAACACCTTCAATAACGGCTTCAAACTTAACTGAACCATTTACTTCCGCTACGATAACGTTATTATAAGGATCCCATGTACAGATCACATCTCCTTTAGAAACTTTCTGTCCGTCCTTAACATTCAATACAGCTCCATAAGGAACATGCATGGTGTTAAGCATGCGGTCAGATTTTACATCCAGGTTCCTGATCTCACCGGTACGACCGATAACAACCTGTATCTTTTTACCGTCATTACTTTCAGTACTTACAGTACGTAAGCCGTCAAATTGCAATGTACCGTCAAATTTCGCGTATAAAGAAGATTCAACAGAAGCAGATCCCGCAACACCACCCACGTGGAAGGTACGAAGTGTCAACTGCGTTCCCGGCTCACCGATAGACTGCGCTGCAATGATACCTACCGCATCACCACGTTGTGCAAGTATTCCTGATGCAAGGTTCTTACCATAACATTTTACACAAACACCGCGTTTGCTTTCGCAGGTAAGTACAGAACGGATCTCAACGGTATCGATACCGATCTCGTCGATCTTCTTAGCCTGTTCAGGACTGATCTCTTCACCTGCTGTTAATAATAATTCATCAGTTACAGGGTGGAAAACGTCATGCAATGATGTACGTCCTTCGATCCTGTCTGCCAATGGTTCAATGATATCTTCATTATCTTTCAATGCCTGGGCTGCGATACCACGAAGTGTTCCGCAATCTTCTTCATTGATAACAACATCCTGTGCAACGTCCACCAGCCTACGTGTAAGGTAACCGGCATCCGCTGTTTTAAGGGCTGTATCCGCAAGACCCTTACGGGCACCATGCGTAGAAATGAAGTATTCCAATACACTCAATCCATCTTTAAAATTTGCAAGGATCGGGTTCTCAATGATCTCTGATCCTGATGAACCTGATTTTCTCGGCTTAGCCATCAATCCCCTCAAACCTGCAAGCTGCTTGATCTGCTGCTTACTACCACGGGCCCCGGAATCAAGCATCATATAAACAGAGTTGAATCCTTGTTTATCGATAGCCAATTCACGTATAAGCGTTTCAGTTACTTTAGTATCAACCCTGCTCCAGATATCAATGATCTGGTTGTAACGCTCATTATTTGTGATCAATCCCATATTATAACTATCCCAAACTTCAGCAACTTCACCCTGTGCATTTTCAACCAATTCAGCTTTAACAGCCGGGATGATCAGGTCATTGATGTTGAACGACAATCCACCACGGAATGCCATACGGTATCCGAGCGTTTTGATATCATCCAGGAATTTTGCAGTGATCGGAACGCTTGTCCATTTAATGATATCACCGATGATCTCACGCAATGCTTTCTTAGTAAGCAACGCATTGATGAAACCAACTTCCTTCGGAACAAACTGGTTAAAGATCACTCTTCCCACAGTTGTTTCGATGAGTTTGTAAGTAAGTGAACCATCATTATTACGATAGTTAGCCCTTACTTTAATATTAGCATGAAGGTCGATCTGCTTTTCATTGTAAGCGATGATCACTTCTTCTGCAGAATAAAAAGCTTTTCCTTCACCTTTTACAATGTCCTCACCAATAGTTTTCTTGCCCTTGGTAATGTAATACAATCCCAACACCATGTCCTGTGAAGGAAGGGTGATCGGCGTACCATTCTGCGGGTTCAAAATGTTGTGTGAAGAAAGCATCAGCAATTGCGCTTCCAAAATAGCAGCATTGCTCAATGGAACGTGAACAGCCATCTGGTCACCATCGAAATCCGCGTTGAACGCCGTGGTTACCAATGGGTGCAATTGTATCGCTTTACCTTCGATCAGTTTCGGCTGGAAAGCCTGGATCGACAAACGGTGAAGTGTAGGGGCCCTGTTCAACAGAACCGGGTGACCTTTCAATATATTTTCAAGAATATCCCAGATGATCGCTTCTTTTTTATCAACCAACTTACGGGCACTCTTAACTGTTTTTACAATACCTCTTTCAATAAGCTTGCGAATGATAAATGGCTTGAACAATTCAGCAGCCATATCTTTTGGCAAACCACATTCGTGCATTTTCAATTCAGGGCCTACAACGATAACCGAACGACCAGAATAGTCAACACGTTTACCAAGCAGGTTCTGACGGAAACGTCCTTGCTTACCTTTCAATACATCGCTCAAAGATTTCAACGCACGTCCACCTTCTGCTTTTACAGCATTTGATTTACGGCTGTTATCAAACAATGAATCGATCGCTTCCTGCAACATCCTTTTTTCATTACGAAGGATAACTTCAGGCGCTTTAATTTCCAACAACCTTTTCAAACGGTTATTACGGATAATAACACGACGGTAAAGATCATTCAGATCAGATGAGGCGAAACGGCCACCATCCAGTGGAACAAGTGGACGTAATTCCGGTGGAATAACAGGAATGTATTGCATTACCATCCATTCCGGACGGTTATTAATTCTTGTATTAGCATCACGGAAACTTTCTACAACGCTCAAACGCTTTAAGGCATCTGCTTTACGTTGTTGTGATGTTTCATTTGCTGCAGAATTCCTAAGATCAAAACTTAACTGATCAAGATCCAAACGTTCAAGCATTGCATGAACTGCTTCAGCTCCCATCTTAGCGATGAATTTTTCAGGATCTTCATCAGGCAACATCTGGTTATCTTTTGGAAGTGTATCCAGGATATCCAGGTATTCTTCCTCCGTTAAAAGATCAGCATAATTCTGTCCTTTATCTGCACGGATACCTGATTGTATCACCACGAAACGCTCGTAGTAAACGATGGTCTCTAATTTCTTAGAGCTCATTCCCAACAGGTAACCAATTTTATTTGGCAATGATTTAAAATACCAGATATGAACTACAGGAACCACAAGCTTAATGTGTCCCATTCTTTCGCGACGCACTTTCTTTTCTGTTACCTCCACACCGCAACGGTCGCACACGATACCCTTATAACGGATACGCTTATACTTTCCGCAGGCACATTCATAATCTTTTACCGGGCCGAATATCCTTTCGCAGAACAAACCATCTCTTTCAGGTTTGTAAGTACGGTAGTTGATTGTTTCCGGCTTTAAAACTTCACCATAGCTTCTTTCCAGGATGCTGTCGGGAGAAGCCAAACCAATAGTGATTTGAGAAAATGTTGGCCTTGGACGGTTTTCTTTTTTGAATGCCATATTATTATTAGCTTTTAGCTGTTAGCCTCAAGTTTCAAGCTTAAGACTGTTGATTTTTATTAATGATTTTCGATACTGAAGAGCGGGCTACTACTAGTGTATAGCTAATAGCTTGAGCTCATTAATCAAACTTCAGATCCAAACCTAACCCACGTAATTCATGCACCAATACATTGAATGATTCTGGAATACCGGCTCTTGGTATGTTGTCACCTTTAACGATGGCTTCATATGTTTTGGCCCTTCCGATGATATCATCCGATTTAAGTGTGAGCAATTCCTGTAAGATGTTAGATGCACCATAAGCTTCCAGCGCCCAAACCTCCATCTCACCAAAACGCTGACCACCGAACTGAGCTTTACCACCCAATGGTTGCTGCGTAATCAAACTGTATGGCCCGATAGAACGTGCGTGCATCTTATCATCCACCATGTGGTGAAGTTTGATGATATAGATGATACCTACAGTTGCTTTCTGATCAAAGCGGTCACCTGTCTCTCCATCATATAAATAGGTATGTCCGAATTTAGGGAGACCAGCTTTTTCAATATTCTCAGCGATCTCATCTACAGAAGCTCCGTCGAAGATCGGTGTAGCAAAACGAACACCTAATTTTTCTCCGGCCCATCCAAGCGCTGTTTCATAAATCTGTCCAAGGTTCATACGACTAGGTACGCCCAATGGATTCAATACGATGTCAACAGGAGTTCCGTCTTCAAGGAATGGCATATCTTCCTGGCGAACGATCTTGGCAACAATACCTTTGTTACCATGGCGACCCGCCATTTTATCTCCCACTTTCAATTTGCGTTTAACCGCCATGTATACTTTGGCAAGTTTCAATACACCAGCTGGTAATTCATCACCGATTGAGATGTTGAATTTCTCTCTTTTATAACGGCCAAGTTCTTCGTTGAACTTAATGCTGTAGTTGTGCAATAAAGTATTGATAAGATCATCTGTTTTAGCATCACCGCTCCATCCCAATGGATTAACATTCTGGAAGTCGATGTTTGCTAAATTCTTCGCATTGAATTTTGCACCTTTACCGATCAGCATTTCACCGAAGTTATTGCTAACACCCTGGCTGGTCTTGTCTTTCAACAAGGTCTGCAGTTTGGATTGCAACAGGTCCATCAGGTCCTGCTCATTCTTTTCATGCGTTTTTTCGATCTTATCCAACTGGGCTTTTTCACGAACTTTTGCATTCTTATCTTTCTTCGCACGCTGGAATAATTTCTTATTGATCACAACACCTTCTGTTCCGCTTGGTGCTTTCAAAGAAGCATCTTTTGCATCACCGGCTTTATCGCCGAAGATGGCACGCAGTAATTTTTCTTCCGGCGTAGGATCACTCTCTCCTTTTGGTGTGATCTTTCCGATGATGATATCACCTTCTTTGATCGATGCACCGATACGGATGATACCATTCTGATCAAGGTCTTTGGTAGCTTCTTCACTTACGTTCGGAATATCCGGCGTAAGTTCTTCTTCTCCCAACTTGGTATCACGCACTTCAGTTTCAAACTCACTGATATGGATAGATGTAAACCAGTCATCTTTTACAACCTTCTCAGATATTACGATCGCATCCTCGAAGTTGTACCCTTTCCATGGCATGAACGCCACTTTCAGGTTACGTCCCAATGCAATTTCACCACCTTTGGTTGCATAACCTTCAGTTAAGAAATCACCTTCAGAAACCTTCTGTCCTTTTACAACAGCAGGGCGCAGGTTGATCGTTGTTTCCTGGTTGGTACGTACGAACTTGTTTATCTTATAAATGGTAAGGTCATCTTCAAAACTCACCAGTTTCTGTAATTCATTTCTTTTGTAGCGAACATGAATTTCTGTTGCATCTACATATTCAACAACACCTTCACCATCAGCATGGATCTGGATACGTGCATCTCTTGCAGCTTTTGCTTCAAGGCCTGTACCTACTATCGGAACTTCAGGACGCAATAATGGAACAGCCTGGCGTTGCATGTTCGATCCCATCAATGCACGGTTGGCATCATCATGCTCAAGGAACGGGATCAGGGAGGCACTCAGACCAACGATCTGGTTTGGCGCAACATCCATGTATTCCACTTCTTTTTTGGCAAGAATAGGGAAATCGCCTGTCTGACGTGATTTGATCATGTCCTCCACGAAATTCCCTTTCTCATCCATATCGATATTCGCCTGTGCGATCTTTGCAGTATCTTCTTCTTCCGCACTCAGGAAAGTGATCTTCTTCATGTCTGCCTTACCGTCAGTTACCTTGTGGTAAGGAGTTTCGATGAAGCCCATGTCATTGATCTTCGCATGTACACAAAGTGTAGATATCAAACCAATGTTTGGTCCTTCCGGAGTTTCAATGGTACACAAACGACCGTAGTGAGAATAGTGAACGTCACGAACCTCGAAACCAGCTCTTTCCCTGCTTAAACCACCGGGCCCGAGCGCCGAGATACGACGCTTGTGTGTTATTTCACTCAAAGGATTTGTCTGATCCAGGAACTGGCTCAACTGTGATGTTCCAAAGAATGAATTGATCACAGAAGACAATGTTCTTGCATTGATCAGATCTACCGGGGTAAATACCTCGTTGTCCCTTACGTTCATCCTTTCACGGATGGTACGGGCCATACGTGCCAAACCTACACCGAACTGAGCATATAACTGCTCACCCACTGTACGTACGCGACGGTTGCTAAGGTGATCAATATCATCAACTTCACTTTTACCATTGGTTAATTGAACCAATGTTTTAATGATAGCGATGATATCATCTTTTGTCAATACTTTTTTCTCGATAGGGAAATTCAATCCAAGGCGGCGGTTGATCTTGTAACGGCCAACTTCACCTAGGTCATATCTTTTATCAGAGAAGAATAATTTATCAATGATACCACGGGCAGTTTCATCATCAGGGGCATCAGCACCACGCAATTGCTTGTATATATGCTGAACCGCTTCCAGTTCACTGTTAGAAGTATCTTTATTTAATGTATTGTAGATGATAGCGTAATCACCGCTCACTTCTTCTTTCTGGATAAATACGCTTTTCACGTCCATTTCCAGGATCATGGCAATATTAGATTCATCCAGGATAGAATCCCTTTCCAGTATGATCTCATTTCTTTCAATAGAAACAACCTCACCTGTATCTTCATCAACAAAATCTTCTACCCATGTACGTAATACACGAGCTGCAAGACGTTTGCCTACATTTTTCTCCAGTGTTTTCTTATCTGCTTTCACTTCATCAGCCATGCCGAAAAGTTCCAGGATGTCCTTATCAGTTTCAAAGCCGATAGAACGCAACAAGGTTGTTACCGGGAATTTCTTCTTACGGTCGATGTATGCGAACATCACATTGTTGATATCTGTTGCAAATTCCATCCAGGCTCCTTTGAAAGGAATAACCCTGGCAGAATAGATCTTAGTTCCGTTCGGGTGAACAGATTGCCCGAAGAATACACCCGGTGAACGGTGCAGCTGGCTAACTACTACCCTTTCAGCACCATTGATAACAAAAGTACCTCTTGGGGTCATGTATGGGATATTTCCCAAAAACACGTCCTGAACGATGGTCTGGAAATCCACGTGCTCCTCATCGTTACAGCTAAGGCGAAGCTTGGCTTTTAACGGAACAGCATATGTAAGTCCCCTTTCGATACATTCATCGATTGAATACCTTGGAGGATCCACGAAATAGTCAAGGAATTCCAGTACGAAAATGTTACGGGTATCTGTGATAGGAAAATTTTCCTTAAATACGCGGAACAGCCCTTCAACATTGCGTTTGTCGGGTGTAGTTTCTAACTGGAAAAAGTCTTTGAACGATTGGATCTGGATTCCGAGCAAATCGGGTGTTTCTGCCAGAAGTTCAACTTTTCCAAAATTGATACGCTGAGCAGCGGGTGATTTAGTTGCAGACATATTTTAATTAAAACGTTTAGTGTAGGCCTTTTAATGAAAAAAATAGAGCTTGCGCCACTACTCCCAAATTAAAGGAGGGCAAAGGTACGGAAAACTCTTTAGATAATTTCCAGATTTTTTTGAAATTTTAATGCATTGGTTTGGTTTTTGTAGAAACGGCGCTTTTTCAATATCCAGCGGTTAACGGAAATGAAAAAGCCGAAGATTGCTCCCCGGCTTTAAAGCTATTTTGAAAAGAACAATTAAGCTACTTCAACTTCAGCACCTGCTTCAGTTAATTTTGTTTTAAGTTCTTCTGCTGTTGCTTTGTCAACACCTTCTTTAACTGGTTTTGGAGCACCATCAACTAAGTCTTTAGCTTCTTTAAGTCCCAATCCTGTTAATTCCTTAACGATCTTAACGATCGCAAGTTTGTTGGCGCCTGCTGATTTCAGAATAACATTGAAAGATGTTTTTTCTTCAGCAGCAGCCGGGCCATCGCCACCTGCGCTTACTACAACTGCAGCTGCAGCTGGTTCGATACCATATTCTGATTTTAAGAATTCAGCTAATTCCTGAACTTCTTTTACTGTTAAACCTACAAGGTTTTCTGCTAATGCTTTTACGTCTGCCATAATGTTTGATTTTTTCCGGCTTCATGTCCGCCTCTTGCGGATCCGTCGGATAGTTTAAAAAAATTGTTTATAATTAATTGCCTGTCAATTGATAACAAACAAAATAATACTTGATTACTCAGCTGCGGGTGTTTCAGGAGCTGCATCTGTAGCCGGGGCTTCAGGAGCTGCTTCCGCTGCTGGTGTTTCTGCTGCAGGTGCTTCTGTAACCGGTGCTTCTGCTGCGGGTGCCGCCACTTCAGCAACTGGCGCATCTGCTTCAGCTTTTGATGCGTTGTCCTTATTCTGCAATGCACCAAGTACACGCTGAATAGGAGATTGCAACAATCCAATGATCTCGCCGATAAGCTCGTTCTTGGTTTTGATCTGTGTAAGCGCTTTTAACTGGTTGTCGCCTACAAATACATCACCATTGATGAACGCTGCTTTCAATACAGGCCTTTCATTGTTGTTCTCTTTACGGAAACTGCTGATGATTACAGCCGGATCTTTAGGATTTTCGCTGAATAACAAAGCTGTTACTTTATGCAAAGAATCGTATACGCCTGCATATTTTTCAGCATCAATGCTTTCCAGTGCTTTTTTGATCAAAGTGTTTTTTGCCACTTTCATTTCCACCTGCTTATCAAAGCAATGACTGCGTAATTTGCCAACCTGTGCTACAGTAAGGCTTTCCGTGTCGGTAATGTAGAAATTATTATACTGAGAGAATT
>Ga0209023_10003762_pt1 | contig 17795 bp, 15 predicted proteins | sample LakOneMetagenome_FD_187468 | JGI IMG/M metagenome (GOLD analysis project Ga0209023, IMG submission 187468) | Freshwater and sediment microbial communities from Lake Erie, Canada (SPAdes) (version 2) | ecosystem: Environmental > Aquatic > Freshwater > Lentic | place: Lake Erie, Canada... | reverse complement strand
GACGATCCGGTCGCGCCTGGAACGAAGCACAGCCATCCACACCGACACGAGCCATTGATCCACACCCACCCGCATTTTCCCGATGCCCATCACCGGCATCGGCACTAAATGAAATTTCATAACGCCCAGGTCGGCATATATAATGTCTGGATGAGTCCAGCCGCACCCCGCACCTTGCTCGCCCGCCTGCGCACCTCCGCGCGGCTGGCCGTGCTCGTGTTGCTGGTGTTCGCCATGAAGATCGGCGTAGCGGCCGCGTGCGCCAAGCATGAGTTCGCCGATCTGGGTCTTGGCACCGATGGCAGCCACACCGCCGTGATGAAGGCACCCTCGACGGATGGCGGCGACACCGATCTGACGAAGACCAAGCTGGGGCATGCCAGTGCCTGCAGTTGCAGTTGTCACCATGCGACCACGGCAGCGCTCGAATCGAATGTCGTGTTCACGACATTGCCGCAGGAACTGGCCGTGCGTACGTCCGGCCTGCCGCCCAGTGCGGCGCTCCCACAGGAACTGCGGCCACCGATCGCCTGAGTGACGTGTTGTGCCCCTTGGGCGCGGAGCGCCCGAGGACACTGTCGACTCAGAGGATCCTCCAATGCACCTTGTTCGTTCGCCGCGACGACGTCGCGTCGCGCGGCTGGCCGTCCTGGTCCTGGCAGCAAGCTTGCTGTCGGGCCTGGCCGTTGCCGCCCAAGCTCCCGATACACAGGCCCCTGCCGCACTTCGCGAGGCGCTGCAGGCCGCCTGGCAACACCATCCGAGTTATCGCGCCACCGAAGCGCAATTGGCCGCGGCGCGTGCCCGGTTCGATGCGGCTGGGCAGCCGCTCTACAACCCCGAAGTTGAGTTGGCCGGCGACGATGAAGGCCCGGATCGCACCACAACCGCTGGCCTCAACCTCACGCTCGATCTGAGCGGCAAGCGCCGCGTGCGTCGGGATGCGGCCTCTGCGCGGGTCGACCAAGCCACCGCGGAAGCCAAATTGCGCCGCCGCGATTTCGCCAAGCAGTGGTTCGCCAGTTGGGCGGAGCTGCAGACATCGCAGCAACGCGTGCGCACCGGTGAACGTCGATTGGCGTTGGTGACGCGCTTTGGTGAGTTGGCGCAAAAGCAGTTTGCTGCCGCCGACATTTCCGGGTTGGAGCGCGATTTGGCGCTGTTGGCCCGCGATGAAGCGCAAGCCCAGCAGTCGCAACTCGTTGCGGAGCAAGCGGAGGCCGAAGCGCGTTTCCGCGCGGTCGGCGGCGCACCGGAACTCTTGGCGAGCCTGACGCTGCCCAGCGACGCATTGCCAGCCCCGATGGCACCCCAAACCGGCATCGAACAGTTGCCCGATTGGCAGGCCGCGCAAGCCGCTGCGCTGGCCGCCGAACGCGAAGTCACCGTCGCCCGCCGCAATCGGGTGGCCGACCCCACCGTGGGTGTGCGCGGTGGACGCATCGACTACGGCAATGTCCAGGACAACGTGGTCGGCGTATCGGTCAGCATCCCGCTGTTCGTGCGCAATTCGTATCGTGCCGAAGTGGTCGCCGCGCAAGCCGATGCCGATGTTGCGGTCGCCGAGGCCGAACGCGTGCGTGTCGAACTCGATGCCGATCGTCGCCGCGCGATCGACAGCTACGCCGCGGCGCAATCAGCCTGGTCGCGCTGGCAAGCGAGCCGCGGCACGGATGTGGAGCGTCGCGCCAATCTCCTTGAGCGTCTGTGGCGGGAGGGCGAGCTGTCCACCGCCGACTACCTGCTGCAACTCAAGCAGACCCTCGACACACAGCTTGCCGGCGCCGAACTCGAAGCGCGCCTGTGGCGCAGCTACACCGACTACCTCGCCGCCACCGGACAGCTCGAACGCTGGGCCGGCCTGGAGGGCACCCCATGAGAGAGATTTCGATGACCCCGTTCCGCCTGATATCCCCGCTGCTGGCAGCGGCGTTGCTGCTTGCCATGGCCGCATGTTCGAAGTCCCCCTCGACCGAGTCGGCCCCGACCGAAGCCGAAGGCGCTGAAGCGCCCACCGAGAGCGAAGCCGGCATTGCGCCCGTCAAGCTCGATGCCGCAGCGATGAAAGCTGCCGGTATCGTCGTGCAGGCGTTGCAGCCCGCTTCGATGAGCGAACAGCTGCGTGCGCCCGGCGAAGTGCTGGACAATGCCTACGGCACGGCGCTGATCACGCCCAGTGTCGAAGCCTTGGTCGTGCGTCGTCATGCCAAGCTCGGCGACGAAGTGCGCGCCGGCGCACCGCTGGTGACGCTGTCCAGCGTCGAAGTCGCCAATGCCCAGGCAGAGTTGCGCATCGCCGAACAGGAATGGCGCCGCGTCTCTGCACTCGGTCGTGAGGCCGTGTCCGGGCGCCGCATCAACGAGGCACAGGTGGCCCTCGATCGTGCCCGCGCCACCGCACAGGCGTACGGTTTGCCGGGCACTGCGGCCGGGCGCAGCAACGGCCAGTTTACCTTGACCGCGCCGCATGCCGGGCGTATCACCGAGGACGCCGTCGTCGTCGGCGAGAAGATTGAACCGGGCAAGACGCTGTTCCGCCTGGTCGATGAATCGGTGGTCTGGGTCGACGCCAAGCTGCCATCGGGGATCGTTCCACGCATCACACCCGGCACGGAGGCGACCGTCGTATTCAATGGCGAACGCCTGACGGGTACCGTCCAGCACCCCGCGCATCGCACGTCGGACACGACTCGCAATGCGGTGGTGCGCATCGAGGTGCCCAACAAGGACGACCGTCTGCATAGCGGCGACTACGTCGATGTGTTCTTCGAAGCCGGCGACGTCTCCAATGGAAGCAATGCCGCTACGACCATGGTGTCGGTGCCAACCGACGCGGTGGTGCAGTTGGAAGGCGACACGGTGGTGTTCCGCCGCAATGCGGCCGGTGCGCTGGAACCGGTGCCGGTCCGCGCGGGTGAAGCGATTGGCGACCGCACCGTCATTCGCGAAGGGCTCAAGCCCGGCGACGCCGTCGTGGTCGAAGGCGCCTTTGCGGTCAAGGCGCAGATGCTCAAGTCGCAGTTGGGAGAAGAGTGATGACTCCTGACGCCAATCTCGCGGGAGGTGCGCCATGCTGAATCGCCTGGTCGAACTCTCCCTGCGTTACAAGTTCCTGGTCCTGATTGTGTTCGCGGTGGTCGCCTTCCTCGGCATTAGCGCAGTGCGCAATGTGCCGATCGATGCCTTCCCCGACGTGACACCGGTCCAGGTCAACATCTACACCGAGTCCCCGGGCCTGGCCGCCGAAGATGTCGAGCAGTTGCTCACCACGCCGGTGGAGTCGGCGCTGGCCGGCCTGCCGAAGGTGCAGGAAATCCGCTCGGTCAGCCTGTTCGGATTGTCGTACGTGTCGGTCTATTTCAAGGACGACATGGACATTTACTTCGCTCGCCAGCTGGTCAACGAACGCCTGCAGGAAATCGGCGACCGCCTGCCCGAAGGTTATGGCAAGCCGAGCATGGGTCCCAACACTTCGGGACTGGGGCAGGTGTACTGGTACACGGTCGAACGCGCGCCCGGTGTCACCAAGGACCAGGTCACCGACATGGACCTGCGCACCTGGCAGGAGTGGACCGTGCGGCTGATCCTGCGCACCGCGCCGGGCGTGGACGACGTCAGCTCCTGGGGCGGCGGCGAACGTCAGTACCAGGTGCAGATCGATCCGCAGCGCCTCTATGCCCGCGGCTTGGGCTTTGGCGACGTGATCAATGCGCTCCCGGCCAACAACGGCCAGGTCGGCGGCAACGTGATGGACGTGGGCCGCGAGCAGTTCCTGGTGCGAGGCCTGGGCCTATTGAAATCGACCGAAGACATCGGCGCGATCGTGCTCAAGGCTGAAGATGGCGTGCCGGTGTACCTGCGTGACGTGGCGACCGTGGTCGAAGCGCCTGCGCCGCGCTTCGGTGCGGTGACGCGCGACGGTCAGGAGGTCGTGATGGGCCAGGCGCTCGCCCGCATCGGCGAGAACGCCAAGGACGTGGTCGAGGCGGTCAAGGGCAAGCTCGACGTGGTGCGCGATGCGCTGCCGAAAACCATGGTGCTCAAGCCGATCTACGAGCGCACCGACCTCGTCAACAAAGCCGTCGAAACCGCGGTGCGGGCGCTGGTGGAAGGCTCGCTGCTGGTCGCGGTGATCCTGTTCCTGTTCTTGGGCGAGGTGCGCTCGGCATTGGTGGTGATCGTGACCTTGCCACTGGCGATGTTGATTGCCTTTATCGGCATGGGGCAGGTCGGCTTGTCCGCCAACCTGATGTCGCTCGCGGGCCTGGCGATCGGCATCGGCATGATGGTGGACGGCGCGGTGGTGATGGTGGAGAACGCGTTCCGGATCATGGCCGAACGGTTGGAGCACGGCGAGAAGGTCGACAAGACCTCCGCGGTGCTGGCGGCAGCCAAGGAAGTCGCCAATCCAATCACGTTTGCGATCGGCATCATCATCGTGGTGTTTCTGCCGCTGTTCTCGCTCGAAGGCCTCGAAGGCAAGATGTTCAAGCCGATGGCGTTCAACATCGCCTTCGCGATGGCCGGCTCGCTGATCCTGAGCCTGACCCTGATCCCGGTGCTGGCTTCGATGATCCTCAAGCCCAAGCCGGAACGCGATACCTGGCTGGTCGCGCGGATCAAGCGCGGTTACCGCCCGCTGCTGGAGAAGGCGCTGTCGCGCAAGCGTGTGGTGGTGGTCAGTGCTGTCGTGGCGCTGGTAGCGAGCCTCGCGTTGTTCCCGTTCCTGGGCAAGGAGTTCATGCCGCAGCTACAGGAAGGCTCGATCATGTGGCGGATCACCGGCATTCCGTCGACCTCGCTCAACGAATCGATCCGCACCAGCAACACCATCGCTGCGGCGTTCAAGCAGTTCCCCGAGGTCGAGACTACGCTGGCGATGATCGGCCGCGCCGAGAAGGGCGAGACCGCCGACGTCAACTACATGGAGATCTACACCGCGCTCAAACCCGAGGACGAGTGGAAGTCGGGCCGCGACATCAAGCAGCTCGAAGCGGCCATGCAGGAGGCGCTGGAAAAGGTCGTGCCGAACGTGGTGCCCGGTTACACCCAGCCGATCCAGATGCGCGTGGAGGAATTGATTTCCGGCGTGCGCGCCACGCTGGCGCTCAAGCTTTACGGCGAAGACCTGGGCGAGCTCGACAAACTCAGCGGCCACATCAAGCGCGTGCTGGACAAGGTGCCTGGCGTGGCCGATCTCGCCTTGGAAGCTAACATCGGCAAGCCGCAGATCCGCATCGCGGTCAAACGTGACGAACTGGCCCGCCACGGCATGAACGCCGAGGAGGTGCTGACCATCGTCCGCAACGGACTGGGTGGCGAACCGGTGAGCGTATTACTCGATGGGGTCAAGCGCTTCGATATCGCGGTACGGCTGGATGACGCGACACGCGATTCGGTCGAGTCGTTGCGTCGCATCCCGCTACGCACAGCCACCGGTGCTTTGGTGCCGCTGTCGGAAGTCGCCGACATCAATGTGGCCGAAGGTTACTCGTTCGTCCGTCGTGAGCAACTGCAACGCTATGCGGTGATCCAGATGGACGTGCGAGGTCGCGATGTCGACGGTTTCGTCCAGGATGCTGAGGCGGCGATCAAGCAGCAGGTGAAGCTGCCGCCGGGGTACTGGATCGAGTGGGGCGGGGCGTTCGAGAACCAGCAGCGAGCCCTGGCGAAGCTGGCGCTGATCGTGCCGGTCACGATTTTCTTCATCTTCGTGCTGCTCTATACGGCGTTCAACTCGGTCAAGTACGCGGCGCTGATCCTGGCCAACGTGCCGTTCGCCACCATCGGCGGGCTGATCGCGCTGGCCATCACCGGCCAGTATCTGTCGGTGCCCTCGGCGATCGGCTTCATCGCGGTGTTCGGCGTGGCGATGCTCAACGGCATCGTGCTGGTGAGCTTCCTCAACGAGTTGCGTGAGAAGGGCCTGTCGGTGCGCGAGGCGGTGGTGCAGGGCACGGCGCTGCGTCTGCGACCGGTGCTGATGACCGCGAGTGTGGCGATCCTTGGCCTGGTGCCGATGCTGCTCTCAAGCGGTGTGGGCGCGGAAACCCAGCGTCCGTTGGCAACCGTGGTCGTCGGCGGCCTGATCAGCTCGACGCTGCTCACGTTGATCCTGCTTCCGGTTCTGTACGAATGGCTTGAAAACCGTTCCGACCTCAAGACGGTCGAGCGCAACTCCAGGGAGACTGCGTCATGAAACAGATCAAGGCATTCGTGCACCGCAACCGCGTCTCGGACTTGATCCACGCGCTGGGAGCCGCCGGCTTCCAGCGACTCAGCCTGTTCGACGTGAAAGGCCTGCTGCGCGCACTCAGTGCGCGCGAGCAGGAGTATTCCGTCGAGTTCGGCGATCAGGTGATCAACGAAGTGCAGATGGAGCTGTTCTGCGAAGACAGCGATGTGGCCCGGGCAGTGGGGATCTTCCGCCAAGTCGGGCACACGGGTCGGCCCGACGCCGGCTGGGTCTATGTCAGCCCGGTCGAGCAGGCGTTTGCGATCGATGGCGCCGTGTAGTGGCGTGGCGTAGCCCCGGTTGAGGATCAGACACATGACCCGAGCACACAACGCAGTACGCGAGTTCGTGATTCCGGTGGGTGTGGCGGCGCTGGCAGTTGTGCCAGCGCTGTTCCTGCGCGTGACCGGTGGCAGCGTTGGTGCGCTGGGCGACATGACCCTGTTTGGCGTCGCCATCCTCGCGGCGGGGTTCCTGTTGTCCTGGGGTGCGGAGGCCGCGGAGAAATACGTGTCCACCGGCTTTGTGCTCGCAATCGTGGCGCTGATCACGGTGTTGCCCGAGTACGCAGTGGACTTCTACTACGCCTACCGCGCCGGCCACGATCCGGCCTCGGGCTACGTGGCCTATGCCGCGGCCAACATGACCGGTGCCAACCGATTGTTGATTGGCCTGGCATGGCCGCTGCTGGTCGGCTTGCACTGGTGGCGGTCGCGCCAACGCGGCATTACGTTGCAAGACGAGAACGCAGTCGAGATCGGCTTCCTCGCCTTGGCCAGCCTGTATGCATTCGTGATCGTGTTCAAGGGCAGCATCGGCCTGATCGATTTTATAGCGCTGCTGGTGTTGTACGGGTTCTATCTGCGGCGAACCCTGCAGTTGCCCAAGACCGACGAAGACGAAGAAGAGGAGGAGCCGGGGCCCGGCGCCATCATTGCCTCGATGTCTCCCGGTTTGCGCTGGACGGTGATGGGGCTGATGGCCGTGATGGCCATGGCCCTCATCGTGCTGTCGGCCGAGCCGTTCGCCGAATCTCTGATCCAGGCCGGGCGCAGCCTGGGCATCGACGAGTTCCTGTTGATCCAGTGGCTGGCACCGCTGGCGAGTGAAGCACCGGAAGTCGTGGTGGCGGTCCTGTTCGTTCTGGACGGTCGCGCGCGGGCGGGGTTGACGATGGTGATCAGCGACAAGATCAATCAATGGACCTTGCTGGTAGGCATGCTGCCGATCGCAATGAGCATTGGCGCCCGCGCGTTATCGACTCTACCGCTGGACGCCCGTCAGCATGAGGAGTTCTTCCTGACGGCGGCGCAATCCTTGTTCGCGCTGGCGCTGCTGTTGCCACAGCGGCTGAGTCTCTGGGGGGCTTTGGCCTTGGCGAGTCTGTTCGTGACGCAACTGACGTTGGCCTTCTTCTACCAGGCCACGCCCGAGCGCGAGATCGCCGTGCTGACGGCCTTGGCCTGGGTGTACCTCGTACTGGCGGTGATGCTGCTCGTTCGCCACATCCGGCGGGTGCCCGCGCTGGCGCGGGCAACGTTTGGGACGGGTCCGCAGACCGAATAACGCATTCATCATTCGATTGCAGAGGACTTCTTATGGGCGCGGGGCACGATCACGGCACGGGCGAGATCAAGCACGAACAGCCATTGTGGTGGGCCTTCGGCCTCACCACTGCATTCCTGATTGCCGAGGTCATCGGTGGCCTGATGACCAACAGCTTGGCGTTGCTGTCCGATGCTGCACACATGGGCACCGACGTCATTGCGCTGGCGATCTCGTTGTTCGCCGTGCGTTTGAGCCGACGCCCACCCGACGCCAAGCGCACCTATGGCTACGCGCGGATGGAAGCCATCGGCGCGATGATCAACGGCGGTCTGCTGTTCCTGGTCGCCGGCTATATCCTCTGGGAGGCAGTCGGCCGCTTTCGCGATCCGCCGAATGTCGCTTCGACCGGGATGCTGGTGATCGCCGCGATCGGCTTGGTCATCAACCTGATCTCCATGCGCCTGCTCAAGGCGGGCAGTGGCACCAGCCTCAACGTCAAGGGCGCGTACCTCGAGGTCTGGAGCGACATGCTGGGCTCTGTCGGCGTCATCCTCGGCGCGTTGGTCATCAAATTCACTGGCTGGAAAGTCGCCGACCCGATCATTGCCGTGCTGATCGGCCTGTGGGTGCTGCCGCGCACGTGGACGTTGTTGCGAGAAGCCGGCCAGGTGTTGATGCAAGGCGTGCCGCACGGACTGGAATTGGACGAAGTCCGCACCATGATGTTGTCGCACCCCAACGTTAGTGCCGTGCACGATCTGCATGCGTGGGCCTTGGGTTCGAAGGAACCAATACTGACGGCCCACGTGGTGTTGCGCGATGGAGACGTGGACGCGGAGCAAGTGCGCCTGTCATTGGCGGCCACGCTGGAGGAACGGTTCGGTATCGAGCACGCGACCTTGCAGGTTGAGCGCACCGCTTGCGAGGACGGCCATGTGCACGCATGAAGCGTACAAATTCCGGTAGGGATCCTGTAGACAATGGCCGCCCTTCAACTGCAATGCACGCTCACCTGCCCACATTGCCGGCACGCCACCGTCGAGATAATGCCGATCTCTGCCTGCCAGTTCTTCTATGAGTGCCACCATTGCGGCGAGGTGCTGCAACCCAGGCCCGGCGATTGCTGCGTGTTCTGTTCTTACGGAACGGTGTCGTGCCCGCCGATCCAGCAGCAGGGATCCTGCTGCGGGTAGCGATTCGGAGCCGACGGGGCGGGAACTCACGGCCGTCGGAGGCCGTCTACAGGCTTGCAGTCTTGCCAACGGTTCGAAGGAGTACCATCCCACCCATGCCCCGGCGCATCCGCCACCGACTCCAAATCGCCGTTGTGGCGATCGTGTGCCTGCTGTTCCAGCAGGCGGCGCTGGCGGCGTACCTGTGCCCCATGGAGCAGATGCCCGTCGAGACCACGGCGATGGCCGAACACTGCGCCGGGATGGGCATGGCGCAACAACAGGACAATCCGGCGCTGTGCCAGAAGCACTGCAATCCGGATCACTCCTTCGCCCCCGACACGGTCAAACTGTCAGTTCCGCCCTTGGCCCTGCCGGCGCTCATCCTGGCGCCGGTCTACGTGCAACCTGTATCCCACGTCGCCATCCAGACCGACGTGGCGATCGCCAGATCCGACCCGCCTCCACGGCTGCGCTTCTGCAGCCTTCTGATCTAGCCCTCGAAACGACGTAGCGAATCCGCGCCGGCGCCGATGCGTCGTGCGCGTTGCCATGTTCGTTTCGGAGGCGTCATGAACTCCCATCTTCATCGTTGTCGGTTCTGGAGCGCGCTGGGTCGTGCGCTGATCCGGACCTTGTGCGTGGTACTGGCCACACCCTTCGCGGCCTTTGCCGTATCCCCCGGCGTCACGCTGCCCGAAGCCCTGCGTCTGGCCAGCGAGCGAGCGCCGATGCTTGAGGCACGGCGTGCGAGCGTCTCGGCCGCGCAGGAAGAAGCGGCCCGCGCCGGCGCCTTGCCCGATCCGATGCTGACCATCGGCATCGACAACTTGCCGATTACCGGGAACGGCGCCTTCGACACCAGCGTCGACGACATGACCATGAAGAAGATCGGACTGCGGCAGGAGATTCCATCGCGGGCGAAGCGCACGGCGCGTCAATCCCTCGCGGCACGCGAGATCGACGAAGCCCAGGCCCAGTCCCAGGCCGAAGTGCTGGCGGTGCGTCGTGCCACGGCCGAAGCCTGGATCGCGGTCTGGACGGCGCAGCACGAATTGATGGCGCTGGAGAAGCTGCGCGAGCAGGCCGCCTTGGCGGCGAAGGTGTCCAAGGCGCGTGTCGCCAGCGGCGGCGAACCGGCCAGCGATGCTCTCGCCACCGAGGCTGCGATGCTGGAATTGGACAATCGCATCGAGGCCGCACGGGCTGAAAAGGCCGCGGCGCAAGCCGGTCTGGCGCGCTGGCTGGGCGACGCCACCGTTGAAATAAGCGACACCGCGCCGAATTTCGATTCGCTGCCGGTATCGGAAGCGCAATTGCTGACGGCCGTCGACCGGGTGGGGGCGTTGCTGCCGGCAACCGCGCAAGTCGAGAGCGCTGCGGCTGCAGTCGATGTCGCTCGCGCCGACAAGCATCCCGACTGGAGCGTGGGCGCCTCATACGGACAGCGGGCCGGTGAGCGCAGCGACATGCTCATGTTCGAGGTCGGCATTGGCCTGCCGCTGTTCCCGCGCAACCGGCAGGATCGCGGTATCGCTGCTCGCGAAGCGGACTACCAGGCAGCCCTCGCAACACGCGAGGATCTGCGTCGCCAGGAAGCAGCCCAGATCAGCACCAGCATCGCCCGATGGGAAGGGTTGAAGCGTCAGGTCGCGTTGCACGAAAACTCCCTGCTGCCGCTGGCGCACGACCGCAGCACAACGACCCTCGCTGCTTATCGTGCCGGCGGCGATCTGCAGCCGTGGCTCAACGCACGGCGTGACGAACTTGATGCCCATCTCGCCCATGCCGAACACCTCGGCGAACTCGGTCGCGCCTGGGCCGCGTTGGCCTTCCTGCTGCCGACGGAGACGCAGCCATGATCCGTTCTCATCGTTTCGTGGCGATTGCTGGCGTGCTGGCGATCCTGCTGGGGGCCGTTGGCATCGGCTACATGCTGGGACGTTCGCTTGATGGCGTGTCTACAGGCACAAGCCCGCCTTCCGGGGAACGCAAGGTGCTGTATTGGTACGACCCGATGGTGCCGGACCAGCACTTCGACAAGCCTGGCAAGTCGCCTTCCATGGGCATGGAGATGGTGCCGAAGTACGCCGACGAGGTGAGTGCCGGCGGCGTTGCGATCGCACCAGGCGTGCGGCAGAACCTGGGCATTCGCACGATCGAAGTGAAACGCGGCCGGCTGGAGAACACGATTCGCGTGCCCGGCACGATCGGCTGGGATTTACGGGAGGAACGCATCGTGAGCGCGCGCGTGGATGCCGTCATCGAACGACTCCTGGTGCGCGCTCCCTTCGAACCGGTGAAAGCCGGACAGCCGCTCGCCAGCATCATCGCGCCAAGCTGGAATACCGCCATTGCCGAAGCATGGGCATTGGGGGGCGCGCGTTCGTCGGCCGCTCGCGCATTGCAGCCGGCGGCCCGGGAACGGTTGCGCGCACTGGGACTACCGCCGGGCAGCGCGGTCGAACAGGGTGGGCGGATCACGCTGGTGTCGCCGGTCACCGGAGTGGTCAGCGAGATCGGCGTGCGCGAAGGACAGTCCGCGCCGATGGGCACGCAGCTGTTCCGCATCAACGGCACGCGCACGGTCTGGCTGGAAGCCGCCATTCCGCAGATGAATATTGCTGGGATCGACACGGGAACGCCCGTTACCGCCACCGTGGATGCGCATCCCGGCGACGTCTTCCGCGGTCGCATCGATGCCCTGCTCCCGCAGGTCGACCCGACCAGCCGCACGCAACGGGCTCGCATCGTCTTGGACAATCCCGATGGGCGGCTCGCGCCGGGCATGTTCGCGCAAGTTGCACTGCAGCCGGTTGCCGGCGGAGAACATCCGCTGGTACCAACCGATGCGCTGGTAGGGGTTGGCGACCAGACGCGAGTGATCGTGCTCGCTACGGACGGTGCATTCCGGCCGGTACGCGTGCAGGCCGGGCGCAGCGGCGACGGCATGACCGAAATCCTCGCCGGCTTGAATGGCGGGGAGCGGGTCGTGGCCTCGGGCCAATTCCTGATCGATTCGGAAGCGAATCTTTCCGGGGCGCTCGAACGTCTGGATGCAGGTGCAACCGATGCGCCCGCTACGGAACCCGCCATGCCGACCAACACGATGCCCGGCATGCCGGAGCCACGACCATGATCGCGCGCATCATCCGCGCTTCGATTGTCCATCGCATCTGGGTTCTGGTCGCAGCCATCGCATTGGCGGTGGCCGGCATTTGGTCGGTGGTGCACACACCGCTCGACGCGCTTCCTGATCTCTCCGACACCCAGGTCATCATCCGTACCGAGTGGCCAGGACAAACGCCACGCATCGTCGAGGACCAGGTCACCTATCCGCTGACAACGACCATGCTGTCGGTGCCGGGTGTCACCGCGGTGCGCGGTTTTTCGTTCTTTGGCGACTCGTTCGTCTACGTGCTGTTCGACGACAAGACCGACTTGTACTGGGCGCGTTCGCGCGTGCTCGAGTATTTGAGCCAGGTGCGCGATCGCCTGCCGGCGCAGGTCAATCCGTCGCTCGGGCCGGATGCGACCGGCCTCGGCTGGATTTACGAATATGCGTTGGTCGATCGCACAGGCCGGCACGACTTGGGCCAACTACGCGCCTTGCAGGACTGGTTCCTGCGCTACGACCTCAAGACCGTGCCCGACGTGGCCGAAGTCGCCAGCGTTGGAGGCATGGTGCAAGCGTGGCAGATCGTGCCGGATCCGCAGGCACTGGCGGCGCGCGGCATCACCATCGATCGCCTGGTCGATGCGATCCAGACCGCGAACGGCGCGACCGGCGGCTCGGTGATCGAGCAGGGCGAAGCCGAATTCATGGTGCGCAGCGAAGGCTACCTGCGTTCGCGCGAGGACTTCGAGCACGTGCCGGTGATGACCGGCGCGGATGGTGTGCCGGTGCTGTTGCAAGACGTGGCGACGGTGCAGCGCGGGCCGACCCTGCGGCGCGGCATCACCGAGCTCGACGGGGAGGGAGAGGTGGCCGGCGGCGTGGTGATCCTGCGCTCGGGCAAGAACGCGTTGGCCGCCATCGAAGCGGTCAAGGCGAAGTTGGCCGAACTGAAGACAAGTCTTCCGCCAGGCGTCGAAATCGTACCGACCTACGACCGTTCCGGACTGATCCTCGATGCCGTGCGCAATCTCACCCACAAGCTCGGCGAGGAGTTCCTTGTCGTCGCGCTGGTGTGCGCGCTGTTCCTGTGGCACGTACGTTCCTCGCTCGTGGCAGTGATCACCTTGCCCTTGGGTGTGCTCGCCGCGTTCATCGTGATGCGATATCAAGGCATCACTGCGAACCTGCTGTCGCTAGGTGGCATCGCGATCGCCATCGGCGCGATGGTCGATGCCGCGGTGGTGATGATCGAGAACACGCACAAGCATCTTGAGAAATTCCGAGAGACGCAGGGACGTGAACCAGAGGGGAACGAACGCTGGGAGCTGATCGCAGAATCCGCGAGCGAAGTTGGCCCGGCGCTGTTCGTCAGCCTGTTGGTGATCACGCTCTCGTTCGTGCCGGTGTTCGCCCTGCAGGCGCAGGAAGGACGGTTGTTCTCGCCGCTGGCCTACACCAAGACCTACGCCATGGCCGCCGCGGCGGGCCTGTCCATCACCTTGATTCCGGTGTTGATGGGCTATCTGATCCGCGGTCACATCCGCGCGGAAAAGGACAACCCGATCAACCGCGCCCTGATCGCCATGTATCGACCGGTGCTGGATGCGGTTCTGCGCTTTCCGAAGCTCACGTTGGCGTTGGCCGGGGCCGTGTTGTTGCTGAGCATGATCCCGTTGGCGCGTTTGGGCAGTGAATTCATGCCGCCGCTGGAAGAGGGCACGCTGCTGTACATGCCCACGGCATTGCCAGGGTTGTCGGCGGGCAAGGCGAGCCAGCTGTTGCAACTCACCGATCGCATGCTCAAGACCGTACCTGAAGTGGATCACGTGTTCGGCAAAGCGGGCAGGGCAGAGACTGCCACCGATCCGGCCCCGCTGGAGATGTTCGAAACGACGATCACTTTCAAGCCGCGCAGCCAGTGGCGGCCCGGCATGACCCCGGAGAAGCTGCGCGAGGAACTGGATCGCGCGGTCAAGGTGCCCGGCCTCACCAACCTGTTCGTGCCGCCGATCCGCAACCGCATCGACATGCTCGCCACCGGCATCAAGAGCCCGATCGGCATCAAGGTCTCCGGAGCCGACGTGGCGGTGCTGGCGCAGTTGAGCGATCGCATTGAGCAGGTTGCGCGCACCGTACCGGGTGTGAGCACGGCGCTGGCCGAACGCATCGCAGGCGGCCGCTACCTCGACGTGAAAGTGAAGCCGGACGTGGCCGCCCGCTACGGGCTGAGCCAGGCCGACATACAGCGCTTGATCGCAACAGTGGTCGGCGGCCAGCCGGTGGCAGAAACGATCCAGGGCCGCGAGCGTTACCCGGTGGTGGTGCGCTATCCCCGGACAATGCGTGATTCGCCAGCGGCACTCGCGCAGCTGCCCCTGCTCGCCCCGAACGGCGCGCAACTCGTATTGGGGCAGGTGGCCGAGCTCGACTTCAGCGAAGGGCCGCCGATGCTGCGCAGCGACAACGCCCGGCTGAGCAACTATGTGTACGTCGACGTGGCGGGCCGCGATCTGGGCTCGGTAGTGGCCGACCTGCAACGCGCCGTCGCCAAGCAAGTCGCGATGCCGACGGGCTACGCCTTGAGCTGGTCGGGACAGTACGAGTACCTCAAGCGCGCCAGTGAGCGCTTGCGTTTGGTGGTGCCTATGACGCTGGCGATCATCTTTGGTCTGATCTATCTCGTGTTTCGACGCGCATCGGAAGCCACGATCATCATGCTCAGCCTGCCGCTCGCACTGGTCGGCGGTTTGTGGCTGATCTGGGTGATGGGCCATGCGGTCTCGGTCGCCACCCTGATCGGTTTCATCGCGTTGGGCGGCGTCGCCGCCGAGTTCGGCATCATCATGCTGCTGTACCTGCGTCATGCCTGGGAGCAACAGCTCGCGGCCAACCCTGATGCTGGTGAAGCCGAACTCGATACCGCGATCCGCGAAGGTGCGGTGCAGCGCGTCAGGCCCAAGGCGATGACCGTCGCCGTGATCCTGGCCGGTCTGCTCCCGATCCTGTTTGGCAGCGGTTCCGGCTCGGAAGTCATGCAGCGCATCGCTGCCCCGATGGTCGGAGGCATGCTCACCGCGCCACTGCTCTCGATGCTCGTGATTCCGGCTGCGTACCGATTACTGCAGCGACACCGTCTCACCAGATCCCGCCAAGCTCGCGACGGATTCCCATCTATGTCGTCGACAAGCTTGATGATCCAAGCCACCGATTCAACGAAGGAGTAAACCTCATGAAGATGCTTGTGTCCGCCACCATCATGTTTGCACTGCTCACCGCCTGTTCTTCACCCTCCGGTGATTCGAGCGCGCCGGTAGCGACGCAGTCGAGCACACCAGCAACGACTCCTGAGCTGGCTGCGACGATGCCCATGCCCGAAGCGCCTGAGAAGGCGGCCACCACCGCCTCCGCCAGCGGCACGATTGAAGCTGTCGATGCCGCTGCAAAGACCGTCACGATTGCGCACGGTCCTGTCGAGGCGCTGAAGTGGCCGGCAATGACCATGACCTTTAAGGCTGGGAGCGTCGATATCAGTGGACTGAAGGTCGGTGAGCAGGTGGATTTCGAGTTCACCTCCACCGGGATGGAGGGAACTCTGACAAAAATCAGAGCCCAATAGATACTGGATGGGCGGCAACTTGGTGGATCGAATGATCTACGAAAAGGTGCTGCAAGAGTGCCCGATATTTGGGCGAGGTACGCATCTGGGAACTGAATTAGGGTCTGCGTTCCCTGATGCCTTCCCTGTTAGGCGAAGGGAAATCTTGATCGCTTGGGCTCTGATACGCCTGCCGTTCCTGGGCATCTCTCGCCTATGGCTTCTGGAGGGGCCTAGGATTCGCTGAAAATTTCCCTGAAACTGGGAAAAACGAGGGCAGAGACGGGATAGCTCGTGACTGCACCCACCACCAAACAGCCAGCTGCGAACCGCGAGGCGGTCCAGTTCAGCCGGTTTGCCGGGTGTTTGGCTGCGCTTTGGTTGGAGGGTGTTCTTTCCCAATGCGTTATCGGTCGCTTCCGAAGCGGATTTCCCGGCTGCCCAAACTGAAAACCAAGGCGAATCGCTTGGATCCGGGCATTGACCGTTTTTTGACCCGAAGCAGACATTCGGCGTCTACGAAACTCTGGGCGGCCCACCTTTGCGGATCGACCTAATTCCTCTCTGCCAAAAATCCGACCTCGGAACAATGTTCACCCTTGTACACGCCCTGCCGGATGGCGTTTTGCTTCATTCCAGAATTCTTGAGTGCTGCGATACAAGCCGGATTTCGGACATCGGTATGAGCGACGACCTTGGTCGCGGGCGATGCGAGGAATAAGAGCGGGATCAAGCCGCGAATGCATTCCGTGCCGAGACCACGACCCTGTTGCTGCGCACGAAGGCTGATTCCGAATTCGATGCTGGATCTGTCCGATGCCAGGCAAAGTCCTATGTCGCCGATCAGGGCGTCGCTTTTCAAGTCGGCGATCCCGAGTTGTTGCCAGACTCCCGGGGTGAGGCACGCATGCCGGGAATGCGATTCCAGGAACGTCTCGCCTTCACGTTCCGTCAGAGGATCCCATCCCTGGTATCTCGCCACCTCAGGGTCTTTGCGGTAAGCAAGGAAATCCTCGAGATCACCCCTTCGGAGATGGCGGAAGCGGATTCGATCCAGGTCGCAGGGAAGATATCCAAACATGGCTGAGGCCTGATCTTGGTCAGAACTTGGAATGCGGCCCGGTTATACGGGCAGTTTGCGGAACGCGATGCCGAAGCGATTCCACCCGTTGATCGCATTGACCGCGAGGGTGAGGTCGACGAGATCTGCAGGGGAGAACTCGGCTTGAACGCTCTCCCACAGTGCGTCGGAGACATGGTCGTCGGCAATACTTGTGAGCGCTTCGGCCCAGGCAAGCGCTGCCCGCTCGCGTGAGGAGAAGAATGGCGTATCCCGCCATACCTGCAGGGTCGCGATGCGTCGCTCGTCTTCGCCGGCATGCCGGGTATCGGACACATGACGATCGATGCAGAAGGCGCAGCCATTGATCTGCGACACGCGGATTTTGATCAATTCGACCAGGGGCTTTTCCAGATGGGATTGCGCAATGCGCTGATCCAGCGCGCCCATTGCGCGCATGGCCTCTGGCCCGGCGGAAAAGAAGTTCAGGCGCGGGGAAGTTTGCGTGGGTGCCGGGATGGACGTATTCATGAAGTTAGTACCTGTAAGTGAGCCCGAGCTGGGTATAGGCGCCCGATCGGTATCCGGCGTCATGGAGAACGTCGCCTGCCGAGAGATGCTCGAGATTGAGGTTGAAGGAAAGGTGCTTGGTCGGAGACCAGGTGCCAGACAGTCGAGCAAGCGTTCCAATGTCGTGCCCCTCGGCGTGCTCGGTGCCGGCGTAGGCACGCATCCCGCCGCCGTAGACGACATCATTGGCATCGAGTCGGCGCGCGAAGCCGTACTCGAAGGACAGGGTCGTATGTTCGCTGGGCGTTACGGACAGGCCCGGTGAAACCAGGAGCAGGTTGCTGAGCGCGAGGAACTGCCCTTCCCCGAGATAGTTGGAGCTCGCATAGAGCGGGTGGAAGTTGTGAAGCGCGCCATCGGAGTGGACGCCGCCATCGTTAGCGCCATCATCACGGCGGCGCCGAATCCTTGTCCGGCCCGGGCGATGATCAAGGTCGAGAGCGAAGGCGCGGCCGCGCAGACCAGGGACGCGCTAGTGAAGACCGCAATGCCGGCCA
>Ga0209023_10003760_pt1 | contig 17801 bp, 16 predicted proteins | sample LakOneMetagenome_FD_187468 | JGI IMG/M metagenome (GOLD analysis project Ga0209023, IMG submission 187468) | Freshwater and sediment microbial communities from Lake Erie, Canada (SPAdes) (version 2) | ecosystem: Environmental > Aquatic > Freshwater > Lentic | place: Lake Erie, Canada... | reverse complement strand
GAAGCGGCCGTAGGCGGCGGCTTCGCCAAAGGCCGGTGCGCGGCCCGGCATGTCGGAGGTGTAGGCCTGGGCACGCGGCGTGCTCGGCGTGTAGTCGCGGCGGCGGCTGTAGCCCGGCGTGTCGCCTGCCGCATACGACAGGCCGACCACGATCACCTCTTCCATGCCGGCGTGCTTGGCCAGGCGCCCGGCGATGTTGCGCACCACCGGAAAGGCGTAGTTGGCGTCGGTGACGAACAGCACCGGGTAGCGCCGCTTCGAGCGCGCATACGATTCGGGCAGCGCCACCAGCAACTGGTAGTCGCGCTTCAACACTGCCGAGTGGATGGGGCGCACCTCGGTGGCGTCGAGCTGGTAGGGCGCGGCGGCGGCGCCCAGGCAAAGCGGAAAGAACAGGGCAAGGATCAGGCGTTTCAAGCGGGCTCCTGACAGAGAGGGTGAACGCTTGATTCTGCAGCGCCGCCCGCACGCCGGCAGCAGCGCGGGGACGAAACCCCGGTTTCGTGTGACGACGGCGGCAGCGGCGGCGGCCCGACAATTGTTGCCACTGTTATACTTTTGTCGATGAAGGACCGCCCCGACTTTTTCCCCGCCGTACCTGCCACCAGGACGGTCGCCCTGGCCGTATTGCTGTGGACCGCGATCAGCGCGCTCGGCGCCCTGCAGACCTACAGCGACAACCTGCGCGGCGGCGTCGACAGCCACTACCCCGCCCTGTTTGCCACCTGGTTCCTCGAATACGCGGTGCCGCTGATCGTGCTGAGCGCCGGCCTGTCGCTGGCCCTGGCGCGCTGGCCCTTCCTCAGCGAGCGGCCGCGCCATGTGCTGATGCTCTTCCTCGGCCTGGTGCTGGTGTTCCAGCCCGCCCAATGGACCTGGATGGCCTGGATGCGCGGCTACCTGCAGGTCGCCAGCCTGGGCGACGTCTGGCAGCTGTTCAGGAAGATGCTGCTGGTCGGCTGGTTCTCGGCCACCGGCACCTTTGCCGCCGTCCTCGCCTTGCACACCTGGCGCCGCGCGCGCGAACGCGAACAGGCCTGGCAGCGCTCGCAGACCGACATGCTGAACCTGCGCCTGGCGCTGGAAGAACAGCGCACGCTGGCCCTGCGCGCCCAGCTCGAACCGCACTTCCTGTTCAATGCCCTGAACGCGATCAGCGCCCTGGTGCGCGGCGGCGACACGGCGCTGGCCCTGGGCGGCATCGGCCGCCTGAGCGCGCTGCTGCGCTACGCGCTGGCGGCCAGTGCGCGCAGCAGTTCCACCGTGGCCGAGGAACTGGACTTCGTGCGCGGCTACCTGGAACTGCAGCGCCTGCGCTATGGCGAACGGCTGCAGGTGCACATCGCCGGCGACGGCCCACTCCTGCACGATGTCGCCTGCCCGCCCCTGCTGCTGCAGCCGCTGATCGAGAACGCGCTGCGCCACGACCTCGATTGCCGCGCCGGCCCCGGCGACATCCGCCTGTGCTTCGCGCAGGAAGGCGACGCCTTGCGCATCCGTGTGACCAACCCCGCCGGTGCCGGCACCCCGGCCAATCCCGGCGCCGGGCTCGGGCTGGCCAATACGCGCGAGCGGCTGCGCCTGATGCACCCGGGCGCCACGCTGCAGGCCGGCCCGCAAGGCGCGCGCTTCGTGGCCGAGGTGCGCCTGCCGCTGCACGAGGAGCATTGAACCATGGCCGTGCGCTACCTGATCGTCGACGACGAACCGCCCGGCCGCACCAACCTGCGGCTGGCGATGAAGGCGCACGCCGGCTGGCAGCTGGTGGCTGAATGCGAGGGCACGGCGGATGCGCGCGCCGTCCTCGCCAGCCAGGAGGTCGACGTGGTCTTCCTCGACGTCCAGATGCCGCTCGAATCCGGCCTGGTGCTGGCGCGCGAACTGAGCCGCCTGCGCGAGCCGCCGCTGATCGTCTTCGTTACCGCCTACAGCGCGCATGCGATCGAGGCCTTCGAAGTGCATGCCCTCGACTACCTCCTGAAGCCGCTCGACGATGCGCGCCTGGCCCAGGCCGTCGAGCGCTGCGCGGCCATGCTCGGCGGGCGCCAGCGCGCAGCGTATGGCGCGGCCCTGCGCGACTACGCCGCCGCCGGAGCGGATGATGCAGGCGATGCAACCCGCCGCGTCGACCACATCAACGTGCGCTCGGTCGGGCGCATCGAGCGCATCGCCATCGACGACATCTGCTGGATCGAATCGGCCGGCAACTACGCCCAGCTGCACCTGGCAGGCCGCACGGTCCTGCACCGCATCACCCTGAACGGCATGACGGCGCTGCTGCCGCCCGGCGCCTTCCTGCGCGTGCACCGCGGCGCCATCGTGCGGCGCGACCAGATCGCGCGCCTGGACAGCAGCGGCGACGCCACCTGGCGCCTGCACCTGCGCTGCGGCGGCGCGGTCGCCGTCAGCGAGCGCTATCTCGATGCCGTGAACGCGGCCATGTGACGAAATCCCGGCTGGCAGGGACGGCGCGCCTGTTCCCGCCCGGCCGGCGCACCTATACTTCCCGCATCCACATCCGGGAGAGACCATGTCCGTTCGCCGCCTCATCATCGCCCTCGCCTGTGCCGGCGCAGCTTTCAACGCCGGCGCCGCCACGGACATACAGACCATCGTCGACCGCGCGGTGCAGCCCGTGCTGCAGCAATACGGCGTGCCCGGCATGGCGGTGGGGCTCACAATCGACGGCAAGGCCCTGTTCTTCAACTACGGCCTGGCCGCCACCCGGCCCGCCAGGCCGGTCACCGAGCACACCTTGTTCGAACTCGGCTCGGTCAGCAAGACCTTCACGGCGACCCTGGCCAGCCACGCCCAGGTGCGCGGCAAGCTGGCGTTCGACGATCATCCCGGCCGCACCATCCCGGCCCTGAAGGGCAGCGCGCTCGACCGCGCCACCCTGCTCGAACTCGGCACCTACACGGCGGCCGGCCTGCCCCTGCAAGTGCCCGACGAAGTGAAGAACGACACCCAGCTGTTCGCCTGGCTGGGCAAGTGGCAGCCCGCCGCCGCGCCGGGCACGCAGCGGCGCTATTCGAATCCGAGCATCGGCCTGCTCGGCCGCATCGCGGCCCTGGCCCTGGAATCGGATTTCGCCGACGCCCTCGACCAGGGGCTGTTCCCTGCCCTCGGCCTGCGCCACACGCATGTGCGCGTGCCGGCGTCGGCCATGCCCGACTATGCCTGGGGCGTCGATGCGAAGGGCCAGCCGGCGCGGATGCAGCCCGACGTGCTGGATGCGGAAAGCTACGGCGTGAAGTCGAGCGCCGCCGACATGATCCGCTACCTGCAGGCGAACATCGATCCCGGCCGCCTGCCGGACCCGCTGCGGCGCGCCGTGGAAGGCACGCAGGTCGGTTACTACGCGGTGGGCGGCATGGTGCAGGGACTGGGGTGGGAGCAGTACCGCGCTCCCCTGAACCTGCAGCGCGTCCTGGCCGGGAATGCGGAACACATGATCCACGAAGCGAACCCCGTCACCAAGCTGGCGCCCGCGCCGGCGCCGCCAGGCACCCTGTTCAACAAGACCGGTTCGACGCGCGGCTTCGGCGCCTACGCCGCCTTCATCCCGGACCGGAAGATCGGCATCGTCATGCTGGCAAATAAAAACCTGCCGATCCCTGCCCGCGTGGCGGTCGCCTATGCGATCCTCGACAGTATCGCCGCCATGCGCCAACAGGACGCCGCCAGCCGATGAGCACAGCCCCCTTCGACACGCAGGCCGCCGCCCGGACGGCGCACACGGCGCACCCTGCACGCACCCGCAACGCCGGCATCGACTGCCTGCGCGGCCTGGCCATCCTGCTGGTGATCGTGCACCACCTGGCCCTGCCCTTCCGCCTGCCGCTTGGCCCCAGCCTGCCGGGAGCGTGGCTGCCCAAGCGCCTGGTCGACGCCATCAGCTTCAACGGCTACGCAGCCGTCTTCGTCTTCTTCGTCATCTCGGGCTTCCTGATCGCGACGCGCATCATCGACCACGACGGCCGCCTGGAACGCGTCAGCCTGCGCCGCTTCTATGCCGCGCGCGCCCGGCGCATCCTGCCGCTGCTGGTCCTGGTGCTGGCGGTGCTGGGCGTGCTCGCCTGGTGTGGGGTGCCGGGCTTCGCGCCCGAGGGCGAACAATCCACCGGCGGCCTGCTGGCTTCGGCCCTGAGCTTCACCTTCAACCTGTACGAAGGCCGCACCGGCTGGGCGCCCGCCGGCTGGGACGTGTTGTGGTCGCTGTCGATCGAGGAAGTGTTCTATCTCGGCTTTCCCCTGCTTTGCCTGTGGCTGCCGCGCCGCGTGCTGGTCGGCGTGCTGCTGCTGTGGGCGCTGGCGCTGTCGCCGCTGCGCGACCTGGTGCCGGCCCAGGATGAAGTCTGGCGCGAAAAGGCGTATTTGCCCGGCATGGCGGCGATTGCCTGGGGCGTGCTGGCCGCGCTGCTGGCGCGGCGCTGGACGCCGTCGCGGGCACAGGCGCGCGCCATGGCCTGGTGCGGCGCGCTGTGCCTGGTGCTGGCCATCGCCTGGGGCGACCTGGTCTGGCGCCACCTGTTCAAGTCGGGCATGTACTGGCTGTGCATCGGCGCCTGCCTGCTGCTGCTCGCCTTTTACGCGCATCCGCCGGCGCCGCGGCGCGGCCTGCGCTGGCTGGCGCGCATGGGCGAGCTGAGTTATGAACTCTACCTGTCGCACATGTTCGTGGTGCTGGGCGTGGTGGCGGCCTACCGCGCGCTGCTGGGCGCGGAGAACGCATGGACCTTCGTGGTCTACCTGCCGGTGCTGCTGCTGTGCCGGGTGCTGGCGGGCGCCCTGGACGGCCTGTTCGTCCGCGCGCCGGCACGCTAGCCTGCCTTCCGGGGGCTGGACGAAACGTTTCCATTTCGCCAGAATTGATGAATGCACATCCCCTCCATCGTCAGCTTCGTCAATCGCGTCCTGGTTTGCCTGGCCTGCCTTGCCGTCTTGCCGCCCGCGCAGGCGCTCGACCCGCGGATCGGCCTGGACGCCTACCGGCATGACCGCTGGGGCGACGCCGAAGGGGCGCCCAGCCTGATCGATGCGATGGCGCAGACCGACGATGGCTGGCTGTGGCTGGGCACCCGCAGGACGGGGCTGTACCGCTTCGACGGCGTGCGCTTTGCCGCGTACACGACACGCGACGGCAGCACCCTGCAACATCCCTCCATCAGCGCCCTGCGCGCCGGCGCCGGCAACGATCTCTGGATCGGGCATGGGATCACCGGCGGTGTGAGCGTCCTGCGCGACCACCGCATCAGGCACATCCTCGGTCCCGCCACCACCGGCAGCGTCTTCGCGATTGCACAAGGAGCGGACGGCAGCACCTGGATCGCAAGCCGGGCCGGCCTGTTCCGGATCCGGCGCGATGTCGCGGAACACATCGGCCCCGAGCGCGGCTACGACGGCCCCGGCGCCGAATACGTGATGGCGGACCGCCAGGGACGCGTCTGGGCTGCCGGCAGCCTGCAGCTGTTCGTGCTCGAACCCGGGGCGGCGAAGTTCCGCCTGGTGCGCGCGGTGAACCGCGACCCGACGGTGATCGAGGCCCATGACGGCAGCACCTGGCTGGTGACGGGCAAGCGCTTCGAGCGCCTGACGCCGCCCTCGCCGCCCCGGATTCCCGCACGGCCCGGCCGCGGCAACAGTTACCAGTCGGCCTTCGACGCGGACGACAATCTGTGGAGCGGCAACTGCCCGGTCGGCTTGTGCGTCCTGCGTCCCGGCGCCTGGCAGGACCGCGCGGGCTTCGACGCCTTGCTGGGCAGCGAGCGCTTCGACCAGGGCTGGCAGATGACCAGCCTGGAAGTCCTGTCGGTACTCGTCGACCGCGAGGAAAACCTCTGGGTCGGCACCACGGGCGGGCTCGAACGCTTGCGCAACCAGCCCGTCCACTTTATCGGCAAGCTGTTCGACCGGGGACGCACGCAGGCACTGCCGCATCCCGACGGCAGCATCGTCGTGCTGGCCAACCAGCGCATGAACGGCTTGCGCGACCACTTCCTGGGCATGGTGGACGGCGAGCCGGTTCCGCGGCCCAATCCGCTGAACGTGCAGCTGATGGCGCGCGCGCCCGACGGCAGCCTGGTGCTGGCCGGCAGCGAAGGCATCGAGCGCCACCATGCGGACCACATCGAACGCATTCCCTTCCCGCCTCTGCCCGCCTCTGCGAGCAAGGCGCTTACCATGCGCGCCCTGATGGTGGGGAACGACGCCATCTGGCTGCGGGTGTCCGGCTCGGGAACCTGGCATTTCGAGGCGGGCAAATGGGAGAAGGCCGGCTTCCTGCGCTCGCAGCACCCTGCGATCACGGTCGACGCGGCAGGCCGCACGTATATCGGCGACGAAGACCGGCTGACGGTACGCGACGGCACCGGCGTGCGGCAGATCGACACCGCTGCGGCGGATGTGGGAGACATCGATTTCATCCATGCCGGTGACGAAGTCATCGTGTCGGGCACGCGCGGTTATGGCGTCCTCCGCGGCGCGCGCCTGGAAGCGCTGCGGATTTCGCCGCAGAAGGCGCTGGGGCCGGTCAGCGGCATTGCCCGTGCCCCGGATGGCGCGTACTGGCTGAATGCCTCGCACGGACTGTTCCGGGTCGACGGGGAGGACTGGGCGCGGGCCATGCGCAACCCTGCTCCGGTGCTGCACGGCACCCTGTTCGATGCGCTCGACGGCTACCTGGGCGGGGCCGAGACCATGTGGCTGCACGACACGGTATTCGTTGCCCGGGATGGAAAGATGTGGTTTGCCGGCGAACGCGGCCTGGCCTGGCTCGATCCGCGCGCCTGAAAGCCCAACAGGATCACGGCGGACGTCGACATCCTGGGCCTGGTCTCGGACGGCAGGCGCTATCGGCCGGGTTCGCCCATCGAACTCGGTCCGGGTGCGCGCGACGTCGTAATCGATTACTCGTCGCCCAGCCTGCACATGCCGCAACGAATAAAATTCCGCTACCGGCTGCTCGGCGCCGATACGCAATGGGAAGACGCCGGCGTTCGCCGCACGGCTTTCTACAAGCACCTGGCCCCCGGCGACTACACCTTCGAAGCGAGCGCCGTCAACGAGCACGGCGTCGCCAGTTCGCGGGCGGGCATCCTGCGCTTCCGCATCGCGCCTCACCTCACGCAGACCGCCTGGTTCCGGACGCTGTGCATCGCCGCCGGCATCGCCATCCTGTTCCTTGCCTACCGCCTGCGCGTGCGCCACCTGGCGGCGAGGATGGAGGAACGCTTTTCGATACGGACGGCCGAACGCGAATCGCTGGCGCGTTCGCTGCACGACACCTTCTTGCAAAGCCTGCAGGGACTGCTCCTGAGCATGCAGGCCTTGACGCCGAAGCTGCCGCCGGAGGGCACGGCCCGGCGCGATCTGGACACCCTGATCGAGCGCGCGCGGCGGGTACTGGTGGAAGGACGCGATGAGGTAAAAGGCCTGCGCAGCGAATTCGATTCGGGTGCGCAGTTCCGCGATGTGCTGCTGCGCGACATGGAGACGATCCTGCCGGGCAGCGGGGCACGCATTGCCCTGGCAGGCGCCGAGGCCATCGACCGCCTCGATCCGCGCCTGCACCACGACGTCTACGCCATCGCCCGCGAGGCGCTGGTCAATGCGCTGTGCCATACGGCGGGCCCGGTGGAGATACAGGCACGCGATGAAGAACAGCACTTCCTGCTGACCGTCAGGGACCATGGCCGCGGCCTGGACCCATCGCGCAAGCACACCCCGGGCCACTACGGCCTGCGCGGCATGCTCGAACACGCCGCGCAGATCGGCGCGAAACTGGACATCGACAACACGGAGGAAGGCGGCACCCGGATCGTGCTGTCGATTCCCGCCGGCCTGGCCTACCGGCACAAGGGCAGGCGCTGACGCCGGAGCCCCGCCTTAGAACTGCTCCCATTCGCCGGCGTCCTTGCCTGCCAGTGCGGGCGCCGGGGCTTGTGTCCGGGCCTGTTTCGGCGCCCTGGTCCTGGCGGCCGGTGCGCGAGGCGCCACCTGCTGAGCCGGATTGCCTGCCACCTGGAACACGCTGACCATCTCGGCCAGGCTGGCGGCCTGCTCCTGCATGGCCTGCGAGGCCGCCGCCGCTTGCTCGACCAGGGCGGCGTTCTGCTGGGTCACGACGTCCATCTCGGACACGGCGGTGTTGATCTGCTCGATACCGACTTCCTGCTCGCTGCCGGCGGCGCTGATCTCGTCCATGATCTGGGCCACGCGGCGCACGCTGCCGACGATCTCTTCCATCGTCGCACCGGCTTCGTTCACCAGCGCGCTGCCGGTATAGACCTGCTCCACCGAGTCGGTAATCAGCTGCTTGATGTCCTTGGCGGCGCTGGCCGAACGGTGCGCCAGGTTGCGCACCTCGGTGGCGACCACCGCAAAGCCGCGGCCCTGCTCGCCGGCACGTGCGGCTTCCACGGCGGCATTCAGCGCCAGGATGTTGGTCTGGAAGGCGATGCTGTCGATCACGCCGATGATGTCGGCGATCTTGTCCGAGGACGCGCTGATCGACGCCATGGTATCGACCACGCGCGAGACGATCTCGCCGCCCTTCACCGCCACCTGCGAAGCCGAGCCGACCAGGCCGTTGGCCTGGCGCGCATTGTCCGAATTCTGGCGCACGGTCGACGTCAGTTCTTCGAGCGAGGACGCGGTTTCTTCGAGGTTGGCGGCCTGCTGCTCGGTGCGGCGCGACAGGTCGAGGTTGCCGGCCGCGATCTCGCCGCTGGCGGTGGCGATCGCATCGCTGCCGCTGCGCACGCTGCGTACCGTATGCGCCAGGCTGTCCTGCATCCTGGCGAGACCGGTCATCAGCGCACCCATCTCGTCCTTGCGGGTCACGTCGATCGGATTCGTCAGCTTGCCGTCGGCAATCGCGTTGAAGTGGCCGAGGGCCTGCGCCAGGGGCGTCATCACGGCGCGCAGCAGCAGGACGGTCGAGATCAGGGCCACGACCAGGCCGGCGACGATGGCACCGACCGAGAACATCATGTTGCGGTGATAGGCGGCCTGGCTCTCGTTGTACTGGCGGGTGGCCGATTCCAGCTGGTAGGACGACAGCTTTTCGGCGCTGTCGGTGTAGAGGCGGAACAGGCGCGTCACTTCGCTCAGCATCAGGCGGTCGATCTCGGGCTGGTTCCTGTCGCGCAGCGCCTTGATGGCGGCGCGGATGCCGTCCTTGACCAGGGCCTGGCGCGCCGCGTCAGTGGCGTTCGCCAGTGCCTGCTCGCCGTCGTCGAACGGAAGCGCGGCGTAGCGCGCCCAGGCCTTGTCGCTGGCGCCGAGGAAGCCCTCGGCGCGGGTCAGCGTGTCGGCGGCATTCGGCGCATCCGGCTGCAGCGCGACACGGTCGATCGACAGGCGCGCGCGGTCGATCTGGATCTGGGTATCCATGATGGACTTCATGGAAACCATCGAATTTTCATTTACGTTCTTGAGAACGGCATTGGTGTCGTTCAGGGCCATGATGCCGGCAGTTCCGATGAAGATCATCAGGAAGCTCAGCAATGCCATGGTCGCTATCAGGCGGGTTCGGATAGTCATGTCAGCAATGGGAAAGTCGGGTCAAGGAGTCGTCCATCGGGCGCAGATCGAATATCAGGGCCGCGACGGCATGACGATGCGTGGATTGATTCAATAACAAGCGATATTAAAAAAATGGCGCTGTCAGGTTTGAAACAGACTGGAAACCGACAGGCGAGCGAAATCAGTCTATACAGATCATTTCCATGCGGCAAAGGTTTAATGGCGGGTTTACCGTTTAAGCGACAGTTCAATTCCTGTCTATTAACGGTAGCGATAGCGAAGCGACATCGGATGTAATCAATCGACATGGCTTTTTGTTTTCTTTTAATTGAAGAGTGATTAACATGACCGGATGACCATCCGGTTGAAAGCCGCTTGCGCAGTTTCACCGATTCCATACGAGGGATATCGATGCGTACGACACAGCTTCTTGCCAACGCGACGCTGGCCCTGTCGTTGGGGATGTCTTGCCTGAGCAGTGCGGCAAGCGAGGGCCATGCGGCAAACGGCGAAAACCTGTTTGCATTCATCGGCGAGAAAATCAGCCTGGAAAAGCAGGAGCCACCCGCTTGCGACAGGTGCATCATCATGGACCAGTATTACGTCGCGCATTACCGGATACTCGACACCGTGTTCGGCGATTATCGCGGCAACACCATTGCTTTCGACGTCTACGATCACTATGGCGAGCCGCGTTTTTCGCAGGGCGACACCGTGCTGCTGTTCGTCAGCCGGCGCCCGAACGGCACCTGGATACACGAGAAATACCAGTACGCCGAACTGCACCAGGGAACGGATGGCGAATGGTATGGATGTGGTGACCCGTATGGGCGGGGGTTCACCGGGCAGCGCTCGGTAAAGGCCCGGCCAGTGCAATTTGCGGCGCCCGTTTCTTACCCGCTCACCGAGCTGGACCCCGAAGAAATCAAAAAGTACTATCCCTCGGAGTACTTCGAGTTACGCGACGGCCGTGCCTACTGCACGGTAGGGACGTCGGTAGTCGATTTGTTCACGGCGAAAAAAGAGACCGTGCTGACTGCCCGCGGCATTTTCAAGTAAGCCGGTCTTGCCATTGACGGGCAAGGCAGGACGTCAGCGGGCCGGGCCTTGCACCGGACGCGTGCCCGCTGCGCACGCGCTGCGCATGCCGGTCGACGATGCCGTCGTTCCGGGCGCCAGGCAAAAGCGGGCCAGGTAGCGCAGCGGGCTGGCGGCAGTCTTCGCCTTGCGTGCTTCGATCAGCACCAGATAGACCTTGCCTGCTTCCAGCACCGTTGCTGGCGTCTGCGGCAAGGCCTGCACCCGCCCCGCGTAGGGAATGCACATGCTGTAGGTGACAGGAAACGTGCGCTCGCGCGGCATCGCCATTTTCCACATCGGCTTGCCGCCCGGGTCGGTTACCGTGATTGCCTGGAAATCCGGTGCGCCCCCGCGTTGTTCCTCGCGCTCCGAAATCGTGAAGCACGGCACCCCATTCGCCCCGGCCCTGACTTCGGCCTCGCCGGTGCGGCGCGCCGCCTGCGCCGGGGGCGCGAGCAAAACGGTCAGCAGCAGGATCGGCAAAAGCTTCATGGGGTCGGAAAACAAGAAAGCGGCGAGGTTCCAAGCCTAGGCTGTTGCCGCAGAGCAGCATTGAGAAAGCTCAATGCTGGATGGGTAGACAAAGACGTGCCAACTTGGTGATCAGGCGAAGCGTGCGATGCGTCCGGCCAGGCCGCGGTGCAGGTTGGCACGGTCACCTGGATTGGCCAGGAAACCCGCCAGCACACTCTCGTATAACGCCAAATGATTGCCGTACTGGCGCTGGCGCATGGCATCGGGCCGGCGCAGGAATTTCAGCACGAAATAATCGGCCAGCAGGTCGCCCTGCGCTTCCATGTTGTAGTCGGCCAGGGTCGCGCCTTCGCGCAGTGCGTAGCTGTATTCCAGGCCAATGCGCACCGCGCCGCGCAGGCGCACCGGATAGCCGAGCTGGTGCTGCCAGACGTGCACCATTTCATGCATGAACCAGTGCTGGCCGATTGGGCTGGCCTGCGAATAGTCGTCAAGGAAGCATGAGGAGTGGAAATACATGCTGCCGTTCGGCGTCATTGCGCAGTTCTTTGGCTGGAACGGCATGTAGCGGCGTGCATGGATGCGCACGCGCGCGTAATCGATGGCGTCCCCGAACAGCAGGGATGCCAGTGCGATTTCGCCTTCTGTCAGCGGACGCCACCTGATACGCATGGTTGAGCTGCTTTCCTGTTACACGAAAACGCGTTGTAGGGGAATTCCGATCTATCGACGGTGCAGGAATTATAGAGGACGACGATTGATGACTCCCAAGCCGCCCTTGCTCAGGCCAAGCCAGAATCGGGACATTGCTTAATTTACAACGGAGATGAAAGTGGCGATCGACGCGTACTTGAAGATCGAGGGCACAACGGCGAATCGGAAGACGACAAGCATTACATGCGTCAAAGCATTCGAGGAGGTGCACAAGGCAATACGTCTGGCGGGTGGGATTGCAGTGCCAACAAAGTCTGCTAACAGCTGCGATCATGCCTGCCCATTATGAAGGCGATCGAATGATTCTCTGCCCGCTCGACATAAGAGACTTCAAGCACACTTGTGCCGTCGTCGTGTCGGGTGACGGCCCAAACTTCTGTGGCCACACGGTGCTCCACATGGGCGATCGATGGTATGTTCATGTCGCCGGGGGTTATAGTGTACCGAACTTCATGTATGCGGACGGCTACCAGCGGTATTTGAAGGAGAACGGTAAACGCGAGATACGACGCTGGATTGTCAAGCTGCCCAACCCTCAAGGCGCACATCAGAAGTTGCATGAACTGCTAGAGAAGCCATGGCTACGGGCAATCTTGCCGCATAACTGCGCGTCCTTTGTAGAGGAAGTTGTACAGGCAGGCGGCAGCAAGGCAGGCATGTACTTCAACTGTCCTTCCGTGGAGCCTTTCGCATGACTCGGAGAATCCTACTTTCACTCGGAGCCGGTTTCTTGGTCTGCTGGACTGTCTGGCTCTCGGTCATCCTGAATGCGCCCGACATGTATGTAGAACGCGCATTTGCCATCATCTTTTATGCGTCGCTCGCTACAACCATTGTCACCTTTCTCACTCTCTGGCTTTCGGAACATCTGGTGTCAAAAGCGGCAGGCCGAAAGGAGACTGAGAAGCCTTTCGCATGAAACGCACGTTCATTTCACTCGGCGTCGGCTTCTTGGTGGTTGCAGTTATTTACATTTCCATATTCTTCTTCGATCCGGGAATGAATGTTGAAAAAGCGTTCAACATCATCGTCCTTGCTTTCACCAGCTCGACAGTCTTCACAGCGCTAGTGTGGAGGCCGCGGAGCCGCCGCCAGAGTAAGTAACAGCATACAGGTGGTTACGGCCACCTGTAGCGCCTCCTGCTTCAGGAGCTTACTGCTTGCGCAACGCCGCCGCAGCCTTCGCCAGCTCGGTAATCCGGTCCCAGTCGCCATTCGCCAGCGCATCCTTCGGCGTCAGCCACGAACCACCCACGCAGGCCACGTTTTTACACGCCAGGAAAGCCGGCGCCGTGTCGATCGAGATGCCGCCGGTCGGGCAGAAGGTCACGTCCGGCAGCGGGCCGCCGATCGCGTTCAGCATGCCGACGCCACCCGCCGGCACGGCCGGGAACAGCTTCAGCTGCCTGAAGCCGGCTTCGCGCGCCGCCATCACTTCCGACGGCGTCATCACGCCCGGCAGCAGCGGCAGGCCGCTCTTCTTCGCTGCCTCGATCAGCGTCGGGGTCAGGCCGGGCGACACGCCGAACACGGCGCCGGCGTCGCGCGCCGCCGCGAATTCTTCCGGCTGGGTGAGCGTGCCCACGCCGACGATGGCGCCTTCCACCTGCGCCATGTCGCGGATCGCCTGCAGGCCGTGCGCGGTGCGCAGGGTCACTTCCAGCACGCGGATGCCGCCGGCCACCAGGGCTTTTGCGAGGGGCATGGCGTGCGCCGGGTCGTCGATGGCGATCACGGGGATCACGCTCGCCGAGCGCATGATGTCAAGTACGGTCATGGTGGTCATTATTTATTCGTCCTGAACAGGAAGTCTTCATCGGAGCCGGGCATGATCTCGCCGCTGTCGGCGCCCTCGTGCAACGGCGTGGTGGTGTGCTTCGGCGACGGCAGCGGGAAGGTGGCCGCGCCCTCTTCCGCCGCACTGCTGGAATTGCGGAACATCGAGAACAGCTCGCGGCCCATGCCGATGTGGCTGGACGAGATGTCGGCGCTGGCCTGCTTGCGCCCGGCCCAGACCTCTTCCGGCACCAGCGCCTGCAGGCTGCCATCCGTGGCGTCGACGCGAATGATGTCGCCGTCGCGCACCAGGCCGAGCGGGCCGCCGGCCAGGATTTCCGGCGACACGTGGATCGCCGCCGGCACCTTGCCGGATGCGCCCGACATGCGGCCATCGGTGACCATCGCCACGTGGTAGCCGGCGTCCTGCAGGTTCGCCAGGGCCGGGGTCAGCGCGTGCAGTTCCGGCATGCCGTTGGCGCGCGGGCCCTGGAAGCGGATCACGGCCACGAAATCGCGGTTCAGGTGACCGGCCTTGTACGCATGCATGAAGTCTTCCTGCGAGTTGAAGGTGAGCGCCGGGGCTTCCACCACGTGGTGCTCCTTCTTGACCGCCGAGACCTTCATGATGGCGCGGCCGAGGTTACCCTGCACCAGCACCATGCCGCCGTTGTCGCTGAACGGGTTGGTGTACTTGCGCAGCACGGCCTCGTCGCCGCTCTGCTCGGGCAGCTCGCGCCAGACCACCTTGCCGTCTTCGCCCAGGAAAGGTTCCATGCAGTGCTTGCGCAGGCCATGGCCGAGGATGGTGTTGACGTCCTCATGGGCCAGGCCGGCGTCCAGCAGTTCGCGAATCACGAAACCGGGGCCGCCGGCGGCCTGGAAGTGGTTCACGTCGGCGTCGCCGTTCGGGTAGATGCGGGTCAGCGATGGCACCACTTTCGACAGCGCGTCGAAGTCGTTCCAGTCGATGACGATGCCGGCCGCGCGTGCGATCGCCACCAGGTGCAGGGTGTGGTTGGTCGAGCCGCCGGTGGCGTGCAGCGCGACGATGGCGTTCACGATGCTCTTCTCGTCGACGATGTGCCCGACCGGCATGTAGTTGCCGCCCTGCTGGGAGATGGCGACGGCCTGGTGCGACGAGGCGGCGGTGAGCGCGTCGCGCAGCGGCGTGCCCGGGGTGATGAACGCGGCCCCCGGCAGGTGCAGGCCCATCATCTCCATCAGCATCTGGTTGCTGTTGGCGGTGCCGTAGAAGGTACAGGTGCCGGCGCCGTGGTAGGACGCCGATTCGCCTTCCAGCAGTTCCTCGCGCGTGGCTTCGCCCTTGGCGTAGCGCTGGCGGATCGCCGCCTTTTCCTTGTTCGAGATCCCCGAGGTCATCGGGCCGCCAGGCACGAACACGGCCGGGATATGGCCGAAGTGCAGCGCGCCGATCAACAGGCCCGGCACGATCTTGTCGCAGATGCCGAGGTACAAGGCGGCGTCGAACATGTTGTGCGAGAGCGCGACGGCGGTCGACATGGCGATGGTGTCGCGCGAGAACAAGGAGAGCTCCATGCCCGGCTGGCCTTGCGTGACGCCATCGCACATGGCCGGCACGCCGCCCGCGAACTGGGCCACGGCGCCGATGTCGCGCACGGCTTCCTTGATCACTTTCGGGAAATATTCGAACGGCTGGTGGGCCGACAGCATGTCGTTATACGACGAGACGATGGCCACCGACGGTTTTTTTTGCTCGCGCAGCTTCAGCTTGTCGTTGGCGGGGAAGGCGGCGAAGCCGTGGGCCAGGTTGGTGCACGACAGCGCCCCGCGCTGCACGCCCTGGACACGCGCGGCCTCGAGATGTGCCAGATACGCGGCGCGCGAGGCGCGGCTGCGCTGGATGATCCGGTTCGTTACCTGTTCAACTACGGGGTGCAGCGCCATAATCGTTCCTTCGAAAATTTGACTCTGAAATTTTACTACAGAATTGGGTTGGGGGTATTCGGTGGAGGTCCGGTCAGCAGTTGCTCGGCGGTTCCATACCGCGTGGACACAGGTGTCCACCCTACGAAAGCGGAACTGCGGCGATCCTCGTTGTTGTAGGGTGGACTCCCGAGTCCACGCGGTACAACGTTGGCATATCGAATAACATCCGCCAGCCCGGACTCATCCATTGTGTAGTGAATTTACGAACGATTCCTGTATTATTCGATAATCTGTCCAAAACACTATCACGCGCGCACCATGCCCCTGCCTTCATTGACCAGCACCGCCAGCTTCCAGGCCCTCGAAACCCACGCCGTCGAGGCCGAAGACTGGCAGATGCGCCAGCTGTTCGCAGCCGATCCGCAGCGCTTCGAGCGCCTCTCGATCGAGGCCGCCGGCCTGTTCCTAGACTATTCAAAAAACCGGCTAGACGGGCGCACGCTTGAATTGCTGGCAAGCCTGGCGCGCGAGCGCGGCGTCGAGGCGAAACGCGACGCCATGTTCGCCGGCGAGAAGATCAACAACACCGAAAACCGCGCCGTCCTGCACACCGCCCTGCGCGCGCCGCGCGAGGCGCAACTGAGCGTCGACGGCCAGGACGTAACCGCCGACGTGCACGCCGTGCTGGCGCGCATCAAGACCTTTACCGACGCCGTGCGCAGCGGCGCCTGGGTCGGGCACACCGGCAAGCCGATCACCGACATCGTCAACATCGGCATCGGCGGCTCCGACCTCGGCCCGAAGATGGTTTGCCTGGCCCTGCGCCAGTACAGCCACCCGCGCCTGAGCCTGCACTTCGTCTCGAACGTCGACGGCCACGACATGGATGCGGCGCTGGAACAGGTCGATCCCGAAACCACCCTCTTCATCATCGCCTCGAAAACCTTCACCACGGCCGAGACCATGATGAACGCGCAGACCGCGCGCAAGTGGTTCCTGGCGCACGCGAGTGAGGAAGCCTTGGTTAAACACTTCGTGGCGGTGTCGACGAATGTGGAAGCGATCAAGACCTTCGGCATCGACCCCGAGAACATGTTCCCGTTCTGGGACTGGGTCGGCGGCCGCTACTCGGTGTGGTCGGCGATCGGCCTGCCGGTGGCGCTCGCCGTCGGCTACGGCTACTTCGCCGATTTCCTGGCCGGCGCCCACGAGATGGACCAGCACTTCCGCACGGCGCCGATCGAGCAGAACATGCCGATCATCCTGGCCCTGGTCGGCTTCTGGAACCGCCAGTTCCTGGGCGCGACCTCGGTCACCATCGCCCCTTACCACCAGGACCTGAACCGCTTCCCGGCCTACCTGCAGCAACTCGACATGGAAAGCAACGGCAAGCGCGTGACGCGCGACGGCGAACCGGTGGACACCCCGACCTGCCCGGCGATCTGGGGCGAGCCCGGCACCAACGGCCAGCACGCCTACTTCCAGCTGCTGCACCAGGGCACCGACCTGACACCGATCGACTTCATCGCCGCCCTGCGCCCGGCCCACGAGCTGCACAACCACCACACCGCCCTGCTGGCGAACTGCTTCGCCCAGTCCGAAGCCTTCATGAAGGGCAAGACGCTGGACGAGGTGCGCCAGGACCTGCAAGGCCAGGGCCTGTCGCTGAGCGAGGTCGAGCGCCTGGCGCCGCATAAAACCTTCCCCGGCAACCGCCCGAGCAATACGATCCTGATGGAGTACCTGACCCCGGCCACGCTGGGCGCCCTGGTGGCCCTGTACGAGCACAAGACCTTCGTGCAAGGCGCGATCTGGGACCTGAACAGCTTCGACCAGTGGGGCGTGGAGCTGGGCAAGGTGCTGGCCAAGAAGATCGAAGCCGAACTGGCGGCCGACGCGCAGCCAGCGCAGCATGACAGTTCCACCAATGGCCTGATCGCGCGCGCAAAGGCCGCCGTTTAATCAGCAAAAGCACGAGCAATAGCACGAGCAAACACGCGGAAACCACCATGAAGAATGTGAAGATCGAAGTCGTCCACGACGAAGCGATGCAGGTTGGCGAATGCCCGCTGTGGCACGACGTCGAATCGGCCCTGTACTGGGTCGACATCAACGGGCTCACCGTGAACCGTGTGCACCCGGCCAGCGGCAAGTTCACGTCCTGGAAGATGGGCTCGGAGCCGTCGGCGATTGCCGCCGATGCCGACAACAACCTGGTGGTGGCCACGCGCCAGGGCTTCGTGCGCCTGAACACGACCAGCGGCGAGATGGAAGACATCTGCCCTGCCCCGTACGACACGAAGCAGGTGCGCTTCAAC
>Ga0209023_10003759_pt1 | contig 17808 bp, 15 predicted proteins | sample LakOneMetagenome_FD_187468 | JGI IMG/M metagenome (GOLD analysis project Ga0209023, IMG submission 187468) | Freshwater and sediment microbial communities from Lake Erie, Canada (SPAdes) (version 2) | ecosystem: Environmental > Aquatic > Freshwater > Lentic | place: Lake Erie, Canada... | reverse complement strand
GCTGACGTATCTGGTGGGCCTTGTCAGCATCGTGTTCTTCACCAGTCAGTTGGCGCCGGTGCTGTTGCGCCTGAACCTGCGCGAAGCATCGCACGAGCTGGCCAAGCGGATGGAGGCGGCGTCCGACGATGACGTGGCCAGCCAGCCCGCGCTGCCGCGTCTGGTGGGGCGCGCGTATCGCGTGGACGGCGCCGCAGGCCTGACCGTCGGCGAGCTGGAGCTCGGCATCGGCGGCCGGACCACCGTAATGGGACTGTTTCGTGGCAACGAGTCGATCGAACCGGCTGCCGATCAATTGATCGAGCGCGGCGACGTGCTGGCCTTGATCGGCGTACGCGAGAAACTTGTGCGCGCCGGCGAACTGGTCGGCGCGGAGGTGTTGCCGCCTTCGGTGCACGCCGACGTGCTCCAACTCGACGAGCGCCATGTCGTGATCAACAAGCCCGGCATCAACGGCCGCACGCTTGGCGATCTGGGTCGCTCGGCCGCACAGCAGCGGCTGCGCGCGGTGTGGATCCAGCAGATCGTCCGCTCGGGCATGAGCCTGCCCATCACGCGCGCCACGCGGCTGCAGAACGGCGATCGCGTGACGCTGGTTGGCACAGACCCGGCGCTTGCCACGGCCGCCAGCAACCTGGGCACGGAGCTGCGCCACACCGACGCCACCGAACTGGTGTTCCTGTGCATCGGCATCCTGGTTGGACTGGCAATCGGCTCGCTGTCCGTGACGGTCGGCGGCATTCCCGTTTCGCTCGGCAGCGGCGGCGGCGCACTGCTGAGCGGTCTGCTGTTCGGCTGGCTCAGCTTCAAGCGCCCCGGCATCGGCGACATGCCGCCGGCGGCCGTGCAATTGCTGAAGGATTTGGGGCTTGCCGTGTTCGTGGCTTGCGTGGGCCTGTCCGCCGGACCCGATGCGATCGTGCTGATCAAGGAGCACGGCGCAATGCTGCCGCTGATCGGGCTGGCGGTTTCGCTGGTGCCGGCCTGCCTGTCGCTGTGGATCGGGCACCAGTTCCTGAAGATCGAAGGGCCGCTGCTGGTGGGCGCCATCGCGGGCCAGCATGTCAGCACACCGGCCATCAGCGCCATCCTGGCAGCAAGCCAAAGCTCGGTGCCGCTGCTGGGCTATACGGTGACCTACGCCATCGCCAACGTGATGCTGCCCGTACTGGGGCCGATCATCGTTGCGCTTGCCTACCGCGTGGGATGAGCGCGCCATGCCGCGCGCGATACTTGGCATGCCCGACTATCGGTAAATGATCGACGGCTGTCCGCAGGCCTAAAGTTTCCGGCGTGGCTGCCGTCAAAGCCGTGATGGCGTGTTCCGCGAATCCCCATGCCAACGCGCATCGGCGTAACCTGGACATGACCATTGCAGCCGTAGCGGCTGCCCGTCCGGGCAAGCGCAGATGACCCGACATACGCGATACCACTACGTGGAGTTGAAATGCTGAGGTTCACCGCGATCATCCTGATCGCAACATTCGGTTCTGTGGCGAATGCCGCAGCGGAAACCGGAAGTCGGCCACAGGTCTTGAGCACCCAGCGCGGCATCGGTGATCCGCAGCGCGACGCGACAGTATTGCGGAGCGCTCCGCCCGCACATGCCGATGTCAATGCAACGCAGCCGCGGCCGCCCGCTTATGACCAGCAAGGCAATGGCGCTGCGCAGTACCCGCTTATCATCGCGCCATACATCGAGGTGCCCGGCGTTACGCCGCCACCGAATCCTCCGCGTCCCGCGCCGCATCGCAGATAGGCGCGGACAGTCAGGCCATGTAGATCTGGGCCAGACCTTCCTTGAGCGCCGCCGATATCTGGTCGTGGCGCCGTTCGATATGCTTGCTCAGGATGGGAATGCACCGGTCCGGATCGCGCGCCTTGAGTCCCAGCAGGATGTCGCGGTGGTCGTTCTGGCTGACGCGCCGGTCGCAACGCTCCATGTCGATCCAGCGCACAAAGCGGATGCGCGCATTGATGTTCTTTAGAACGCGCAGCATCTCCATGTTGCCGGACATCGCCATCAGGCCTTCGTGGAAGGTTTCGTCGAGCCTGACCAGTTCCTCCACGCTCCGATCGCCGGGCTCCGGGCCCGTGCTTTCGAGGAAAGCCAGCAGGGCGTCGATGTCAGCGTCCTTCGCACGTTCGATCGACAGGCGCAGCGCTTCGGTCTCGACGATCCGGCGCATCTCGTACAGTGAGAAGACCTCCTGCGCATCGAGATCGCGGCAAAAGAACCCCTTCCCCGGAGAAAATCTCAGCAGCCCTTCGGTGGTCAGCCGGGTCAGCGCTTCGCGCAGGGGCGTGCGGCTGACGCCGAGCGCGCTGGCGAGCACGCCCTCGTTAAGGCGCTCGCCGGGCTTGAAGTCATAGCCAACACTCATTTGCTTGAGCTTGTCGTAGACCTGCTCGACCACGCTGTCCGTTACTGCGGCTGCCACGGTATTAAATCCTTATCTCGGGTAAATCGGCGGTCGCCGGAATATGGCGACGGCCGAAATATACCTGAATTCGGCACTGTAGACGGCGGTGTATACAAGACCGGCAATCAGTGTCGCACGCTGGCACTCAGTCGACGTGTGCGCCGGAATCCTTGACGATCTGCGCCCAGGTTTTCATATCGGCCAGCTGCGTGCGGCGGAACGCTTCGGGACTGCCGTCCTTGATCGGCTGAATGGCCTGGCTGACCAGCCATTGCTCGAAGCTGTCGGTATGAATGGCCTTCAGCACGGCCTTCGACATGCGATTCTGAATGTCAGCCGGCAGATCGGCGGGGCCGAACAGGCCATACCACGTAGTGCTCTGGAAGCCCGGCAGGTTGCAGGCTTCCGCCGCGGTCGGCACATCCGGCAGCACGGTGACGCGCTGCGCGGATGTCACCGCCAGGGCGCGGACTTTGCCGGACTGGATCGCGCCAAGGCTGGGAGAACTCTGGTTGAAGAAGAAGTCCACTTCGCCGGACAGCAGCGCCGTCATGGCCGGACCCTGCCCCTTGTACGGAATATGCACATAGCTGGTCTTCGATGCCGCGGCGAACTGGGCGCCGGCCAGATGGCCGGACGCGCCGTTGCCAGTGGAAGCGTAGTTGAGCTTGCCCGGCGCCTTGCGGGCGGCGGCGATCAGGTCCTGACAGGTCTTGATTTCCGGATGCTTCTCGGGGTTGATCAGCAGGATATTGGGCAGCGTCCCCAGCAGGGCGATGCGCGAAAAATCTTTTACCACATCGAACTGCAGTTTCGAATATAGCGCCGGATTAATTGCATGCGTTCCGGCCGTGCCAAGCAGGAAGGTATAACCATCGGGCTTGGCTTGCGCCACCAGACTTGAAGCGATATTACCGCCCGCGCCCGGTCGATTATCCGAGATAATCGGCACGCCGAATTCCTTATTCAACTCGACCCCCAGCTTGCGGGCGTACAGGTCGGTCGCGGCCCCGCCGGGGAAGCCGCTGACGATCGAAATGGTGTTGCTTGGCCACGACTTCGCGTCTTGGGCCAGCGTGCTGCCAGACATCACGAAAACCGCAGAAGCCAGCACGGTGGCGGCGAGAGAGGACAGCTTGCGCATCGACATAGGGGGCGCTCCAAGGCAGGGTTCAAGGGCCGGCGTGAGTGCAAGGGCAGGCTGGCCGTATCTGCACTCCGTCCTGTATACAGACTTTAATTATTGATCTGTATTCTGTAAAGCGCTATGCTGCGTTCACCGCTTGCGACCAACAGCATCCCTGTTTTGGTTCATCGGCACCATAATCGCGCCATCCCTCTTATTGCAGAGAAAAAACAATGACTTCTAGCATTTCCGCGCTGGCGGACCGCCCTGCCGCCGAAAACCAGACGTCCAGCCGTGGTGCATGGCGGGCGGTTTTCGTCGATGCCAATCCCACACTGTCCGAAGTGTCTTTACGGCTGCACCGCGCCGACGACCTGCCGCTGCAGATCAACCGCCAGCCCGATATCCGGCCGGAGGAATTGCCCGCCGTGCTGGCCGGGGCGCCGATTGCGATCATCGACCACACCCACCTGCCCACCGACATCGCCCGCCAATGCCAGGGACTGCGGCACGTGGTGTTCCTTGGCACCGGCGCGCGCAGCTACATGAATCCCGAGGAGCTGGCCGCACTCGGCATCACGGTCCACACGATCAAGGGCTACGGGGACACCGCCGTCGCCGAATGCGCGTTTGCGCTGATGTGGGCGGCAGCGCGCAACTTCGCGCGCATGGATCGCGAGATGCGGGCGGGCAATTGGCTGCGCTCCGACGCGGTGCAGCTCACCGGCAAGACGCTGGGTCTGGTTGGCTTCGGCGGGATCGCCCAGGAACTGGCGCGGCTGGCACACGGCATCGGGATGCGCGTGATTGCGTGGAACCGCTCGCCAAAGTCGCATGCAAACGTCGAGTTTGTCGAACTCGATAGCCTGCTGGCGCAAAGCGACGTGGTGTCGCTGCATCTGCTGCTCACGGACGAAACCCGCGGCCTGATCTCGGCCGAGCGCATTGCATCGATGCGCGACGGGTCAATCCTGGTCAATACCGCACGGGGTGCGCTGGTCGACGAAGACGCGATGATCGCCGCATTGCGCAGCGGCAAGATTGCGCATGCGGGCCTTGACGTGTTCACCGTGGAGCCGATGCCCGCCGGTCATGTGTTGACCACGCTGCCGAATGTCACGCTGTCGGCCCATTCGGCGTTCCGCACGCCCGAGGCCAACAACAATCTCATCGATGCCGCGCTGAACCACTGCCGCCGCATCGTCACCGAGCACAACTAAGGCGCCGATATGACCGCGACTCACGCTCCGATCGTGCGACTCGATCAAAACCACCGCCGCAGCCGTGCCGTCATCGCGAACGGTATGGTGTTTCTGGCAGGACAAGTGGCCGATGACAAATCCGGCGATATCGCCCAACAGGCGCGCGAAGCCCTGGCAAAGGTGGACGCGTTGCTGGCCGAGGCCGGCACCGACAAGCGTCGCGCGCTGACGGCGCAAATCTGGCTGGCCGACATGGCCGATTTCGACGGCTTCAACGCAGTGTGGGACGCCTGGGTCGCGCCGGGGGAAACGCCAACGCGCTGCTGCGGCAAAGTGGAACTGGCCGATCCGGCCTACCGCGTCGAAATCGTTATCTCGGCGCTGCTTCCCTGACTTCGAAACTTCCGAGACATCCGAGACATCCGAGACATCCGAGACATCCGAGACATCCGAGACATTCCCGATCATGATTTCCACGACCGATCCCCATCGCAACCGCAAGCCGCGCAATATCGGCGACGAAGAATGGGCCGTCCGCGTGCAACTCGCCGCCGCATACCGGCTCGCCGCGAAGTTCCAGCTGACGGACCTGATCTACACGCACATCTCCGTGCGCGTGCCGGGCACCACGGACCAGTTCCTGATCAATCCCCACGGCTGGTTCTTCGACGAAATCACGGCCTCGTGCCTGGTGAAGATCGATACCGAAGGCCGCCCCATCGGCGATGATCGCTTCGAGGTCAACGCCGCGGGCTTTACGATTCACAGCGCGCTGCACCAGAGCCGGCATGACGTTGAATGCGTGGTGCATTTGCACACCGACGCGGGCATGGCAGTGGCGGCGCTGGAATGCGGATTGCTGCCGCTGAACCAGATCAGCATGCAGTTTTATAACCGCGTGAATTATCACGACTACGAAGGCATTTCGCTGGACCTCGACGAACGCTCGCGCATCGTGAGGTCGATGAAGGATGCCAATTACCTGATTCTGCGCAACCACGGTCTGCTCACGACAGGACGCTCGGTCGCCGAGGCCTTCACCCGCATGTTCTATCTGAACCGCGCATGCGAAATCCAGGTGCAGACATTATCGATGGGACAGAAGGTGACCCTGCCCTCGCCCGAAGTCTGCGAGCACGCGGCCAAGCAGCACGACGACTACGCATATCTGGATACCGTCCACCTGGACCGGGAATGGACGGCATTGCTTCGACTGCTCGATCGGGACGGCGGAGAGTATCGCTGTTGAACAGGCGCTGGGTGGGGCGCGGGCGGTTTCGGACCGAATGCAGGCGTATGCCATGACGCATCGGGTAGGCTCGGCCATTGCCATTTTTATGGACGCGTCCCCCTCCCTCAACTGACTGCCAGACGGCAACGAACGGCGGCACGTCTCGACGCCGGACACGCCCAAGGGGGCCGTCGAGAAGCGCTTCCCGGACGGCACCCGGCAGTTCGTGCGCCTCGACCTCCAGGGCGAGCATGCCATCAGCGACATCATGCAGCCTGACGCGTAGTCCAGAAACGACAACGCCCGCACTGGGCGGGCGTACTAAGAGTGCGGTGGCCCTAGCACTTCGCCTTCGTCGTGCGTGCGCGCGAGTTGATCAGCAAGCCATGTGCGCAGGGCAAGTGTGTCGGCACGATCGCGCACGTGGGGCGCGAGCCAGAGCACCAGCTTGTGGGGCCCATCGACGAATCCGAATGGAGCGACGAGTTTACCCGAGCGCAAGTCGTCCAACACAAGCATCTGAGGCACAGGAGCAATTCCAAGTCCGCAGATCGCCGCTTGGATCATCAGGTAGAAATGGTCATACGAGTCATGGGTAGTTAGCGTTGGGCCTTCGTATTCAACCGCAGCAGCCCATTCGTTCCATGCGTTCGGACGTGTCGCCGGCGCCAGCCGGTGGGCCGCGGCGACATCTGCGAAACGTTTGATCCCCGTATCACGCAAATACTCCGGCGAGCAAACAAGACCAATACGTTCAGCCCGACCCAACTCCTTCACCACAACGTCCGGGGGCGGTTCGACCATCGTATTACGAATTGCGATACCAATGCGGTCCCTTACCGCGTCGAATTGGCCGTAATTCATATTGAATTGGAGCTGTACTCCTGGGTGCTGGCGGTGAAAGTCAGCAATTCGGGGAATCAGCCAGTACATCATGATCGACGCAGAGCACGAGAGCGTGAGGGGGCCCGGCTTTACCTGCTCTATCGCGGTATCGATCGCGGTGAAAGCGGCCGCCAGCCCTTCCGCGAGTCGCAGACCATCCGGAGTAGGGTCTGTTGACAAAGGCCCGCGTGTCAGTAGCGTAACGCCGAGGGTTTCTTCAAGCGCACGAATGTGGCGGCTGATCGCGCCGTGTGTGACAGAAAGCTCGTTAGCTGCCGCGCTCATGCTTCGCAGCCGCGCCGCAGCTTCGAAGGCCCGCAGGGCATTCAAGGAAGGGGTTGAACGAGCCATTAATTTGTCAGAGGTGTGAGCGAAACTCACGTTCTAAGGAGTATATGCCGCTCGCGACCCGATAGGACCAAGTAACCGGATCGACGCCGCTCTGGGGATAGCCCGGGTCGTGGGATGCTCAGGGAGAGCAATGAATCGATTTGCCTGCCCGGATTCGCACGAGCCACCGGTCCGTCTCGACCGCCTGGACTGCCGGCAGATCAGTCTGGCCAACCTGCCGCCGAGATTGGACAGGCCATTGACTCGAATTGGCGGTCTCGGACGTCGGTCTATCGCGACAGCGAGCTTGTCGGCGCCAGAGGCGACTTCCGACCCTTCTGAGTCACTCAGTGTTCTGCCATCGATGGCCGAAAATTTGCGCTATGCGGCCATCGATGCATTCGATCCCTAGGCATTAGGGGGAAATAAAGGTCGCACAACAGACTTTTCGAGGGGCGGAACGTCAGCGTTCGCGGGCCACCGTAGTTCACGAGGCCGCGGGACGACCGAGCAGAGGCGCCAGTAGCGGCGCGCCCAACTTTGCGAGCGGCACCCAAAGTGCGTATCGGATTTTAACTCGACTTATACCTCGTATGCATCTTACGATACATCTGGCGACACGGCATTGTTTAGACTCGCCCTAAACAACGCGGCGCTTCGTTAGGCGCGCATACGGGAAGGGTCGAAAGATGCAAGCTTTCAAGGTTGGGCGGGGTGTCGCCGTCTTGCTGCACACACTCAGAAGCCGCTTCCGGATTCGGAACACGGACGCATCAGCCCATCTATTGAAAAAGCTGAAACTAGCGGTGGCTGGCGTAGTCCTCGCCGCTACCCCTGCCTGGGCACAGAGCCCTGAAAACCTGACATGCGCGGACGTACCAAAAGGAAAAATAGTTCGTGCAAACTATGTCTGGGACACTAATCCGCCGGTGCTTGCATATTATGCGGGCGGTTACGTGGGGCCAGTGGGATTTCCCCACCGGCCCCTCCGGCGGGGACGGTGCCATCGAATTACTCTTATTCCGCTGCGATACACCTCTGTGGCCAATGGCCTTATCAGTGGACTATCGGTATCTACACGCCCCCTAAACCTTGGGTCTCCTCACAGGGCACTAAATCGAATTACCCAAATACTCAGATTCCGGTCAACGAGCTCGATGAAAAATCTTGTGAAGTCGGGAATCCGTGCTTTGTCGGCTCCGGCATCGAGCAGCAACAGGAAACGGACTTTGTTGGAGTCGGGTCTCAACCACTGACACTGAAGCGGGGTTACCGATCCAGCTATCTGGTTGCGCCCGCCGATGGATTTGGGGCGTTGTGGATGCACGAGTGGCAACGTCGGCTGGACTTATCAAGGTATTACAACACCACCCCAAGCCTAGCGTCCCTGCGCGACGATAGGCGTTGGACGACCTTCGCATTGAATAACGGTGTTTGGGCTGGGACGGACGGCAGGGGCGATCAAATCGTCGCGGTGACGGATGCCGGCGGTGCGGGGCAAGGGTTCCGCCTCGCGGATCGACGCAACGACCGCACGGAGGACTACGATACTACTGGCAAGCTTACGTTGGTCAAGGAGCGCAACGGCCGGACAACGTCGCTCAAGTACAGCGATACCAATACGGCCGTAACTGTGGCCCCCTACGCAAACCTGCTGATCGAGGTCAGCAACCAGTTCGGGCAGACGATTCGTTTCACCTACGACTCGCTTGGCCGGATCAATGCCGCGAACCTACCGAATGGGACTGTCGTGCAGTACGGCTACGACGCCTACGGCATGCTGAACGTCGTCACCTACGCCGACAACACGCAGCGCAAGTACCATTACGAAAACACGCAATACCGCTGGGCCATGACGGGCATCACCGACGAAAAGGGCGTCCGCTTCGCGACCTACGCCTACGATTCCCTCGGACGCGCCACCAGCACCGAGCACGCCGGCGGTGTCGACAAATTTCAGCTCAGCTTTCTCGGCAACGGCCAGACGTCGGTGACCACCGCGGACGGCACCAGCCGCACCTTCACCTCGGAATTGCAGGGCAACGTGCTGCGGGCGACCGGCGCTTCGGCACGGTGTCCGGCGTGCGGGGACATCGCGAAGGCGGTGACCTACGATGCGGCGGGAAATGTCGCGAGTAAAAGAGATTTTGCGGACAAGGAATCCCGCTACAGCTACGATGCGCTCGGCCGCGAGACGCAACGTATCGAGGGCTACGGCACGGCCGACGCGAAAACTACGACCACCGAGTGGCATCCGACTTGGAATCTGCCGCTGAAGATAGCCGAGCCAGGCCGTTTTGAGTATTTCAGCTACGACGCAAGCGGCCAGTTGATTGGCTACGTCCGCTATGACACGACCGATCCGACCGGAAGCCAAGGGGTCAACGTAACCCTCGGTGGGCCAATCACCAGTACGGGGTGGACTTATGAATCAAACGGCTTGAAATCCGCGACCATAGAGATGGTCGACGGTACGGTGGTGGGGCAATGGACTTATACATACGATGCACAAGGCCAACTGCAAACCATTACAGACTTAGCTGGGAGGACAGCGCGAGCGATTCAATATGACGCTGCTGGGCGATTGATTGAGGGAATATCGCTGGACAGTGAGCAACTGCGGTATCAATACACTGCTCGCGGTGATTTGGCTACCTACGACGTCAATGGACGCGTGCTCACATACGAGTATGACTTGAACGGCTTCCTGACCGCAATCAGGGGAGGGAATGGCTACTACAACGGCTATGTCTATGATGCCGCGCATCGTTTGACAGGAGTTCTCGAGACACCCCTCCCTATCAGTGTCTCTGATACATCTAGCCCCTTCAGAACGCTCGCCACATCTGACCAGGCGTCCGCAACCTCATCTGAGACTACGGGTGGGCGGTGGAGAGCGGCTTGGAGCCGTATTTTCCAATGGTTGACATCATGGATAAGTCGGGCTCACGCACAAGTGGTGCTGCCTGTTCTTCGTCCAATTCCGGTATGGCCGTCAATGAGCCAAGCACCGAGCCGCGCGCCGTCTGCTGAGGATGAGTTGATGGGCATAACGGAGAATCCTAACGCGATCCTAAGCACGGTTGGACGAACATTGCGCGAGTTGGCCAATCGCGTGACTGAACCCATGTCGTGCGATGAAGACCCTCGCTGTACCAAGGCGCGACGTGATGCGCAGGCGGCACATCACGACCTCACAACCAAGCGGTGGGGCCAATATATGAGTGGGGGCACTAACGGGTCAGATCCACGTCACAGAAAATCTGTAATCGAAAAACAAAGCAGGCTGCGCGACGCTATTCGCCGTGTCAAACTCTATTGCGTAGCATGGCCCTTGGAGCTTCCAGAGTGGGAGTACCAGGCCAACCGAGACGTTCCAATCTTGTATTGAGATGACGAATATGGATGACTTGTTTCCTTTGCCTCCTGTGCTCACGGAGTACTTGCGCTCTCCGGCGCTCGAGCGAACAGACAGCCACATAACTTCGCTTCGCCAACGGCTTAGCTATGTAAAAGAGATCATGGATAGAGTAGAAGCTGGCCCTGATGATGGGTTCGTTCTCTATGATCTGTTGAGTAGCGTTGAAAACGATCTGCTCGTTATCCTGGCTCCAGGAATCCCAAGCGATCGAAGCGAAGATTCCACATACATTATGCACGTCTCCTGGCCTGCGGATTGTAGCGTAGCTTCGATGTACGAAGCCTTCCCAAAGTCCGTAGTTGCCGCACTTACGCGAGGTGTCGGAAAGCTCAGTATGCGCGATACGGAGGCTACTGAGTGGGTCAACCAATGGTGCGCGGCATTGAAGAGAATTCTTCAGATGCTCATTGACGCTGACGTACTTGAAAGCGCAATGGCCGCTCTTCTAGCTATCGATCTTCTACTCACCAACCTCGTTTCCTTTATCACCGCGATGCACCTCAATCCGTTTCTTGATCGACAAGGCTAGTAGGCGGATGTGTCGCGCACTTGCGATGGTAATCGTTGCCGGCAGCGGCGGTTCGTTTTTGCACAGTGGGCGCTCGCCGGACGGATGGCAATGTCCGAGTCTACCGCTCTTTGCCCTCGGGCTACCCTTAAAATAAAGGGGAACAGGATGACCAAAACATATGAGATTTGGCAAGCAATTTCGGACGCCGATGGAAGCGGACACAACGCGCTTATCGAAAAGGGACAGTTCGAAACGCAAGCCCACTTGTTCGAAGGTAAGCCGGTGTTACTGAAGACCTTCGATGCCGAAACCTACGACGAGGCCGCGCAAATCTATAACGATTATTTCGGATGGGGCAAATACCATCCGATGAAAGATTAAGGGGTTGGCCGGTGCTGACGCTTGACGCTAGGCGACTTCGCGCGAGCGGCGCCATCAGGGCCAATCAACAAAAGCCAAATCAGCGTCGGTTCACGCTCGTAGAGCAGACGTTCACTGATCAAAGTGCAACGACCGAGACTGGCCGGACTCGGTCCTCGGTCTAACTGCGCAGGGGCTTGCCGTCGCCATAGGCGATTTGCGACCCTAGCGGAGGAGCCGGGCGTGCTTACGCTATTTCTCGGGCTGACCATCCGCATTCCAATACTTCCAGGTTCCTACCTCATTTCCCCGATCATAGTTACCTGACGCTGCAATGCTGCCGTTTGAATGGAAAACTAGTGCCGTTGTCGCAATCGACGTAAGACTTTCAGCGTCCTGTGCGATTTCCATGCGCTCCTAAGGCGCCCCGTAGCGAGTAGAACAAAGATCACCAGGAAGACGTTCAGTACCGGAGGCAACGTCTTCCACTCACCTGCGCCGAATAGCGGCATGAAAAATTGTGGGACCAATATGAATGGCAGGACGCACGAAACCGCGACCCAGCATTGAGAGGCTGGCGATGAAACTCCCGATACTTTTCCGCTTTTGTGATCAATCCATCCAACAAGTGTTTGCCAATTTCCAGGTTCACGAAGCAGGGCCGTTACCGTCATGCCGTTGTGCGGTCTGACTTCGTCAGCGATGGAGACAGAGTATTCCCGCTTACTGCCGACAGTAAAATCGAATTGCGTTCTCGTCGGCCCGTACAGACTCGAACTGTAGGTAACGTGGGATACATCGGCAAAGGTGACAGTCGTCGGATGAAGGTTTAAATCTCGCATTCGAGAAACTGCTGCTGGGAAAACTTGCATGGCAGTGGCGAAGAGGAGGCCGCTGCAAACTCCTTGCTACTATGAGCCCTTGGAAGCCCGACGCTCCGCTTTGGGTTATCGGCGCCTAACCGACCCTGGATGCTATACGCCGGGCGGGAAATGACTGTAGCAGATGGGCGCCGCCAGGCGGTGGCGCCGAAGTGGGGTGTGACAAGAGAACAACATGGACGGCATTTGGGTAGATGTCCGCTTATGGCCGGTAGCAGCCGGTGGCCACCATCGATACTCCAATCCGCCAGCCTGATGGGGCTATGTCCCGGATCGGCCAGCAGCAGTCATTGCGATTTGGTTGGCGCGCGTCCGCTATCCCGCGTCGAAGCGACGCCGCATCTTCACGACTCGTGCACAGTAATTACCATTGTCTCTTTAGAGATCGTCCACGCCGCATGTAGTCATCGCGCATTTTCGTCCCGCCGCGTCGTAGGACACCGCCTTGGCAAAATCCCCACATGCTGGACAAGGTGTCGCTGCGCCGGTGGCACGCAGCACGTTGCCCTGCAGTTCCGAGGTGGAGGTGCGGCTGGTGCCGGCCGCCGTGGTGACCGAGTTCCGGCCGTTTCCCTGGAAGCTGAGTTGGAACTTGTCGATGCCACCGGCGTGCTCGGTATGTGACCCCTCCGAGCGAATCGTAGCCTTAGGTGAAAGATCGGATACCTTTCTCGTCAGTGATTCCGGACGGTAGTGATTTAAGTGGTAGTTAATCGCGATGTGAGTAATGCGATACCTATCAGCGACTGGCTCCTACTACACTTGCTGGCGCAATTCACCGTAGCAACCACAGAAGAGCACGTGAAGGGGTCGAATATGACAAGGAATATTCAATGGCTGCTCGTTGTGGCAGCCGCCCTTAACTTTTCGCTTCGAGGAGCGGAAGCCTCGCCACCCATTAAAGTCTGGTGGGCAGAACCTTGGGGGACCGGCTACGCGAACGGCCAAGGTCCGATGTATAGCACCCCTAACCAAGCATGCGCGCATTTTGACGGATGGAATTGGCTTGGATATACCGTCACCTATCGGTATGTTCCCAACACACCCTATGCTCAACACTGGTGTGAGCCACTTTTAAATGGCTTGCCAATGGATCCAAACAGTTTCCACAGAATAGCGATCAGTAAATCTATCTATATAAAAGAAGTTTGTGTGGACCCGATTCGAAGAACATACAATTATAATTTCAATCGAAATCCGAGTCTGCCATTGGATGAGCAGTGCTCCGATCCTCCCCAGCAGACAGCAAATTCTTGTCCGATAGGGAATCCTGTCTCACCGCTAACTGGGCAGAAAATTCAAATAGAAAGTCCGGACTTTCAGTCGTCGGGTCCTCATCCACTAATTTTTCAGCGTACATATCGATCAGACACGGCCCAGTATGGCTCAAATGTTGGGGCCATCAACAATACCTGGTTTCATAACTGGCAACGCGCTTTGAATTTGATGCTTGCTGATGAAGGTGCGATTATGGCAAGACGTCCGGACGCTTCCTTGGTCAGATTCACCCGGCAAGGGCAGAGATGGTTACAGGCGGACGGGCAATCGCGCGATTACATTGAGGCCGGCGCGAACGAGAAGGGAGTCGGCGCCTGGCAATACCATGTCGCGGCCAACGATAGCATTGAGTCCTATGACTCGAATGGACGCCTGCTCGCCGTCACTGAGCGGAATGGTTGGTCGACGACACTAACCTATACCACCGGCGCCACACCTATGGCGCCGTGGGGACAGTCTGGCGTTCTGGAAAGTGTACGAAACCACTTCGGCGTCAAAATCTCGTTCAGCTACAACGCAAAGAACAATCTCATCGGCGCCACGACTCCTGATAGCACGACAATCGGCTACGAGACCACGGCTGATGGCAGTTCAAGCGTGACGTGGCCAGACGGGGCGATACGTCGCTATCACTATGGTGAGGACCTGCCGAATTTCCAGACCTTTTTGCCTGGACGTCTGACCGGAATTACCGATGAACTTGGCAAGCGCTTTGCGACCTACACCTACAAGTACGCAAGTGGCGGTCCTTTGGATGGCTTTGTACTGAGCGAGGAACATGCTGGCGGCGCCGACAAGCTGTCTTTCAGCTACGGCACGAATGCCACTCTGGTGACGGACAGCAACGCGCTGACGCGCAACTTCAATTATCAGCTGGCCGGCAAGCTGCGGCAACCCACCGGTGCGTCAGGATCGAGTCCCATCGGCGATCCGTTCAACACGATCCAGTATGACGCAAGCAACAACGTCAGCCGCACGGTCGACCGAAACGGGAACGACACGCACTATAGCTACGACGCGCTCGGCCGCGAAACTCAGCGCGTCGAGGGCTACGGCACTACCGACGCGAAGACCACGACCACCGAGTGGCATCCGACGTGGAATCTGCCGCAGAAGGTGGCTGCGCCGGGCCGGGTGGACTTTTTCGACTACGACTCGAAGGGGCAGGTGCTTGCGTATGGCTGGTATCCGACCAACGACGCCGCCGGCAGCCAGGGGCTCAACGCTCAACCGTCCGGCGACGTGACGAGCACGACTTGGGACTATGGCGGAAACGGCCTGGTTGCGACGGCCGTCGATAAGCTTGGAGACACGGTCACTGGCCGATGGACCTTCACTTACGATGCCCAGGGCAACCTAATTTCGGTGACGAACATGACGGGGCAGACTGGCACAGCCGTGCAATATGATGCAGCGGGCAGGTTGCTTGAGGCTGTGGATGTCAACGGATCTCGCATCAAGTACGCCTACGACGCACGCGGTCGCATGACCGATTTGGATATAGATGGAATCCATACCAAATACGAGTACGATGCGGTGGGGCAACTTGTTGGCATTGCTGGGCCGTACGACCTTGTGACGCGCTATACCTACGATGCAGCCCACCGGCTGATCCAGATCCTGGACAACATCACGATTCCTGAAATGGGCAATGATTCAAGTTTGGTCAGCCCCTTCACGGTAGAAGGCTCTGCCCCGCCTTCATCGCTGGCCTATGTATCCGACCGTCTGGCCTCGGGCTGGAACGCAGTCGTGCGGTGGCTGAAGGACTGGCTATCCGGCATCATCAGTGCTGCGCACGCTCAAACGGCGCCGTCGCTGCCGAATTCATACGCGCCCCCACTTCGCCCAGGTCAGAGCATGCCAGCGTATCCGGGGTCGAGCGCGGCGCCGGACCTTGATCCGAGCCTTAAGCCCGAAAAAGCCATGCCGGGTATGTACGTTATGCAGTTCCTAGTGAAGGTTCAGAAGGCATGCGGAGAAGTGCTTGACGCAGTCGTCTCTTCTTTCGACAAGAGCACCCCTCCGGGGGATTGCGATAACGATGAGTATACTAAGCTGAAAACCAACGTGGACCAGTCCTGCAAGACTGGACAGCAGTATTGCAAGGCAGGTGACAGTGCGACCTTACTTGCATCAAAGCGTGATGCTTTACAAGTTTGCGCGAACGCGAGACGGAAGATAATGAACGTTTGTTTCCGTGGTGGGGACAAAATTCATCAGCGAGAATGGGTAAAAGTCGTACAACAGGTGGATATTTGCAATGGACTCTAACGAATACGCACGTCGATCTGCACAAGTGAATTCAAATATTCATGCTGCATTCGCTATCATTCCAATTCCGTCTGGCCATCGCCGGGATGATGGCGTCGCAAACTACGAGGTGGACGAAGATGTTCAGAAATTCAATGGGCGCAGGTGGACAGAAATCTCCCTTGACCACTGGATTCGCAGCATAAGTCCTTCTGCCATCCGTCGCGCTACAAATAGTGCCTTCTTCAAATACTATCTGCCTTCGCTTCTAGTAGGAGCCTTGCAGGACAGCGACTATTCGTACTTGGCACTGGACGCTCTGCTTCCGGATAATCCCAAGTATGAGCCTCGCCCCGACTGGAAGGAGTATCGAATGAGCTTTGCTTCGCAACAGGTAGAGGCCGTTATTTCGTTCCTCGAGTTGGTTAAGGAAAGTAGTAGCCCCGAGAGCGTCGACTGGCATGCCGCGGACGCGGGGCTCGGCGGCTTGTGGAATTAGTTTTTCGTCTAAAGGAGATTCTTCGATGGCGCGCTCCATAGTCAGCCGATTCATCGAAGGTGCGCTCCTTCACGTTCAGGTCGAGACGTGTATTTGAGCGACCGCAGGCCTGGTCGGCGTCGCTTCGTGATTGCACAACGGACGCTCGGGAATCCATACGCAATGACCGAGTCTGGCCGAATCCGGAAGCTCGTCGGCCTCCAGGTCTCGCTGCCCGCCGGACGTCGGTAGTCGACCCTTAGCGAGCATCTGTCTCATACCTCCAAGTGGCCCATGTCCAAGCGTAACCGGCCGGTCAGACTGGGCTGCAAGCATCCGCGATGGCGTCGAACAATGCGCAGAGTTGTGGCGCAGTAATGACACCCCTCGTCGGCATGTACCGTCGGATGACTCGCGATGCTAGGGTAGCGGCGAATGTCGATCGTGAAGCAAATCATGACTGCCCTCAATACTAAAGACGATCTGCGAACCATCGGAATGGCTCTTTTCCTGCTTGCATTGTGGATCGGAGCGATAACCGCCTATTTCTGGGAGAACATCCGCGGCAATCAGCACTTCAAGGCGTATTGCGAGACGGAGGCAGGACTAAGAGTCTTTAAGAAGGCGCAGCCGGACAGAGTTTGGCTCGCGGACTCTCCATACTCTGCTGTCGTTGCCGCGAGCTTCGACGGCGTCGCTTTCGCCCGCTACGTTGACACCGCTACAGGGCGTCAGATCGATGTGCACCGTATCAAGGGTACGGGTATGCGTCGGCGGTCCTATGAGCACGTCGATGCCGATCTGACAAAGGTCCCGGTCTATGGATGGCGTTCCATTTCTGCTCAGCCGGTTGCCGGGGGGCTTCGACTGACTCGTTCAGGCGACGAACTCTACGAGCTGAAATCGGGCGAGCTATTGGCGCGCTATTACGACTATGACTTCTTCATGTTTGATCCTGCAAAGACACCCTTTTCATCGCCCGCTCCGAAGACGTGCCTTCACAACATGTCTACCTACCGCGAGCTGCAGAACGCGATTCAGAGCTAGAGATTGTCGGGGGCGACCAGGGCGCGGACTCTGGGAATGACCGAAACTCACAGAGTTTGCGTCATTCGCAGTTCTAGAGCTAGTGTCGCTTCCTGGCCGAACTGAGACATCGCCCCCCTACTGCAGTGGAAACTGGCATGGCACTGGCGCCACAGACAGCTATCCGGCCAACAAGCGTCATTCGCCCGCGCTTTTGGTCGGACGTTCGGGCGTCGTCGGCTCTACCTCTAACCGGCCATCCGGTTCTCCCTGAGCCTTGACCTAGTCACCCGCGTCTTCAGTCGCTAGGGCAAGCTCCTGCACAGCAACCGGTTGGCCAATCACTTGATCTTCACGACGACCTTGCCCTTCGCGCGTCCCTGGGCCAAGTATTCAAGCGCTT
>Ga0209023_10003758_pt1 | contig 17808 bp, 16 predicted proteins | sample LakOneMetagenome_FD_187468 | JGI IMG/M metagenome (GOLD analysis project Ga0209023, IMG submission 187468) | Freshwater and sediment microbial communities from Lake Erie, Canada (SPAdes) (version 2) | ecosystem: Environmental > Aquatic > Freshwater > Lentic | place: Lake Erie, Canada... | reverse complement strand
CGAGCGCGGCCACCGCAAGCGCGTACCACCACGCGGGCGGAGCGATGCGCAGCAGCGAGAGCGGCGTGGAACCCATCGCGTGCATCGGGGGCCAGAAGCCGCCGATCACCCCCGCCGCCAGCCTGAACAGCAGCGTGGCCGCCTGCGGCCACACGGCCAGCATCACGGTCGCGCCGAGTATCAGCGGCACGAGCAGGAAACTGAACAGCGGGATGGCCACCAGGTTCACGGCGAGGCCCGCGAGCGACACCGAGCCAAACACGGCCACCGTCGCTGGCAGCAAGGCGGCCATGACATAGAGCTGCGTGTGCACCAGCGCGCGGGCGCCGGTGTGTACGACGCCGCCGAGCGCGCCCTGCACGAGCAGCGCGCCGACGGCGAGAAACGAGAGCCAGAATCCGGCCGCCAGCGGCGCGAACGGATCGAGCAACAGCACGCCGATCAAGCCCGCGGCCAGCGTGCGGGCCGCGGGACGGGGGCGCGCCATCCAGCGCAATCCGTGCCAGGTGGCGAGCATCAGCAGCGTGCGTTGCGTCGGCACCGACCAGCCAGCCAGCAAGGCGTAGGCCAGCGAAGCCGCCAGGCCGGTCAAGGTCGAGAACGTGTGGCGGGGCACGCGCGATTGCAGGCCGGGCATGCGCTCCCAGAGCTTTGCGGCAAGCCAGGCCACCACCAGGCAGAAAAGCGTCACGTGCAGGCCGGAGATCGCGACCAGGTGCGTGATGCCGACGGCATTGAACACCCGCCATTGCTCGGTGGACACGCGCTGCGTATCGCCGATTGCCAGCGCGATGATCAGCGCCGCCGCGTCGCGGTCGGTGACGCGCCTCGCGATGGCGCGGGCAATGCGTTCACGCAGCACGTCGAGCGTCGCGCCCGCGCGCGCGAGACGCTGATTGAGCGCCGAGTCGAGCACCTGCCCGCTCGCGTGCACGCGCAGCCGCAACGGCTGCAACGCCAGCGCGGTCGAACCGGGATTCGAGTTCGACGGCGGCGCATGCAGCGACACGAGCAGCTGCCAGCGCTCACCGGCACGGACTTCGGGCGCGTTCGGCCAATGCAGCGTCGCGCGCAGCCACCGACTGCGCAGTTCGTGCTCATGGAGCGGCGTCAATCGCGCCGTGAACGATTCCTCGGCGCCGCGCAGGAATGGCAGGCCTTCGATCTCGGCCGTCACCAGCACGCGCTGGTCGAAATCGGGCGGCAGCAGCGAGCGGTCGTACTGGTGCAACGGCCACCAGGCCCAAAGGACGCCTGCACAGGCCGCCGCCAGCACGCGCAGGCGGGCCCAGCGCCACAGCGGCAAGGCCAGCGCCGCGAGCCACAGCGAGCCGGCCAGGCCCTGTGCGTGGGCGAGGAGCGCGAGCAGCACGCCGCCGAGCAATGCCAAGGCGTGGATTCCCGTCACATTGTTGCGCCTGGCGGGGGTTCGAGGCTTGTTGGGGCCTGTTAAAGTGGCCCAAGCATGCAACGCCGCATCGTCAAGCAGCTGGCCAACTGGGTCGCCGCGCGCCGCGAACGCTGGTACCTGCGCGTCTTTGGCTCGCGCGTCACAGACCCGCTGTTGTGGTCGCTGAACCGCCATTCGATCACGGCCGCGTTTGGCGCCGGGCTGGCGATCGCGTTCGTGCCGCTGCCGGTGCACACGATCGCCGCGGTGCTGGCCGCCCTGTACTGGCGCCTGAACCTGCCGGTCGCGCTGGCCAGCACGTGGGTGGTGAATCCGTTCACGGTGGTGCCCTTCTATTACGGCGCCTATCGCCTCGGCGCCCTGCTGCTGCACCGCGCGCCACGCCATTTCGCCTTCCAGCCGAGCTGGCGCTGGCTCGAACATGGACTGGGGCCGTACTGGAAGCCCTTCCTGCTCGGCTGCCTGGTCAGCGGCGTGGTGGCCGGCGTACTCGGACGCTGGGGACTGGAGCTGGTCTGGCGGGCCGCGGTCAGGCGCCAGTTTCGCCGGCGACACCAGTCATCGCCAGCGCCAAAAGCGCCGCGTTAGCGCGCTTTCAGCTTTCCGTTTTCGAACTCGAGCACGCGATCCATTCGCGCGGCGAGCTTCAGGTCGTGCGTCACGACGACGAGGCTGGTGCCGAGCTCGCGATTGAGCTCGAGCAGCAACGCAAACACCTGCTCGGCATTGCGCCCATCGAGATTCCCGGTCGGCTCGTCGGCCAGCACGAGGCGCGGCGAAGTGACCAGCGCACGCGCCACCGCCGCGCGCTGCCGCTCGCCTCCGGAAAGCTGGTGGGGCCGGTGCCGCGCGCGCGCCTCGAGGCCGACGCGCGTCAGCAGCGCCATCGCCCGCCGCGCCGCCTCCGCCGCGTCCATGCGCCGCACCAGCAATGGCATCGCGACGTTCTCGAGCGCGCTGAATTCCGCCAGCAGGTGGTGGAACTGGTACACGAAGCCGATCGTCCGGTTGCGCAGGTAGCCGCGCTCGGTCTCCGCCAGCGCATGCAGGTCGCGGCCGTCGATCTCGACGCGACCCGCGTCCGGACGATCGAGTCCGCCGAGGATCTGCAGCAGCGTCGTCTTGCCTGATCCGGATGAGCCGATGATCCCCAGGCGCTCGCCGGCGCGCACGTCAAGGTCGAGGCCGGTCAGCACCTCGAGCGTCGTCGGGCCTTCGCGAAAGCGGCGCACGACGCCACTGGCGCGCAGCACGACGCCACCGGCCGCGCCGGATTCCTGCCGCGGTGTTTCAGTCATGTCGCAAAGCCTCCGCCGGCTGCGTCAACGCGGCGCGCCAGGCAGGATACAGCGTCGCCAGCGCGCACAGCGCGAAGGCCACCGCACACACCCGCAGCACGTCGGGCCACTCGACGTAGGCCGGCAGCTCGCTCATGAAGTAGACGCGCGCATCGAGGAACTGCTCGCCGGTCGCGCGCTCGATGGCGGCGACGAACGAGCCAATGTGCGTTGACAGGAACCAGCCGAGCAAGGCGCCGCCCAGCGTGCCTGCGAGGCCGATCAACGCGCCCTGGATGCTGAAGATCGCGAGCACGTTGCGCGGCAGCGCCCCCATGGTGCGCAGGATCGCGATCGCCGGGCGCTTTTCCTTCACGACCATGACCAGCGTCGCAACGATGTTGAACGCCGCGACTGCGACGACCAGCAGCAGGATCATGAACATCATCGTCTTCGTGGTCTGGATGTTGCGGAAGAAGCTGGCATGGTCGCGCGTCCAGTCGCTGACGTAGAACCCGCCGCCGATCTGCAGCGCCAGGTCGCGCACGACGCGCGGGGCCGCGAGCGGATCCTTCAGCGCGAGACGCAGCCCGGTCACGCCATCGCCCATGCGGTAGATGCGCGCGGTATCGGCCAGCGGCGCAAGCGCCAGCGCGTTGTCGAATTCGTACATGCCGGAGTGGAACAGTCCGCTGACGTGGAAGCGCCGCATCGTCGGCGCGAATCCGGCCGGCGTCATGCTGCCCCGGGGCGCGATCAGCACCACGTCCCCGCCCGGCTTCACGCCAAGCGCAGCGGCGATCGCATCGCCGAGGATGATGTTGTAGCTCCCGGGCCCGAGCGAGTCGATGGAGCCGCCGCTGATGTGGTTGGCCAGGCTCACCGCGCGGCGCTCCTGTTCCGGCAGCACGCCGCGCAGCAGCGTCGGCGCCGAACGCGCGCCATTGACGAGCATCGCCTGCACCTCGATGTACGGCACGGCCGCGGTCACCTGCGCGTTGCGTTGCGCGAGCTGCTGCGCCGCACGCCAGTCGGGGAGCGTGCCTTCCAATCCCATCAGCGTGGCGTGCGAGGTCACGCCCAGCATGCGCGTGCGCAGCTCGCGCTCGAAACCGTTCATGACCGACAGCACGACGATCAGCACCGCGACGCCGAGCGCCAGGCCCAGCATCGACACGAGGGTGATGAACGACAGGAATCCGCGCCGCTGCGCCGAGCGCAGGTAGCGGGTTCCCACCGTGAGTTCGTATGGCATGTGCGGCGGCTACTGGTAACGGAGGGCATCCGCGGGCGGCGTCGCCGCGGCGCGCAGCGAAGGATAGACGGTCGCGGCCAGCGTCAGCAGCAAGGCCGCGATGCTGATCCAGGTCACGTCGGCCCATTGCAGCTCGGAGGGCAGCTCGGTGATGTAGTACACATCGGCGTCGAAGAACCGGAAGCCGAGCGCGCGCTCCAGGAACGGCGCGATGCGATCGACGTTGCGCGCCACCGCGACGCCGAGCGCGACGCCGGCGGCGACGCCGCACCAACCGATGACGAGGCCCTGCGTGACGAACACGCGCAGCACCGTGCCGGGCGCGGCGCCGAGCGTGCGCAGGATCGCGATGTCGGTGCGCTTGTCGTTGACAACCATGACCAGCATCGCGACGATGTTGAAGGCCGCGACGCCGACGATCAGCAGCAGGATCAGCGCGACCATCGTCTTCTCGATGCGGATCGCGCGAAAATAGCTGGCGTTGTCCTGCGTCCAGTCGCGCACCTCGTACCCCGGGCCGATGGCATTGCGCACGGCGGGCATGTACGCGGGCGCCGCCAGCGCATCGTTGAAGCGCAGGCGCAGGCCGCTGGCGCCAACGGCGGCCGGCGCAAACGCGCGCACGTCGTCGAGCGATGCGAGCGCGAGCGTCGAATCGTGGTCCTGGATGCCGGCACTGAACAGGCCGGCGACGGTGTAGACCCGCAGGCGCGGCTCCGGCGGCGCATCGGCGCTGGCGATCGGCACCAGCAGCGTCACCGAATCGCCGACCGTAACGCCCAGCTGTTCGGCGAGCGCATTGCCCATGACCAGGCGATCGCTGCCCGCGACGAGATCACCGAGCCGGCCGGCGACCAGCAGCGGCGCCACGTCGGTCACGGCGGACTCATGCTGCGTGTCGATGCCGCGCAGCGTCAGCGGCAGCATGTCGCTCCCGTGCATCGCCAGCGCCTGCAGGTCCATGTAGGGCGCCACGCCGGTGACGCCCGGCAGCGCGCGCAGTCGAGCGGCGAGCTCGCTGTCATCGGCCAACTCCGCGGGTCGCGAATCGACGACGCGCGCGTGCGCACTGAGCGCCAGCAGCCGATCGCGCAGCTCGCCCTTGAGCCCGTTCATGACCGACAGCACGACGATCAGCGCCGCGACACCCAGGGCGACGCCGCCGAGCGACACCCAGGTGATGAATGAGACGAAAAAGGCGTGCTGGCGGGCGCGCACATAGCGCAGGCCGACGAACAGTGACAGCGGTTGGAACATACGGGAAAGGTCATTTAATCACGACCGCCCGGCCGAGAGCGATGAAAGCGGACCGGCATCACATTTTGGAGCGGCGGCACGGGGATGGCGCGGCAGGCCCGGTGCTATAGTTAGCGGTGCGCAAGGGCTTTCCAGCCCGTGGGCGCGCATGAGGAGACGACCATGAACGCACGCATCCTGCAGGGCGCACTTGTATTGACCGTCCTGTGCGGCAATGTCGCATTGGCCGAGACGATGGTCGTCGACGACCAGGTCACGGTGCGGCAATCCAGCGTCGAGCGCCCCTCGCGCGGCGTGACGATGGCGACGGTCGAGGCGAAGTTCGGCGCGCCGCAGACGCGCCATCCGGCGGTCGGAAAACCGGCGATCACGCGCTGGGACTACGCGAATTTCAGCGTCTTCTTCGAAGGCGAGCGCGTCATCGACGCGGTCGCCACCGCAGGGTAACCTTCGCCCCACGTTCCCGCTGAAGCCGGCTTGACGCCGCCGGCTTTGGATTCGTATTGCATGCCCGTTTTGCTCCGCCCCACATTGCCCGGCCCAGGGCCATCGCTGCTGCATTGGCACTCGCTCCACGCGGGCGCGCGCGCGCTGGCATTGAGCGAAGCTGCGCTCGCGGACACGCGCCCCTGGGCCTGCGTGGCCGCCGACGCACGTGAGCTCGAACGACTGGCCGCGGAACTGCGCTTCTTCGCTGGCCCTGCGCTTCCGGTCCTGACGCTGCCGGATTGGGAGATCCTGCCGTACGACCAGTTCTCGCCGCACCCGGACATCGTCTCCGAGCGGCTCGCCACGCTCGCGCAGCTGCCCGAATTCCGGCGCGGCATCCTGCTGCTGACCGCCGACAGCCTGCTGGGACGGCTCCCGCCGTCGAACTACGTCAGCGCCCGCAGCTTCGCGCTCGAGCGCGGCGCGCTGCTGCCGCTCGAACCGTTGCGGCGCCGGCTGGTGGAAGCGGGCTACGCCAGCACGAGCCAGGTCAGCGGACCGGGCGAATTCGCGCTGCGCGGATCGCTGTTCGATGTCTGGCCGATGGGCACCGGGGCGCCGGTGCGCATCGACCTGCTCGATGAGCGCATCGACTCGCTGCGGCGTTTCGATCCGGACACGCAGCGCTCGCTCGATGCGCTCGAATCGCTCCGTTTGCTGCCGGCGCGCGAGCTGCCGCTCGATGCCGAGGCCGTGCGCGAATTCCGCCGGCGGTTCCGGTTGCGTTTCAGCGGCGATGTCACGCGCATGGACGTGTATCGCGGCGTCAGCGAAGGCCTGGCGCCGCCCGGCATCGAGTTCTACCTGCCGCTGTTCTTCGAGCAGACCGCGACGCTGATGGACTACCTGCCGCCGGAGCTCGTGTTCGCGGCCGACCCGGGCCTGGCGGACGCGCTCGACACCGCGTGGCAGGCCATCCTCGCGCGGCATGACCAGTATCGGCACGACGTCCAGCGTCCACTGCTCGATCCGCAGGAGGTCTACGTCACGAAGGCCGAACTCGAGGCGCAGCTCGCGCGCCATGCGCGCGTCGTCATCGATCCATTCGCGGCCGTGGAAGTCGCGGACGACGACGACCGCGCGCGCGGCACGATGGGCGCCAGCCTGCTGCCCCGCGACTTCCGGCTCGATGCGCGCGCCAGCGAACCGCTCGCGCCGCTGCTCGCCTTCCTCGAGGAATACGAAGGACGCGTGCTGCTGTCGGCCGATTCGCCGGGACGGCGCGAGGTCATCAGCCGCATGTTCGGCGCGCACGGCCGGCAACCGCGCGCGGTGGCCGACTGGGCGCAATTCGTCGGCGGCGGCGCACGGCTCGCGATCATCGCCGCGGGCGAGGTGCGGAGCCTGTCGCTCTCGGATCCGCAGCTGATGCTGCTTTCCGAGTCGGAACTGTTCGGCACGCGCGCGCGGCAGGAGCGACGCCGCCGGCGCGCGGCGGCCGATCCGGCCACGATCCTGCGCAACCTGCAGACGCTGGAGCCGGGCGCACCGGTCGTGCACGAGACCTATGGCGTGGGCCGCTACCGTGGCCTCGAGGTCATGGAGATCGGCGGCACGTTGAGCGAGTTCCTGGTGCTCGAGTACCGCGACGGCGACAGGGTCTACGTGCCGGTGCACTCGCTCCATCTCGTCAATCGCTACGCGGGCGGCAGTCCCGAGACCGCGCCGCTGCACAAGCTCGGCACCGAGCAATGGGCGCGTGCGCGCAAGCGCGCCGCCGAAGCGGTGCGCGATGTCGCGGCCGAGCTGCTCGACCTGCACGCGCGCCGGCATGCGCACGAGGCACCTGTGCTGCGTGCCGGCGAACTGGAATACCAGACCTTCGCCAACGGCTTCCCGTTCGAGGAGACCGCCGACCAGGCAGAGGCGATCGCGCGCGTCATCGAGGACCTGGCGAAGCCGACGCCGATGGACCGCATCGTCTGCGGCGATGTCGGTTTCGGCAAGACCGAGGTCGCGATGCGCGCGGCCTTCGTCGCGACGCAGGCCGGCCGCCAGGTGGTCGTGCTGGTGCCGACCACGCTGCTCGCCGAGCAGCACCTGCAGAGTTTCCGCGACCGCTTCGCCGACTGGCCGGTGCGCATCGAAGCGCTGTCGCGCTTCCGGGCCGGACAGGCCGCGAACAGCGTGCTGGCCGGATTCGAGAGCGGGCAGGTCGACATCCTGGTCGCGACCCACAAGTTGCTGCACGCCGACGCGCGCGCGAAGAACCTCGGGCTGCTGATCGTCGACGAGGAACATCGCTTCGGCGTGCGTGACAAGGAGCGGCTCAAGGCGCTGCGCGCCGAAGTGCACGTGCTGACGCTGACGGCGACGCCGATCCCGCGCACGCTGAACCTGGCGCTCGGGGGCCTGCGCGAACTCTCGCTGATCAGCACGCCGCCGGCCGGTCGCCTCGCGATCAAGACTTTCGTCTGCGAGTGGCATGGTCCGACGCTGCGCGAGGCGACCTTGCGCGAATTGCGCCGCGGCGGCCAGGTCTACCTCGTGCACAACGAAGTGCAGACGATCGAGAAGATCGCCGCCGACTTCGCGGCGCTGGTGCCCGAGTCGCAAGTGCGCATCGGCCACGGGCAGATGCGCGAGCGCGAGCTCGAACTGCTGATGGTCGATTTCTATCACCGCCGATTCAACGTGCTCGTGTGCACGACGATCATCGAGAGCGGCATCGACGTGCCGAGCGCGAACACGATCCTGATCAATCGCGCCGACCGGCTGGGCCTCGCGCAACTGCACCAGCTGCGCGGCCGCGTCGGCCGCTCGCACCACCGCGCCTACGCGTACCTGATCGTGCCCTCGCGACGCGCGCTGGCCGGCGATGCCGCCAAGCGCCTCGAGGCGATCGAATCGATGGAAGATCTCGGCGCGGGCTTCCTGCTGGCGACGCACGACCTGGAGATTCGCGGCGCCGGCGAATTCCTCGGCGAGCAGCAGACCGGCGAGCTCACAGAGGTGGGTCTCGCGCTGTACCTGGACATGCTCGAACAGGCCGTGAAGGCTTTCCGCGCTGGCCGCGCGCCGGCGCTCGATCGGCCGCTGGCCGCCGCCAGCGAAGTCGAGCTGCACGTGCCGGCCCTGTTGCCCGAGGATTTCGTGCCCGATGTGCACCTGCGGCTGGCGCTATACCAGCGCATCGCGGCCGCATCGGCGATCGAATTGCAGGACATGGGCGGCGAACTGATCGACCGCTTCGGACCGATGCCCACGGTGGCCGACAACCTGCTGCAGCTGGCGATGCTGCGCCTCAGGGCCCGCGAACTCGGCATCCGCCGGCTCGATATCGGCCCGCAGGGCGGCAGCTTGCAGTTCGAGGCGGAAAACCGCATCGACGCCGCGGCGGTGATCCGGCTGATCCAGCGCCCGGCGCACGACTACCGCATGGAAGGCCCGCTCAAACTCCGCTTCGCGCGGGGCTTGAGCGCCATTCCGGCGCGTTTCGAATTCGCGCGGCAATTGCTGGAGGAGCTTGGGGGAAAAGTGGCGTGAATGACGCTACCATACGCCCATGAGTTTCCACGCCCGGTTTTCGATGTTCGCGCTGTCCGCGTTGCTGGCGCTCGTGGCCGCGGCGCCAATGCCGGCCTCGGCCGCGGCAACCAGCGGCTATGTGGTCGAGATCCTGGTGTTCCGCGCCATCACGCCGCCCGCCGGCGAAGACCTGGGCGCGCCGCCGGAAGGCCGCGGTTTCAACGGCCCGAGCAGCGTCGTCGCGGGCGCGGCGGGCGACAACAGCGTGCCCGGCGTGCTGCGCATGCTCGATGCCTCGCAGATGCAGCTCGGCAGCATGGCCTCGAAGCTGCGCGCCAGCCACGAATGGACCGTGGTCGCGCACGCCGGCTGGGTGCAGACGGCGACCGAGTGGCCGCGCCACGACGGACTCTCGCTGCAGCAGCTCGGCATCAACGCCAATGGGCTCACGGGCAGCGTCTACGTCGAGCACGGGCAATACCTGCACCTGGGGTTCGACCTGAAGCTGGGTGACTCGCCCGGCTGGTCGCTGCGCGAGCTGCGCAAGATCCGGTTCAACGAGAAGAACTACTTCGACCATCCGGGTTTCGGCGTCATCGCAATCGTGAGCCCGGCACGCGGAACCGGCCAGTAGGGCCTTCAAGTTCGACGGCCGATCGGCCGATACCGGATCGATATGGACTCATTCGACATCATTGTGATCGGCAGCGGGCCGGCCGGCGAAGGCGCGGCCATGATGGCCGCGAAGAACCGCAAGAGCGTCGCCGTCATCGAGCGGCACGCCGAGGTCGGCGGCGGCTGCACGCACTGGGGCACGATCCCGAGCAAGGCGCTGCGCCATGCGGTCAAGACCCTGGGCGATGCGCGACGCGACCCGCTGCTGAAAGCCATCCGCTCGCAGCTGCACGTGGAATTGCCGCAGCTGCTGTCGGCGGCCAAGGGCGTCGTCGAATCGCAGGTCTCCAGCCGCCAGCGCTTCTACGACCGCAACCACGTGCCGGTCTACGGCGGCTCGGCGTGGTTCGTCGACGAGCACACGATCGAGGTCCGCACGCAGATCGGCGAGCCGACGCGCATCCGCGGCGAAAACATCATCATCGCAGCCGGATCGCGGCCCTACCATCCGCCGGAACTCGACTTCAACCATCCGCGCGTCAAGGACAGCGACAGCGTGCTGCGCTACGATGCGAGCCCGTTCGCGGTGACGATCTTCGGCGCCGGTGTCATCGGTTGCGAGTATGCGTCGATCTTCCTGAGCCTCGGCTGCAAGGTCACGCTGGTCAACACGCAGGACCGGCTGCTGTCCTTCCTCGACGACGAAATCGCCGAAGCGCTCTCGTATCACCTGCACGAACAGGGCGGCGTCATCCGCCACAACGAACAGTTCGCCGCGCTCGAACCGCGCACCAACGACGTCGTGCTGCATTTGCAGTCGGGGCGCAAGATCAAGTCGGACCTGCTGCTGTGGGCGAACGGGCGCACCGGCAACAGCGACAACATGAACCTCGAGTCGGTCGGGTTGAAGCCGAACTCGCGCGGCCAGATCTCGGTCAACGAGCACTACCGCACCTCGCTCGAGCACGTGTACGCGGTCGGCGACATCGCGGGTCCGCCCGGGCTCGCCAGCGCCGGCTACGTGCAGGGTTGCCGCGCGGTGATGCACATCCTCGATCCGGCGCAGCCCCCGCTGCGCCTCGACCTGGTGCCCAGCGGCATCTACACGCTGCCGGAGATTTCCTCGGTGGGCCTCACCGAGCGCGAACTGCTCTCGCGCAAGGTGCCGTACGAAGTCGGCCAGGCGAGCTTCAAGAACCTGGCCCGCGCGCAGATGACCGACCAGAAGATCGGCATGCTGAAGCTCCTGTTCCACACCGAGACGCTGCAGGTGCTGGGCGTGCATTGCTTCGGCGATGGCGCCGCCGAGATCGTGCACATCGGGCAGACCGTCATGGCCGGCACGGACCTGAACAACATCCGCTACTTCACCGACGCAACGTTCAACTATCCGACGATGGCCGAGGCCTATCGCGTCGCGGCCTACAACGGCCTGAACCGACTGGCGTAGGCGTGCGACCGGGCGAGGGCCGCCTGCGCGGCCGCGGTCACTTCGCGGGCGGAAGATCCATCGACGTGCCGGTGTAGCGCGTCCAACCCTGGGTCAGCCCCAGCAGCGAAAATCCGATGTACGCGCGCACGTTGAGCTTGCCATCGGCGGCGAGCGTCACGTTGCACTTGTAGGTCTTGCCGTTGCTGGCGCGGTAGATCGTGCCGCCGGTCCAGTGCCCGTCGCCGTCGTATTTCATGTTGCGCAGGATCACCTGCCCGCGCAGCTCCAGGTTCCGCGCCGCGGTGTCGGGATTATTGACGTCCTTCAAGCCGGGGTGATTGCCGCCCACGAGGCGCCCCTGCAGGTTGCCGGCGTTGTCGACGCTGATCTGCACGATGCCGACCGCGCCGGCGTCCGGTTCGGTCTGCCAGTTGCCGACGACGTTGGCCAGCGCCGCATCGGCTGCGAACGCGATTGAAACGGGCGTCGCCGCGAACAGCAGCGACGTGGCCAAGGCGAGCAAAGTGGATTTGCGCATGGGACCCCCTGTGTTCAAGTGAATTTCAGTGCCGGCGGCTGCATGCAACGGTCGAGCGACTCGCGGCAGATGCGCCAATGATCGGAGGCCAGCAGCGTCGCGCGATCCGGATGCGCCTGCGCGCGCAATCGCGCCTGGCGCAGGTGCGAGGCCGCATCGGGCTCGACGCGCAATTCGCCAAGCAACTTCTCGACGCTCGGGCGTGAATTGCAGACCGGCAGCACGTCGCACCCCGCCTCCAGCGCCTGCGTGACGCGTTCGACGATGCCGCCGTAAGCAGCGGCCCCGCCCATCGACAGGTCGTCGGCGAACACGGCGCCGTTGAAACGCAGTTCCCCGCGCAGCACGCCCGTGATCCAGCGGCGCGAGAGGCTCGCTGGCTGCGGATCGACCTGCGGGAACAGGATGTGCGCCACCATGACGGCCGGCAATCCATTGGCGATCAGCAATCGGTACGGCGTCAGGTCGTCCGCCAGGTCGGAGAAATCGCGGCGATCGACGGGCAAGGCATGGTGAGAATCTGCGACGACGGCGCCATGCCCCGGGAAATGCTTGGCCGTGGCCGCCATGCCGGCATCGCGCATGCCGTGCATGTAGGCGACGGCGAGCTCGGCGACGACGGCGCCGCGGCTGTGCAGCGCCCGATCGCCGATCACTTCCGACAGGCCATAGTCGATGTCGACGCAAGGGGCGAATGAGATATCGAGGCCGCTGCCAAGCAGTTCCGAGGCCATCAACCAGCCATGGCGGCGGGCGAGTTCGAGGGCCGCATCGCGATCGAGATCGAATTGATGCCCGACGAGCCTGAGCGAGGGCAATTTCGTGAAGCCCGTGCGGAAGCGCTGCACGCGGCCGCCTTCCTGGTCCGCCGCCACCAGCAACCGCGGACTGCGCACCGCGTGGATCTGCGCGACCAATCGCTGCAGCTGTTCGGGGTCGGCGTAGTTGCGCGCGAACAGGATGACGCTGCCGACCAGCGGATGCGCGAGCAGTTCTCGATCGCCCGCGTCGAGCTCGAGCCCGGCGACATCGACCATCAGCGGGCCCAGCGTCATGGTCCGACCTGCGCGTCCATCGTAACCGTCATTGTCGCTCACTCCGGGCGAGCACTGCGAGTGATTCCACGTGCGCCGTCTGGGGGAACATGTCGGCGACGCCGGCGCTGAGCAGCTCGAACCCGAGCTCGTGCACCAGGATGCCGAGGTCACGCGCCAGGCTCCCCGGATGGCAGGACACGTAGACGACCCGCCGCGCACCAACGCTCTTCAGCAACGGCAGCACCTCTCGCGCCCCGACTCGCGGCGGGTCGAGCAGCACGTGGCTGTAGCCGCGATGGGCCCACGGCGCAGCGCTGAAGTCGGTGCCAGCCAGGTTGGCGCTGTGGAACGTGGCGTTACTGACCTGGTTGCGCTCCGCATTGGCACGCGCACGTCCCACGAGATTGGGCTCGCCTTCGACGCCCGTGACTTGGGCGGCGCGGCGGGCCATCGGCAGCGTGAAGTTGCCGAGCCCGCAATACAGGTCGAGCACGTTCGCCTGCGCGTCCAGTTCGAGCAGCTCGACGACGCGGCCCACCAGCGAGCGATTGAGCGCGGCATTCACCTGGATGAAATCGCCGGGCTCGAATTGCAGCCGCAGGTCGAATTCAGGCAGCGCATATTCGAGCGCCAGCGGCGGATCGTGCAGCGCCCGGAGCGAGTCCGGGCCGCCGGTCTGCAGCACGAAGCGCAGCCCGTGCGCCAGCTCGAATTCGCGCAATAGCGCTTCGTCTTCGGGCGTGGGGGCGCCGAGCACGCGCAGCACCAGCACCACGACGTTGTCGGCCACCGCGACCTCGACCTGCGGCACGCGCTCGCGGATCGCGAGCTGCGTGAGCAGTTCACCGAGCGGGGCGAGCAGCTCGCCCACCGGCGGCGACAGCACGGCACAGCGCGCGAGCTCGGCGATGTGGCTGGAGAACTGCTCGCGGAACCCGACCATCGAGCGGCCGCGCGCGTGCACGAATCGCGCGCCGAGCCGCGCGCGCCGCCGGTACTGCCACTGCGGGCCGGTCAACGGTGGCAACCATTCACGTGGCGCCACGCGCCCGACGCGCTCGAGGTTTTCGCGCAGTTGCCGTTGCTTGATCGCCAGTTGCGCGTCGCCGTCGAGGTGCTGCAGCGCGCAGCCGCCGCAAACGCCGAAATGATTGCAGCGCGGCGTGACGCGCTCCGGCGCGGCCTCGGTCACCTCGAGCAGCTCGGCCTCATCGTACTGGCGGTGGCGGCGGCGGCGAATGAAGGTCACCGTCTCGCCGGGCAATGCGCCGCGGACGAAGGCGGTCTTGCCGCCGCGCACGACGCCCTCGCCTTCGTGGTTCAATGATTCGACTCGTCCGGTCTCGGCGACCGCCGGGCCGCGACGGCTCAAGTCTGCTGCTCCCACGCCTCCAGGAACTGGTGATGGTGCGCTTCCGTGGACGCGCGCAGCAGCGCGCGCAGCCGTTCGAGCTCCTGCTCGTGCGCGGCCGCATCGAGTCGACCGCGGAACAGTTCGAAACGCAGCAGCACCAGGTAGGTGTTGAGCACATCGGTCTCGCAGTAGTTGCGCACCGCGGCCAGCTGCCCGGCGAGCACGGCGTCCCAGACCTGGTCACCGGAGAAACCGAGCTTGCCCGGGAATCCGAGCAGCGAAGCCATGTCGCTGAGCGAAACGCGACCGCGGCCCTGGAAACCCGACAGCACGTCCATCAGGTCGAGGTGACGCCAGTGATAGCGACTCAGGTAATTGTTGTAGCGGAAACTGCTGTCCTCGTCGCCGGTTTCCCAATAGCGCGGCGCCTGCACGCTGGCCTTCAGCGCGCGGTAGTACAGCACCGGCATGTCGAAGCCGCTGCCGTTCCAGGACACCAGGTCGGGCGAGTACTTCTCGATGCCATCGAAAAAGCGCGCGATCAGTTCGCCTTCGGATGAATCGAGGTCGCCGAGGCTCCAGACCTTCAGCTGGTCGCGGCTGCGCAGCACGCAGGAAATCGCGACGACCTTGTGCTGTTCCAGCGGCAGGAAATCGCTGCCGCCCTGCTGGCGGCGCGCGCTGTACATCGCGCGCGCGACCTGCTCGTCGGCCAGGCCCGCAAGCCCCAGCACGCGCCGGCCCAGTTCGACGTCGGGCACCGTCTCGATGTCGAATACGAGGCGGTTCATCGGCGCACCGGCGCGCGCTTGCTGCGCTTCACGGGCCTGCGACGCGACACCGGCCTGCGACGCGGTGCGGGCTTGCGGCGCGGTGCGCGCATGACGACGGCGACGGCGACGATCAGGCCCGCCTCATCGGTCAGCGTGACGTGGCCGTCGCCGGCACCCAGCTTGCGCCGCACGCGGTTGCCGCGCGCCGAATACACGATCTCGGGCTTGCCCCATTTGTTCTGCACGATGCCGACATCGCGAATCCACAGGCCGTGCGCAAAGCCGGTGCCGAGCGCCTTGACGACCGCCTCCTTGGCGGCGAAGCGCATGGCGAGGAAGCGCTCGGGGCGCGCGCTGCGCGCGAACTGCGCGCGCTCGGCCGGCAGCAGCAGCCGCTCGATGAAGTGTTCCCCGAAACGCTTGTAGGTGCGCCCGATGCGCACCTGCTGCAGCACGTCGACGCCGATGCCGAAGATCATTGGCAATTCATCGGCGCGCGCGCTGCATCTGCGCGCGCATCTCGCGCACCGCCGCGCCGAGCCCGTCGAAGACCGCCTGCGCGATGATCGCGTGGCCGATGTTGAGCTCATTGATCTCGGCGATCGCGGCGACGGGGCCCACGTTGCGGTAGTTCAACCCGTGCCCGGCGTGCACCTCGAGCCGGCGCGCCAATGCGTGCCGCGCGGCCAGGCGGAGCCGTTCGAGCTGCTGCACCTGTTGCGCGCCCTGGGCCTCCGCGAATTCGCCGGTGTGCAGCTCCACGACGGCGGCGCCGCAATCGGCCGCGGCATCGATCTGTTCAATGACCGGATCGACGAACAGCGCCACGCGCACACCGGCCTTGGCCAGTCGTTCGCAGGCTGCGCGAATCGCGGCTTGTCCGCCGCGCACGTCGAGCCCGCCTTCGGTGGTCAATTCGGCGCGCCGCTCCGGCACCAGGCAGCAATCCGCCGGCATGATCTCGCAGGCGAAATCGAGCATCCAGTCGGTGGCGGCCATCTCCAGGTTCATGCGCGTGGCCAGCAGGCCGCGCAGCGCGCGCACGTCGCGTTCCTGGATGTGGCGGCGGTCTTCGCGCAGGTGCAGCGTGATGTTGTCGGCGCCCGCCTGCTCGGCGATCAGCGCGGCGTGCACGGGATCGGGATAGCGCGTGCCGCGCTGCTGGCGCAGCGTGGCCACGTGATCGATATTCACGCCGAGTTCGAGTTGTGGGCTCATCAGCAAGGTCGCTCCATTCGGGCCACGGCCCGCGCCACGGTGCGCACGCGCAGTTCACGGCCGTCCAGACAATGATCGAGCGCAGCGCGCAGCACCTGCCGCGCCTGGCGCTGCCCCTCGGCATCGCCCACCGGCGCCTCCGCGGCCAGCGCCAGCAGCACGCGTCCTTCGACGGCACCGGCGGCATCCGCCCGCTCCGCCACCCGCAGGCCGGCGCCGGGCCGGAAATGATAAAGCCCTTTGGGTTCGACTGCGCGGCCTGCTGCATCGTGGAGCAGGTCGTTGCCGTAGCCGAGCAGGTCCAGCATACGTTTTTCGAACAGGCGCAATGCCGTCTCGAGCGGTTCGCCGCCGCGCAGCTGCCCGAGCGTCTCCGCGTACAGCGCGTACAGCTCAGGGTTGGGATCGTGCGGCACCGTCAGCCGCAGCAACAACTCGTTCAGGTAGAAGCCACTCAGTATTCTCGACGCGGGCATCGATGCCGGCGGCGGACCATCGTCTTCGGCCCCGCTCAGCGCCGGCGATTCACCGCGGCCGCTCCACGACAGCAACAATGGCCGGAACGGCTGCAGCGCCGCGAATCGGCTGCGCGGCCCGCGCACGCCGCGCGCAAACACGCTCAGGCGCCCGTGGTCGCGCACGAACAGGTCGACGATCAGGCTGGTGTCGCGGAACGGACGCTGGTGCAGCACGAAGCCGCAGGCCAGCTGCGTGCGGCTGCGATTCGCGGTCACTCGACCTCCAGCTGCCGCAACGCCCGCGCATCATCGGCCCAGTTCTCGCGCACCTTGACCCACAAGACCAGGTGATAGCGCTTGCCGAACAACTTGTTCAGCTCCAGCCGCGCGGCGCGGCCAATTCGCTTGAGCCGCTCGCCGCCCGCGCCGATGACGATCGGCTTCTGCCCCTCGCGGTCGACCCAGATGACGGCCTGCACCTCGACGCGGCCGTCCTCGGTTGTCGTCTCGCTTTCGACCTCGACCGCGATGCCATAGGGCAATTCCTCGACGAGCTCCAGCGTCAGCTTCTCGCGGATCAGTTCGGCGATGCGAAAGCGTTCGCCGCGGTCGGTGACCTGGCCCGCCGGGAACAGGCGCTCGCCCTCCGGGAGCGCGGCCAGGATCGCGGCGCGCAATGCCTGCAGGTTGTCCGCGCGCAGTGCCGAGACCGGCACGACCGCGACGAAGGGCGCGCGCTGCGCCAGCGTCGCGATGTAGGGCAGCAGCCGTTCGCGCGGATGCACGCGATCGACCTTGTTGACGACGACGATGGCGGGCCGTTCCGATTGCACGACGCGCTCGAGCGCCATCGCATCCTCGTCGGTCCACTTCAACGCCTCGACGATGAACAGCGCGAGATCGGCTTCGCCGAGCGCGGCGCCGGCGGCGCGATTCATCGCGCGGTTCAACGCGCGCTTCGGGCCCGTGTGCATGCCGGGCGTGTCGAGGAAGGCGATCTGCCCTTCCTCGGACTCGCTGATGCCCAGCACGCGGTGCCGGGTCGTCTGCGGTCGCGACGTGACGATGCTGATCTTCTGGCCCAGCAGGGCATTCAGCAGCGTGGACTTGCCGACATTGGGCCGCCCGACCAGCGCGACAAACCCGCTGCGAAACGCGCTCATGGCGCACCCGCCGGGTCGAGCTGCGCCAGCAGTTGCTGCGCGGCGGCCTGCTCGGCGCGCCGC
>Ga0209023_10003757_pt1 | contig 17809 bp, 16 predicted proteins | sample LakOneMetagenome_FD_187468 | JGI IMG/M metagenome (GOLD analysis project Ga0209023, IMG submission 187468) | Freshwater and sediment microbial communities from Lake Erie, Canada (SPAdes) (version 2) | ecosystem: Environmental > Aquatic > Freshwater > Lentic | place: Lake Erie, Canada... | reverse complement strand
CGTCTGGAGTGGATGGGATTTTTTCCAGACTAGATTGATGTAAGTGAGTCTGCTCTGAACTAAAAAATGACAACCATAAATATTGATACAGTCGAATAGGATCATTATCGTCAGCATCTAGTGTAAGCCAATGAACTAAGTTTCCTTGACTGATTGCCAAATCACTGAGCTGAAGCATCAACGTTGTTTTGCCATAGCCAGCAGCAGCATGAATAAACAGCAATGACTGCCTAGAATACTCATATAACCGATTTAAAAGTCGTGAACGCTGCATCACGACAAGATTCAGCGAATTCGGCCGACTCAATTTAGTTTTTAAGACATGCATATTCTGGTTTTCATCCAATCTTGTTTGATGATATCCGTATCCATCACCATTCTCGTCGATTCCCTATACTAAACCATTCTTTTTCCATTCTTTCGAATGGTTCACTTCATGACTCTGCTTGCTAAGCTGATACTCAGAAGATGAAGATCACATACTCCTCATCTCACTACTCTCTCAAGTATCCCTCACACACTAGCACTCAAAATACATGGAGTTTTATATGAGCATCGCCAACTCAAGCAAACATCAGGATTATTTGCTAACCGTAAATGTCAAAAAAGATGGTGAAATTAAGAACGCTCTTCCTGGTGTTCATGTCAGTCCTTGCTTCCTTGATCCAGACAATGGAATCTGGGTGATCTATGCACGCTTTGATGCAGGAACTATTTTACCGCGTCACTTCCATACAGGTGTAGTGCATTTTTATACAACAGCAGGTTCTTGGAGCTATGTTGAATACCCTGAAGATGTACAAACCGCTGGCAGCTACCTCTTTGAACCAGCTGGGTCAATTCATACCTTCTCAAGCAAAGAAGGAACCGAAGGCTTCATGGTCATCCAAGGTGCCAATGTAAACCTGAATGATGATGACTCACTCATGTTCATCATGGACTCAGGCTGGATTGAAAGAACACTGCACGCCGTTGCAAAACAATCTGGTCAAAAAATGCCAGCTTACATCAAACCAAACGCGAGCGTTGACTTCAGCCATAAGGCATCAAACAACCCAGAATAACTCGGTTATTCAAGCAATATGTTCCAAACATGATAACGCTGAGGCTTGCACCATGATGCAGCAAGCCTCAGATATTACTCAACCCGATGACATGAAATACGCAACAAATGTCATAGTAAAAACTACGCAGCACACATGCATGCGCTTAAGTCAAACTCAAAGGACATGATGAATATGACTCAACTCCAAAAATCTCCAACTGCATGGATTATCGGTGGAAGCAGTGGCATTGGATTAGAACTTTCCAAGCGATTCCTTCAAGATGGTTATCAACTTTGTATTTTTGCCCATGCTGGTGTTGAAGAGGTCGTCACTCGACTACAACAGCTATCTCCTGTCGTCAGAGGATATTTAGTCGATGTACAGCAGGAAGTTACATTAGAAACGATGTTTACCCAAGCGGCTCAGCAATTTGGTGCACCAACCATTGTGATCAATTCAGCTGGAATTAGTGTTGCTAAATCATTTGAAGAGATGACATCACAAGAATTCGAGAGACAAATCAATATCAATCTCATCGGAAGTCGTAACGTCGCACATGCGGCACTGCCTTTTTTATATCAAGCAAGGACTCTGACTGTAAAAAATCCAAAATTAGTGCTGATTGCATCTGCCGCAGGTTTAGTCGGTTGTTATGGCTATACAGGCTATTGTTCATCTAAATTTGGCGTAGTTGGTCTTGCAGAAGTGCTTCGCATGGAGCTGCGCAGCAAAGACATTGATGTCGCTGTGGTGTGTCCTCCTGAAGTGGATACGCCTCTCGTCGAAGCTGAACGTAAACATGGCTCACAAATTACTGCTCAATTGAAGCAACTAGGTGGAAGCATGCCTGTCACCAAAGCATGCCAAGAGATTTATGACGGAATCCAAACATCACAGTTTATGATTATGCCGGGTACACAAGCACGTATTCTCACCAAAATCGCTCGTGTTCTCCCTGATCTTTATCGAGGACAAATCGATAAGAAACTCGACAAGATTATCGAGCAATATGGTTAACTCACTCTTGCGCTTATCGACATAGTGTTTATTAAAGTCTTTAAGGGCTGTCTAGAAAGATTAAATTTCTATCAAAAGGAGCAGCTTTTTAGTTTCTCCTTTGTGCTCCTCGTTGAATCAAAACTCTTATCTTAAAATAAAGCGAATGTTTTTCGATCAGATTAATTATTTCTGGATTTAGTCATCGGAGCATCGTTAAAGTAGAATTTTTCATGACTTCAACGACGCTCAGAGATTTATTTTTAATAATAATCAAATCAATTTTGAAGTAGGCTTCAAACCGCCAACTCAAAAATCGCAACCGCACCAACAAGAAATGCAACCGCGCGATCACTGCGCTGACTGCGGTCATTGGCAGACAAGTATTGTTTTAACCAACGACTACACAACACACCCGCCATATAGAGCAATCCTAGACTCAGCATCATACCAAGCATAAATAACTCAGGTTGAACGCCTGCTGATAACTCATTGCCATGCGCCATACCATGAAACACACCCATGCTCATCAGCATGATCAAATACACCGACCTTGAACGTTGCCAAAGCGCAACTGCAAGTATGACAAGTGATAAGGCAATACCATATTCAGCCACTTGAGCGGCAAACAGATGTTGCACACCCAACATAAAACCACCTGCAAGTGCCGCCAGTAATAAACCCAAACCGATCAATCGTGCCTGCTTCATCATCCGCGACATCAGTACACCAAATCCCAATCCCATAGTGAGATGATCTAAGCCCGTAAATGGATGCAACATGCCTGCTAACAACGATGAATGCACCATCTGATCATGACCCGGATGCGCCAAAGCAACCGTAGACATGGAAATTCCCAATAACAATAGCAATATACGCATGATGTTCTCCTTAAATCTTTAAAATCAACTTCATAAAATTAACTGGTTATGACGCGGTTAAAAGACCTTGTTTCTCAATAAATTGAATAATTTGATCTAGTCCATCTTGGGTTTTCATATTCGAAAACAAAAAAGGTCGCTCGCCACGCATCCGCTTGGCATCTTGATCCATCACTTCAAGCGAAGCCCCAACCATCGGCGCAAGGTCGGTTTTATTAATAATTAAAAGATCAGACTTGGTAATTCCTGGTCCGCCTTTGCGAGGAATCTTCTCCCCCGCGGCAACATCAATCACATACAACGTCAGATCAGATAGTTCAGGGCTAAATGTTGCTGCCAAGTTATCGCCGCCACTCTCGACAATAATCAATTCCAGCCCTGCAAACTTCTTGGTCAGCGCATCAATCGCTGCGAGATTGATGGACGCATCTTCACGAATAGCGGTATGTGGGCAACCACCCGTTTCCACACCAACGATGCGATCAGGAGTCATCGCTTCATTGCGAGTTAGAAAGTTGGCATCTTCTTTGGTGTAAATATCATTGGTCACGACAGCCATGTTGTACTTGTCGCGCAGCGCACGACATAGATTTAAGGTCAGAGCCGTTTTTCCCGATCCTACTGGGCCACCGATACCAACGCGAAGTGGGTTGCGTGTTGTCATTGTCGTTGTCATCATCTTATTCCTGTCGTTGCAAAGCATTAAAAATTAAAATATTCATACAAATAAGCTAAGAGCGAAACAGCCGCGAATACTGATTTTCATGGCGCATCGACAGCATCGCATAGTGTGGCAAACTGCTGGACAGTAGTCGTGATGAATGCAGTGCGTGCTGGACAGCATCTGGAATGCGCTGATGCAGCGCCCATAACACGCGCTGTCCACTCATCTGACCCAGCGGCAAAGTTTTGACCACTGCCAAAACTTGATTTTCTAAGACACTAAAGGTGTACGCCGTTAAACAATCCTTTGCAGACAATCCTAATCGCACACTGAGCTGTGCATAAACGGGAATAAACCCCAGATCAGCATCAACAATGATGTCCCATTTCAAAACATCTCGAATCCACGCATTCAATGAAAATGCGAGTTGCTGACTCTCTGCCAAAAACTCACGACTCTCACGACTCGCACGATACATCCCTGCCAAAATTTGAAATTGATCATCATCGCCGTATTCACAGGCTTGCATCAATTGTCCCAGCATGGGTAACTCATAACGAACCAGTAGCAACTCCAGCACGTCATCAAAGTAGTCCAGTGCAGTGCTTTCATTGCGAATTAAACCAATCTCAATTGCACTCTCGACACCTTGCGAATAACAATACGCACCGACTGGCAATGCTGTGGATGACAAGGTCAATAATCGCAGCAATGCTGTCGCATCAAGACCATGACTACTGGTATTGATATGAGTGTCTTCAGTGGGCGTGATAGGCATGATACGGCCGCAAACGATTGTCATGGTGATGCTGGGCGTAAGCACCGCTTTCTGGCTCAAAAGGATGCTGAACCTTCGTCACATCCAGCCCCAAACCGCGCACCATATCCGCAAGAACATCATCAGGCTCCAGATACAACGCATCAGGCGTCAACATCAGTGGCACATGTCTATTACCCAAATGATAGGCGGCTTTGAGCAGATCAAACGCTGTATTTGCCTTGACCTGATATAGGGTTTCCAGAGCCGCAAGAATTTGTAGAATATTGCCAGCCTCGGTTGCCACATACGCCCCGCCGCGCAGAACTCCTGTACGCGGAAGATCAACGCCAATGTCCTCACCTGTGCCAAGCGTCACGCGAAAACGAGATTTTTGCCGCGTGTCATAATTTAATGCCAACGTCTCAATCTGTTCCTGATGAGGTTCTGGATTAAAATCATGCAGCAATCGTTGTGTGTAAATACGCATGTAATCTCATTTTTCCTAAAAAATAACTTTTAAATAACTCGATGACCTAAAATAAAAAGTACCGCTGTGCCATCGGCAACTCCGTAGCAGGCTCACACGTCAGATGTACGCCATCGGCTTTGACAATATACGTTTCTGGATCAACTTCCATCACAGGCAGATATCCATTGTGTTTCATCTCTGTTTTGCGCAAATGTCGTGTGCCATAGACTGGGCTAATCATTTTTTTCAGACCCAGACGCTGGGCAACGCCTGCTTTGATCGCAACTTGAGATAAGAACGTAATACTGGACGAATGGACGCCATCGGGCAATGCACCAAACATCGGACGATAATGCACGGGCTGTGGGGTTGGAATCGAGGCATTGATATCGCCCATCGGTGCGGCAGCGATCATGCCACCTTTTAATATCATCGCAGGTTTGACACCAAAGAACGCAGGTTTCCACAGCACTAAATCAGCGAGTTTGCCTTCTTCAATCGAACCGACTTCATGACTGATTCCATGCGTAATTGCAGGATTGATAGTGTATTTGGCAATGTAACGTTTGATCCGAAAATTATCATGGCGGGTGGTATCTTCAGGCAAAGCACCGCGTTGGACTTTCATCTTATGCGCCGTTTGCCAGGTTCGAATAATCACTTCACCCACACGCCCCATGGCCTGTGAATCTGAACTCATCATCGAGATCGCACCCAAATCCTGCAAAATATCTTCCGCAGCAATCGTCTCACGTCGAATCCGACTCTCAGCAAATGCCACATCCTCACTGATTGCAGGATCCAGATGATGACAAACCATCAGCATGTCGAGGTGCTCGTCAATCGTATTGATGGTATAAGGTCGCGTTGGGTTGGTAGACGAAGGCAGGACATTAGACTGACCAATCGCTTTAAGAATATCAGGCGCATGTCCACCGCCTGCACCTTCGGTATGGTAAGTATGAATCGTACGATCTTTGAACGCTGCCAGCGTGGCTTCCAGAAAGCCCGCTTCATTTAATGTATCCGTATGAATCGCAACCTGTACGTCATAACGATCTGCCACAGACAAACAGTTATCAATCGCCGCAGGCGTTGTGCCCCAGTCTTCATGTAATTTGAGCCCGACCACACCTGCTTCAATCTGTTCCTCAATCGGACGGGGTTGGCTGAGATTACCTTTACCGAGTAAACCGATATTCATCGGCAGACTGTCGATGGCTTTTAGCATAGTCGAAATATGCCACGGTCCTGGCGTAACAGTGGTTGCAGACGTTCCCGCAGCAGGCCCAGTGCCACCGCCAATCATCGTCGTAACACCTGACATCAATGCAGTTTCGACCTGTTGTGGGCAAATCCAGTGAATATGCGTATCTACACCACCTGCAGTCAGAATTTGCCCTTCCCCTGCAATGACTTCTGTCGCCGCACCGAGTGGAATATTAATATTAGGCTGAATATCTGGATTACCTGCTTTGCCAATTTTCCAGATTCGACCACCTTTGAGTCCGACATCGGCTTTGACAATACCCCACCAATCGACAATCAACGCATTGGTAATGACCGTATCCGCGACCTCATCGGCAGGAAGCTGAGATTGCCCCATACCATCACGAATCACCTTACCACCACCAAACTTGACCTCCTCACCATAGGTCGTGTAATCCTTCTCGACTTCGAGAATCAGTGCGGTATCTGCCAAACGCACACGATCGCCTGTCGTTGGGCCAAACATCTCGCTATAGGCTTGTCGTGAAATTTTCATAGGTTTACCTGTCGTTCTTCCGATGTTCTATTGGTTAATCCAGCTTGTCGTTAATCCAGTTTGCCCATCACACGCCCAGCAAAACCATAGACTTCTCGAAGTCCTGCCAATGCTACCAACTCCACTTGACGACGCTGACCCGGCTCAAAACGCACGGCTGTGCCTGCGGGAATATTCAGACGAAAACCTCTGGCTTGCTCACGATCAAAGATCAAACCGTCATTCACCTCAAAAAAATGAAAATGCGACCCCACCTGCACAGGTCGATCGCCGTGATTGACCACATCAATTCGAATAGTCTCACGCCCTGCATTCAGCTCAAGCTCACCTGCTTCGATGAAATATTCACCAGGAATCATTATGCGCTCCTTACACGATTGGCTGGTGTACTGTCACCAGCTTTGAACCATCGGGAAATGTGGCTTCAACCTGCACTTCCGCAATCATCTCAGATACGCCATCCATCACATCCGCCTTAGTCAGCAGTGTTGTCCCGTAATGCATCAAATCACTGACACTACGTCCATCACGGGCCCCTTCTAGTAATGCAGCGGAGATATACGCCACAGCTTCAGGATAATTTAATTTCAAACCACGCGCCTTACGCCGTTCTGCGACCAGCCCTGCGGTGAAAATAAGTAATTTATCTTTTTCGGTAGGAGTGAGTTCCATCATTCACCTGATATCAATTTAAATTAAGGGATGTATCAACATAAAAAATCAAGTCTTCCAAATACGTGGAAACGCCTCATCCAAATTCCACCAAAGACGACGCACTCGCGCCCGTAATCCAGCAAAACCATCCATACATTGACGTGGATCATCTCCCAGATATCGAGCGACCAACACTTCGCCAAGACGCGTTATCGTCAGCGGCATCTGCATTCGAGCAATCAAGTCACGAATACCATCTATGTCATCATCAAGCATCGCATAATCGCGATACGATGGCGGTGGCACGAGATAGAGTACGCCCATTACTGCATGACCATTCATTCCTAGCGGTGACGTCAACCACCGATCACCACCTTCAATAAACAATTGATCCTGTAGTAATAATTTATTTGTCTGATACAGTGACAGACGATTATGGTATTGCCCTGTGACAAACTTTTCCTGCCATGCCTGACGACCAATCACCAACATATCCCATGCAATCAAGCCTGCTGTTTCCGCCAGATCAATGCGTGTCTCACTCGTCGCAATCGCCCGATCAAACAACATAATTTCTTGTGGAAGCCACTCCAGCACGGCACCCTCACCCACGCTTAAATGGATTTTTTGGTGAGCAGTTGCACCCGCACTGCCGTACCACTTCCCTGCACCGGGCGTGGTCAGCAAAGCATGACTGTTCGATGCAAGATTGACCGCAATTTCAAGCTCATCCCCACCCGCGATCCCTGCAGGAGGATGAATCATAATCACATGACACACCCCAGTCGCTTCTGGCCACAGAGCCTTCTGTACTCGCAATGGTCCTTCATGACGACGATGTCGCAATACGGTGCGCGCGCCTTGTGCTTCAAATCCTAAAGATAATTTAGCCTGCCACGCCACATCCACCACCAACACGAAATAATAAAAATGAAAAAGAATCCAAGCCTCTGCTTTAATCCGACAATATCATGATTAACTATCGGATTAAGGAAAACCTAGCCATTATTCATGTATTTTTTTAAACAAAAGTAGTTTAAATTCATGAAGATCTACTCAAAACCAGACCTTCGATCAAATCGCCACCATCTCACGCACATTTTTGGCGGCCATATCACTGCCCAGACCATGATCGACAACTTCACCACGAGCCATCACGACATATTGATCGGCAAGCTCCTCGGCAAAATCATAAAACTGCTCAACCAACACAATCGCCATATCTCCACGATCAGCCAACATACGGATGACTCGCCCAATGTCTTTGATAATCGACGGTTGAATCCCCTCTGTAGGCTCATCCAAAATTAACACTTTCGGTTCAGCAGCCAACGCCCGAGCAATCGCAAGTTGCTGCTGCTGTCCTCCAGATAAATCTCCACCACGGCGATGTTTCATCTCTTTGAGTACAGGAAATAACTCATATAAATGTTCGGGCACTTTGCCGGCTTTACGCCCACCAAAACGTGCCATGCCAATCAGAATATTTTCTTCAACCGTCAATGTGGGAAAGATCTCTCGCCCTTGTGGCACATAAGCCAGCCCCTCACGGACACGACGTTCTGGACTATAATCTTGAATCTGACGTTGATTGAGGGTAATCGAACCACTTTTAATCGGTAGCTGCCCCATCAAGCATTTCAGCAAAGTCGTCTTGCCTACGCCATTACGTCCCAAAATCACAGTACATTCACCTGTTTTGGCAGTGATCGACACGTCTCTTAAAATATGACTGCCGCCATAATATTGATTTAAGCCTTGAATTGTCAGCATATATTCCTCGTTGATCATCTCAGTTAATGATCTATTGCAATACTTTCAAATCAGCCGCTAATTAGCGCCCTAGATATTTTTCAATGACTTCTGGATTGGCCTGCACTTCCGCCAGTGTACCGTCAGCCAGTACTTGTCCTGCAGCCAGCACCGTGACTTTTTCACTGATGCTATCGATAAAACTCATATCATGCTCAACCACAATTAACGTGTGCTTTTTCTTCAGTTCCAAACATAGTTCAGCCGTCAGCACCGTTTCATGATCCGTCATCCCAGCCACAGGTTCATCCAGCAAAATCAATTGTGGTTCTTGCATGAGTAGCATGCCGATCTCAAGCCATTGCTTCTGACCATGTGATAACAAACCTGCCTGTTTTGACCGAAAATTCTTCAAACCAATCGTTTCAAGCGTCATATCAATCTTTGCCAATGTCTCACTAGATTGCTTACGGCTAAGACTAAAACGAACTTGTTTGTGCTTCGGGGCAGCCAACTGCAAATTTTCCAGCACAGTAAATGCTTCAAATACCGTCGGTTTCTGGAATTTACGTCCAATGCCCGCCTCGGTGATCTCTTCGGTACTGAGCTTGGACAAATCCAAATTACGACCAAAAAAAGCACTGCCCGATGTCGGTCTGGTTTTGCCTGTGATGACATCCATCAACGTGGTTTTACCCGCACCATTTGGACCAATGATGCAGCGCAGCTCGCCTTCTTCAATGTACAAGGACAAATGATTCAGCGCACGAAATCCATCAAAATCCACACACACATCTTCCAGATACAGTGCCATTCCTTGATGCAAATCCACACCACGCTGTGCATCATGAACACCAGCCTGAAACACTGGCTGAAATCCTTGCGTCGATCCTGATGACATTGCCAAAGGTTGCGAAGCCATTGATTGAGAACTCATCATGATGACGCTCCTTGATGTGGATGTGATTCTAGATTGGACTCTTGATCTGTCGTTGCTGCCGTCACTTCGGATGAATCGTCGTGTGATGATTTTGCCGAGAAACGACCCGTCAACCGCTGCAACAGTCCGATAATCCCATCTGGTAAGAACAAGGTGACAATAATGAATAGCCCACCGAGCAGTAGTAACCACACTTCAGGATATGCCACAGTAAAGTAACTTTTTGCACCATTCACCAAACCAGCACCCAGTAGTGGTCCAATCAACGTCCCCCGTCCACCGACCGCAACCCATACCGCCATTTCAATCGAATTGGATGTACTCATTTCACTTGGATTGATAATTCCAACTTGCGGCACATACAACGCACCCGCAATACCCGCAATCACAGCGGATAATGTCCATGCGGTTAATTTGTACCACTGGGTACGATAACCAAGAAAACGTAAGCGGTTTTCACTATCACGAACTGCACCCAATACTCGACCAAATGGTAACGACATCAGATAACGCAGCCCCACAAAACTCAGCAGCAACACCACCGCAGTCAACATGCACAATGCCACACGCATTTGCGGTGTTGTCAGTGAATAACCCAAAAGCGTACTAAATCCTGTAAAACCATTATTACCACCAAAGCCTGTCTCATTACGGAAGAACAATAACGTTGCCGCATAAGTCATTGCTTGGGTAATAATCGAAAAATACACGCCTTTGATTTTGGAACGGAATGCAAAATAGCCAAACACAAACGCAATCAGCCCAGGTACTAATATCACCAGCAACGAACACCACCAAAAATGAGTCGTACCCGTCCAATACCACGGCAATTGATGCCAATCCAAAAACACCATAAACGGCGGTAGTGCATCAGGATTTGCAGCACGCATCAGATACATGCCAATCGCATAACCCCCTAGTGCGAAGTACAAGCCATGTCCTAGACTTAAAATTCCCGCATAACCCCAGACTAGATCTAGTGCCAATGCCACCAAGGCATAGCACAAGATTTTGCCCATGAGCGTAATCCAGTAACCCGACAAATACAGCGCAGACGTTGCAGGGAGCAAATGCAACAGTGGCAACAAAATCAACCCTGCAAATACCGCAAGCAAAATACTGGCTCGCGCTTTGGACTCGGATAATAAATTCAAGATATGCATAGTTTTACTCCACAAACCGACCTTTGATGGCGAACAGCCCTTGTGGACGACACTGAATAAACAGAATAATCAAACCGAGCAAGAGAATCTTTGCCAGCACGGCACCCATCCAGACCTCAAGTAATTTGCCTGAAATCCCCAGTCCCAATGCCGCCAGAAACGCACCGAGCAATTGCCCCACACCACCGACCACCACGACAAGGAAAGCATCAATGATGTAGTTCTGACCTAGATCAGGGCCGACATTACCAATCTGAGACAACGCACAACCAGCCAGCCCCGCTAGCCCAGAACCCAAACCAAACGCAAGCATATCGATTCGACTAGAACGCACACCCACCGCACGAGCCATCGTACGATTCTGAGTCACCGCACGAATAAACAGACCAAAACGTGTGCCAGAAATCAAAAATTTAACAGACAAAATCACCAATACCGTAAAACCAATAATCGCGACGCGACTGTAAGGCAAGGTTAAAGATGGCGACATCGCAATCCCACCACTCATCCAAGTTGGATTAGCAACTTCGACGTTTTGTGCGCCAAAAATCATTCGCACGACTTGCATCAAAATCAAACTCACGCCAAATGTCGCAAGCAACGTCTCAAGTTGACGACCATACAAAGGACGAATCACAATCCGTTCAATGATCATGCCGATCATCCCACTCACCGCAAATGCTGCGGGGATGGCCGCAATCAAATACCAATTGCTGTAAGCGGAAAAATAATGTTGAAAAAAATTCTGCATCACATAAGTGGTGTACGCGCCAATCATAATTAGCTCACCGTGTGCCATGTTAATGACACCGAGTAATCCATAAGTAATCGCAAGACCCAGCGCAGCCAGCAATAAAATACTTGCCAGACTTAAACCTGAAAATAAATAACCTTCCCATTCACTGATTTGGATTCGTGTCGCAATCTTGTGCGATGCTTTGGTCAAAGCCGCAGTCAATGTCGGTGACAAATTGCCTTGGGTGAGCTTACCCTGCACCAGAGACAACACTTCTGGATCATTACTGGCAGACAAGACCTCCGCGCCAGACAACTCCCGCTTTGCATCACCTGATTCAATATCTTTTTGTGCTTGAATACGCGTCAAGATCGTTTTGACTTGATTGTCTTTTTCTAGTTTTAAACGTTCTGATAATAAAGCCTCATCGACACTGGTCGGATCATCAATCAATGCTTTCACTGCATTCATTCTAACGCTGACATCTGGTGAAGATAGATTGGTTTTGGCACGATCGAGATCGATCATTTGCCGCATCGCATTGTTCATGGTTACTTCAGTCAGACTATCGACAGCAACATGACTGGCTTGTCCTGTTTCATAATCCGTCACGGTTTGATCGCTATTGACGAGAAAAGCATGACCTTCGGCATCGCTATACAACTGATCATTTTCCAGCGCATCATAGAGTTTGCTTTTGGATGCATTATCTTCTGGCCAATGCTGAATCATGGCCATCTGCCCATCAAAATCACCTTTGACAAAACGATGAATTGTAGACTCACCCACTGTTGTTGTATTGGCTGTATTTGTGGCTAATGTTGGTGTTGCACTTGCTGAAACAGAAGCAGTCTCAGCGGCATACGCATGAGGGAGTACAGCAGCGCAGCTGAACGCCAACGTGCTTGCCAGCATTCCCATACGCGCCATATTTAGAAGTTGAGGCATGTCGTCCTCCTGAATGAACTCTGATGTTTTCAATACATGCGATACATGCAATGTTGTTACTACACACAAAAGATCTACGCACAAAGTATCTGCGTACAAAAGAATCAGGGCACCATGACAGTATCAGAGCCCTGATTCCTATTCACATATTCCTCATATCACCTTGATTATTTAGGAATATATGGACTCCAAGGTTCTGCTTTAATAGTCGTTGGTGTCTTATAGACGACATTAAACTGACCATCTGCACGAACTTCCCCGATCATGACCGGTTTATGCAAATGATGGTTGGTTGCATCCATGGTCAGCGTATAACCTGATGGCGCAGCAAAAGATTGACCAGCCATTGCCGCGCGAACTTTATCCACATCCGTTGTGCCTGCTTTTTTCACCGCTTGCGCCCACATATTGATACCCACATAAGTGGCTTCCATTGGATCGTTGGTCACTAACTTATCAGCGTTCGGAATGTTATGTGCTTTTGCCCAAGATCTGTATTTAGCGATAAATGCGGTATTGGTTGGATTTTTCACTGACATGAAATAGTTCCATGCAGCGAGGTTACCGACCAAAGGCTTGGTATCAATACCGCGTAGCTCTTCTTCACCCACCGAAAACGCGACGACTGGAATTTGTGTTGATTTCACGCCTTGATTTGCCAGTTCTTTATAGAACGGGACGTTAGAATCGCCATTGACGGTTGAAATTACTGCGGTGTTTTTGCCTACAGCAAATTTCTTGATGTTGCTAACAATGGTTTGATAATCACTGAAACCAAACGGTGTGTAGACTTCCATAATGTCCGAATCCGCAACACCTTTAGACTTCAAATACGCACGTAAGATTTTGTTGGTGGTACGCGGATACACATAGTCAGTTCCCAACAAGAAGAAGCGTTTGGCGCTACCGCCTTTTGGACTCATCAAGTATTCAACCGCTGGAATCGCTTGTTGGTTTGGTGCTGCACCTGTGTAGAAAATATTTTTGGATAATTCTTGACCTTCGTATTGCACAGGATAGAACAGCAGACCATTTAGCTCTTCAACGACTGGCAGTACCGATTTACGCGATACAGAAGTCCAGCAACCGAAAATGACTGACACTTTATCTTTGGTCAGCAGTTGGCGAGCTTTTTCAGCAAATAAAGGCCAATTCGATGCAGGATCAACCACCACAGGTTCTAATTTTTTACCCAACAGACCACCATGCGCATTGATCTCGTCAATGGTCATCAGCGCAGTGTTTTTCAGTGAGGTTTCTGAAATCGCCATTGTTCCCGACAGCGAATGCAAAACACCGACTTTAATAGTATCAGCGGCTTGCGCCAAAGAGCTGGTAATAGCAACTGCAGCAGCTACTCCGCTCACAATAAATTGACGACGACTAATCATGCTATAATCACTCCATAGGTAGAATAAAATTCACAGCCTTTGTAGAGGATTACGGATCGTTTGTTTAAAAATAATCCCCTACCGTTCGAAGACACATTAAGGAAAATCAGTAATTTCTCCTATACGTCACTTGCCGTATAGTCGCGACTAGACAAGCAGTATTTAATTACTGCAAGATTCAACAACGTGTACTCATATTTCTTTGAAGATCAATGCGGAATCACATGTCAGCGCGCCCAAATGACCGTATAAAAACGTATCAACCCAAACAAAATCCGCCTGCTCAGCGAATTATCAAGATTCGGCGCGATTACAACACATGGGTTGCTGATGAAACGTTAGAGGACTATGCCCTACGCTTTACACCGCGTAGCGTTCGCAAATGGTCAATCTGGCGCGTCGCCAATACCGCGTATGGAGCAGTCGCATTTCTAGCACTGGAAGCGATTGGTGCAACCATCGCCTTGAATTACGGCATTACCAATGCGGTTTGTGCAATTGCCTTAGTAGCACTGATTATTTTTTTGACGAGTTTACCGATTAGTTATTATTGTTCGCGTTATGCAGTGGACATGGATCTTTTGACGCGCGGCGCAGGATTTGGTTATTTAGGATCAACTCTCACCTCACTCATTTATGCGTCATTTACTTTTATTTTATTTGCCATTGAAGCCTCCATCATGGCAATGGCTCTTAATGCCTTATTTCACCTGCCTTTGTGGTTGACCTATCTCATCAGCGCACTGGTGGTGATTCCGATTGCCACACATGGCATTCGCCTGATCAGTAGTTTGCATCTTTGGACATTGCCACTTTGGCTCATGCTGATGATTACGCCGTATGTATTTGTTTTTTTTAATTATCCTCATCTCTTACAAGAATTAACGAATGCGGCATTTCATCCCACCTCACAAGATGTACAACATGGTCTGAGCGTTCACCCGATCAATCTGATTGCGATTGGCGCAGCCTCGACGCTTATTTTTGCCCTTGTGGCACAGGTTGGTGAGCAGGCGGACTATTTGCGTTTTTTGCCTGAACGTACTCGTGAAAATCGCTGGCAGTGGCGTTTTGCCATGCTCATCGCAGGACCAGGCTGGATTGTACTCGGCGTGATCAAAATGCTCGGCGGCATCATTCTGATGTACCTTGCATTGAAATATGCCATTCCTGCCAGTCATGCAGCCGAACCCACCCAAATGTATTGGGTTGCTTATCAACTCGTTGTAGATAACCCGACATTTGCACTAACACTAACCATACTTTTTGTAGTGATTTCACAGCTTAAAATTAACGTTACCAATGCATATGCAGGCTCATTAGCATGGTCGAACTTCTTTTCTCGCTTGACGCATAGTCATCCAGGTCGCGTAGTTTGGTTAGTCTTTAACGTACTGATTGCGATTTTATTGATGGAAATGGGCGTGTTTCACGCCATCGAACATGTCCTAGGACTGTATGCCAATCTCGCGATTGCATGGGTTGGCGCACTGGTTGCCGATTTAGTCATCAACAAACCTTTAGGCTTAAGCCCCAAAGGGATTGAGTTTCGCCGTGCCTATTTATACGACGTCAATCCCGTTGGCGTTGGTGCTATGGTGATCGCGTCGTTTTTATCGATTACGGCATTCCTTGGTCTCTACGGAGAAACCGCCAAAGCATTAGCATCATTCATCGCACTGATTAGCGCACTGGTGATTTCGCCCTTGATCGCTTGGGCGACGCAAGGACGCTACTACATTGCTCGACCACCTGCTTCCGACCCACAACCAGCACCGACCTGTAGCATCTGTGAACGCGCTTATGAAGCCGAAGATATGGCGTATTGCCCTGCCTATAGCAATACCATTTGCTCACTGTGTTGCTCACTGGATGTCCGCTGTCATGATCTTTGCAAACCAGAAGCGCGCTTATCTGCTCAGTTTGGTCAATGGATGAAGCGCCTATTTCCTAGCCGAATTGCGAACAAAATCAACACGCGATTAGGGTATTACCTACTCACTGTGACCATTACTTCGCTGATTTTAAGTACATTGCTTGGGCTGCTTTATGTGCAAGAAATCCACGCATTATCAGAAGAAAATTTAGCACTCACGGCTCATTTACCATTACAAAGCCTGTTTATTAAGCTCTTTGCGTTGCTGTTTATTCTGATCGGCGTTGGCGCTTGGTGGCTCACCCTGACTCAAGAAAGTCGCAGTGTGGCGCAATCTGAATCAAATCGACAAACACTACTCTTAATGGAAGAAATACAAGCGCATCAAGCCACTGATGCCCAATTACAAGATGCGATAAAAACAGCTGACAACGCGAATCGTGCCAAGAGTCGATACATCACAGGCATCAGTCATGAAATCCGCACACCACTCAACAGTATCCTCGGCTTCACCCAACTTTTGTTGCAAAATCAGGAACTACCCGCCGATCAGCAAAAATCCCTTGAAGTGATAAAGCGCAGTGGTGACCACTTGGTCTCATTGATCGATGGTTTGCTCGACCTTGCCAGTATTGAAAGTGGCAAGCTCAAACTCGAACGCGTGGAACTCAACCTGCCTGCTTTTTTGAAGTACATCATTAGTATGTTTCAGCCTCAAGCCGCAGAAAAAAATATCTTATTCAGCCACTCGTTGTCACCACAGCTACCAATCTTTGTTCGCACAGATCAAAAACGCCTCGAACAAATCCTGATCAATATTTTGGGGAATGCCATCAAATACACTGATCAAGGTCAGGTCATTTTGCGCGTCTACTATCGCTCAGTGACTGCGGTATTCGAGATTGAAGACTCTGGCTGCGGAATTTCTGAGGAAAATCTACAACGTATTTTTAATCCGTTTGAGCGCGGCAGTGACATTTCCGCAACCTCGCCGACTGCCAGTGGCACGGGTCTTGGACTGACCATCGCCAAGCTGTTGACTGATCTGCTGGGTGGAGAACTGACCGTCACCAGTACGGTCAATGTCGGCAGTATATTTCGCATGAAATTATTTCTTCCTGGCATACGGCTCCCAGAGCACATTCCGCTAGAAGGAATTAATCATATCGCAGGTTATCAGGGTGAAAAACGTCGTGTCCTCATCGTCGATAATGAACCCAATGATCGAACCCTACTCACTCGTTTCTTAAACGACTTAGGCTTTGTCACCGAACAAGTTGCCTCGGGCATTGAATGTCTTCGTGAAGTTGCAGTCTTTCAGCCTAACTTGATTATTATGGATATCAACATGCCAGCCATGACAGGCTGGCAAACCGCAGAACTACTCAGACGCAACCAACTGAGCCAAGCACCAATCCTCATGGTCTCGGCCAATGCATTTGAACGTGGACGCGAAAATAACGCAGGAATTCGAGCAGAAGACTTTCTTGCTAAGCCCATAGATTTCACTAAATTACTGGATAAAATACGCCAATTATTGAATTTGACATGGCAATCCAATCAGCATAATCAACAATCTAGCCAGCAAATTGTATCTTCAGAATTACACCAATCAGGCGATCACACATCAAGAGAATTTGTACCACATCGGACTATAGATCCAATACCACCTGAAATCCCACTGACACCCGATCAACTATGCGCTCTAATCCAAGATTGGTCTCAAACAGACTGTCAGCAACTGCTGACCCATGCAGAAATGGGATAC
>Ga0209023_10003756_pt1 | contig 17813 bp, 29 predicted proteins | sample LakOneMetagenome_FD_187468 | JGI IMG/M metagenome (GOLD analysis project Ga0209023, IMG submission 187468) | Freshwater and sediment microbial communities from Lake Erie, Canada (SPAdes) (version 2) | ecosystem: Environmental > Aquatic > Freshwater > Lentic | place: Lake Erie, Canada... | reverse complement strand
CACCAAGATCCGCTGCTGCCCGCAACGCGTCGGTCACCTCGCCCGCGCCGTCCTCACACTCCACCACGGCCCAGAATCATGAGGATGGAAAAGGCTCAGAACACCGAAACGGCGACGAGGCCGCCCTGCTCGACCAGTTCCGGCGTCTCGCCGTACGCTGGGAAAGACGCCTTACAGGTCAGGAATCAACCGATCCAGGGGCAGTTCCTTCGGTCCTCGAAAAACCTGGATAGAGACGGCGTATGCGATGAAGCAATTCCGGCGAGAGTTCCTTACCGGCCGGGACAAGGTACAAAGTAAGTGCTCCTACCATTGAGAAGAAGAAGCTGACCAAGCCCATTGTGACCATGATCCCAGCGTGTAGCGCGATACCAGCAATGAGGACCAGGCGGCGATAAGGCGGTGCCATAAAAATAGCCGCCGCTATGAGGAACTCGATAATGAGTGTTCCGTAGGTGAGCGAGGTCACACCGAGCGGTGATGCGATTAGCCGATCGGTGACCACCGCGATCCAAGGAGGCGGGGCAAACTGAGAGCCCTTTAGCCAGTACCAAAGCGCCGTACCGTCAGACCATTCTGGAACACCAAGTTTGGCGACGCAGGCCTGTAAGTAGATTCCTGACACTTGCACGATGATCAAAGCTCTCGTCACCCGAGCTACGACCCAGGCCCATCCCACGGAAGCATCTAACGGCACTGGCTGTGGACCGCGCGACCAATGCCAGCGTCGTGGATCTGTAAGGGTGACCGGGATGAGCAAGAGAGTCAGGACGGCCGCCGCCTGATCGCCTCCATCTTGCAGGGTGACCCCGAGGAGCAAGCTCCAGGAGACATACCAATGCAATAACCCGGTGTAACGGGGGCGCCAACCCGAGATAACTAGAAGCAGGACGAGGATGGTGATGACGGATGCGAACCAGCGGTGATTAGCGGGCACTACGCACCACAGTCCAGCTCGAGACACCCCGGCACAAACCGGAGGTACGGTTCCGTCCGCGAGCGGGGACAGCAAGACGTCGCTGGGCGTAAAAGCAACAGTGCAAAGGGTTCCGAACGCGATCAGGGTTCGAGCTAGTCCAACCACAGTGGTCCAAGCCGGCTTACGTACCCAATCTTCAACCCGCTGCCCAAGAGTCGGCATCATCGGCACCGCACGTCCAATCGGACCACCTTCGAAGGCATAATGGTCTGGCGCTCGGCTTTTCGCCATGCCCAGGGCAAGGGTTGTTGCATCACTAGGCCAATCGGTCCGCAAAGGGATGGCCGCGAGGCAGCGTCGAGGGCGGGATAGGTGGTCTGCGCCGCAGACAGGCAGTTGGTCGGGTCCCGGTCGCACACTGTCCAGCCGTTGGGTGGCACTGCCATCAATATCAGCGCAATCTCAGTGCCTTGTGCCCGGCGTATCCGATTTGCACCGAAGGCATCTGCCAGGTCGGCGTTTGGCCCAGCGGCGGCAGACTCCCATTTGTTTTTGCGTAGTCGCATTGGCTTGGGGAACGGCTGTCGCGGATTAAGCGTGAAGAAAGACCAGCCCTCAGGGATAATCATCCGCGCCTGGTTGCGATGGAGCTCGCTAACTCCGGTGGGGTGCGATGGCAACTCCGCGTTAAGTACAAGGACTGCGGTGACCGCCATCAAAGCAGCTACGACCCCAACCCGTTGCCTGGTCGTCGTGTCACGAGGTGCGAGCAGGGTCCCAGCACCTTGGGCAGGAACGTCCCCAGCACCATCGCTCTCAACCGAAGGAGACGAACGAGCGCTCGGCTCTTGTTCAGAAGAGGGATGTGGATTCTCTGCTCGCATGTAACTAGTACTTTCGTCCATCGGATCTTTTCGCTGGCTGCGACTACGCTCCGTCGCCCTGGACCGCAGCTGGGGTCCAGGGCACGGAGGCGCGCTAAGCAGCGCGCAGCGATGTCGCTAGCTGATCGACATATTGTTCTGCAAGAAGCTTTGCTCCGCTGCCACCGGCGCTTTTTGTGGGCGCGAAGGGCACCACTACGAGCACCACAACAAGGCCAGCTACTACCACCGCTAAGACCAGCGCCGCAGCAGCAGCAGAAGCCACAACGTTGATTTTGTCGACGACGTTGACGTTACTGAAACTGGACGGCGAGTCTGACTGGTCAAATTTCTGCTGCGCTTTATGCACTGCCTCGTCGACCTTCGACGCGCCAAACTTTCCCACCAGCAGGTCACGGTAGAGGTGCCCAAGATCAGCAAGAGCCATCTGAATTTGGATTCGATCACCACTTTGGATGCGATCTGCAAAACTCTGCTGCCAAGTGATGTCCTTGGCATTGATCGCTCCGTTAACCGAGCTTTCAAGGGTTTTGAGCTTCTCAGTACCTGCAGCCTTACCGCCGAGCTGCTCGGCGGCGATGCCGTCATGGAACAAGATGGCGTCGGCCAACTCCACGGCACTGTACCGAGGAACCGGTACTGCCGTGGTGGCTGCAGCGCCGGTTCCGTCCGCAACGGTATAGAGCGCGACTAGCGCGCTCAGCGCAAGGCTCAGCCCGACAACTGGCAATCGACGCTTGATTAGGAACTTCACGCTTCTCCTTGTTGATATCCCCCGTTTAGCCCGGGTCCGTAAAAAGTGCGAAGACGCACAGTGACCGTATTGGGTCATTTACTACTCCGGTCAGATTTCAGAATCAGCCCTCCGCGCAGGAAGACCCAGACACTGCATAGAGAGACGTGAAATTCTTCCACTTCGCCATTGCATTCTCGGACAGATAGGTCAACTGCTCGAGACCGGCGATTCGCCCAGAAGCTGGTCGATCTGCCTGCGCAGATCCGCCCTATCCATGCCAACCGTATACGCCTCAGTAAACAGCACTCGGATTCGGTCCGACCATTCAGTTAGCCAGGCGGTAGTGATTGTTCGGGAATCCGCCGGAAGGACCACCGCCCTATGTCGAGCCTGCATGGCGATGATCCCGCCAGCAACCAGTAGGTCATACGCGCGATGAACAGTGTGATAGTTGATGCCAAGGTCTCGTGCTAGCTGGCGGGTGGATGGCAGAGTAGCGGCAACCTGCAGCTGCCCCCCGGACACAGCATCTGCGATCTGTTGATAAATCTGCAGGTAGATCGGACGGGGGCCGTCCAAATCCAGGGTCAGGATCAGGGTTCCAGCGGACCGGTTCAACGCGGCGGTCAAGGGATCACCTGCCTAGGAGAGCAGCCGCAATAAACGATGCGATCGGTAGGGCGAGAAGAAGGCCCGTGAACCACCAAGCATTCGGGTGGGCAAAGTTGAAGGTGAGCCCGAGACCAAAGCGCTTAGGCACGACAAGCCTCGGGTCATCGGGGTTGTGGTAGATGAGGCCACCACGCCAAAAACGGTCGTCGTCTCGCCATACCGACGCCGACGCATCCGCAGGGCCGCGGACGGCGATTCGCTTCCCGCCGCCGACGCCGGAGGAGGCGACCACGGCAATCCCCAAAATGGTGGCAGTCAAGGCTCCAATGAGGAGCGGCCAACGCAGACTGGCGCCACCCCACCACTGCTGGACTCCCATAAGTGCCAGAGAAATGTTGGTACACAAACTCAGGGCCAGCAGGGCTGCCGAAAGCCGAGCGGGCTGGGTGTTTGCCTCCGTGGTTGCAGTCTCGCAGCCTGCGGGGTCTAGTTCGGCAGGCCTGCGCCGCACAGCCACGGCTGCGACGAACAGGGTCACCGTCAAAACAACCTGCTCCATTACGGGCAGCAGAGCGGTTAACGGCGTAGTTGGCACCATCCAGTCAGGATTGCCAGAAGTATCGAAGTGCAGCACCATACGCGTTGGCAGATGTGCGTAACGCAAGACCGCAGCGACCGCTGTGGCGGTGATGACCACCAACGACGGCAGTAGCCACGACCAGCGCAGGCCGCCCAGCGGCGCCGGTGGCGCTATGGCCACGGCGACCATTTGCTGGCGGTCGGCGTACCAGCGCTCGGCCGCCTTTGCCTCCATAACTGACCGACGGGCCACCGAGAAGAAGATCAAGTCACCAGCTAGCGTCACTAGGACCACCAGTAGGTCCAGAAACGGCCGGCCCGCCATAGTCGCGAACACCACCATCGGTAGCGCGATAACTGTGCTAGCTAGAACACTTACCCGAAATATCCGCCGAGCGCGCAGCAGTGTTGGCCCGTTTATTTGCTCGGGTGGCACACGTACACCAAAGCACACCGACTGCTGGCGTAAGCCCGCAAATGTCCACATCAACACCTGAACTACCATTAGCACTAACACGTTGACAACGGGGGTTAGGTACATCTTCCACTCCACGTAGCAGTTTGTTCTCCTGTTCTAAGGTACATATAACAGATCCATAGATCAAGTTGATGATGATCTTGTTGTGCCGAATAGACGTAATCGCGGTTTGCTCGCTTTAGCCTAAATGTTGACCGACAGAGTCACGTAATCCTCTATTTGCATATTAAGCTCGGAGATAGGGTTTAGTAGTCGAAGTTACATACCAATCTCGCTGAGCGGATCGTGGTGATATATGCCAATGCTCACTACGACCCACCTTCAGTGATCAGCAGCAGGGAAGTCCACACGCGATCTGCAGCCTTGCGCATGGCCGTTCTAGCGAGACCCTTCACCTCCCGTAGATTGTGGAACCGGAATTGCGGGGTCCACCATCAATAGCTTCATTTCGGCGTCTGGAATTCGCGGATCGGTCTGAAGGCGCCAATTGAAGCTCCTAAAAGCTCCTGACACGATCTCCTGGATCGATGGCCGTGACTTGATCTCGTTATCGTCCGTCGCTGTGTGTATGGCCAAACCGAAGCCGTGGCACGTGGATGATGAGTTGTGGGCACCGATCGAGGGACTGCTACCGCCGTGGCCCGAACGGGCGCCAAGGCCGCGGCCGTCCCGGACCAGGCCTTGCCTGCAAATGATCTTGTTCGTACTGCACACCGGATCGGCGGGGAAGACCTGCCACGAGAGCTCGGGTTTGGTTCGGGTATGACCTGCTGGCGGCGTCTTGAGCGGTGGAACCGGGCCGGGGTGTTCGACCAGCTCCACCGGATCTTGCTGGCCAATCTGAACGCCGCCGCGATGAAGGGGTATGACAGCGGCGCGTTCGGGCCGAGTGCCACAAACGCAAGACCGAGCCCGATCATCCCCAGTTGCGGCACCACGGGCATCAAGGGCATCGGCAAGCTGCGTTACGTCGTCGAGCAGACCTTCGCCCTGCTCCACCAGTCCCGGCGCCTCGCCGTGCACTGGGAACGACGCCTCGATATCCACCAAGGCTTCGTCACCCTCGGTTGCGCACTCATCTGCTGGCCCCGGGTTGATCCAGGAACCACGAAGATCCTGTTAGGAGCGTTAAACACCAGTCAGGGTCATTTGCCGCTGTATCCTGGCTCGCCTGTGCGGTCTTCTCCCGACGCGGCGTTCCATGAAGGACAGAGATCAGCGACACTTTTCGATAGCACTTTCCCTCTGTACCCGGCACCACTGTTACGAACGGGGTCTCCATGAAACGTCAGCTCTCCTTACTCGCCGCCGCCAGCACGCTCGCCATCACGGGGGTGGCGACGCCAGCACAGGCCACGCCACCTGAGCTGCCGCCGCACAGCCTGCGCCTCGAGCACGTCACCTTCGCCGATGCCTGTCACCCGAATGACACGTCCATCGCGCTATCCGACGACGGCACCGGCATGATGATCACCACCGACTCGTTCACCGTCGAAGCCGGACGCATCAAGCCCACCGACGGCCCCGCCAGCTGGCAGCCGGGCCAGACGAAGCATTGCAGGATGACGGGGGTGTTGAAGCACCCGAGCGGCTGGCGGCTCACCGCTCGTGGCTGGGGTTTCCACGGATTCGCGAGCCTGGCGGAGGGTGCGCGCGGCTCGGCCACGTCGCAGGTGACCTTCGGGAAAAGCACGTTGGGGCCGCTGAGGTGGGCGAAGTCGGGCGCCTTCATGGACACGTTCGACGCGCGGACCAGCGATGACCTGACGGCGGTCTCGGAGTGCGGTGACGGCACGCCGTTCACCGTCACCGAGCGGATCCGGGTCAGCGCCGGCAGTGACAGCACCGAAACCAGCTACCTCGCGCTCGACACGTCCGACGGGCGCAACAACACCCTGAGCCTGTCCTGGGAGCGGTGCTGACCCCGCCCGTTCCCGGGGGCCGGCACCGTACTCAGATCATGGATTGGGATTGAGCTTCCATCTCGGCGGCGGCGTCCTCGGGCGTCGCCTCCGTGGGCTTGCTGCCAGCGGCGGGGCCGCGTAGCTCCTCGTTCGGCATGGCCAGGGTCAGCACCAGCGCGATGATCGCCACCAGTGCCGTGGTCAGGAAGACAGTGTGCAGCGAGGCGACGAAGGCGTGCGAGATCGCCGAGTGGATCACGTCCGGCAGCTCTTTGAGCCGCTGCGGTTCGTTGATGGAGATCTTGCCGCCGCCGCTGGCGAACTTGGCCTGCATCGCCGGCGGCAGCTGGGCCACCGCCTCCTTCATCCGGACCGCCAGCTCGGTGTTCAGCCGACTGTTCAGCACGGTGCCGAGGATGGCGACGCCGAACGATCCGCCCAGCGCCCGGAAGAAGGTGGACGCCGAGGTGGCCGCGCCGAGGTCGCGCATCTCCACCGCGTTCTGCACGGCCAGGATCAGCGCCTGCATGCACAGACCCAGGCCGACACCGATCACCACCATGTAAAGCGACGCGAGCGCCATCGACGTGTCGACCTGGAGCTGCCGGAACAGCAGCATGCCGGCGATCAGGGTGGCGGCGCCGGCAACCGGGAACCACTTGTACCGGCCGATCTTGCTGATCGCGCGGCCGGAGGTGACCGAGGTGACGATGATGCCGGCCATCATCGGCAGCATCAGCAGACCGCTGCGGGTCGGCGAGGCGCCCTTGACGATCTGCAGGTAGAGCGGGATGAAGATGATCGAACCGAACATGACCAGGCCGAAGACGAAACCGGCGCCGTTGGCCAGCGCGAACGTCCGCCGCCGGAAGAGTTGCAGCGGCAGGATCGGCTCGGCCATCTTCGACTCGACGTACAGGAACACGAGCGACAGCACCCCACCGATCACGAACAGGCCGATGATCTGTACCGACCCCCACGCGTACTGGTTGCCGCCCCAGGACAGGCCGAGCAGGATGCTGCTGACGCCGGCGACCAGCAGCAGCGCACCCCACCAGTCGATCGCGTGCTCGCGCTTGTGGAACGGGATCAGCCGCATCACGTGGTAGCAGACGGCCAGCGCGATCAGGCCCAGCGGGACGTTGATGTAGAAGATCCAGCGCCAGTTGTGGTCGGCGAAGTAGCCGCCGGCCAGCGGACCGGCGACGGAGGACAGGCCGAAGACCGCGCCGAAGAGTCCCTGGTAGCGGCCACGCTCACGGGGCGAGACCACGTCCGAAATGATGGTGAAGGCGAGCGTCATCAGACCGCCGGCACCCATGCCCTGAATACCCCGGGTGATGATCAGCTCGGTCATGTTCTGTGACGCGCCGGCCAGCAGCGAACCGACCAGGAATGTGGAGATCGCGAACAGGAAGACCGGACGGCGGCCGTACAGGTCGGAGATTTTTCCGTACAGCGGGGTGGAGGCGGTGGAGGCGAGCAGGTAGGCGGTGACCACCCACGAGTAGTGCTCGATGCCGCCGAGTTTGCCGACGATCGTGGGCAGCGCCGTACCGACGATGGTCTGGTCCAGTGCGGCGAGCAGCATGCCCGTCATCAGGCCCACCATCAGCAGCAGGATCTGCCGATGACTCAGCCGGGCGGGCTCGGTTGTCTCCGTGGTGGCAGTCATTGCTCTCCCTCGTCCGGGCCAAAGTTTGCGGCGCGCTAACCGGTCGACGTCAGGTTATTGATGCGGCAACATCACGGTACGTGAGTGCTACGTCGAAACGCCGGTGGGCGATGGATCTGACTCCGCTACGGGTGTCGCGGGAGTTCCGGCTCCTGTTCAGCGCCAGCACCATATCCGGTTTCGGCTCTTTCATCACATATGTCACGGTGCCCTACCAGGTGGCCCAGCTGACCCACGACCCGCTGCTCGTCGGCCTGCTCGGCGTCTGCGAACTCGTCCCCCTGCTGTTCATGGCCTTCGTCGGCGGGGCCCTCGCCGACTACCTGGACCGGCGCAAACTCGTCCTCAGCGGCGAACTCGCGCTGGCCGCACTGACCGGCGTACTGATGATCAACGCCTTCGCCAGTACCCCACACCTGTGGCTGCTCTACGTCATCGCCGGCCTCACCGCCGCCATCGACGGCATCCAGCGACCGGCAATGGAAGGTCTTACCCCGCGAGTCGTCCCCGCCAACCTCCTGCCGGCCGCCAGTGCGCTGCGCTCGATCCAACACCAGACCGCCGGCCTGCTCGGACCCGGCCTCGCCGGCCTGCTCATCGCCGCCGACAGCAGTCTGCGCTGGGTGTACGCCGTCGACCTGGCCACCTTCGCCATCTCGCTCAGCTGCCTGGTCGCCATGCGGGCCGCCCCGCCGCCAGCCGACGCCGACCGCCCGTCGCTACGCAGCGTCATCGCCGGTCTGCGGTACGCCCGCAGCCGTCCCGAACTGCTCGGCTCCTACCTGGTCGACATCAACGCCATGTTCTTCGGCATGCCCAGTGCGCTCTACCCGTTCCTGGCCGACAGCATGGGCGGGCCGCGCGTCCTCGGCCTGCTCTACGCGGCGCCCGCCGTCGGCTCGCTGCTGGCCACCCTCACGTCCGGCTGGACCGCCCGGGTGCACCGGCACGGCCTGATGGTGCTGCTCGCCGCCGGCGGCTGGGGCCTGGGCATCCTCGGCGCCGGCCTCACCAACATGCTCTGGGTGACCGTCGCCTGCCTGGCCTTCGCCGGCGCCGCCGACATGATCTCCGGCCTGTTCAGAATGACGATCTGGGGTCCCAACGCACTACGAAAAGGCGACCTTCACACGGTCCGCCAGCTTCGGCCGCTCCGGACTGGCGGGCCACAACGTCACCACCGCACCCATGAGTCGAACGCCCTCATTGCGCTCCCACGGCTCCATCTCGCCCCAGTTGGCTAACAGCTCCTCCCCGATCGAAGCCATCTGATCCACATCCACCGGCTTCGGCCGGTCCGCGAGCGCCACATTCCGGCGCCGCACCAACGCCTCCTCGCGGCGCTGACACTCCCCCAGCAGCTCCTCATAGGAGTGGTCGGGGATCAGCTTCTTAGCCCAGCCGCCAGCAAGGCGCGTCATCTCCGCGCGCACGTCCGCCAGCTCCTTGTCGAGCTGCTGCGGATCGTCGGGGCTTTTACGCTGCCTGATCAGCTTCGCCTCTTTCGCCGCGATCGGCGCTCGCAGACGGGCGACATAGCTGCTGATCTCAGCAAGGGCGATCTCTTCCACTTTCGCGTAGGTGGGCGCCCCGAAGCCGATGCAGTCCGAGCGCGACGAACGCCCCCGACACCTGTACCGCTTCTCGCCGCTGCCGCTGGCGAATGCCGCCGCAGCGCCACCGCACGGCCCGCACTTAATCGCCCGCGAGAAAGCATGACTAGCTGCGAGGGAACGCGGCGGGGCGGTTGAATCGCGGGCACATCGGGCCATGCACAGGTCGAAAGTGTCCTGATCGATGATGGCTTCGTGGCGACCTTCGGCAACCAGCAGCGGCGTTATCGACCATTGTTTCGACTTACTGTTCTGCCCCCACAAGGTGACCTTGCCGAGGTAGACGCGGTTGCTGAGCATGCGCTTTACCCGCTGCCGCAGTACGGCTTTGCCGCGTGCATCGCTGAGGTCCTGGGCGATGTCGCCGACCGGTTTACCTGCGGCGTAGTCGCGGAACGCGGCAGCTACTGCCGGCGCCATGATCGGGTCGATCTCTAGGCCGCCCTTGCCGCGCACATACCCGATGGGCGTCTGCCCGTGGTGCTTTCCCTGCTGGGCCACACGCACATGTACGTCTTTCCAGCGTTGGCCCATCTGGTCGGAAAACAATTCCGCCATGCCAAACCACAGGGTGAGGGTTAGGCGACCTTCGGGGGTGTCGTCGATTTTCTCGCGCGTCGATATGAGGCTGACTTTATGGTCGGCGAGCCAACGCACAAAGGTGAGAGCTTCGGCGGCATTGCGGCCGAGCCGGGAAAGGTCGTAGACGGCGACCGCATCAACCTGGCCGCCCTCCACCAGGGACCGCACCACGTCCAGGCCCTCGCGGTTGAAGGTCCTGCCGGACACGTCGATGTCTTCGGCTTCGGCCACCTCACGCAGGCCGAGCACCCCGATGTGGCGGCGCATCGCTTCGGTCTGCAGCTCGGGGCTGTGGAAGTCTTCGCCGCCGCGGCCCATGAGCGCGGACACGCGCCGGTACAGGACGACACGGCCGGGCGGCTTGCTCACCGGGTGGCCTTGATGTCGGGCGACAGCTTCCGGTAGGAGCGCAGCAGGATGTCGAGCAGCTCCCCGAGGCGCTCGCGCTCGTTCGGCGCTAGGGGTGACTGGTCGCCGAGGAGTGCCGCTACTTCCCGGGCGGATGGGGGCAGTTCGTCGGCGTCGACTTCGACCGGCCCGTCGGCGATGTGGCCAGCTGCGGCCATCAGGTTGGCGTACGTCCGGTCCCGGTCAACCCGGCGCACGGTGAGCCTGTCCGCGACCCTGGCCAGCATGTACGGCTCGGGGGTGACGGTGGGGTCGGAGATCCATCGGCTGAGCGTCGACGGCGGGATGTTGGTCTTCTTGGCGAATGCCGCCTGTGACGAGATCTGATGCTCGTCCATGAGTGCCTTGATCGTTCGTCCGAAGGACGTTGGTTCCTTCGCTGGGTTCGACATACCGAACAGCATAGGGGTGTGACACCCACGCCCGGCAGTCACGTTTGGGTAACCCCGCCAAAAAAGTTGTAACGCGAGTCACGCACACATAGCCGCAGCCAGCAGGGGTTCTGTCCGGTTCTGGATAGATAAACATCCCTGCATCTCACGCTGCGTCAAGATTCTTCTCACGGACCGCTTGCGTTCGTCGTTGCGAACGCTCTAGATTCGTCTCATGAAACGCACACGAACCACTAAGCGAACGGTTCGGTTCAAGACAGAGGAGTTCGACCGCCTCGTCGAACCACTCGGATACCGCGGGATGCGCTCCAAGGCCGCCTTCATCGGCTGCTCACACAACACCTACTGGCGGATGGCCAACGGCTTCAGCGCCCCAAGCGCCGAGTTCATGGCCTCGGTCCGCGCAGCGCTACCGCAGGTCCCCGTCGAAACCCTCTTCGACTTCGGAGCCGTCCGTGACCGCGCCGCTTGACCCCGACAGCCCCCGCGGCCAGCAGCTCACCGACCAGCTCGGCGACTGGCTCGCCCAGGTCCGCATCAACATCGCCGATCGCCGCGCCGCAGCCGCAGCCCGCACCGCCACCCCGGAAAGGCAAGCCGCATGAGCAAGTTCCCCGAGCCCGCTGACGGCACCACCGTCGTCGTCGAGGTGATCGACCGCCGCGTGAGCCTGTTCACCGCGATCACCCGCGATGACGCCACTGGCGAGCAGGGCAACAACCCCGCGGCGAACTGGCACATCGGCACCGACGACCCCGAGGTCGACCCGGGCACCTGGGACGACTGGACGCAGTACGCGAAGGCCGTCCACCGCCTCGGCGAGCAGATCGAGCGCGCCTGATGCACGACCAGGCCCAGTCCGACCCGCAGCTGACCACATCGCTGGCCCACCCGCCCGACGACGCCGCGCAACGGCAGTACGAGCGGGACTGGGACCTGATCGCCGTCCTGGCCATCGGCTTCGCCATCGGCACCCTCGGCTGGCTTCTCAGCCTCATCTAGCCCCGCACACAGAAACGGCCCCCGCCGGATGAGAGCCGGCAGGGACCAACGCGAACACCTGATGAGAGGTAGATCCGCAATGACAACCGTACCGAAGACCATCGACCTCGACGCCATCCGGCAGCGCCTCGCCGATGCCGACCACCCGGCCCGACTGACCCCCACCAAGTACCGCACCTCCGATCTCACATGGGTGTGCCGGCTGTCCTGGCCGGACAACCCAGAAGCGGAGATCGCGGAGGTCTACGACTTCGGTCACATCGGGCTGATGGCCAATGCGGCGGCCGACCTAACCGACCTGCTCGCCGAGGTCGACCGGCTGCGCAAGGGCATCGAGAAGCTCGTCGAGTCCGTGCAGTTCTACTGCCAGGCCGACGAAGAGTTCTGCGGAAACCTCGACCACGACCTGCGCGACCTGCTGGACGGCCCCCGATGAGCCCCCGTCGCCCCATCCGCGCCCTGCTGTGCATCTGCACCCTCGGCATCACCGCCCGGGAGAAGACCAAGCCGATGCGGCCCGGCATCACCGGTGTGGCCCTGTCCGGTGTCGCCTCCGACCGCATCCGCGCCATGGCAGGTGCCCGATGAGCGCCTATCTCGGCTGGCTGGTCGCCCTGATCCTCGCCGCCATCCTCACGGTCCACCTACACCGCGACCGCACCCAGCACCGCCGCCAACAGCTCGCCGAGCAGTGGCGCCAGTCCGTGGAGCTGCTGCGCACCGGGGGCCTGCGATGAGCCGCCTCGCCGCCCTGGTGGCCCGCTGGTCGCCGCGCCTGGTTGCCCTCACCTTCCTGATCCTGCTCGCCGCTGCCGCTGGAGAGATCCGATGAACCTGATCACCAACACCCCCGCCATGACCGCCATCGGCGCTGGCCTGTTCACCGGCGGGGCTGTCGCCGCCACCTGGCTCGTCCGCACCCTGCGCGACCGGTCCCTGCACGTCGACCCGCACGCCCAGCACCAGGCAGCGCAGGAGCGTTTGGCCACCGCCAACGACCTGATCACGCACGCCACCGCCACGGCCGCCCTGGCTCCCGATGACCAGTTCTTCAACGTCATCGACCTCAGGCGGCAAGGCGCGGCGTCGTGAGCGCCCTGATCGAACGCCTCGCCGACCTGCTCCACCCCGAACCGGAGCACGAGGGCTGGGAAGCGCACCCCGAGCAGTGGGACGCGCTGCTCACCGGGCAGGCCACCCAGCCGATCCCGTGCAACACCGGCCACGCGCGCGCTGTCGCCGCCGTGAGCCTGCCCGCCGCCCGCACCCGCCGCTGGCTCAACGCCGGCCCCACCACTACCGGAGGAACCCGATGACCACCACAACTATCGACATGCACGCAGCCGACCTCCGCCGCGCCCTCCACGCCGTACTGCCCTTCACGGGGCAGGACGACAGCGAACACCCGGCGATGCTCCGCGTCCACCTCGCCACCATCGGCCGCCGGCTCACGCTCACCACCTCCGACAGGTACACCATCGCCCACGCCGTGATCCTCGCCGACCAGGCAATGCCCAGCCCGGCGAGCATCAACGCCGACGACGCCCGGGTACTGCTCGCCCTACTCGACAGCAAGAAAGAAGACCGCGGCACCGTCCAGCTCGAAGTCACCGACAGCCGCATCGCGATCGCCCTACACGACAGCCGCGCCGAGGTCCGCCGCCGCGACTGGGAAGGCCGCGTCGTCGACCAGTTCCACAAGATCCTGGCGAAACTGCCCACGAAGGACGCGGCCGACCTGTCGGGAATGGTCGCCATCCAGCCGAGATATCTCACCGCCATCGCCGCCGCATCGGTGTCGGACGACGAGCAGTGGATGCCAGACCCGGTGCGCATGTGCTTCGGCGGCCCGAACGAACCGATCCGCGCCGAGGTAGGCGACTGGCTGCTCGCCGCGATCATGCCGGTGCGAGTCGCTCAGGGCGCAGACGCCCACGTTGCGGCCCCGCAGCTCGCCGAGCAGGTGGCCCGATGACCGACGCCCAGCTGCGCGAGCAGCTCGACATCCTGGCCCAAGCCGGCACCGGCGAGGACCGCATCACCGCGGTCATCACCGACCACCTCACCGGACTCGGCCTCGACAGCGACCTCGCCGCACGGTTGGCCACCGAACTGGCCTTCACCGGCACCGAACAGTCCTACTACTGGAACGCCGTCGACATGGTCACCGACCGGCACCACAACGCCCTGTCCGCCGCCGTCGTTGCGGTACGGCTCGCACGGCTACCGCACACCGCCGACGAGCGCGCCCTGCTGGTGGGGGTCGGAGCGTGAAGATCAAGCGCGTCAACCGTGGGCGCAACCACTGGTACGTCGACGAAGACACCAACTCGAAGGTCAACGGCGTCACCACGATCATCGGCAAGGGCATCCCGAAGCCAGCCCTCATCAACTGGGCAGGGAACGTCACCGCCGAGTACGCGGTCGACAACTGGGATGAGCTGTCCGCGATGGGACCGGCCACCCGCCTCAAGACCATCCAAAAGGCACGCAACGCCGTCCGTGACACCGCGGCCGTACGCGGCACCCGCTTGCACGGTCTGGCTGAGCCGCTGTCGCTGGGCAAGCAGGTCAACGTGCCCGCGGAGCTGGCCGACCTGGTCAACGCCTACGTGCAGTTCCTCGACGACTTCGATGTCGAACCTGTCTACCTCGAGGCGGTCGTCTACTCCGAGACGAACCGGCACGTCGGCACCCTCGACCTGATCGCCGACCTCGCACTGCCGGACCTGCCGGAGTTCGACGGCCTGGCGCGCAACGACGACGGCTACGTGCGCTGCCTGCTGGACATCAAAACCGGCAAGGGCATCTACGGCGAGACCGGCGTGCAGTTGGCCGGCTACCGGTACAGCGAATGGCTGCTGACCGAAGACGCGGACGGCAAACCCAAGCCGGTGCTGATGCCGCAGGTCGCCTGGACCGGCGCTGTCCATGTCACCGCCGACGGCTACGAGCTGCTGCCCGTCGAGGCAGGCCCGGAGCAGTACGAGGTGTTCCTTCACGCCCAGCGCATCGCTGAGTTCACCGAAACCTCCCGTGACCTGGTTGGCGAGCCAGTACCGGCCCCGTACCGGGAGACGGCGCCCACTGCCGATTCTCACCTCGAGGAAGTGCCGTTCTGATGGCCGATCACAAGACCCTGGCCGAGGCGCTGCTGGCGCTACAGGCAGACCCGCCGGTACTGACTAAGAACAGGTCCGGGCAGGTCGGTAACCAGAAGACCCGCTACGCCGACCTGGTCAACGTCAACACGGTCGTCCTGTCCCGACTCAACGGGCTGGGCATCCTGTGGACCTGCTGCCCGACGATGACCGCCGACGGGTCCCGGTTCGTCTTGGACTACGAGCTGCGCCATGTGGCATCGGGTGAGGCTAAGTCCGGCCAGTACCCGATCAAGGGGACGGACAACCCGCAGCAGCAGGGTTCGGCGATCACTTACGCCCGCCGGTACGCGCTGCTGGCGATCACCGGTATCGCCGCCGAGGACGAGGACGACGACGGCCAAAGCGCCAACGGTCGCCGTACCGCCCAGCGCTCGAGCCGACCAGCACAGGACACCGGTCAGGCCACCGCCCAGCGCGCGGCTGGTACCGGGGACATCACCGATCCGCAGAGCCGCAAGCTCCACGCGTGCCTCCGCGACGCTGGCATCACCGAGCGAGACCAGGCGCTGGCCGTGATCGGCGAGTGGGTAGGCCGGGACATCGAGTCCACCAAGGATCTTTCGAAGCGTGAGGCGGCGCAAGTCATCGATCGACTCGAGAAAGCTACAGGTGGCCAGTGATGGACGACTACCGGATCGCCTGGCCCATCCTCGACGACACCCTCACCCTCGCCCAGCTCATCAACGAGGCCGAGGTGCAGCTACCCGACCGGTGCGCCGAACTGGGCCTGTGGCAGGCATCCACACCCACCTGGCAGGTGCGGGAGGGCCACGAGGTTGACGGCTGGGCCGCCTATCCCGGGCTGCTACTGACCGCCGACATCGCGGTGCAGCCGATGACCGACACCGAACTGCGGATCGGCCGCGTGCCGCAGCTCCTACGGGAGCGGGCGTTGATCGCCGCCGCGTGAGACCGGCCGCCCGGCCTGCCCAACAGGGCGCACTCAGCCGACTAGGCCGGGCGGCCACCCACAGACCACACACAGCACAACCAGGAAGGGAGGCCGGCTGTGGCCACCAAGACCTCACCAGCCCGCACCGGCAGCGTGTGGACGCAGATGCCGTTCATGCACGGCCCCACCGGCGCCGCCCGGCTACGGGAGATCGGGCCCGTACTCAAGGCCGCCAGCGACCAGTGCGCCAACCGCAAGCAGCGGGTCAAGCGCCACCCGTGGGCCGTCCAGCGCGTCCAGCAGGTCCTACGTCTCCAGCGGTACGACCAGTGGAACGGCTGGATCGCACCCGCCACGGACAGCGGCGGCCGGCGCAACGACGGCATCCGCGACGAGCTGCTGGCCGTACTGCGCGAGGTGGCCGCCGCCGAGGCCGAGGAGATGGGTCGGGTGGACGCGTGAAGCGCAGCGACTTCGATACTGCGGTCCGGCGCTCCGATCTGCCCCCGCCGTCGCGGCTAGTGCTGATGGTGCTGGCGTCGCTGGCGGATTGGCCCGGCGGTGTGATCCCGGCGAGGTTCACGCCCTCGCTGTCCACTCTCGCTGATGCGACCGGCCTTTCTCGGTCGACGGTCGCGGAACACCTGAACGGAGTGGAGCAGAGGACGTGGGTGGATCGGAAGCGGCCGACCGTTGCGGCGGCCCGCGGGCAGAAGGAACGCACTCAGTACGTCCTCGCAGTGCCGGCCGGTTGCTGGGTCACCGCTGACCCCGCTTCTAGTCCGGGAGACGGACTAGTCCGGGAGGCGGACCAGCCATCTAGTCCGGGAGATGGACCAGCTCTAGTCCGGGAGCTGGACTGGGCTAGTCCGGGAGCTGGACACAAGCCAACCACTACATCCCAACCTTCTTCCCAACCAAAGAAACGCTCACCGAAGGCGAGCAACACCACCGCCGACGACACCGCCTTCGACGCTTTCTGGACCGCCTACCCCCACAAGGTCGGCAAGGGCAACGCCCGCCGCGCGTGGAAGACCGCCACCCAGAAAGCCAGCGCCGAAGTCATCACTGCCGGAGCGCACCGCTACGCCGCCGACCCCACCCGGTCGCCGAACTACACCGCCCACCCCACCACCTGGCTCAACGGCGAACGGTGGGCCGACGAACCCGAAACCAAGCCCGACAACGTCGCCCGCCTCGACGACCGACGTAGCCACCGCGCATGGACCAACCCCACCGACCCCGCTGCCGCCTACGGAGGACAACTGTGACCACACCCTGGCCCACCTGCGACCGCCACCCCGACAGCCACGAACCCGCCAACACCTGCGTCTACTGCTCCAGCGAAGCCGCCACCGCCGGCAAACAAGCCATCGCCGAGCTGTACGGCCGGCGCATGGGAATGCGCTGCCAGCGCATGTTCCCGCCCCGCTACCGCGACGCCCAGCCCACCGACCCCACCGTCGCCGCCTGGGTCCAGCAGTACGCAGCCAACCGCAACTGCACCTCGATGCGAATCGAAGGCCCCACCGGCACCGGCAAAACCCACCAGGCATACGGCGCCCTACGCGCCGCAGCATCCACACCCAGCCGCGACGCCATCACCTGGAAAGCCACCAACGCCCCCGACCTGTACGCCGAACTCCGACCCAAAGCCGGCGTCGACCAGGAAACCGTCATCAACAGCTACCGCCGCACCACCCTGCTGCTGCTCGACGACATCGGCGCCGAGAAGACCAGCGAATGGACCGAAGAGGTCCTCTACCGGCTCATCGACTACCGGTACAACCACTGCCTGCCGACGATCTTCACCACCAACGTCGTCACCTCTGAGCTGCGCAACAAGCTCGGCGACCGGGTCGCGTCCCGCCTGGCCGAGATGTGCAAGACCGTCGTAACCCTCACCGGAGACGACCGGCGGCGGACTGGATGAGCCGCACCCCGCCACCACCCCAGCCGCCACGCTGGGGTGG
>Ga0209023_10003755_pt1 | contig 17818 bp, 12 predicted proteins | sample LakOneMetagenome_FD_187468 | JGI IMG/M metagenome (GOLD analysis project Ga0209023, IMG submission 187468) | Freshwater and sediment microbial communities from Lake Erie, Canada (SPAdes) (version 2) | ecosystem: Environmental > Aquatic > Freshwater > Lentic | place: Lake Erie, Canada... | reverse complement strand
GCCATTATGGATAAATATAAAGTTTTTAACGGGGCTGAATATGCCCAGTTTAAAGCAGATGCAGCTACTTACAACAGAACTGGCCCGGGCACTTCATCCTATTTACTTACCCAGGCAGAGAAAGATGCACTTGCCGCAGGCGTTTCTACAGACTGGCAGGACCTGATTTATAAGCACGGATTTACCACCAGCCAGCAATTGGGTCTTTCGGGTGGTAATGAATCCACACAATATGGTTTAAGTGCAGGATATTATAGTGAAGGTGGTATTACCCCCAATCAAAAATTTGAAAGGTATACTTTGAGATCCACAATCGACCATAGAATAAATAAGCGTCTTAAAATTGGTTTAAATACATTAAACACGCTTACTTATTCCAATACCCCGGGTGGTGGTGGTATACCCAGTGGCTTGGTACGTTTAACACCCCTGGCTTCGCCTTACAACGCAGACGGCTCCGTGAATTTAACTCCTGCTTTAGGGTCTATTGATGCTGCTACTATAAGTCCGTTAACCCTTATTACCAAGTCTAATTCTATATTGGCAAGATCACGCAGGCTAAGGACTTTTAATAGCCTGTATGGTGAAGTGCAAATTGCAAATGGCTTAAAATATCGTGTAAACGTGGGGATTGATTACAGGCAGGATAATGGGAACGGGTATAATGGTCCATTGACTTATACCAATACTGCCACAGTACAAAGTTCATCTAACGCCAGTTTAAGTAATTCGGAAGCATGGTCATACAATATTCAAAACCTGGTTTATTTTGACCGGACTTTTGCCCTGAAACACAAGGTTGGTTTTACCGGATTATTTGAAGTTACCAAAGATCATAACCAGAGCAGCCGTTTTACTGTTACAGGTGTGCCTGCCGATTATATATTGAACAGCAATTTTGCATTGGCCAGTGGCCAGGTTGTTGCCGACGCCAATAATACAGGGTTCTCCGAATCTGGTTTACTTTCTTATATGGGAAGGGTAAACTATGCTTACGATAACCGCTATTTACTTACTGCTACAGTAAGGGTGGATGGTTCTTCAACTTTATCTCCCGGTCATCAGTATTTCACCTATCCTGCTATTGGATTGGGCTGGAATGTAATGGAAGAAAAATTTGCCGGCAATATGCCCTTCTTTTCTAATCTTAAAGTAAGGGGAGGATGGGGAATTTCCGGTAACAGAAACGTATCACCATATGCCACTTTGGGCTTACTTAGTGCTTCTACTTATAACTTTGGCCAGGGCACTTCGGGGCAGCAATTGGCCTATACGGTTACTTCATTACCTAACTATGCCCTTAGTTGGCAATCTACTTCACAGTTTGATGCAGGAATTGATTTTGGATTGTTCAATAACCGTATTACCGGTACCATTGATGCTTACAAGCAACAAACAAAAGATATTTTATTATCTGTAAACCTGCCCATCAGTAATGGCGCTAATTCCACTTTAAAAAATCTTGGAAAAACCGAAGGGAAAGGTGTTGAAATCAGCCTGAGCAGCACTAACATCAAAAACAAATCAGGATTTACATGGACAACTGATCTTGCATTTTCCTTTAACAGGGAAAAAATTACGCAGTTAACCACACCTACAGAAATGGCCAACACCGGAAATGGATGGTTTGTAGGGCAGCCATTGACTGTAATCTATGATTATAAAAAAATAGGTATCTGGCAAACTGAGGACTCAACAAAAGGGTTATTAGCTCAAACATCACCCAAACAATACCCCGGGCAGATACGCGTGGAAGACGTAAATGGTGACGGTAAAATTGACGCATCTGACAGACAGGTTCTGGGCAATTTTCAACCAAAATGGGAAGGTGGTTTAACCAACAGGTTTACTTATAAAGGCTTTGACCTTTCAGTGGTAATTTATGCAAGAATGGGCATGAAAGTACTGGCGCCTTATTTTACTGCTGATGGCGGTGCAAACGGTTTCCCTTTCTTTAACCAGGGCAGGGTAAACCAGGTTAAGATCAATTACTGGACGAGGTCTAACCCCACCAACGATTTTCCCGCACCTGATGCAGGGACCGACAGGTTACCATTTGGATCAACATTGGGTTACCAGGATGGCTCTTTCATCAAATGCCGCAGCATCAACCTGGGATATGAATTTTCTTCAGGTTTGTTGAAAAGGTTAAGGGCAAGTTCGTTACGGGTATATGTAAACGTTACGAATCCATTTATTATTTATGCTCCTTTTGTTAAAAATGGGTATGGCCCTGATCCGGAAGGAAATGGTTATGGTGGCTCTGTTAATCCAACTGGTGCAGGTGACGCAAGTACCCCCAGTCGCCAGATCAGCGTAAACCTTAATAATCCAACAACACGCCAATTCATTTTTGGTCTGAATCTTAAACTTTAACAACATAACTTTTATAATATGAAACTTAAAATAATAACCGGAAGCATATTTCTTTTTGCATTGGCTTTACTTAATACTGGTTGCAAAAAGTTATTGCAGGAGAACCCCCAGTCGGGAATCGTTCCATCTTTTTTCAACTCGTCCTCGGGGGTACTGGGCGGTATTGCCGGGGTGTACAATGATATAAGGGGTGCATGGGGTACCGAAGGTTTTACTACAGAAATGGTGGCAGGAACTGATGAGCATTTGGCAGGTGCCAGCGCCAGCGGAATACAGATACATAATTACAACGGGCTTAATGGAAGCAATTTTGGAGCAGCCTGGGGCATTGCTTATACGGATATCAATACATTAAATGGTGTATTGCAGTATGGGCAAAGTATTGACCTTCCTGATGCCACACGAAAACAATACCTGGCACAGGCCAAATTCCTTAGAGCGTTTTGGTATTTTTACCTTGTGCAAACCTGGGGCGATGTACCCTTGCATACCACTTTTATTACCGTACCCTCACAGGCAGATTCACGCCAGCCAGTTGCAGAGGTATACGCACAGATTATTAAAGATCTTACTGATGCTGTTGCAGATTTGCCCAATACACCAACAGCTCCTTTTTTAGGAAAAGCAGCCACCAAACCTGTTGCACAATTCTTATTGGCTAAAGTGTATTTAACAAGGGGATGGTTAAATAATACCCAGGCTGATTTCGTGCAGGCTTATACTATTTGCAATGATATTATTGCCAATAAAACATTATACGGGCTGGACTTGTGGCAGGATTATGGAGATGCTTTCAATCCCGCTAATGATTATGGTAAAGAAACCATGTTTATAAGTGATCACAGTACCGATCCAAAATATGGCCAGTATACAGTTGGTGGCGGGGCATCAGGTGGTGCTGCACAAAATCTCACTCCCTGGTTTTACATATGGAATTACCCTTCCAACAGCGGTATCAACTCTTTTAAAAATGGTTCGGGGGCATTGGTAAATAGCGGTACTTCCGGTATGATAAGGGATGCCGCAAATGGCCGTCCGTATATCCGTATCAGGCCTAACAGTTATTTATGGCCTTCAGGCCCCAATGCAGGCAAACGCTATATCCTTGACCAGGCGTTTGTAGACAGGGGTAATGATTCCCGCTATGATAATACTTTTCAAAAAGTATGGATTGCCAACACCAACGTTTCCAATACCGCAGGTGCAGCCAATAATACCAGGGGCATCAGTTATACTTTAACATCTGGTGTGGATACTGCTGTATGGGTTCCGGATGTTGAGATTGCCGGTGCACCGCAGTTCAATGGAGCAGCGCCATTTAAAGGAATCATTATTCCACCCAGCCTGTGGACAAATTCTTATTTCCCTTCAGTAAAAAAATTCATGGACCCAAGCAGGGGTTCTAATTTTAATGACCCTTCAACCAGGCCTGTAGTGATGTACCGTTTTTCTGACGTGTATATGACAGCAGCAGAAGCCTATTTTAAAGACAATAAACTTACCGAAGCTGCCAACATGCTGAATGTGATACGCCAAAGAGCAGCGTACAGGAAAACCAATACACCAGCACAAAACGCTGCCGCCGCCGCTGCAGTAACCATTACAGCTGCCAACGTAACTCTTGATTTTATATTAGATGAACGCAGCCGTGAGTTTTATGGCGAATGGCAAAGATGGCTTGACCTGGTGCGCACCCGTTCATTAGTTACCAGGGTAAAAGCATGGAATCCCGAAGCAGGAGTAAATATTCAGAATTTTCATTTACTGCGTCCCATACCACAATCACAAATAGACCGTGTTGTGGAAGGGCCTGCATTTCCGCAAAACCCGGGTTATTAATCCCACGGAGGTTTTGGTTTATTATTGTATAATAAAAACAGGGGAGACACCAATATCTCTCCTGTTTTTTAAATATTAAAAAGCTGAACAAGTGTAATGTTATCAAACTACCCTGCAATATTTTATTTACATTTACCCACTGCTAATGATTTTATAAATGATCCTTTACAATATCACTTATGCCTGGATAAAAACCCCGGTGTGATTTTCATTTTGTACAAAATGATTTTAAAGAAAATAAATGGAAGCTGGTCAACGTACTGCTCAACAGCGTAGAAACTTTTGTGGAGCAATAGCAAGATCAAATAAAACCTGGAAGAACCGTTTTTACAATTAAAAAGTAAATGATGCGCATTATTTTTTTAAGTATTATACTTTTCTTTTTTAAGACCACTGTGGCTCAAAACACCATTACTGTCAGTGCCGGTAAGGGAAGGGATACCATCAGCCGCAATATTTACGGGCATTTTGCCGAACACCTCGGGCATTGCATCTACGGGGGTTTCTATGTTGGGGAGCATAATCAATCCATTCCTAATAAAGACGGCATCAGGCTGGATATTGTAGCTGCCTTAAAGAAATTGAAAATTCCGGTACTGCGCTGGCCCGGCGGCTGCTTTGCTGATAATTACCATTGGAAAGATGCCATCGGGCCTAAAGATAAACGCAAACCCATTGAGAATGTATCGTGGGGTAATGTGCGGGAAGACAACAGCTTTGGCACCAATGAATTTTTACAGCTCTGCGAAATGATGGGTGCTGAGCCTTACCTGGCAGTAAATGTGGGTGGCGGCACCGTACAGGAAGCTGCAGAATGGGTACAGTATGTAAACCACGCTAACGGCACCAGCGACCTTACTGATATAAGAGAGCGAAGCGGCAGAACAAAACCATGGCATGTAAAATACTGGGGCGTGGGTAACGAATCCTGGGATTGCGGCGGGCATATGACGGTTGATTATTACATTAACCAGTATAAAAAATATGCAACGTTCATGACAAGCTACAGCAATACCGAAGGCCTGTTCCGTATTGCCGTGGGGCCGGGTACAGAAGATTTTAAATGGACAGAAGCGTTAATGCGTGACATCCCGCTTAAAATGCTTGACGGTGTTTCCATTCATCATTATTCGGTTATCGACTGGAGTAAAAAAAGCAATGCCGTTCAGTTCAGTGAAGAAGAATATTTTAAAACCATTAAGCAGGCATACCGCATGGAAAAAATGATTTCCGGTAACTGTGCAGTGATGGATAAATATGACCCTGCAAAAAAAGTGGCCCTGGTGGTGGATGAATGGGGCGGATGGTATGAGAGCGAACCCAATACACCCGGCGCCATTTTATTCCAGCAAAACACCATGAGGGATGCGATGATAGCAGGATTAACGCTGAACATATTCAATAACCATGCAGACAGGGTGCGTATGGCCAACCTGGCGCAATGCATCAATGTACTGCAGGCGGTTATTCTTACCAACAAAGAGAAAATGATACTCACACCCACGTATCATGTAATGGAGATGTACAATGTGCACCAGGATGCAGTGCAATTGCCCCTGCAACTCACCACCCAAAAATATGTATCTGGTAAAGATTCGGTTGACGCAGTAAGTGCATCAGCATCCAGGGATAAGAACGGGCTGCTGCATATCTCACTGGTAAATGTGCATGCCACTGAGCCAGAAACCATCAGGATCACTGTTGACGGGGCGATGTATAAAACGGTAACCGGAAGAATATTACAGTCAGGAAAAATACAGGATTGTAATACTTTTGAAAACCCCGGTATTATTGCACCAAAAACTTTTACAGGGGCAAAGTGGGCAGCTGGCGAACTGGAAGTAACTTTACCGCCATTCAGCGTGGTGGTGCTGGAACTTAAATAAAATTTTACAACAGCCCGGGTATGCTGTATCAATAAACAAGCGAAGTACCTGAATACAATAATGTAATTTAATAACTGAAAGTTTAAAAAAATGAAAGTAACAACAGGCCAAAAGGAATATTTTAAAGGTATTCCTCAAATTAAATTTGAAGGAGCCGAAAGCAGCAATCCACTGGCTTTCCGCTGGTATGATGAAAACAAAGTGGTGGCGGGCAAGCCCATGAAAGAATGGCTGCGTTTTGCCTGTGCCTACTGGCATAGCTTCTGCGGCAGTGGTGCCGATCCTTTTGGTGAACCCACACATTTATTTGCATGGAATGAAAAAGCAGATGCCGTGGAAAGGGCAAAGGATAAAGCTGATGCCGCATTTGAATTTATTACAAAACTCGGACTGCCTTATTATTGCTTTCATGATGTGGATGCCGTGGATTATTCCAACGACATAAAAGAAAACGACAGGAGGCTGCAGGCCATTACTGCCTATTTAGGTGAAAAGCAAAAAGCAAGTGGTGTAAAATTATTATGGGGCACCGCCAACTTATTTTCTAACCGGCGGTATATGAACGGCGCCAGTACCAACCCGGAATTTCATGTGCTGGCCCATGGCGCTGCACAGGTAAAAGCAGCACTGGATGCCACCATACAGCTGGGTGGGGAGAATTATGTTTTCTGGGGCGGCCGTGAAGGATATATGAGTTTACTCAACACCAATATGAAGAGGGAGAAGGAACACCTGGCCCGTTTTTTACACACTGCCAAAGACTATGCAAGGCGCAATGGTTTTAAAGGGCAATTTTTTATTGAGCCCAAACCCTGCGAACCTTCCAAACACCAGTACGATTATGATTGCGAGACCGTAATAGGTTTTTTACGGCAGCATGATTTATTAAACGATTTCAGTTTGAATATAGAAGTAAACCATGCCACGCTGGCCGGCCACACTTTTACACACGAACTGCAGGTGGCCGCAGATGCCGGTTTACTGGGCAGCATGGATGCCAACCGTGGTGATTATCAAAACGGGTGGGATACCGACCAGTTTCCCAATGATATTAACGAGCTGACAGAAGCCATGCTGGTGATCATTGAAGCCGGTGGTTTTAAAGGCGGGGGAATTAATTTCGATGCCAAGATACGCCGCAACTCCACCGATGCTGAAGACCTGTTTCATGCGCATATTGGCGGCATAGATGTTTTTGCACGGGCGCTGGTTACCGCAGATGCCATTTTACAAAAATCAGCATATAAAAATATAAGGACAGCACGTTACCAGTCATTCGACAGTGGTGCAGGAAAGGATTTTGAAAATGGAAAGTTATCGCTGGAAGATTTAAGAGCCTATGCAGTGGAGCATGGTGAACCCGAACTCAAAAGCGGTAAACAGGAATACCTGGAGAATATCATTAACCGTTTTATCTGATGATGTTTTCTTATTGTAAAAACCCATAGCAGTTAGTTTTGGTTTTTTCATAATCGTTTGAAAAAAGGCAGCCCTGGCAAAACCGGGGTTGTTTTTTTGTAAATTCGCAGTCTAAATTATTTTTATGATGATGCACCAAACAATGCGCTGGTACGGGCCCCATGATGCGGTCAGCTTATGGGATATCCGCCAGGCGGGCTGTGCAGGTGTGGTTACCGCCTTACACCACATACCTGTTGGCGACATATGGACCATTGAGGAAATTGAAAAAAGAAAAGCAATGGTGGAAGCCGCAGGCATGACCTGGACGGTGATTGAAAGCCTGCCGGTAAGCGATGACATTAAAAGACAATCGGGCAATTACCTGCAGCATATTGAAAATTATAAACAGAGCCTGCGCAACGTGGCCGCCTGCGGTTTAAAAGTGGTTACCTATAATTTTATGCCGGTGCTGGACTGGCTGCGTACCGATATTGCTTATGAAATGCCGGATAAAAGCACAGCACTTTATTTTAACAGGATCGACTACGTGGTTTTTGATTTGTTCTTACTGCAAAGGCCTGATGCAGCAAAGGATTATTCACCCGAAGAAACCGCAAAAGCACGGGAGCGTTTTGAACAAATGAGTGAAGCTCAAAAAAGCAAACTGTTTGGTAATATGATGCTGGGCTTACCCGGAAGTGATGATGCGTTTACTCCGGAACAGGTGCTTACCGAATTAAAAAAATACTCCGGCATCGATACACAAAAACTGAAACAGCATTTATTTTATTTTTTACAACAGGTGGTTCCGGTGGCAGAAGCCGTTGGTGTAAAGATGGCCATTCACCCCGACGACCCGCCCTACCCTGTTTTGGGTTTACCCCGTATCATGAGTACAGAACAGGATGCCGCAGATCTTGTTGAAGCCGTACCCTCGGCAGCCAATGGTTTTTGTTTTTGTACCGGTTCATTCGGTGCAAGGGCAGATAACAATATTGTAGCCATGATCAGGCGCTTTGGAGACCATATTCATTTTCTGCACCTGAGAAATACCAAAAGGGATGCAGATGGAAATTTTTATGAAGCCGATCACCTGGCCGGCGACACAGATATGTATGCCGTGGTTAAAGAAGTAACAGCTTTACAGCAACGCAGGAATATTTCTTTACCCATGCGGCCCGACCATGGACACCAGATGCTGGACGATTTGAATAAAAAAACATATCCCGGCTATTCTGCAATAGGAAGGTTAAAAAGCCTGGCGGAGTTAAGGGGGGTGGAATATGCTATCGTTAAGAGTCAGTGATAGATAGAAACACGGATAACACTGATGGGGCTGATTATTACGGATTCACTTATCTGTTTTCATCCGTAGTATCCGTGTCATCCGTGTTTCTATTAAAAATAATTCCAAATGCATAACCGGATTAAAATAATCATTGCCCTGCTGTTATGTATACAGCAATCCTTCAGCCAGTCATTTACCAATCCCATACTTGCCGGTTTTTACCCGGATCCTTCCATTTGCAAAGCAGGTGATGATTATTATATCGTCAATTCATCTTTTGCATACTATCCCGGCCTGCCCATTTTTCACAGTAAAGATTTATTAAACTGGCAGCAGCTGGGCTATGCTTTGAACAGGCCCGAGCAATTAAACCTTGACGGGGCAGGTGTGTCAAGAGGATTGTTTGCACCCGCAATAACATATCACAAAGGCATTTTTTATATTGTCTGTACAATGGTGGATAAACTGGGCAATTTTGTAATTACTGCCAAAGATCCCAAAGGGCCGTGGAGTAATCCGGTTGCCCTGCCTGAAATAAACGGCATTGACCCTTCTGTTTTTTTTGATGATAACGACAGTGCTTTTATTGTATACAACAGTATACCGCCTGATAATATTTCATTGCACAACGGGCACCGCACCATCCGCATCAACAGTTTTGATGCAAAAAATTTATTGGTAACAGGCGGTAACAGGATATTGGTAAACGGCGGAACCGATATGGCAAAAAAACCGGTATGGATTGAAGGACCGCACCTGTTTAAAAAGGAGGGCTGGTATTATTTAATATGTGCAGAAGGCGGAACGGGTTACGATCACAGTGAAGTGGTGTTCAGAACAACATCATTGTACCAGGCATTTGAACCGTATCAAAACAATCCCATACTTACACAGCGCCATTTAGATCCTGCAAGAAAAAACCCGGTAACGTCCACAGGCCATGCCGATTTGGTAAAAGATAACACTGGAAAATGGTGGGCTGTTTTTTTAGGCTGCCGCCCTTACGAAGGTGATTACTATAATACCGGCAGGGAAACATTTATGGCGCCGGTGCAATGGAAAGAGGGCTGGCCGGTAATAAACCCTGGCAGCAATGCAGTAAAAAATACTTACCGTATTAATGCTGTAAAAAATAAACAGTACGAAAATTTCAGCGGCAATTATTTTTTCAGGGATGATTTTGATAAAGACATTTTGAACACCCGCTATAGTTTTTTAAGAACGGTAAGGGAGCAGTGGTATCAACTTAAAAAAGGGATACTGGCAATACAGTTGAGGCCGCAAACCTGCAGTGGTAAAGAAAACCCTTCGTTCGTGGGATTTCGCCAGGCACATAGCAGGGGTTATGCTGCCACTGCCCTGCAGTTTACAGCTGCTGCCGCAAACGAAAAAGCGGGCCTGCTTGTTTTTCAAAACGAAAAGCACCATTATTATTTGTGTACATCAGTTGATGAAGGCAGGAGGGTGGTACAGCTGTATAAGAATGATAGTTTACTGGCAATGCAGGAACTTAACACGAAACCCGGTAAAGAAGTTTTGCTGAAAATTGAAGCGAAAAAAAATGTATATGCTTTTTATTATGCCCTGGGAAAAAACAATTGGATATTACTGGCTGATAATATAGATGCAAAATTTTTAAGTACCAAAGAGGCCGGGGGATTTGTGGGATGTATGTATGCCCTTTATGCCACATCCAATGGCCAGCCGTCAAATACCACAGCCGGTTTTAACTGGTTTGAAAGCAGGAATAATGATGATGGTTATTAAAAGCAACTGTTTTAATTATAAATCCGGTCAATAGCATCCCTGTATTTTTCCATGATCACTTTACGCTTGAGTTTTAACGTGGGCGTCAGTTCGCCGCTGTCGATCGTCCATTCGTTGGGCAGCAGTTCAAATTTTTTAACCTGCTCCACATGATTAAAAAATTTATTGAAGGATTCTATCAGTTCGCGGTACAGGTCCAGCACCTTAGGGTTATGAACGGCGTCTTCGGCGGTGGTAAATTTTATTCCCTTATGCTGCATCCATTCTTTTAAATTAGGAAGGGAGGGTACAATTAATGCGCCCACAAATTTTTGTTCTGCCCCCACAATCATCATCTGTTCCACAAAGGGGCTTTCCTTCATTTTATTTTCTATCGGTTGTGGCGCCACATATTTTCCGCCGCTGGTTTTAAACAATTCTTTTTTGCGGTCGGTTATCTTTAAATATTTACCGTCCTCAAAAACGCCGATATCACCCGTGTGCAGCCAGCCGTCAATAATGGTTTCGGCTGTCAGGTCGGGCCGCTTGTAATACCCCATCATTACACTGGGGCCTTTGACACAAATTTCTCCGTCGGCTTCCAGTTTTACTTCCTGCCCATCAATAACCAAACCCACAGTACCGAATTTTGTGCCGCCTTTTTTGCGGCAGTTTACACTTATTACGGGGCTGTTTTCGGTAGGGCCATATCCTTCGTAAATGGGAATTTTTGCCGCATTAAAAACCCTCAGTAACCTTACCTGGCAGGCAGCACCCCCGGTAATGATGGTTTCAATATTATTACCCAGGGCTTCACGCCACTTGCTGAAAATAAGTTTATTGGCAATGGCCAGTTGTATATTGTACCAGGCGCCGCCGCTTTTTAAATTATCGTATTTGATGCCCAGGTCTACTGCCCAGTCAAATAATTTTCTTTTTACCCCGGTAAGTGCAGCACCCTTTTCCATAATTTTTTCATACACTTTTTCCAGCAGGCGGGGTACTGTGGTAAATAAGTTGGGCTTTACCTCCTTTAAATTTTCGGCTATGGTATCCAGGCTTTCTGCATAATAAATAGAAATACCGCTGGTGATATAGATATAAGAAACCATCCGCTCAAAAATATGATTCAGGGGTAAAAAACTTAATGCCTTTGCTGTTGGGTTATCATTAAAAGGGAATGTGGTTTTTGAATGGATGACATTGGTTACAATATTTCTATGGCTCAGCATTACGCCCTTGGGGGTACCGGTGGTACCTGATGTATAGATGATGGTGGCACAATGTTCGGGGCGGATGGTGTTTTTTACATCTTCCAGTTTTACAAGTGAGGCTGCATCGGCAGTATCTGTTATTTTTTTCCAGTGGTCCACACCTTCCAGTTCGTCAAAGCTGTATACATTTTTCAGCGAGGGGACCCGGTTACGGATATTGTTTACTTTGTCTAAAATATCCTGCCCGCTTACGAAAACATACTTTACAGCAGCGTCATTAAAAATAAATTCCAGTTCATTAATATTGGTGGTGGGATAAATGGGGCAAAGTGCGGCGCCTATTTGCTGGCAGGCCATATCCAGCAATAACCATTCGGGCCGGTTTTTTGAAATGAGGGCCACTTTGTCCTGGTTTTCTATAAGCATATCATTGCCGCTTATACCCAGCTGAAGCAAACCGGCACTTAATTTATTTACGGTATTTTTTACTTCTGCTGTACTGTATGTTTTCCAGGTGCCTTTTTCTTTGGCGGCAAACATATCATCTTTGGGAAACTGCTGTAATTGGTAGTCTATGCAATCAAATATCCTTGAACTGGTATTCATAAGCAATCGTTGTATAAAAAATAATCTTACTGGTTTTTCCGCTTCAGTTTTTCATATTCCTGTTCGGTCAGCTTGTCCTTATCTGTTTTGTAAGCCCTGATAAATTTTAATACCAGCGCAATGCCCAGGCCAAACATCACCCATAAAGGCCAGGGGGTGCCTCCATTAAATCCGTGGCGGCCGGTTGTAAAAAACCATACGGCCCAGCAAATTACACTTACTACAACAAAGCCAACCAGGCTGTCCTGGAAGTCGGCCCTTCGCTTGGCTATCTGCCATAATTTTTCATCCTTTTGTTCTTCCATAAAAAATATTTTAAACAAGATAATGAAAAAATAGTGAAAATAATTTACGGCTGCTGCTGGTAATACTGGCCAGGGGGAATTTTAAAAATCCTTCCTTTTTGAAAGCGGGAAAACTCGCTGTACGCTGCTTCGTTGGTGGTAACCCAGTTTTGATAGGCAGGCAAATTTTGAGAGGCGGTAAATATCCACTGGTTATACGCCTCAAACATACCTTCCTGCAGCAGCTGGTGCTGGTAATCAAAAAGGCGGAAAGGATATTTGCTGCCAAAATCATTATACCAGTCCAGTATAAAACGGGTGCGTATCATTACCAGCGATTCGGTGGTGATGCCGCCGGCAGCCAGTGTACTCTGCTTATTCATGGTTTGTAAAAAAGCTGTTACAAATTCATTTTTACCGGTATAGCTTTTTTCCAGGTCGGCTTCGGCAAATAATTTTTTATAGCCTTCAAACAAAATATTCTTGATTTCAGGAGATGATGTGCTGGAAGGCTCAATATTTAAAAATATTTCGCCGTATAAAACACTCCATACCTTGTCGGTGGTAAAGTAATAATATTTACAGGCGTTGTAATAATTGCGGGAATAGCCGGGCTCTGTCTCAATTCCTTTTTCCCACTGTTTTATGGCCGTATAATCCTTTTGGGCCCAAAGCAGTTCGCCATAAGCATTGTACAGGGGCCCGCTTTCAGGAAATTTTTTTATCCCTTTTTTATAAATTTTTTCGCACTCTTTGGGATTTTCAAGTGCCAGGTAAATATCTCCTGCCACCTGGAAGCACTGGTCATCTGCATCGGGCCTTTCCAGGATGGGTTTATATACCTCCAGCGCTTTGGGATAATCTTTGGCGAAGTAGTAATTCAACCCCAGGTCTTTGGCTATCTCAATATTTTTTTCATCCAGTTTTATAGCCCTGTTCAATACCAGTATGGCATTGGCATAATCGCCCTGGCGCATAAATACACGGGCGGTTTCATGCAGCTGGGCAGCATCCTGTGCCTGTACAGCAGTACAAAATAAAAAAATTACAAGGGCAGCAAGAAAGAATCGTTTGCTCATGTATTAAAGATACATTTTAAACCAATATGGGCTTATGCTTCCTGCACATCACTTATCAGGTGCGTCAGTAGCCCGTCCCTGAGCTTGGGTTCAAACCAGGTACTTTTGGGCGGCATTACATTACCGCTGTCGGCAATATCAAATAACTGCTGGATGGTTACAGGGTGCAGGCTGAAGGCAACAGCCATCTCGCCGCTGTTCACCCTTTTTTCCAGTTCGGCAAGGCCGCGTATGCCACCAACAAAATCTATTCTTTTATCCGTACGCTGGTCTTTAATATTTAAAACAGGGTCTAATAAATTATTGGAAAGGATGGTAACATCCAGCACACCAATAGGATCAGTTGTATACGTATTTTCTTTGGCAGTAAGTTTATACCACTGGTTATTGAGGTACATGCCAAACTGGTGCAGTGCTGCAGGCGCCACTGCTTCGTTTACTTTTTCTACGGAAAAATTTGTTTTAATTCGTTCAATGAATTTTTCGGGGGCAAAGCCGTTTAAGTCTTTTACCACGCGGTTATAATCCATAATATGCAGCTGGTTGGACGGGAACAGTGTGGTTAAAAAATAATCAGCCCCTTCAGGAGCGTTATCGCCCCCCAGTGCAGTGCGTACTTTGGCGGCAGATGCGGCACGGTGATGCCCGTCGGCAATATAAGTGGCGGGCACTTCTGTTTTAAAAAGTTCTGTAATACGGTTAATGGTGGCCGCATCATTAATAGCCCAGATGCTGTGCTGTATACCATCATCAGCCACAAAATCATATACAGCGCTGCGCTCTTTTTTCCATTCGTTAATTAAGGTATCAATGGCTTCCACATTTTTGTAAGCTAAAAAAACATTACCCGTTTGGGCGCCGGTGGTTTTAATATGGTTAATACGGTCCTGTTCTTTTTCAGGCCTTGTAAATTCATGTTTTTTTATAAGGCCATTTTCATAATCAGCCACACTGCTGCCGCAAACCAGGCCGGTCTGGCTTTTGCCATGCATCACCAGCTGGTAAATATAATAACAGGGTTTACGTTCGCGGAACAGTACTTTGCGGCTGATAAACGCATCTAAATTTTCTTTTGCCTTATCGTATACTTTCTGTGCATGAATATCCACATCATCGGGCAGGTCAATTTCACTCTTGGTAATATGTAAAAAAGAATTGGGGTTACCCTGTGCTTCTATCTTTGCTTCTTTGCTGTTCAATACATCATAAGGGCGGCTGGCCACCTGTTTGGCAAACGGGGCTTCCGGCCTCAGGGCATTAAATGGTGCGATAGTTATCATTATATATTCCGGTTAGGGGACGTTAAAAATAGTGTATTTATTTTATTAGTGTTTATTGCCAAAGGCTTTCATTACATCAACCAAAACCTGCACACTGCTTAGTGGCAGTGCATTGTACAGCGATGCCCTGAACCCGCCCACCAAACGGTGGCCCTTAATGCCAACAATGCCGTTTTCTTTGGCAAAGTTTAAAAACGGTATTTCCAGTTCAGGATCATTCATTACAAAACAAACATTCATTTTACTGCGGTCTTCCACAGCCACAGTTCCTTTAAACAGGTGGCTTTCATCAATGGCACCATACAGGAGTGCCGCTTTCTGGTTGTTTATTTTTTCAATAGCTGACACCCCACCCTGTTCTTTTAACCAGCGCAGCGTAAGCATACATACATATACGGCAAAAACCGGCGGTGTATTCAGCATGCTGCCTTCTTTTATATGGTTGCGGTAGTCCATAATGGTGGGGATGACCCGTTTGATCTTTCCCAGTATATTTTTGTTAACCACCACCACGTTTACACCCGCAGCGCCAATATTTTTTTGGGCGCCGGCATAGATCAGGCCGAAGGCGTTGAAATCCATCACCCGGCTTAATATATCACTGCTCATATCGGCCACCATCACATTACTGGTAACAGGAATTTTTTGCCACTGGCTGCCGTAAATGGTATTGTTGGTGGTGATATGAAAATATTTTACATCGTTGGGTACTGCAAAATCTTTTGGTATGCCCGTGTAATTACTTTCTTTACCGCTGCAAACCACTTCCACTTTTCCAAACAGCCTGGCTTCTTTAATGGCTTTGGTACCCCATACCCCGGTATCGGCATAAGCGGCGGTATCTTTATCATCAAGCAGGTTCATGGGTACCTGCATAAACTGCGTGGAGGCGCCGCCATGTAAAAAAAGTACTTCATGGTCATCGTCGAGCTGCATTAATTCTTTAAGCAGGGCCCTGGCCTCATCCATTACAGCCTGGAAAGTGGGGGTACGGTGCCCCAGTTCTAAAATAGATAAGCCGGTATTGTTATAATTAAGTACTGCCTGCGCCGCTTCTTCAAAAACCACTTTGGGTAAAATTGAGGGGCCTGCATTAAAATTGTGAATCACTGTATGCCGTTAACTGTTAATGTAATTTTTTCAGGCTGCAAAAATACCCAATTCATTTTAATAGTCAGGTAAATAAACAAAAGATAGCAATCATTTATTATTCTTCAGCTTTCCCCATCATTTTACCACCAGCCTTCCATTTGTCATTTAATTCCTCCAATTCTTTTACGGCGGCGGCGCTCAGTTGCTGGTTTACCAGGTTTTTCAGATCGGGCTGGCCCGCATTAACCCATGCGGTATACCAAAAACTGGCCACAGCATAAATGCTCTGCCGCATACGCCGCTCCACCATACCAGCCAGTTTTTTATTAAAGGCAATGGTAAATGCTGCTGAATACTGCCGCACCGTTTTACCTTCTCTTTCTTCAAAAGCATATTTTTTATCGTTGGCAAACTGTTGTGTCAGTTCCCGTTCAAAACGCAGCACACTGTCGCTGGCTCTGGCACTTTCCAGCACCCTTTTCCAGATAAATTCACCGGGGTTTTTGATATACTGCGCCTTACCAATAAAAAAATCAAACTCTTTTTCAGCCAGCAGTTCGGGCACGCGGCTTTCCCAAAAACCATGTATGCCTTTTTGATTGGTAAATTGCCCGTTATGGTTACTGTTGGCATGCAGCGGCACATGGGCATCGGCAATATAATGGCCAATTTCTGCGCTGTTTTTCATGATACTGCTGAAATCTTTTTCTTTAAAGGCCCTCGTTAAGCGGGTCAGCATGGTTTGAATATGCCAGGGCACAATACCATAGGCCTGTACCGAATCGCTGCTGAATTTTGCCACAGCCGCATTCCATTGGTGTGGCAGGCTGTCGAAAGGATACCGGCCGTAGTGGTCAATATCGATATAATGCCGGGCTCCTTCTTCAGGCACGGCATACCTTCTTTTATCAGGGTCAACAGCATGTTCGCTTAAAAAATAAATGTTGGGTTTATACAGCACCATCATTTCGGGTGGCAGTAAAAAAACGGCGTAGTAATTTATTTTTTGATGGCCAAAAAAACCCCAGCAGTAGCTTTTATGCTGAAGCAGCAATAATGAAAAAATAAAAAGGGATTTTTTCACGGGTGCAAATTAGTATACTAAATGTACGCATTTACCCGTGTTTTACATCACTCTCTTCATCCACATCTGTAATACCCCCACTCACTGCAAACTTCATGGTTTGTGCAGCGCTGATATTCATTATAGGTTTTATCCTTCCTTTGGGAATGACGTATACATTACCGGCTACAGAATAGGCCATCGGGATATACACGGTTACATAATCTTTTAACCCAAAGTCCTCCATATCGTCTCTTGTAATAAAACCAAAACGCCACACATCATTATCATCCACGTTGGCCAGTACGTTTTTGGTGAATTTTTTTTTGTCGCCAGCAAAGGCTTCAAAAAAATCACGGGTGGTGGAGTAAATGTATTTGATACCGGGGGTGCGTTCCAGTATTTTATCTACAAAGCTCACCACGCGGCCGGTAATAAAAAACGAGCTGAAATAGCCAATTACAATAAGTGCGGCGATGATGATTAAAAACCCGATCCCGTAGTTCTGCACTTTTACATTGCCCTGTACATCTTTATAGGTAAAAATGGGCAATAAACTGTCGATGGAACTCACCACCCAAAAAATGGCATAGGCGGTAATGGCCAGGGGTGCCAGTATCAAAAGTCCCTGTAAAAAATATTGTAACAGTTTTTTATAGCTGAA
>Ga0209023_10003754_pt1 | contig 17818 bp, 18 predicted proteins | sample LakOneMetagenome_FD_187468 | JGI IMG/M metagenome (GOLD analysis project Ga0209023, IMG submission 187468) | Freshwater and sediment microbial communities from Lake Erie, Canada (SPAdes) (version 2) | ecosystem: Environmental > Aquatic > Freshwater > Lentic | place: Lake Erie, Canada... | reverse complement strand
TGCATAAGCAGTTTCACCAACTAGAGTTGTATTTTTTCTAAAATATACACATGATGGTGTAGTGTCCTTTTGCGTATCACTTTTAATAATTTTTACTTCGCCATTTTCCATTCTTGCTATTGCAGAATTGGTAGTTCCTAAGTCAATGCCGTAATCAATTTTTACTCGTGCCATGTTCAATTATTTATTAGTATGATTTACCCACTTCTACTTTTGCAACCTGAATTACAATTCCTTTGTATTTTATTTCCGGACGTAGAACATCAGTAATAATTTCTTCGCCTTTTGGAATATTGGGATTGTCAACAAATCTTGCCTCCATCTTCATTCCGTCAACATATTTCTTTCCTTCCAAATCTTCTAATGAATATCCACTGTCATTAAATTCTTCTTCTAACCTTTGAAGTGAATTTGTCAATGCGCTTAACCCTTTTACATCCTGTGGCATGTTTTCAATTCTCTTTCTCATTCTATGAATTTCCTCACCAACTTTTAAAGGTAACTTATGATCTGTTTCATTTGTGACAGTTCCTTTCGTCTTTCTTTCCTCTTTTAATATGCTTAATTGACTTTGTAATATTTCAACAAGCTTGGAATCAATTTTTAATGCTTCATTCTGTAGTGTCTGGTTTGTTTTGAAAATTTGGGTATCCAAATTTTTTGTGCTTGAAGATAGTTTATTCCTTAGAACAAAGAATACGATTAAACTTAATAATGCGGCAGCTAGTATCGCAATAATCCAATAAAGCGTTCTGTTGGAGATAGTTTGGTTAATGTCCTGAATCTGACCTTGTGTTTGTTTATTTGAAGATGAAACTTTTGATACAGTCATATGAAGTGAATCAGCAATCTGTTGAATATTATAAGAGGCAATTGAAAGTTGCTCTGTAATGCTGTCGATTTTATTTGATTGAAGTAAGTTTGATTGTGATAACTCACTATTGTATTTTTCAAGCAGTTTTATTTTGCCAGTCAGTTTTGAAAATTCTGAATGAAATTCTGACTTTGTCAGAATTGAATCAGTGCGTTGTGCAAAATTAGTTGCACAAATTAAAAGGGCAAATATTAGTAGTGAATATTTTTTCATTCTTTCATATTTATGCTGATGGTTTTGAAAATTGCCAACCTTCTTTAAGCAACTTATTTAGAACTGGATAATTTCTTATTGTAGATTGACTTGTATCTTTAATAGCTTCTTTAGATGTTTGATGTTCTTTAAGTGCTGTTCCTAAAATCCAACCAATAACGCCTCCCACAAGTAAGCCAGCAAACCAATAACCGTCTGCCATTGCGCCAATTATAAGCCCAACGACGGTACAACCAATCAAAGCCAAAGTAAATTTGTCAGAAACTTGACTATGAATTTTTTGACAATCACTACACCTTGGAATACTTACAGGAAGGTAGGAAAATTGAACTCGCCTGGGAATATAACTACGACTTGTTTCCTTGTAAATTGTGATTTCAAATTTATTAATGTCTTCTGGCGGGTTGTTGCCACAAAACCAACAGTTATAATAATGCTTGTTTTCAATATATTGGTTACATGAATCTAAATTTTCTTGTGCCCTTTCTTTTGCTCTCTCTGTTACAGCAATAGCAAGTGCATATTTGTATTCAGACAAATAAGATTCTTCACTTTTAATTGCTTTTGCATAATCAATATCTCCTTTTGTGTCCTTGCAAGAATTAAAAGCATCAATTCCACACTGTAAAATGGCCTGAGATAATTTGTCGCCTATGATTTGAAATTGAAAATCGTTTTCACCCAAAACATTTCTTAGGAAATCTATATCAACCTTTGTATTATTTACAAGTTTTTTGCCGGTATCGGTAGCTGTACTTTGTGATTTTCTTCTCTCGTTTTGAGCAGTTTCAATTTCTCTATCAATATTCTGAACTTGTTTGGCTACAAATCTGTTATTAAGAAATTGTTTTGCTTCTACTGGAAAGGTTGAAAATGCGTTTAGGAGTTGCCCCGTTGTAATACCGCCATTTTTATCCAGATAGTTTTTTAATGAATCAACAACATCGTTAATATAGAAATGAAGAGTTTTTTCACTATTGTAAAGGTATCTTTCCCCTGCAATTAATTTTGAATATTCTTCTATTTGTTCGGATGAAAAGAAATTCTTAGCGAGGGCAATACCTTTTTTGAAATAATCAAGTTGCAGTGTACCATTATTTGACGCTAAACATAAATATAGGGTTGAAAGATTTTTTATGTTGCTAAAATTCTTTGTTGTAATGTTAATTCCTTCACCATAGATTTCATCTTCTTCAAGTTTTGAGAACTTAAAATTTCGAAAAGAAATTTTTTGCTTCTTTGTTACTCTAAACCCAAAGTTTTTTCCAAAAAATGGTTCGGCTTCCCAAGTGTCTACAATAACTCCATTGACAAAAAAACTTAACTGGCTTTCAACCTTCTTTATTTGAATATGATTAGTGCTCCATTTATTAAATTTAGGTGTGTCTTTCCATTTAATATATGAAGTGTAATTCCAATCGATATACTTTCCATAAATAAAACTATCGCTGCCTGCAATTCCAAAAAAATAGTAGCTCCCTTCTTGATCTCTACCGAAAACAAGCCCATAACTTTCATTATCTACTCCGTCAAGCCATGTAGTATTGCATTCAATTACCCAATTGTCCTCAAAGCTTAATTCACAATATGCAGTTAGTATTGAATAGCTATCTTCTTTTTTTCTTTCAACTAAATATTCATCCCCATCTTTTTTCAGTAAATGGCTTTCGTTGTCTTTGTCATTGAAGTCAGAAGATGATGCAATTAAGTTTTCAAATAATGTAACTGGCTTATAAGTTTTATTCTTACTTGCAAAAACAGATTTCTCCCAAATTGCAATTGCCTTGCTTATGTTGCCTTCTTTCAAGACTTCAAGCGCAAGTTCATCCGCACTGTTATTTTTCCAAAACCAAAATAGAGAGTAAAGCAATTTACTTTCACTCTGTTCAATTTGTTTTTTGGCTTCCTCAATTTCGTATGGTGTTCTATTGACAGTAGAGAGAAAAGGAAAATCTGTATCAAATAATTTTGATTTGCCCATCTCGGCATAAGTTGAAAGAGTATTAATTTGCTTTGCAATTTCTCTTTCGCTTGCTGTTAATGGCAAAGCAAGTATTCTATATGGATTGTTATTAATTAAATTCATATGGTTTAGACACCTTAAGGTTATTTGTATCGGGTAATGATATAAAACTGCCAAGTATAACCTTGGTTGCTTTTTAAATTTTGAGTGCCGATGTTTGGTATTATTCCTGGAGCTGATGCCCGATAGCTAATTGAACCCGGCTCAATTGTCAAAGTACGTTTTTCTTTAGGATTGAAAGAATATGTTTCAGAATTTAATTTAAGAGTTAAAGTAAGGCTGGTGTTATTGAAAACCTCTACTTCTGGATTGTACGATGTAGTTTCTCCACTTGATGAAAAAACAGCTTGGTCATTTTCTTTTATTTGTTTTCCCACCTTGACAAACGATTTATGAACATAACCCTCTTTATTGGTCTTAATGTCAATAATGTCATAAAAGTCATTTTCTGTTTCAAGCGATACAATAAAGATTTGAGAACCCGGTTTTAAAAATCGAATAGTGTTGTATTCTTTCCCAGCTCCTTCTCGTAAACTTACTTGTTTTGTAATAGTGCCCAAATAGGATTGAGCAAAAGAACTAAGTCCAATAAACAGCAACGTTAACAGAGAAAGTAAAGGCTTTACAAATATTATCTTCAATTGGGTATGACTGCAGAGGTATGGCGGGGGGGAAACAAATGTGCTGCTATTGTGAATTGGCTTGTGGGTGGCATTGCAGCTCTTTTGCTTTTGCGAAGCGTGGGTTTGAACTTTCATGTTAGTTGGTTTTGGTCTCTGTCGAATCTAAGAACTATTGCCATAGCATTGCAGGTTACTCATAAATATACTCAGTTGATAATCCAAATACATTTATGATTTTGATTAATAAATATATACATAATTCAACAATTGAAAATGAGAAAGTTTAATTTACTATCAAATATTGTTTAATGTAAACCACCTGGCCTTAAAGTCAATACAAAAGGAGATAGTTCTGGTTATTCCAGTAGTTTTCAATTTTTAGAAAAAAATCACCTTCACAACCCAGCCGTCCTCATGACAAACTTCTCCCCAAACCTTTTTTTACACTATCAATAGTTTGGTACAGGTTTATTATTTCCTGTGTATCCTCAAACAATCTTATTTAATAATTACCCGGTATCAGTTTTGTAAACCGGATTCCAATTATGCGAATAAGCATTCTTCGTTCATAGAGTTTATTAAAAAGTTCGTTAGCCGGATTCATTAAAACATGATCAGCATTTGTATAAGGAATGGTAATTTGTTTTGTGTACGTTTCAAAATTTGAGTATCGAAGTTTTTCAACCTCATAATGTGCCGTTCTGCAGCATAAAAACTCACAAAAAATCTGCCTGGCCACCCGAAAAAAAGAACAATATTATTTTCAAACCCCCTCTCATCTTCCTCAACCAATTCACCATATCCATCAGCTTACTATCCAGGCTGCTGATCGTATTCATTTCATAGGTGCTCATCGAATTGTAAAGATATTGCCAGCTTATATGCTCTTTCTGTTTCGAGTGCCAGTCTTCTGCAACACACCGGGCAACCTGTTTCATATTCTTATTCTTTACAAGGCCCGTTTCCTTCAAACTTTTCATAAACAGCGCAAGTTCTTCCACGCTCAGTTGCGAATAGATTCCTTTCTCGCCATCCAGGCCACTGCCATCTTTAAATTGAATGGGAGCCACAATTCCTAAAGTTTGTTTTTTCTCCAGGTGGCTCATTTCTGTAAATAACCAGGTCACAAGGTCCAGTTGAACAGAAGGCATGGCAGGTGAAAGGGACATTCCCGGCTTGATGGATAGTTGACTTATTTCCTTATGATGAAATGACATCGTTTCTATTTTATCCTCAATACTGGCGCCGGCGTTTATTTCACTATGAATCAGTTTTACCAGGTAATTTTTAAAAGCTGTTGCATTAAAATTGAGGTACACCAACAGTGCCGGTAAGGTTGGATAATGGGAAGCCAAAATTTCATCCGGGTTCACTTTTTCTAATGCATTCATTACCGTTTTTAAATAGCTATACTTTCGGTATGTTAATCCTTTGAAGTTTTTAAAGCAACAGTGTTCACTTATTGTCTCAGGAATAAGGTCCACTAAAATCGGATCATGGCCTTCTTTAATAAGATACTTTTTTATCTTTACCAGCCTTGGTTTCAGTTCATGCTCAATTATCAGAAATTGATTTGCAGGTATCCGCTCATCCTCATTAAAATAATGTCTGAATTCGTCCTCCATAAAAACCAACAATTCATTCAGTACAGTTAAGGATCTTTTATATATCCTTACGAGGTTTACATCTTCATCCATTTCATCCAGTGCCTGAATATCTTTTGGCATAAGAAAATCAACCAGAATATTTATTAATCTGGTAATTACACTTTGATGTTGCTGAATGTAAATGATTCGGTGATTTTCTTTGCTAAAACTGTAGGTAGTTTTCTTTAACCGTTTTCTGATAGTTTCCTTTTCATGCAATAAAATGCTGTTCCAGTTTTCAAACTGCGGATCGGTTATCGTACTTTCATACAATAGTTTTTTAGGGTGGAGGCTCCCGGAAATTAGGTCGTCCAGAACCTCTAGTTCATAGTGTAAGGGCATAGGGCAGCAAGTTTGTTTTCTACAAAGTTTATTGCAAATATCACTGCTTAAAACATGGTATTAAAACGCTGAAATATTCGCTGTTAATCCTTAGGGGTATTCGGCACTTTGCTTCGTTCTCATTTACTCAAATAAAAATAAGTAAAATGTTGTAAATCGTACAAATTTATCTTTGTAAAAATATCAAAATATAACAAATTGAATGCAATTTATTGCCGGAGCTTAATAGTTAAATCAAAGAAAACTCACTCTTCTCTCCACAAATTCACCAGACCGTTTTCCTTTACCAGGTTATAAAGCTGCAGTTCATCATTCAGGTCCAATCCGTTTTTACTTCTTAAATCAGAAATTTTCTGGTGCAGTATGTCTTGAAGATTTAAATATCCTTGAGAAGATAATAAAAGCTTTAGTTCACTGCTAAAAGGCAGTGATTCAATAGGGGCAAACAATAAGGTAGGCGCTGTATTCATATATCTGCAAAACTAAACTTTTTTCTTATTGGGGTAGTTTTCTACACCAATAAGTTTTATTAACGGAGTGACCTTGTGAGCATGACGCCTAAAGAGAAAGCCCTGGCACAGTTTGGTTCCCATCTCCGGAGTTTAAGGGAAGGTCAGGGCATTAGTATTCATGAACTGTCAGCCCGGGCAGGGTTAGAATATTCTCAGGTACAAAAGACTGAAAAGGGCAGAGTTAATCTTACACTCACAACCATCCTGGCGCTTGCCGATGGGCTTAATATTACTCCCGATGTTTTGCTTAAATACTAACATCAGATTAAAAGGGATGCTTTTAAACAGCTTCTAAGCAAATAATTTCTTTAACTTATTTCCTTACCCACGCTGCATTTCACCCACCTTGATCAAGGCTGTTAAGGTTTTCAAATTCATTTTACTGTTTCTTTTGGTGACATAAAAACTCACCACTATGTCAGTAAATATTCTCACCAGGGAAGATCTGGTTCAATTTCAAGACGAACTACTCACACAAATCAAAGGACTTTTAAACCAATCGCCGGTCCAGACAAAAAAATGGCTCAAGACTGATGAAGTAAAGGAAGTACTCAAAGTTTCGGCCAGCACCTTGCAAACCCTCCGCATTAATGGCACACTTACTTATTCCAAACTCGGCGGCATCATTTACTACGATTATGAGCACATCGAAACTGTGTTGAAGAAGAATCTCCGTCTTGCTACGAAACACTGATGTCGCTGTCATGCTGAGGTACGAAGCATCTCAACAAAAAGCCCTCATCATCAAATCTTCAAATCAATTCATTTTCAAATCGAAATTCTATGTTCTCTCCCTACCGTGGCCGCAGCCACACCAAAAAACAAAATACCTGCAAGCCCTGCATCTCAACTGCAGAACGAAAGAAACGATCAGCCTGTAAAAAACTGAAGCATCTTTTTCCTAATCTGGTATTCCAGGGGTATCAACATTATATCACTAAAAAAGCTCCCCTCTCTTTCAGGAGAGGGGCTGGGGGTGAGGTATGAATTACATCCGGCACATGAACGCATTTTTTACACTGGTAAAAAAAGATGAAAGTCTTACCTCATCGCATGTCAGTTTATACATGGCATTGTTCCAATACTGGAATTATAACCGGTTTCAAAACCCATTTCCTGTTTACCGGGAGAATATCATGAACTTAAGTAAAATTGGTTCCAAGAACACCTACCACAAATGCATCAAAGAACTGCATGAGGCCAGGTATATCTATTACCATCCGTCGCCCTCAAAATTCCTGCCTGTCAAAGTCAGCATCGGTCGTTTAGACATTCAGGAAGAACCGGCCAGCCGGTATAAACAACTCGGTCTTTTTGGCGAAGAAGGCCCTGATTTTGCGAGTCCCAAAATTGATACCGACAGTGTCCCAAATTTGACCGCTACGAGTACCGATTTTGATACCGGTACAGTCCCAAAATTGGGACACAATATAAAACATAAACTTTTTAAAACAGAGAGTAAAACACCCGCTCAAAAAATTTTTGATAAAAATGAAAACTTAAGCGAAGCTGTAAACAACCTTGCAAGTGTCCCAAATTCGGTACATGGCACAGAGGGGAATAGAAATGTAGTCAATCCAACAATCAGCGAAGTGGAAGTGTTTTTTACACAACAAAATTATCCGGCAGAAGAAGGAAAGAAATTTTTCAATCACTACAAATCCATTGGATGGAAGATAAAGGGAATTACACCAATCGAAGATTGGCAGGCTGCAGCTCACAAATGGATGATCAATGCCGGTAAGTTTGAAAATAAAAAACTAGAGCAACAACCAGTGGCTGCCAATGATATTGAAAGCCTATATAAGCAATTCCTTGCCGGCCAAAACATTTTTAAGCTAATAACCCAGGATCACTTTGAGGAATTAAAATTAGAGCTTACAGACGAAATCATGCAACACGCCTGGCAGGCACGTACTAACCAGCTAAACGGCAGTAATCAAAATTCAATACTCAAATTACTGCAGGCATACCAGGATAATAAAGAAAACGATCCCTTGCTTTTAAAAGACAGAGACAATTTGATTTCTCTTGCAAAACGGGTTGCTGTAATAAATCATTTTCATCATAAAAAAATGTCTGGAGCATCTTCCTTGTCACCCTGAGCCTGTCGAAGGGTTGTCATGCTGAAGAAGGAAGCATCTCATTTTCAAATATCAAATCAATTATGCTCACAATAAACCTCATGGATTTTTCAGATAAAGACTTCAAAAGCATCTATACCCATCTCATGCAAAAAAGCGAAACGCATTTCTGTATAATCATGCCCAGGATTAGTATTGCACCAAAGGATCACAAAATCGAAATAGGAACAGAGTATTATGACGCTCTTTATTTCGGTCAAATGCTGTCAGTGTTTTCTCACGATTTCTGTTACAATGTTCCCTCCGAGTATTGTGCCACTCCATTTGCCTGGGAGTTTCATACTACCGAGTTAGAGAAACTGGCTGATACCCTTCACTACCTTATAAAGGGTATTGTAGTAGATGCCGAAACAGAAAAGATTATGGAAAAATACTGGGATGATAAAGAACTGTTTTGGAGCCAATACTGTAACGATGAAATTGAGCCAGTCTGTTACGGCCTTTTAAAGATCATGGAAAATAATTTACAGGAGTAATAACCAATAAAACCAAAAATCAATGAACATCAAAAACTATACATCCACAGTGGACACCAGCCGCAGCATGGCAAAGATCGAAGAACTCCTTGTTGAGATCGGAGCAACAAACATTAACAAGCAATACGAAAACAAAGTATGCACCGGCATTACTTTTCTACTTTTCGACATGCAGCTACAGCAAACGCTACCATTCCACCTCAAAGCCCAGGTCGAAGAATGTTTTCATATTCTTTGGAAAGATGTAAAACGGCCCAGGGCCGATACCCGTTCCATCCTGCTGCACCAGGCCAACAAAACAGCCTGGAAGATACTTTCCGATTGGACCGAGATTCAATGCAGCATGATCCTGCTTGGCCAGGCTAAACCTCTGCAGATGTTTCTGCCTTTCATGTATGACATGAAGACTTCGGAGACACTATTCGATAAAGTAACAAGCGGAAAACTAAATCTCTTACCCGGATAAAATAAGATAACAATGCTTAAGATCAACATCAGCGATTTCAGCAATTACGATAGTAAAGACGTTTATGAATTTTTGTTTCTTCAAAATGAAACTGAATTTGAAATAACGATCCCAAAAAGATCAATTGCACATAATGATGAAAATTATGAAGTTTTCGTGGAATACCTTTCGGCAGCTTACGCCGGCGAGTGCCTTTCCGAAATATCAGGAAGTTTTGCGTATTATGTTCCTTGTACCTTCAATCTGAATCCTTTCTTATTCGAGGTAACAATAACAGAAATGGAAAAATTAGCCGACATACTTTATCTCATTATCCAGAGTATCCACGATACCACCGGCAATGCAACCTTCCTCACATTTCACGGCCTTGCTGCCGATTTTCTTAATGATGCTTATGATAACAAAGTCGAATGCAACACCTGGGGACTGCTACATATCGCAAACCATTTTTTGGAGGAATTATAAAACTGGCATTTGTTAATAACACAAAGTCTTATTTTTGAAATAGATTAATTTTAAAAAATGAAAAGTAATAGGGGTAACCTAAGAATTGAAAATTCTATTAATTGTTCAGGTAAGCTACTCAATGAACAAAATATTCTACTTTTAAAAGAACAAAACTATTTCATAAAAAATTATGACTTGGATGGCGACGCTCCAAAACAATTTATTAAGGCCTATTTCTATGAAGAGGATAGTGGTGTAAAAAAAGCCTCAAGCAGTTCATGGTTTCCATATATTGCTAAAACAGCCGAAAAATGGTACCCTCATGAATCTGTAATAGAGTTTATGATTAACCGGATTGGGCAGGTTTTAAACTTACGAATGAACGGAATCAAGCTTGTTAAAGCCAATGGCCAGATTCGTTTTCTTAGCAAATACTTTCTTCATAAAGATGAAAAACTTATCCATGGTGCAGAAATTTGCGGAGAGCATTTAGGGGATATGATTATGGCAAAAGAAATTGCTAACGATCGGCCTACTGCAAGGGAGCTTTTTACATTTGAGTTTATTAAGGACGCTATTAGGGTGGTTTTCCCCGATTGTTTTGAAAATTTGCTCTGCGATCTGGTTAGAATGATCACTTATGACGCTTTAACAGGTAATAATGACAGGCATTTTTACAATTGGGGTGTTATTGATACCCTAAAAAAGACGTCAAAAATGCCTATCTTTGCACCTATATACGATTCGGCAAGGGGTTTGCTCTGGAATCTAAGTGACGAGAATATCAGGAATTTTATCAGGGTACATAAACAAAATGGCAAAAAAGTTGTAAATTATATCGAAGAAGCAAGTCCAAGAATCAGTATTGAGAGTAATACAAAAGCCAACCATTTCCAACTAATTGATTTTATTAAGAGATACAACAACGAGTATAAAGAAATCGTTAATGAACTGGCAAGTGTTGAGAATGAGGAAAAAGTTCTTAAAATGCTAAATGACGAGTTTTTTACATTATTTATTCAGGAACGTTCAGAACTAATAACAATAATTTTAAAAAATAGATTTAAAAGGATAAGAGATATTTAACATGATACGAAAAATCTTTAATTGGTTTAACAAAGGCGACGACGACTTCGAAGTTCAATTACCGGAGGGTGAAAAAGCTAAATTTACCCTGCTCGTAAATGATCTCAGCATTGGTATGCTCTATTGCGACAAAGGAGAATGGTTTTTTAAATATTCCGAGGATTTTAAAAAACATTCTGAATATAATCGAATTGTAGGCTTTCCTGATTTAAGTAAAACTTATCAGAGTGATACACTTTGGCCATTCTTCCGAATTCGTATTCCAGGATTAAAACAACCGGCAATTCAGGAGATCCTTAAAAACGAAAAAATCGATAAGGCTAATGATGTTGAATTACTCAAACGCTTTGGCCATAAAACCATTTCAAATCCGTATGAATTAGTAATGGCATAACTTCTTTAACAGCATTTAATAATAAGGGTGGGATTATTTCCCACTTTTTTTATTTCCTAACTTAGCCATTTATTTCTTATTTGTATAAGCTTTCTTTTTATATAGATTGGGTGGCAATAGAAAAAATCAGCTTGTCCAAAAAGACCAGCCATACTTAATTGTCCTTTTAAACAAAATATCGTTTCTTTAATAAAAATAACAAACAGGCATTCAAAGAGCTATAATTTTACAATCCAAAATGTATTCATCTCTTAAACGCAAAATCCATCTATTACTTGATCCAGCAGATGGGGGTACATTTTTAGATAAAATTATTAATACCTTTATTGTAAGTTTAATTATCCTTAATACAGTCGCTGTAATAATTGAAACTGTAGACAGTATTTATTCTGCAAACAAACACACTTTTAAGTTTTTTGAAATTTTTTCTGTTATTATATTTTCAACAGAATATATTTTAAGAGTTTGGTCTTGCACTAGCATTGATAAATATAAACACCCAATAAAGGGACGGTTAAAATATGTATTAACATCCGGTGCCATTATCGACCTTATTGCAGTACTTCCCTTTTATCTGCCATTATTTATTAGTCACGATTTACGTTTTATAAGAATTCTTCGACTTTTACGGTTTTTCAGATTTTTTAAATTGGGTAGATATCTCAACGCATCAAGAGTGATTTCGAATGTTTTCAAATCAAAAAAAGAAGAGTTGATTTTAAGCATGGTTATTATTATTTTCCTGATAGTAATTGCATCAAGTGTTATGTATTATGTTGAACATGATGCCCAACCTGATAAATTCTCAAGTATTCCAGAAACGATGTGGTGGAGTGTAGCAACACTCACAACTGTTGGTTATGGCGATGCATTTCCTATTACTGGTCTGGGGAAATTTTTAACTGCTTGTATTTCTATTTTAGGCATTGGTATGTTTGCTTTGCCAGCAGGTATTTTAGCATCCGGCTTTTCTGATGAGCTAAAAAATATTAAAAAGGAACAGGAATATTGCCCAAATTGCGGTAAATCTCTTCATTAGCAGTAAATTCCATAAATTTTATTAAGTTTTGGTTATTTAAAAAAATATATTACTTTTAATTTAAACTATTGCTTTGGTGCCACCTAAACTACACTTACTATGTCTACTCTAAACGCCCTTAAAACATCAATTCTTGCAGATGGCAAAATTGATGAAGATGAAGTTTCTCAAATAAAGAAGGTTATATACGCAGATGGCAGCATAGATGCAGCCGAAGCGAATTTTCTTTTTGATTTGAATGATAAATGTTCTGGAGCAAATAACCACTCTTCGTGGTCAACACTTTTTGTCGATGCAATATGCTCTTACCTGCTGGATGATGAAAAATCGCCTGGTGAGATTGACGAAAAAGAATCTGAATGGTTATTGAATAAAATTCAGGGAGATGGTCAATTGGATGCGACTGAACAGAGCCTTCTAAAAAAGCTAGCCAATACCGCCAAATCAATGCCCGAAAATTTGAAAAAATACATAGAAAAAAATTCGTAAGGCTACGTTTTTTTTATCCGCTATTTTTCGTTTTCATTGATTTAATAACTTCTTGTTAGGCAGGATTAATAAAGATGTCATGATGAATCTTTGAATTGATTGGGGGGGATGATTTTATTATTGATATAGCAATGATTTTTTTTGGGATAGTTGAAAAATTGAAACTCTATTTAGGTCCGATCTTATAAACACCTTTTGCTAAAAAGAAAAATAGTCAATTATGAGTATGAAAAGAATAGTCCTTTTGCTTTCTTCACTTTATTTATTAATCGGATGTGGTGGTGATAAGAGCTCAAACTCATGGGCGAATTTCAAACCTTTGAATGAAATTGATAAACATATTCAAGGGTATTATGACGCATCATTAGGAGAAGCGGCCAATCCAAAAAGCGGCAACCCTGCTGTTTATGTCGATTTTTCTGATGGTTTGATTCAGGCATTTACATCAAGTAATATTAATAAAACATTAATCAGAAATGTCGCTGAACAATTTGGTAATAGCCCTAAAAATGAGTGGTGGGGGTTAGGTAAAAAGGCTTATTCAGGTGTCGGAAAGTTAGAATTTGGTAACAATTCAAATTTATTGAAGGCTAAAATTGATGATCCAAATAGTTATAAAGATATTTATGCTCCAATAGAAGAATCTTTAAAAAAAATCACCGCTTCATCAAATGATGCATTATTAATTACTGATTTTGAAGAATACAGAATGGATAATTCAGAAGAAGTGCTTGATTTTGCTTCAAAATATTTTATAGATTGGATAAAGAAAGGTAATTCTATAACTTTCAAATACAGCACATATCATGAAGTAAACAAGTTATCAAAACTCCCCAGTGATAAAAATTTGTACTTTATCTTCTTTACATACGGCAAACAAAATGACGAAAGTTTAATTTCTCAGTTTACAAAGTCACTTCTAAACACTGGTGTTATTCCTAAAACTTTTGAATTGAATAATAATCCTTACACTATTTCTAATGATTATGGTGGTAAAGACAATACTGGCATTGCAAATCATACTTTTGCAAAATGGGTGAATTTTAATTTCAATGCAGTTATTGATAAAAAATTGCCCTATGAAGTTATTGGTATAAACAAGCCCTGGAGCGAAGATTTAGAGAAATATGTTAAGAATATTAGTGAAAAAGAAAAAGGACTTTTCTTAAGTAAATTAACATTAAATGCGTATGACCAAAGTTGCTTTAAATTAAATAAAGTCGCTCTGAAAGTATATGATGTGTCGGATGACTACGAGAAATTTGCTCGTTCTAATGAAGCAAAAAATCATATCCCCGTATTAACAAAAAATGACAAGAAGGATAATGTATGGGATGAAAAATCAAAAAAGGATGCAATAATTAAAGAATGTTATTCTTCAAATAGTTTAGAGTTAAAACCAGAATGGGTTTATAAACCGGCTGACTTAAGTTCTAACGAATGGCCAGAGATATTTGATTTTGATAAAGAAATATTTGCTGGTCATTTAAAGAATGACCCTGCTAAAATATCATTGAATACTGTTTTCCATTCTAACTATAAAATTAAAGGGATTAAAAAGAGTAATGCCTTGATTAGAATAGATTACATAATTGAAGACGCATCACCCAATATAGAGAACCCTCTACTTAACGATTTCTCATGGTCATCAGTGATAAAAAAAGAAAATGGTGTAAATCAATCTTTGTATAGTGCTGTAAAAAGAACTTTGCAAGAATCTACTATAAACCCAAAGGGGAAAATAATTTACTCATACTACATAAAATTTGCAAACGCTAAAAAATCTGAAACTAATTAAAATTAAGTAATAAACCAAAACTAATATTATGATATCCTACATTATCGCTGCTATCGTTGCAGGCGCAATGATTTTAATTGCTGCATTAATCTCATCAGCAATTCAATATAAGGGAGGCTCAAATCCAAAAGACCCCCGGCAAAGGAAAACCTGGTTTTGGATAATAGCTATAATTAATCCAATTATATTCTTTGTATTGGGACGATTTGTATTAGCTCCAAATCCAGAGAATGACCAAATGGTTTTTGATGATTATATGAAGGTGTTACCTATTGCTACCGGTGTAGGGTTCGTTTTGTATATAGTTATAGGATTTATATTAAGCAAAATTTTCAAAAATGGCAAGCTTGGTCATTGGTTTTAATTCTTAAAAAATACTTTCATGGATAAACTTTTTGTAATTGCGATCGGCGGTACTGGAATGCGTTGTTTGGAATCCTTCACGCATTTATGTGCTATTGGGATGTTCGATAATCAAGAGATAGAAGTGCTTACTCTTGATACCGATCAAACCAATGGAAACATGGGAAGAGTCTGGGATCTAATTGAGTTATACAATCAGATAAAAACTAGTAAGGGTGGTGCAAAAGGAGGAACTCCAAATGAGGATACTTTTTTTTCAGCAAAATTGAATTTGTATAAGTTTTATACAAACTATAATGAGGCAAGCCGGATTACGTATAAAAACATATCTAAATTATCTGATGGAGATGATGATTCTAAAAGACAAAACAAATTAATTTCTGACTTGTTTCTTGAGAAAGAGACAGTTCAGGAGTTTCATCTTGATCACGGTTATCGGGCACAAACTCATTTGGGTTCTCATTTAATGTACCATGGTATTATTGAGGCTGCTAGGAAGTTATCCTCTGGCGAAGAGATTGGCGAAGCGGAAAAAAATCTTGAAGAATTTTTAACCAAGTTACAGAAGTCCGGTGAAGATGCTCGGGTATTTGTATTTGGTTCAGTTTTTGGTGGAACGGGAGCTTCTTCAATTCCGGTAATTCCAGTAGCATTTCGTGATGCTATTTGGATACGATCTGGGGAAAAGGAAAATCTGGATTTAAGCAAAGTTAAATTTGGCTCTACTTTACTTACAGAATACTTTTCATTTAAAAAACCTGATTTGCAACAAATGGCGGCAAAGAAAGACAAAGTTGTAGCTGATTCTTCTTTCTTTCCTTTGAACAGTCAGGCTGCTCTCCAATTCTATCAAGATGATCCCACGGTGCAGGCAGTTTACAAAAAAATGTATCATATAGGCTGGCCATTAGAAAGTAAACCATTAAATGAAAAAAAAGATAATGAAACTATTACGGGAGGCGCAAATCAAAAAAATAATTGCCACATAGCGGAATTATTATGTGCTTGTTCTGCTTACGATTTTTTTACATCTGATGATGGATTAGATGGTGATAAAGCTGAGTACCTTTTTCGGACTGTTGAGTTTGATAACGGCACATTTAATTTTTCCGGAAGGGATTTAGTTGGTGATGAAAAAAAAGCTGGTGATGTATTACTAAATAAGCTGGGGGCTTTTTTATCTCTTTCTCATATTGCACTTTCGAGAAACAAGGCAGCTTGGGGTGATATGGGAATTAAAGGATTTTTAATCCAACTGGCACAAAATAAAATTGACAAATACAACTCGGTTGATGATGATGAGACTAAAGCGATTGACGAATACTTGAAATTTTTTGCTTATAATTTCGACAGTAATAAAAACTTTATTCCTGGTTGGATATATCAGGTTCGCAAATCAGTAGCCCCAGGTAAATTCATATTTAATAGTGATGCATTTAAAGAAAATGCCAAAGAGTTAGAAAAAATTGATGTTGGAGCTTTGTTTTTAGATGAGAGAAACTGGTGGGATAAACCTACAATGGGGGGTCGGTATGATAAATTTGTAAAAACACTAACTGATGAAGGACTACCTGAAGTTAGACAAAAGGTAAATGAGACTAAAGAGAAATTCCTTGCTCATATATATAATGGGATTACTAAGTCACAGAAATTTAGCTTCTAAATGTAATTAAGAATAATTTATGCCAGAGATAACCAAACCGCTAGTTATAAAAGTACAGTCAAGATCTGTGCCCAATGGAATTAAATATAAATGGGGAAATCTGACTGACCAGATGACTACATTTACAAAAGATATTATTACACCAGAAATTGGAGTAGATAAAGACGGCAATAGTACTGTAAATATTGGAGCAATCGTATCTGGGATGCCAACTATATTTGCTAGAGCAAATTTGTTTAAATTGTCCTTGGATTACATTACTGATCAGAATGAAGAATCATCTGGTCTTATGAAGTTTTATAAATCCTTAGTAGATGAATGGAGAGGATTTATTTCCTGTATAGCATTGGATTATGCTAATGTTAGTATTGAAAGAGTTTATTTGAAATATTCTGATGGAAAATCCATTTCAAAGACAGTAAATATATATGAACCCAAAGGAGCATTCGGAAATTTATTGTTTGAAAGAAAACCTTTATGGTGTGATCAAGGGTTATTAAAGAATGAAGATAAAATTCCCTTTATAGATGTAATTTCTTATAAAGGGCATGTAGCTGTTGGTGGTACATCCCCAGATAGTTTTTTATTTACTTCGGTGTCATATAAAATTGTTGAAAAAGCACCATTTGTAAGTATTCAAAATGGGAAATTTACTGATCCATTAAATTCTGAACTTACACCTGATCAATTGCTGCAATTACATGGCTACGTTTCTCACATCATTCAAAATATCAATAAATTTAAGGACTCTTATAGCAATTTATCAACTAAGATTCAACCCCAAACAGCAAACCTAGATGGTAATCTAACAACTTGGAAAGCTGAGATTGAGACATATGCAGCTAAAAAGGGAATAAAATTGAATAATTCAAGCGCACCTCCTATTGATTTGTTCCTAAAGCCATTTAGTATTTTATTTAATTTCTCAACTGAACTTTATGGTTCTGAGGGTTTAATAGCAGAAACTCCTACTGGTCTGGAAAACCCAATAAAGTTTGATCCAAGAAAACTTCTATTGTCAAAAGATGCTGAAATTGCGAATATTAATTTTGGAAACGAGGCTGCTAAAAATCCACAATTTTTGCATGATCAGCCCATTTACGTAATCCAAGCAGAAACGAAGGGAATGCCAGGGATTTATCACTATTTTGCACTGCCTTTAAGCCCCCTTGGATTAAATATTTTTGGTAAAACAATTGGAGCATTAGTAGGAATGGATC
>Ga0209023_10003753_pt1 | contig 17821 bp, 18 predicted proteins | sample LakOneMetagenome_FD_187468 | JGI IMG/M metagenome (GOLD analysis project Ga0209023, IMG submission 187468) | Freshwater and sediment microbial communities from Lake Erie, Canada (SPAdes) (version 2) | ecosystem: Environmental > Aquatic > Freshwater > Lentic | place: Lake Erie, Canada... | reverse complement strand
ACGACAGCACGGCGACCAGCAACGCTGTGGCGGCGGCGAAGAGCGGTCCGGCCATGGGGTCGGCGCGAAGGGCGTCGTCGGGTCCCTGACCGAAGCGCGGTCCGCCGGGGGTCAACATGGTCATCCGGCTCTCGCCCACCGCCAGCGACGGGCGCGTCGGCTCGGTCCAGACCCCGATGTGGCCGGCGAGCTGCTGGCCGGCGGCGAGCCACTGGGCGAGGGCCTCCGCGGCGTCGCCTTCGACCTCGTCCACCACCGTGACCCCGCCGGCATGGTTCAGGTAGCGGACGCCGCCGACGTCGTAGGCGGCCAGCACGTCGTGGCCGTCGTCGACCGCCACCTCGGCCACCACGCCCCACACCTCAGCGGCGATCGCCTCGTCGGGGTTCACCCCGATCGACCGGAGGAAGTGCCACGCCTGCAGGCGGTGACGGGCCTCGAGGGTGGCGTCGGCGGCGACGCCCACCCAGGCTCGGACGGCCAGGTCCTGGTCGCCGTCGGCCACGTGTCGGCGGGCGCGTACGAACGACGCCCAGGGCTCGTCGGTGACGTCGTCGCCCACCGGCCACGCTTCGGACGGCAGGTCGCCATACAGGGTGGGCGCGAGCGCATCAGCCGGTTCGGTCACTTGGATCAGGCTCCTTGCCACGTGGGCGGTCGCTTGTCGAGGAAGGCGGCGATGCCCTCGGTGGCATCCAGGGTGGCCAGGTTCCGGGCCATCACGTCGGAGGTGTAGCCGTAGGCGTCCACCAGGGACAGGTCTCGCTGGCGGCCGTGGGCCTCCTTGCCGATGGCTACCACGAGCGGTGACTTGGCCGCGATGGTGGACGCCAGCTCGGCCGTGGCCGACGCCAGGTCATCGTCGGCCACCACTCGGTTCACCAGGCCGATGCGCAGGGCGTGGGCGGCATCCACCGCCTCACCGGTGAGGAGCATCTCCATGGCGTGCTTGGGCGCGACGTTGCGGGTGAGCGCCACCATCGGCGTGGAGCAGAACAGCCCGATGTCCACCCCGGGCGTGGCGAACCGGGCCGATGTTCCAGCCACGGCCAGGTCGCATGTGGCCACCAGCTGGCACCCGGCGGCGGTGGCCATGGCGCCGACCTGGGCGATCACCGGTTGGCGGAGCCGGGTGATCTGGACCATGACGTCGGAGCACTGGGCGAACAGGCGCTGGTGGAACTCGGGATCGGGATGGGCTCGGATCTCCCGCAGATCGTGCCCGGCGCAGAACGCCGGTCCGATGGCGGCCAGCACCACCGCATGCACGCTGCGGTCGGCGTCGATCTTCCCGAGCTGTTCGGCCAGGGCGGCGAGCATGGCCGACGACAGAGCGTTGCGAGTGGCCGGCCGGTTGAGCGTGAGGGTGGCGACGCGGTCCTCGTCGGATCGCAGCACCAGCGGCTCGTCGTCCATGGGACCGACGGTACCGGTGCCGGCACCGCCGCGGGACCAACTACCTGGGGCCCGACCAGTGGTGGCTGAGGTCGCCGACCAGATCCACCGCGAAGTGCCGCCGGGCGAAGTGCCACGATCGGTCCGCGCTGGCCTCGAAGCGGTCCACGTAGTGGCCGGCGATGATCGGTTGCAGGGCGAAGCCCTCGACGGCCTGGAACACCACGTAGGACGAACGAGCGGTGATGGAGCCATCGCCCGCCGGATCCTCCAACACGATGTCGGCCACCAGGTGCTTGGTCCGAGGGCTGCCGTCGTAGAGCACGGTGCCTGAGGCGTAGAACGCGGCGATGGCCTCGGCCCCCGACACGAAGGCCGGCGCATCGAGATCGCCGGCGGCCAGCTCACCGTGAGCGAACAGCTCTCCAACGCCCGCGAAGTCGCCGGCGTCGATGCGCTCGCAGTATCGACCGAGGAGGTTGCGGATGCTGTGCGCCGCGTCGGCCGGAACCGAGGGCGAGGCCCCGTTCAACCGAAGCCCGACTCGGAGATCGCCCGCAGCAGCGCGTCGGACTGGAGGCTGGGCAGCACCGAGCCACCGTCGACCACGATGGTCTGGCCCGTCACGTACGACGCAGCGTCGCTCGACAAGAACGCGATGACCTGGGCGACCTCGTCGGCCGTGCCGACCCTGCCCGCCGGCGTGCCGTACTCCGCGGCCTGTCGCCACGACGGGTTGTCCACCACGATGTCGGTGAGCGGGGTGTGGATCATCCCCGGAGCGACGGCGTTCACCCGCAGCGTGGGGGCCAGTTCCAGCGCCGCGGTCTGGGTGAGGTTGAGCACCCCGGCCTTGGCCGCCGAGTAGGGCCCCTCGCCTCGGGTGGGTCGGATACCGGTGAGCGACGCGTTGTTCACGATCGAGCCCGTGCCCCCCGCCATCATGAGGGGCGCCGCCGCTCGGATGCCGTGGAACGTGCCGGTGAGGTTGACCCCGATGAGCAGGGCCCACTCCTTGTCGGTGTAGTCGAGCAGCGGCTTGGCCGTACCGACCCCGGCGTTGTTGATGAGGTCCGTGAGTCCACCCATGACCTCGGCCGCAGCGTGCACGGCGGTGGTGACCGCCTCGGCGTCGCGCACGTCGACGGTGAAGCCATGACCGCTGACCTCGTCGGCTACCGCGGCTGCGGTGGCGGCGTCGCGGTCGAGCACCGCAACGGTGGCGCCCTCCCGGGCGAAGAGCCGGCAGGTGGCGGCACCGATGCCCGAGCCGCCGCCGGTGACGATCACCTGATGCCCGGCGAAGCGCCCGGTGCCGGTCACGACGCCGCCTCCGCTCCGGGCCCGATGATCACGTGGGCGTCATCGGTGAAGACCACCTTGATGCTCGACGGGTCCAAGAAGTTCGCCTCGTCGGCCCGCATGGCTTCGCCCGCGTCGCCACCCAGCATGGCGATGAAGTCGTCCCACGACGCGAACTCCTGCACGGCGACGCCGTCCCAGCCGGATCGGTCGTCGGGTCGGGCCGGGTGCTGCACGTAGCTGAGCGTGCGGTCGCCCAGGCCCGGCGTGTCGCGGATGAGGGGACCGTGCTGGGTGTGCCAGTACTGCAGGAAGTCCTCCCGGGACATGCCCTCCTTGCGCTTGACGAACGCGAAGAGCTTCACGCCGGTCCTCCGACGGGATCGGTGCTCTGCACCCCGGCGTTGACGACGTGCTCGGTCCAGGCGTTGCCGTCGTGATAGCGCTGCTCGTGGCGTCCGGAGGGGTCGGGGTGCCAGGCACCAGCGGCCGGCGGGGCCGGAGCCGGAGCGGCAGCAGGTGGCGGAGATGGCGCAGGCGGCCAGGTCGCTGCGGTGGGAGGTGAAGGGGCCGCGGCGGGGAGCGGGAAGGGTCCGCTCACGGTCACCTTGCCGCCCAGGAAGGCGAGCCAGGGTGCATGCCACGCCACCATCATGGAAGCACCGGGAGCCACGTCGACAAGGGTCGTGGTGTGGCCCATCTTGGGGAAGAACAGGTACGGCAACCACACCTCCACCTGATGGCGGCCGGGGTGCACCGGGATCGGGGTGGAGCCCCAGGCGACCGAGACGCCCGGTGCGCCGTCGACGGCCACCTGTGGCTTGAAGAAGTGCAGCAGGAACGCGAGGACGAAGAACGAGGTGCGGACCTCGACGATCGCCTCCGGAGGTTGGGTGGAGCTCATGGTTTCCCTTCCGGCACTCAGCCGTTGAACCAGTGACCGGCGTTGACGCCGATCATCTGCCCGGTGACCGGCTTGGCCAGCGCGGACGCGAAGTAGACGGCGGTGCCGGCGATCTCCTCGGAGTGCGGCAGGTACCCGAGGCACGTCTCCGAGGCCACCTCGTCGTAGACCTCCTGGAACGAGATCCCCCGCTTCTCGGCCAGGTGGTTGAAGTACCACTCGACCGAGTCGCCGTAGATGTAGCCAGGGTGGATCCCGTTGACCCGTATGCCCTTGGACCCCAGCTCCATGGCCAGCGTCTTGGTGACTCCGGCCAGGGCGTTCTTGGAGGCCACGTACGAGCCCCACTTGGGTTGGATCCGCTGTACCGACATCGAGTTGATCATGATCACCCGACCGTCGCCGGTGGCCTCCAGGTGCGGCACCGAGGCCCGAGTCATGGCCAGCGAGCCGAACAGGTTGACCTCCATGGTCCGACGCCAGTCGTCGAAGTCGGCGTCCATGAACGTCTTGCCGTCGCCGCCGTCGTACGCGTTGTTGACCAGGATGTCGATGCGGCCGAGCTCGCTCGCCACCTGGTCCACGGCGGCGGTGCAGGCGGCCTCGTCGGCTATGTCGCACACCACGGGGTACGCCCGACGACCCAATGCCTCCACCTCGGCGGCGAGAGCCTCGAGCTTGGCCAACGTGCGGCCGCCCAGCGCGACATCGGCCCCTTCTCGGGCAAAGGCCAACGAGATGTCACGGCCCATCCCTGGGCCGATCCCGGACACGATCGCAACCTTGCCTTCGAGCAGCACTTCTTCGTTACCTCCGGTTGGGGCGGGACTTGCAGGCCGGGTGCTCAGCCGAGCAGCGGCAGGACCTCGGCGCCGAAGCGCCCGATCTGATCGACCAGCTCGTCGGCGGAGCGCGAGCGCAGGCGGATCTGCACCTGGTTGACCCCCATGGCTCGGAACTTGCCGAGCACGTGGGCCAGCTTGGCCGGCGGCCCGGCCAAGGTGCGGGGGCCCACGTCCCAGTCGGGTTCACCGACGTAGGTGGCCCCGATCAAGGCGCCGACGTCGAAGGGATCGTGTCGACCAGCGGCAGCACGCAGCTCGTGGAGGGAATCGATGATCTCGGGCGTCACCGGACCTTGGGGCAGCCAGCCGTCGCCACGGACCGCAGCGCGGCGCAGGGCGGCGGGCGAGGAGCCGCCGACCCAGATCGCCGGGCCGTCCTCCTGGATCGGCCGGGGGTGCTGGCCGAGATCGGCCGCCGGCCACCGGGGCCCGGGCAGCGTGGGGTAGTCCTCGGCGAAGGCGGCGCGGAGAGCATCGATGGATTCGTCGAGCAGTCGGCCACGCTCGGCGAAGGGCACGCCCAGCAACTCGAATTCGCGCTCGACGTGACCGGCACCGACACCCATGACCACCCGACCGTTCGACACGACGTCGAGGGTGGCGAAGGCCTTGGCCACGGCGAGCGGGTGTCGCAGGGCGGGGACGTAGACGTGGCTGAGCAGGCGGATCGAGTGGGTGATGCCCGCCAGCCAGCCCATGGTGGCCACCGTGTCCCACCACTCGGTGCTCATCTCCGGTGCCTTCTCGGCCGGGATGGCGATGTGGTCGCAGACGCCCAGGTAGGCCAGTCCAGCAACATCGGCCGCCCGAGCGATGGCGGCCAGTTCGGGAGCGCCGGCGTCGGCCTCCCATGCCTCGGCGAAGTTGGTGGACTTCGACTGGATCGGGAGCTGCATCCCCACGGCCAGCTGGTCTCTCGGAAGGATGGCACCCATGAGCTGACACTGTGTCAGATGTTGGCCTCGGGTTCAGCCGGGTCCGAGTCGGGCCCCGCCCACCACCATCGGCGTCTCCATCGGGAGCTGGGCGCCGATCAGGTAGTGGTCCCCCACCTTGGTCATCAAGAACACCGCCCGGAAAGGCACGGACTGCTGGTCCAGCACCCGCGAGTCCCCCCGATTCGCGCGGGTCACCACGTTGAGCTGGCCTCGCGCCGCCACCCCGAGCTGCGGGATCGACTGCGGGCTCACCGGGTCCTTGAGCAATACGACCCGTCCGGCATCGAGGCGATATGTCGGGGCCGACACCCGCCCGGTGCGGGTCTGGGCGTTGATCTGTCCCGTCAACACGTTGAGCTGGGTGCCGAACGTTGCCGTGCTGGCTAGGTCGGGATTCGCCCGATTCAGCGCATCGCCTGCGATTACCAGGTCCTCGGTGAGGTCACGGGCGATCCGGTCTGCCTCGGCCGGGGACACCGTCCCTTCGATCTGGTCCAGGGCGCCATCGATCTCCAGCTTCGGAACCGCGTCAGCGGACAGGTGCACCACTGGCCGGATGCCGCGCGGCGCCACCCCCACGTCGGCCGCCACCACCCCTGCGGTCCACTTGGTGGTGGCACCGGCCGCGCCGACGGCCGCCACCGACCCCACAGCAAGGAGGGCCAGCAGCGCCATGCCGGCAAGGGTCGGCCGGATCGGTTGGGTGCCGGCGACAGCAGACGGCTCACCACCCGCCTCGGCCGAAGCGGCCCCGTCGATCGCTGACTCACCCGGGGGATCGGCACCGTGCAGCCAGCGGCTCCGACCGGCGACGAAGCGGTCGTCGGCGAACCAACGCTCGAGCAGGGGACGAATGCCGCACACGATGGTGAGCGCGGCGAGCAGCGACACCTTGGTGGCGAATTCAGTGCGCTGTAACCCGGCCAAGAAGGCCGCCAACACGCCGACGAGCGCTGCATAGACCGGCCGGGCGACCCGGCCAACCGGTGCCGTCCGCGGATCGGTGATCATGAAGAACACGAAGATGACGATCTCGGGCGAGAACACAAACACCCACCAGTAGGACCACCCGGCCAGCGGGCCGACGTGCCAGCGAGCGGTGATGGCATGGTCCCCAGCGGCCAGCACGGCGATGCCAAGGGCAAACGAGACCCAGAACGTGAGTGCCACCGTGAACAGGTGAAGCCGGCGGGCCAGGGTGATGCCGCCGACGAGGATCGCCGTCAGGGTGAGGGCAAGTGCGGGAGACCACGGACCCCACCACAGGTCCTGAGGGTCGGCATGGAGCGCGCCGAACGCCAGGAACGTGAGCACCAGCCCGAAGTTCGACGGGTTGAACAGGTGCCGCCCCCGCACGGTTATGGCGTACTTCGAGAGAAGACCCACGCCCGAGCAGGCGACGAAGATCGGCCAACCTCGGGTGCTCCACCAGTCGCCATGGACCGTGCCGGGGGTGCGCAAGATGAGCGCGACGCCATTGCCGGTCAGCATGGCGCTGGCCGGCCAGGCGATCACCTGCTGGCTCCACGCCACCAGCGCCAGTTCGAGCACGGCGGCGGTGCCGATGGCGATCAGGATCTGGGCAATCGAGACGTCGAAGCCCAGCGCAACCTGGCCCAGCACCTGCACGGTCACGATTACCGACGCAACGTGGAGGCGGGGGTCGCCGAGCTTGGGCAGGAGAACTGGGTACCGGCGACCGCGAAGGTGAAGGGCCGCACCGGAGTCGCCTGGCGACGCTGCGGGCGTCCGGGTTGCGGCGATGTCTGTGGTGTTCACCGCATCCCCCCGGTTGCCGACCCGCCTGATGCGACGCCCGTCCCCTCGCACACCAGGCAGAATCGGAGTCTACGGTGACCCCCGGAGGCGTGCCGGGTGGTCCGGTCCGCGAGGGAGGAACGGTGCCGAACCCTGCCCGCCTGCAGGCGGTAGCTGCCGTCCTGGCGGTGAGCCTGTTCGCGGGCGCCTGGTTCGCCACCATGGGCCGGGACGCGCCGTCGGCCACCGCCCCGCTCATCGAGGGACCCGGCACCTCAGTGCTCCCGGCATCGCAGCCGATACCTGCGCCCAAGGTGCCGGCCCGGGTTCGGGCCGGGTTGACGTTCCACGAGGTGACGAAAGCCTCGGGACTCGACGCGCCGCACCTGGCCCATCGCGCCATCGGGAGTGACAGCTTCACCGGGGGCATCGCTGCGGGCGACTACGACGCCGACGGCGACCAGGATCTGTTGATCACCCGTGTCGGTCTCCCGAACCGGCTCATGCGCAACGACGGGAGTGGGCACTTCACCGACGGCGCCCCACAGGCCGGGGTGACCGGGGCCGCACCCGGCAGCGGGTACGCCGGCGCAGTGTGGGCCGACGTCGACGGCGATGGCGACCTCGATCTCTACCTGACCGGAGCCGGGTCCACCGCCAACGTGCTCTACGTCAACGATGGCACGGGACACTTCAGCGATGAGACCAACCAGCGAGGACTGATGGTCGCCGTCCCCGACAGGCCGCAGGAAGGCACGTCGTCGTTCGGCGCAGCCTTCGACGACTGGGACCACGACGGCGACCTCGATCTGATCTCGCTGCAGTGGAGCATGGTCGGCCTGTCTGATCGCTTTCGCACCAAACTCGACCCCAGGACCGACCGACACAATCTGTGCGACCTCGCTCCCGACTCCTTCCCCGGTCCTCACCCCGGTCCGCTCAGGAGCCAGAGCCGAATGTTTCGCAACGACGGCAACGGCCATTTCACTGACGTGACCACCTCTAGCGGCATCCCCTTCGACAGCATCGCCGCCTACCAGCCGCAGTTCGCCGACGCGGACGGCGACGGATGGGAGGACCTCTTCATCACCGGTGACGTGTGCACCAGCCGGCTCTACCGAAACACCGGAGGCACCGGATGGGCCGATCTCACCGAGTCGGCCGGCGTGGGCACCGATGAGAACGGGATGGGCTCTGTCGTGCAGGACCTCGATGGCGACGGCAACGTCGACTGGTTCATCACGGCCATCTCGTTCCTCACCAAGAACGGCACCTGCCCACTCGACAATCCCACGGTCGGATGCACCGGAAACCGCTTCTACGCCGGTGATGGCGCGGGGCACTTCACCGACGCAACCGATCGCCTTGGCGTGCGGGACGGGTCCTGGGGATGGGGCGCGTCTGGCGACGACCTCAACAACGACGGCTACCGCGACCTGGTGATGGCCAACGGCTGGCACCTCAAGAACGAGGCCACGGAGCAGGAGCCGGCCGTGTTGGACATCCTCGCCGACGACGCCGACCGGCTCTGGCTCGGCACCGGCAAGGGCCGGTGGCTCGAGGCCGCCGAGATCGTCGGGCTCCGGGACCGGACCAACGGGAAGGGTCTGGTGACCGTCGACGTGGACGGCGACGGCGACCTCGACCTGGTCATAGCCACCACCGAGGGCCCCCCGATCCTCTACCGCAACGATCTACCGCCCGGACCACGCAACCACTATCTGACGCTGCGACTCCGCGAACCGACCGGCGCGAATCGCTTCGCCATCGGCGCCGAGGTCCGGGTGGACCTGGGCGATGGGAGCCCACCGCGCCGGCTGGCGGTGCGAGCCGGCGGCGGGTTCGAGAGCGGCGATCCCACCGACCTGCACCTGGGTCTCGGCTCGCGGTCGACGGTGCCGCGCATCGAGGTGTACTGGCCCGGCGTGGCCACCCCCCAGGTGGTCACCGGCGTGGACGCCGACCAGGTGCTGGAGATCACCAAGGACTGATCCCGTGATGGCCCTCGGGTCGGCGTCCGACGGATGCCTCAACCGAAGGTGTTGCACCTCTCCGGGTCGCCAGAGTCGAACCCCGTCTTGAACCACTTCTGGCGGTCGGCCGAGCTGCCGTGGGTGAACGACTCCTGGTCGACGCGTCCCTGCGTCTTGGTCTGGATGGCGTCGTCGCCCACCGCGCTGGCCGCCCGAAGCGCTTCGTCGAGGTCGCCCTTCTCCAGCAGGTCGCGGCGGTCCTGGTAGGCCGACTTGGCCCAGGCACCGGCGAAGCAGTCGGCCTGGAGCTCCAGCTTCACCGAGAGCTTGTTCTGCTCCTCCTCCGACGCACCGCTCGATGCGTCCTGCACCTGCTTGTTGATGCCGAGCAGGTTCTGGATGTGGTGACCGTACTCGTGGGCGATCACGTAGGCCTCGGCGAAGTCGCCGTCGAACCCCAGCTCCTTCTCGAGCTGCTCGTAGAAGGCGAAGTCGAGGTAGATCTTCTTGTCGGCCGGGCAGTAGAACGGCCCCGCCTCGGGCTCGCCCAGACCGCAGCCGGTGGACGTGGGCTGGTCGAACACCACCACCCCCGGAGGCGCGAACGTCGTGTCGGACCCCTGGAAGACGCCGGTCCAGTAGGTACCGAGCAGGCCCTTCACCTGGGCCACGAAGTGGACCTGGGCATCGCGACCGTCGGCCGGCGCTGCCGGTGCCGCCCCGGACTGGGTGGAACCGGCGTCGATCTGGTTCAGCACGCCCGACACATCGATCCCGCTGCCCCCGCCACCGCCACCGAGCGCGCTCTTCAGGAGGAGGCCGACCAGCACGATGACGATCGCCGGCAGCCCGACCTTTCCGCCCTTGCCGAGCGGGATCCCACCGAGGCCCCCGGAGGCACCCTGGCCCCGCCGGTCCTCGATCCCCGTGGTGTCGGCGTCAACGTCGTCAAGCTTCACGGCATGGGAGCGTATTACGTGCGAGGACGGGTCAGGCCGGGGGCTTCTGGCCCGTGACCGACCAGAAGACGATCCGGGCCATGGTGTCTCGCAGCTCCTCGGTGCGAACGCCCCAGAACTCGAAGCCCATGCGGTGGGCCGACACGTGCGCCAGCATCGCCACCAGCACGCCGGCGATGGCGTTGGGATCGAGCCCGGGCTGCCCGCGGCCGGCCTTCTGCTGGTCCTTGGCTGCCGCGGCCAGGGTGTTGTTGAGCTCGTTGAGCAACCGGGTCCGGACGTTGGCAAAGCGATGGTCGCCCTCGTCGGTGGCCAGGTCGACCACCCGCAGCACCGGCTGGTGCTCGGACCAGAACGTGATGACGCCGTCGGCCAGGGCCTCGGCGGCCTGGTACCCGCCCTTGCCGCGCCACGAGACACCGCCGACCAGCTCGCTGAAGCGGGCCACGCCCACCGACACCATCTCGTCGGCCAGCACCAAGATTGCCGACTCGACGTCGGGGAAGTATTGGTAGAAGGTGGCGGGCGAGGTACCGGCCTCGCGGGCGATGTCCACCACCTTGAGGTCGCGGTACGAGGTGGTCCGCAACATCTCGGCCGCCCGGTCGAGCAGCTTCTGGCGGGTGGCCCGTCCCCGTCGACCCGGGACCCGACCGTCCGCCGCCCGCGTCTCCCCGTCGACGTCGACCGCCTCTTCGATGGGTTCCACGGTGGTCACGTTAGGGGCGCCGGTGGGTCAGCCGGCGCTCTCGTCGGTCTTGGCCGGCGGGCGCCAGCAGGTGACGATCAGGCCGGCGGCGGCGAGGAAGCCGAGGCCGGCCGAGATGGCCAGCCCGAGCTTGGGGGTGAAGGCGAACTTCAGGTTGAGGGCATCGTCGAGCGAGTAGGTCCCCGGCCCCATGGTGGCCACGGCGATGCCGACGGTGGCCAGCACCAGGTTGTACTCCCACCCGTGGTTGGCGCTGAAGAACCCGTTGGGCCGGTTCACGGTCCACATGGCCACGATCATCATGCCGACGATGCCGGCCCCGGCGAAGGGCGTGATCAGCCCGACGGCGAGCAGGACGCCGGCCCCCAGCTCGGTGACGGCGGAGACGTAGGCGTGGATGGTGCCGTTGGGCTTCATCCCCATGGAGTCGAACCAGCGGGCGGTGCCGGCGATCTTCCCCCCCTTGAAGAACTTGAAGTAGCCGTGGGCGGCGAAGGTGAGGCCCACGACCACCCGCAGGAACAGCACGGCGTAGTTGAAGCCATCGTGCGAATCGTTGGCGGCGTTGGCTAGCAGGTTCACGACTTCTCCTCGAGGAGGCGGCGCAGCTCGAACTTCAAGACCTTGCCTCCAGCGTTGAACGGTAGGGCGTCGACCACCACGACCTGGCGAGGGGCCTTGAAGTTGGCCATGTGCTCGCGGGCCCAGGACACGATCTCGGTGGGATCCGGCGAGGTCCCGGTGGTGGGAACCACGAAGGCCACACCCACTTCCCCCATGCGCTCGTCGGGCACGCCCACCACCGCGACCTGGGCGATCTGGGGGTGCGCGAGCAGGAGGTTCTCGATCTCGGCCGGGTAGGCGTTGAAGCCGCCGACGATGAAGAGGTCCTTCTTGCGGTCGGTGATCTTGAGGTAGCCGCGGTCGTCCATCACCCCGATGTCGCCGGTGTGCAGCCACCCGTCGGCGTCGACGGTCTCGGCCGTGGCCGCCGGGTCCTCGAAGTACCCGGCCATCACGTTGTAGCCCCGGATGACCACCTCGCCGGCCTCGCCCGACGGCAGCGCTGCTCCGTCGTCGGACACCACCTGCACCTCGATGCCGGGCATGGCTCGGCCCGAGGTGGTGGCGATCGTGACGGCATCGTCGCTGCGTCGGCACATGGTGGCGAACCCGCACGCCTCGGTGAGGCCGTAGGCGGTGATCACGGTGTCGAAGCCGAGGTCGTCGCGCATCTGCTCCACCAGGCTGACCGGCACGGACGCCGCGCCGGTGACGGCGAGGCGCAGCGACGACGAATCGAGCTGGGCCCGGTCGGGGTGGTTGAGGATGGTCTGGTAGAGCGTGGGCGCCCCGGGGAGCATGGTGCCGCGCTCGCTGGCGATGAGCGCCATGACCGTAGGAACGTCGAACACCGGCACCGGGAGGAGCGTGCCACCCGTGACGAGCCAGGCGATGATCCCGGCCTTGTACCCGAAGGAGTGGAAGAACGGGTTGGCAGCCACGTAGCGATCGGTGTCGTCGAGCCCCACCACGTTGGCCCACGTGGCCACGGTGCGCAGCGTCTGCCCATTGGTGCAGATCACGCCCTTCGGCTTGCCGGTGGTGCCCGACGTGAAGAGCAGGTCGGCGGTGGTGTCCGGGGTGAGCGAGGCGCGACGGGAGGCCACGGCGTCGCCGCTGGCACCGGACCCGGCAGCCAGGAACGCTTCCCAGCTGATGGCCTGGGCCGGCAGCTCCACGCCGGGCTCGGCCCGCAGCACGAGGATCTGCTCGAGGTGGGGCAGGTCCTCACCCTCGAGCATGGCGACGTAGTGGTTGTCCAAGAAGCCGTCGACGGTCACCAGGATCTTGGCCCGGCTCCGGCGCAAGATGTCGGCCGCCTCCACGCCCTTGTACCGGGTGTTGAGCGGGACCAGGACGGCCCCCACCGACTGCAGGCCGAACAGCGCCGCCACCCACTCCGCGCAGTTGGGTGCCCAGATCGCCACCCGGTCGCCCACCTCGATGCCGGCAGCCAGGTAGGCCGCTGCTGCCGCTTCCACCTGGGCGCCCAGGTCGGCCCAGCTCCAGCGCAGGTCACCGTCGACGATGGCCTCGCGGGAGCCGCCGCGCGCCACGGCATCGGTGACCGCGGCGGCGATGGTGCCCCAGCGGAGATCGGCGCGGGGATCGTCGCCTTCGCCTTCGCCTTCGTCGGCCTCGGTGGTGTTCACGGGTGTCACGCGGGGTTCTCCGGGTTGGGTTGGCCGGCCCAGGCCGCGGTGATGTCGTCGACCGTGGTGATGGTGGCCAGCAGGGCAAGGGTGTTGTCGATCACCGATTCGGCGTACTCGGCGGGGATGCCGCACACGCCATCTCGGGGCAGGACCACCTGGTAGCCGAGGTTCACGGCGTCCATCACCAGGTTGGTGACCGCCACGTTGACCGACACGCCGGTGACCACGATGGTGGTGACGCCGAGGTTGCGCAGGATGGGATCGAGGTCCGTGCCGGCCATGGGGTTGAGGCCATGGAGCCGGGACAGCACCAGGTCTGACGGCTCCGGTCCGAGCTCGGGCACCACGTCGACCTCGACCGATCCGGGCAGCAGCGCCACCGGTGAGCGCCGCACACCGAGGAACAGGCGGGCGTTGGTGTTGGATCCGGCACCGTCGGCCCGACGGGCTCCGGTGGCGTGGATCACGTGGGCGCCGGCGGCGCGTGCGGCCGCGCACAGCTCCCCGACCTTGATCACCATGGGACGGGCCGCGTCGGCCAGTACGGGCAGGGCGGACCGCGCCCCCACCACGCCGTTCTGCACCTCGGAGGTCACCACCGCGGTGTGGGCGGGATCGACCAGTTCGGCGAGCGGTGGAGCGGGCATGCGCGGAGAGTATCTGACGCTTCGTCAGGTGGGCGGCGCCGCGGCTCGCGCGGTGTGCCGCGCCAGTAGGTTGCTGAGGTGGCTAGGGATGGAGTCGGCGGGTGCGTGGGCGGTGGGTGCGGCGGCCTGTCATTAATCGGTCTCCTCATTGGAGTCGGCCTCACGTTCTGGCTTGGCTCGATCGCCCTAGACGGCGGTGGTGGAGGCCACAGCCAGAAGCGGGCCGAGACCGACGCTGTGTCGAGCATTCTCGCTACGTCCACCACGCAGCCGCCCACCGCCTCGATCACGGTTCGACCTGCCACCGGGCTGACTGCGGGCGCCACTGTCATCGTGAGCAGCGCCGCGTTCGCTCCGGGTCTGAAGGTTCGAGTGTCCACATGTCTCAGTCGGGCCAACTTGGCAACCGGCGCCGGGTCGCTTTGCGATGACGCCACCGCCACCATCGGCACGTCCGACCGCAATGGCCACCTGAACATGGCCTACAAGGTGCCGCGCTCGGTCACCGTCGATGGTCTGCCGTTCGACTGCGCCGAAGCGGCAGGTACGTGCGTGGTGGCGGCGGTGTCCACCGTGGACGCAGCGAAGCTCGGCTCGGCACCGCTCAGCTTCACGCCCACCGAGGAGCGACCGCAGATCACCCTCCCCAACTGAGCGGGTCCTCCACCCCACCGAAGCGCGAGTGGTCCACCCGTGATGGCCGGGCCCGCCCCGACCTCGCTCCGGCGAAGCGATGGTGGAGACTGACCACGAAGGCGGGCGTGGACCACCGGGAGGTTCCGTGGCAGAGCACCGGGAGTCGGACAGGGGCCACCGTCACCGCTGGGTGGGGCGGCTGCTCCGTGTGGTCGGCGTGGCATCGCTCGTCGGCCTCCTGCTCGTCGTGGCACTGCTGAGCGTGATCGCGTACGCCCTCACCCACCTGACGATCGGCGATCCGGGCAAGGGCAAGGACTCCGCCCATCTGCCCGTGACGGTGACGCCTCGCGCCGACCTTCGGCCGGACCAGACCATCCGGGTCCGGTCGTCGGCGTTTCCGCGGGACACGATCGTCGGCGTGGCCGTGTGCCTGAAGGAGGCCGACTCCGACCATCGAGGGGTCGATGCCTGCGACCTCGACTCGGGCAGCCGATTCGCCATCGGTGGGGACTCCCACCTCGATGCCCCGTTCTCCGTCCCCCGCGTGATCTCCGTCGGCGGCCGGCCCTACGACTGCGCGAGCAGGCCAGGCCGCTGCGTGGTGGTGGCCGCTGATGCCAACGACTTCGACCGCTCCGGCGGGCAGTCCATCTCGTTCGCCCGGGGGCTCCCACCTGCTCCCGTGGTGGAGAGCTCGGCTCGGCCGATGTCGGACCGGCTGCCGATCGCCGCAGCACCGGCGGGCCCGCTGGGCGCCGATTCGAAGGTGACGTTGATCGCCCGGGGGTTCGAGCCCGGCGAGCCGATCCTCGTGGCGTGGTGCACCGACGACGCGGAGACCGAGGGGCTGGCCAAGGCCTGCTCACCCGAGGATCCCTCAGCCGCGCTGTCCGCGATCATGGGGCGCCAGATCTCACCCGACACCGTCCGGCACGCAGACGCGCACGGAACGGTGGTGGCCGAGGTGAGGACCCGTGCAGAGATCGGGAACGTCTGGGGGGACGTGATTCGCCAAGACCCGGACGACCAAACGACGACCACGCCCGTCGACTGCCGCGCCAAGGCAGACCGGTGCTGGTTCGTCATCGCTGCGGCAGCCGACACCAAGCGGTCGGCGATCCTGCCCTACGAGGTCGCCCCAGCTTGAGCCGGTGCGCACGGAAGCCGTCGCTCCAGCCCACGCCGGTCACGTCGGGCGCGGCTGCACGGCGTCACGGGTGCTGCCTGACGGGGCGTCAGGTTAGTATCTGACGGTCCGTCAGAAACTGAAAGGGCAGCCCGTGGCCGAGCTTCCGAAGATCATCAGCGTCGACGACCACGTGGTGGAGCCGCCCCACGTGTGGCAGGAGTACCTGCCCGAGCGGTTCAAGGCCGACGGGCCCCGCGTCGAGCGCAGAGGCGTGGGCGCCATGAAGCACATCGGCGGCGGCACCTACGAGCAGGAGTTCGACCCGAACGGGCGTCCAGCCGACTGCTGGGTGTTCGGCGACCTCGTCTACATCCACAAGCGGCACGTGGCGGCCGTCGGCTACTCGCGCGACGAGATGACCATGACGCCGATGACCTACGACGAGATGCGCCCGGGTTGCTACGACCCCAAGGCCCGCATCGCGGATCAGGAGATGAACCACGTGGAGGCCTCGCTGTGCTTCCCGAGCTTCCCCCGGTTCTGCGGCCAGACCTTCACCGAGCACCCCGACCGCGACATGGGCCTGGCGTGCGTCGAGGCCTACAACAACTGGATGGTCGAGGAGTGGTGCGGCGACTCCAACGGCGCCCTCATCCCGCTGATCATCGTGCCCCTGTGGGATGCCGAGCTGGCTGCGGCGGAGGTCCGACGCAACGCCGCACGAGGTGTCCACGCCGTGACGTTCTCGGAGATCCCCCCGCACCTCGGCCTCCCGTCGATCCACTCCGGGTTCTGGGATCCGTTCCTCCAGGCCTGCGAGGAGACCGAGACCACGATCAACATGCACATCGGCTCGTCGTCGCGCATGCCGGCCACGTCGCCCGACGCGCCCGTGGCCGTCGCCGCCTCCCTCAGCTTCAACAACTCCATGGCCTCGCTCAGCGACTGGCTCTTCAGCGGCAAGCTCGTCCAGTTCCCCAAGCTGACCCTGGCCTACTCCGAGGGCCAGATCGGCTGGCTGCCCTACATCCTCGAGCGGGTGGACGACGTGTGGCGCGAGCACCGAGCCTGGGGCGGCGTGAAGGACATCATCCCCGAACCGCCGTCGAGCTACTACTACCGCAACGTGTACGGCTGCTTCTTCCGCGATCGCCACGGTCTCGTGGCCATCGACGAGGTCGGCGAGGACAACATCACCTTCGAGACCGACTACCCCCACACCGACTCCACCTGGCCCGAGACCAAGCAGGTGGCCGAGAAGCTGGTGGAGGGCCTCACCGACGAGCAGATCTACAAGGTGATGCGGGGCAACGCCATCAAGATGCTCCACCTCGACCTGGACCGCGACGTCGAGACCACCGTGGGCGTCAAGCGCGCCGCGGCCATCGACCTCCTCGGCTGAGCTACGGCGAGCACTACCGTCACGCCGATGGCCACCACCGACCTGACCTCGTTCGAGACCCTGCGCGTCGAGCAGCGCGACGCGGTCGTGTGGATCTGGCTCGACCGACCCGACCGCTACCACGCCTTCAACAAGGTGATGTGCGACGAGCTGTCCGGGCTGTGGCGAGCGCTGCGCACCGACGACTCCGTCCGCTCGGTGGTGCTCAGCGCCACCGGAGACAAGGCGTTCTGCACCGGCATCGACCGGGACTTCGTCCCATCCGAGGGTGGCGCCGAGTACGACTTCTCGCCCTACACCTACGACGACCCGGGCCAGCTGCTCGGCCCCAAGAGCAACGAGTTCTGGAAGCCCGTGGTGTGCGCCATCAACGGCATGGCGTGCGGCGGGGCGTTCTACTTCCTCGGCGAGGTCGACATCCTCATCGCCGCCGACCACGCCACCTTCTTCGATCCGCACGTCACCTACGGCATGCCCGCCGTCTACGAACCGCTGCTGATGCTGCACCGCGGCATGCCCTTCGGCGAGATCCTGCGCATGTCGCTGTTGGGCAACCACGAGCGGCTCTCGGCCGCCCGGGCCCTCGAGGTCGGGCTGGTCTCCGAGGTGTGCCCCACCGCCGAGCTCGAGGAGCGGGCGGCGTGGCTGGCCGACACCATCGCCTCGGCGCCCGCCGGCCCCATGCAGGCCACCCTGCGCACGCTGTGGGCCGGTCGCGAGCTGAGCCGCCGTCAGGCGCTCGACCTGGGCAACACGTTCCTCAACCTCGGCATGTCCGAAGAAGCGCTCGCCGAGGGCCAGCAGGTGTTCGCCACAGGCACTCGCGCCAAGCCCCGCATCCGCTGACGTCAGCCGGGGCCGCGCCAGCGCGGCCGGCCGGCCAGCGCTTTGCCATCAGTAGTCCTCGACTATGCGGTACTACTGATGGGAAATCAGGATCGGGCGACGGCATGGGCCAGGTCGGGGGCCAGGTCGCCCTTGGGTTCGACGACGAGGCCGCCG